>Ga0209409_1000190_pt1 | contig 66750 bp, 52 predicted proteins | sample AD_JPNMR1_MetaG_FD_184424 | JGI IMG/M metagenome (GOLD analysis project Ga0209409, IMG submission 184424) | Active sludge microbial communities of municipal wastewater-treating anaerobic digesters from Japan - AD_JPNMR1_MetaG (SPAdes) (version 2) | ecosystem: Engineered > Bioreactor > Anaerobic... | reverse complement strand
ATGTCTAAGCCAGTTAAAACAGATTTAGTTAAGCCCTATATGTTTAGGAAAGGATTTAGTATGTTTTATAACTGCAATTCATCACCCACTTACAGAAGTGGGAGTCTTCTTGCAGGAAAATGATAAAGAGGTGAATTTTAAATGAAATATATCGATATCAGAAGCGATACAGTAACTCAACCTACTCAAGAGATGAGAGACGCCATGTATAATGCAGTAGTTGGAGATGATGTTTACGATGAGGACCCTACAATAAAAAAATTAGAGGTTTATGCAGCTGAAATTGTTGGAAAAGAAGCTGCTCTATTTGTCCCTAGCGGTACTTTTGGAAATCAACTTTCTATCTTCACTCATTGTGAAAGAGGAAATGAGGTCATCTTAGATGATAGTTGCCATATAGTTATTCATGAAGTTGGGGCTTCATCTGTAATAGCTGGAGTTCAACTAAGGACTATTAAAAGTGATAAAGGCATTATGTCTCCTCAAGAAGTAAGGAGTAAAATTAGGAAAGGTGAAGAAGATATTCATTTTCCTTCAACAGGGTTAATTTGCTTAGAAAACGCTCACTCAAACGGAAGAGTTATCCCACTTGAGAATATGAAAGAAATTCATGAAATAGCAAAAGAAAATAAAATCCCTGTTCATTTAGATGGAGCAAGAATATTTAATGCCTCAACTTATTTGAAAGTTGATCCAAAAGAGATTACACAGTATTGTGATTCAATAATGTTCTGTTTATCCAAGGGGTTATGCGCACCTGTTGGTTCGATGGTCGCAGGAAGTAAGTCATTTATTGAAAAGGCAAAGAAAAAAAGAAAACTTATGGGCGGGGGTATGAGACAAGCAGGTTTTTTAGCCGCAGCAGGATTAGTTGCACTAGAAAAAATGAGAGATCGCTTACATGAAGACCATGAAAATGCAAGATATATGGGAAAAGAATTGAGCAAAATTCCAGAAATATCTATCAATTTGGATGATATCCAAATTAATATGGTTTTTTTCACTTTGAACATTGATAATGTTGAAGAGATGGTAAGTTACTTTTTGGATAAAGGTATAAAAATTAATCCCCCTGAAAATGGAATGTTTAGGTTTGTAACAAATTACTGGGTTACCAAAAGAGATATCGACTACATAATAAAAACCCTAAAAGATTTTTTATCTTTAAAAGCGAGATAAAGATAATGGAGAAAAAGAAGGTTGTTGCATTACGGTATAAAAAAGGAGTAGATAATGCACCAAAAGTAGTAGCAAAAGGCATGGATCTGATAGCCCAAAGAATTCTGGAGATCGCTGAAAAGGAAAATATACCCATTATCAAAAATGAAAAAGCTGTAGAAGATTTCTATGGTATTGATTTAGATGATGAAATACCTTCTGAACTTTATGAAATAGCTGCAGAAATCATAGCTTTTGTCTATAAATTGGATAAGCAACATATTTGATAATTTCACTCACAAACTCTAAATATAGTGCTTCCTGTTCCGCTCATAAGTGCAAAAATAGTACCTTTTTCTTTTTCTATCTCATGTTTTTGTTCTTGCAATTGAGGATTTATTTTAAAAACAATTTGTTCAAATACGTTGAAGGCGTTTTTTTTAGCAACTTCAACGTTTTTGTTTTTTAACGAACAATATAGAAGATGGGGGTCCCCTTTATGCTTTATTTCTTTCCATTGCTGATCCAATAGTTCATACATCTTTTTAGTGTCTATTCTTAAAGGCATCGGATATAATTTTATATTAATATCTAACGGTTCCAAATACTCTAAAATATCTCCTTTACCTCTTCCTATGGCGGTTCCTCCATTTAATAGAAAAGGAACATCACTTCCTATTTTTTTGGCAATATCAAATATATCTCTTTCTGATATATTAAAATTTTTCGCTAAAAATCTTAAAAGAGCAGCGGAATCTGCACTTCCGCCGCCAACGCCCCCTCCAAGCGGGAGTTTTTTTACTAATTTTATTTTTAAGTTAAAATCATAAATACCGGTTTCTTTTTTAAATATTTCTATTGTTTGTTTTAATATGTTATCTTTCCAGGGTATTGACAACTCTGGTTCACTTTCAAAAAATTCTTTTTCAGAAAAATCCACATAAATAATATCGTGTTCTTTTATGGATTGAAACAAGGTTAATATATCATGGTATCCATCGTCCCTTTTTTTTATTACATCTAAGTAGAGATTAACTTTCCCATAAGCTTTTAACATCATATATTACATCTTCTCCATTATATTCATTTTATTATATATTTAAAATACATACCAGCCAATGGTGGTAAAGTCAAAATGATGGATTGTTCTCTTCCATGCATTGGAACATCTTGTGAATAAACCTCTTTTGGATTATCAATTCCACTGCCATAGTATTCTTTCCAGTCGCTATTTAATATCTCTTGATAAACACCTTTTTTGGGTACTCCTATTCTATAATTTTCTCTCGGTACAGGTGTGAAATTAAAAATGCAAACTATTAATTCTTCTTGATTTTTAGATTTTCTGACAAAAGAGATAACACTGTTTTCTGTATCATTAAAATCTATCCATTCAAATCCATCATAACTATGATCTACCTCAAAAAGTGATTTATATTTTTTATATATCTTGTTCAAATCCTTTAAAAAAACACTAGTTTTCTCATGAGGTTCATATTGTAGCAAATGCCAATCTAAACTGTGCAAACAATCCCACTCTTTTCTTTGAGCAATTTCCGCACCCATAAAAAGTAACTTTTTACCAGGATGTGCATACATATAAGAATAAAATAACCTAAGATTAGCAAATTTTTGCCAATCATCCCCTGGCATCTTTTCTAAAAGAGACCTTTTCCCGTAAACTACTTCATCATGTGATATAGAGAGGATAAAATTTTCTGAAAAGGCATAAAGTAAAGAAAACGTCAGATCGTTTTGATGATATTTTCGAAATATAGGATCCTTACTAAAATACCTTAAAGTGTCATTCATCCAACCCATATTCCATTTAAATGAAAACCCTAATCCTCCCAAGTGAACTGGTTTTGTTACACCAGGAAAAGCTGTGGACTCTTCTGCTATTGTTAAGATTCCAGGAAAATACTGGTAAGCAACTGTATTTAATTGTTTTAAAAAATCAATTGCTTCTAAATTTTCTCTTCCACCATATTTATTAGGTATCCATTCTCCATCTTTTCTACTATAATCTAAATAAACCATAGATGCAACGGCATCTACCCTTAATCCATCAATATGATACTTTTCCAACCAAAATAATGCATTGGATAACAAGAAATTCTTTACTTCGTACCTTCCATAATTAAATATATATGTCCCCCAATCTTTATGTTCTCCAAGCCTTGGATCAAAATGTTCATATAGCGCTGTCCCATCAAATCTACCCAAAGCAAACGAATCTTTTGGAAAATGTCCAGGAACCCAATCAATAAAGACTCCTATATTATTTTGATGCATTACATCAACAAAATACATAAAATCTTCGGGTTTACCAAATCTGCTTGTTGGAGCAAAATAACCAGTGACTTGATAACCCCATGATATATCCAAAGGATGTTCTGCTATAGGAAGTAATTCAATATGTGTGAAATTATGTTCTTTAACATGTTTAACTAATTTTTGAGCTAAATCTCTATAATTTAAAAATTCATTTCCATCTTTTCTTGCCCATGAACCCAAATGAACTTCATATATCGAGATAGGTTCTTCAAACCAATTAATTCCTTCCCTTTTTTCCATCCATTCTTCATCCTGCCACTTATGCTTATCGTCTACATCATAAACTATAGCAGCAGTGTTAGGTCGAACTTCAAAATAGGTTCCGTAAGGATCTGTTTTTAGAAGTATCTCACCATTTTGAGTTTTAATTTCAAATTTATATAAATCCCCTTCCACTACATTTGGAATGAAGATTTCCCAAATGCCTGATACACCAAGTACTCTCATTTGATGAACTCTTCCGTCCCAATTATTAAAATTACCTACCACACTTACCCTTTTGGCATTTGGTGCCCAAGTTGCAAATAATACCCCATTTACACCCTTTATCTTCATAGGGTGTGCCCCTAATTTTTCATATATCTTATAATGATTTCCTTCATTAAAAAGATACCTATCATATTCAGAAATAACAGGTAAAAAAGAATAAGGGTCTTTAGTACGCCATTTATGTCCATCGTTAGCTACATATTCAAATTCATAATCAAAAAAATCTTTCCCTTCAATTTTCTTTTCAAAAAGTCCATTAGGATGTATTTTGTCTAGTTTTATTTTCTTATCTTTTGCAACTATATAAGCTTGTCTTGCAAAAGGTTGAATAGTCCTTACTACAAGATTTTGTTCGTCCAACTTTCTTAAACCAAGATAAATAAAAGGATCATGGCACTCCGCGTTTATTAACATTATAATTTCATCATCTGTCAATATTGGCATGGGATCACTCTCCTTCTTTCAAAATATAATAAACTCCATTTTCCTGACCAATTATGCCTTCGATTTCCATTTTCATTATAGTAGATAAGATTAAAGATACATCTTCATTTAAAGAGTCACAAATTAGATCTAAGTTATCTTTTCCACTTGAAATTAATTGAAGTATATTATTTTCAATGAGATTATTATCTTCTGAAATAACTTTGGAATTACCAAAAGTCTTGTTAATTCCAAACAATTCTCTAAGTTGTTCTATAGAAATTATCGGTGTAGCACCACTATATATGAGGTAATTTGTTCCATAGGAGTTTAACCGGGTAATATCCCCAGGTACAGCCAGAACTTCTCTTCCATAATCTAAGGCATATCTAGCTGTAATAAGTGAACCACTTTTCTTTGAGGCTTCAACTACTATCGTTTTTTCTGAGAGTCCTGCTATTATTCTATTTCTATAAGGAAACGTATATCTTGCAGGTCTAGTCCCAGGAAAATATTCTGATATTATTAATCCTTCATTTTTTATTCTAGTATATATATTTTCGTTTGATTTAGGATAAACTATATCTACTCCATTTCCTAAGACAGCTATGGTTTTTTTTGAATTTAAATGAGCAATAGAATCTATCCCGTAAGCCATTCCGCTAACAATGGTGTAGCTATCTAAGGTTTTCGCTATGTTCTCACAAACCGTTTTCCCATAACTGGTTGGTTTTCTGCTTCCAACAATTGAAACTTTCTTGCTTTTCATTAGAGAAATGTCTCCAAAATAGTAAATAACAACAGGGGGATCATTTGTATCTTTCAATAAATCAGGATATGCCTCATCCCAATAAGTCAAAATTTTCAAACCTTTAACCTGATTTAATTTTTTCAATATATTTCTTTTCTTTTCTTCATAATCTTCTTTAAAAACAGTAGGCAATGTTTCAGTATCAACAAACTCAATCAACTCTTGATTGTTTTTTTTGTATACTTCTTTAAGGGTTATTAGATCTAAAACATTCAGTTTGAAACCCTCCTTTTTAAAAAACTCAAATCTAAACCACTATTAATAAAAGTCCCTCTTATTAATAAATACATTATTTGATGTTATAAAAATACTTTAATAGAGGTGAATCGTTTGGAATTACCAAAATACTATTTTTAAATGAATCTTTGTAAATTTGAGTCGTTTTTTGTAGTTCATAAAAATCTATATCTTGTGAATAAGCTTCTGAATAAATATTGGTAGCACTTGCCTCACCAGTGCCTCTTATAATCTCAGCTTCTTTTTGAGCATCTGCTTTTATTATACTTACTTTTTTGTCAGCTTCGGCTTTCATTTTTTGAGCTTCTTTTTCTCCCTCAGCCCTAAGTTGAGCTGCCATTGCATATCTTTCGCTTTTCATCCTTTCATATACTGCTTGGGTATTTTCTTGAGGTAGATCCGTCCTTTTTAGTCTAACATCTATTATACTAATTCCAAAATCTTTTAAAGAGTTTACACTACGTTTTTTTATTTCTTCTAATATTTTAAGCCTTTGTATAGATAATACTTCTGAAAAAGAGTAGGTGCCTATTACATCTCTAACATGAGAATAAACAATATCGTCTATCCTTGTCATTGCTACCTCCATAGTTCCCAATGTTTCTATAAATCTTTTAGGATCTTCTATCCTCCATATTGCATAAGTATCTGCTAGAACAGTACGTCTATCGAAAGTAATGACTCTTTCTACTGGAATATCATAAATCATAAATCTTTTTTCAAACTTGACAACATTGTCGATGAATGGCGCTTTTACGTAAACGCCAGGTTCGGTTCTTACATTTTTAATCTCTCCAAATCTAAGTACAACTGCTTGTTGAGTTTGTTCTACTATGTAAAAAGATGTTAATCCAAAGAAAAGCCCTAAAAATACAATTATTATTGTAACTGCCCAAATAGTCATTTTCGTCATCTCAATCATCCCCCATAACCTCAGCTATATTGATGAAGTTTAAGGTATCTCCTTTTTCAGATATAACTTTTATTTTTGAATTTTCAAGCATTTTTTGTATAGAGTCTAAAATCAATCTGTTCTTTGTTATTTCCTCTGACTTTCGGTATTCCTCTAACATTATTCTGAATCGTTCAGCCTCGCCAGTAGCCTTAGATATTTGCTCATAAGCATAAGCTTGTGCATCGTTTAAAATTTTTACTGCTTCTCCTTCAGCACGAGGAATTACATCATTTGCATATCTTTGGGCTTCATTTATAGAAGTTTGCTGATCTTGACGAGCATTATTAACATCATCAAACGCAGGAACTACGGGATCAGGTGGTGTAACATCCTGTAAGTAAACATTTTCTATCTGAATACCTGCTTCATAATCGTTCATGATTTCTTGTATTCTTCTTGCAGTTTCCATAGCTACTTTATCTCTTTCTGTAGTTAAAACTTTTTCTAACTCTAATAACGCAACCATTTCTCGCAAAACGCTCTCAGAAGTTAATTTTACTAAATCGTCTCCCTGAATTACATTAAAAGCATAATCTACGGGATCACTAACTCTATATTGCACTATAGCTTCTATACTTATTATATTTTGATCTCCTGTAATCATTTCCGCTTCTTCTTCAACGAATACATAAGAAGTAGTTCTGCCAGAACTTGTGGTTCTAAACCCAATTTCAATCTTATTTATTGTTCTAACATCTACGATAACATGTGATTGAAAGGGATAAGGAAGATGTAAATGTATGCCAGGACCAGTTGTTGAAGAGTATGCACCAAAGGTTTTAACTAAAGCTACTTCAGAAGGGCCAACTTGATAAACCCCCGTTAGAAGATAAGCTCCCACAGCGATTATAATAACAAGAATTATTATATTTCGCCACCTATGTTTTCTATCGTTGCTATATTCTTTGAACTCATCATTAGGATCTACTGGATCAAATACTTCATATTCAGCCAAAACAACACCTCCTCAAATGTAAAATTATTTTGTACCCACTTTAGAAATTCTAAAACATTAATTTGTTAGACGTTTCAATTTTTTCAATTATACCTTTTCAAGGGCAAACCTTATTAATTATGAATTACTTTAAGTAAGTCTGTTGTGTTTTGACCAAAGAAATTGGGGATACGTTATCTTTCAAAATCTATTTGAAATTATTAAAGAATATTGGAGGATGTATAACAAAATTTCTTCCTCCGTTCTTTCTAAAAATCAATGATATCAGTTGAGCCTCTTTATTTTCATTACCATATCCTATATACATGTGTTGAGGTTCTAAATTATTTTTTTCTAAAATTATAAAGACGTCTGATAAGATTGATGGATGAATTACAAAGCACCCTAATCTTTTATTCTTTAAAAGATATTTTGCTGCATATATAAATTCTTCCATAACATTTAAGTCATCTGCAGATCTAGCAACTCTTCTGTCTGTCTTATCACTTTTTATTCCATCAAAATAATGTGGAGGATTCGAAATAACTAAATCAGCATATTCTGATGAAAAAAATGATTTTATGTCTTTTACATCTAAGTTATAAAACTCCACATTTTTACTATAATTGTTTTGCTTGTTTTTTAAAGATGCTAAATATAGTTCCTTTTGAACTTCAATTCCATAAATCAAACTATTTTCTACTAATTTTGATAATGCTAAACAAACATGACCAATACCACTTCCCAATTCTACTATTTTATAACCATCTTTAAAGGGACTGGTCGCAAGTAAAAAAACACTTGCATGGGTGGGAAAATGAGTTACACTAGGTGAATATAGACTTATACTTCTATAAATTTGATCTATTTTTTGTATCTTATTTTTAAATTCCAAAGCATCCATAAAAAACACATCCCGATGTATTTGAACAGAAATGCATAACAAAACAACTACTTCTAATATTTTTAACAATTATTAAATAATTATAACACAAAATTAGTATTGTTTCTAGATTTTTTTAACATAAATATCTTTTTGAAATTTAATAGAGGAGTATATAACAAAAATAAGAATTCAATAATAAGTTAAATACATGTTATAATTAAGACTGAAAATTATAATTGTATATTGTAACTATATAAAAATTACTGATAAATCATTGGAGGTTATCATGGCGGATAAAAGCAAATATAAAATACTTGTTACTGGTGGTGCTGGTTTTATTGGTTCAAATTTAGTAGACAAATTATTAGAAGAAGGGCATTCAGTAGTTGTTGTTGATAATCTTTCAACAGGCAATATTAATTTGTTATCTCCGTTAGCTTTATTTTATCAACAAGATATTAGAGATTATAAAGTTATGGATATCATTTTTGAAACCCATCATTTTGACTATGTCTTTCACCTAGCTGCTCAAATTTCTGTTCCAGAATCTGTTGAGAACCCAAAGAAAGATGCAGAAATAAACATCTTAGGAACTTTAAATATATTGTCTCTATCCGTAAAATATGGGATCAAAAAAATAATTTTTTCTTCTTCTGGTGGTGCTATATATGGAGAAAATGCACCTATTCCCACAACAGAAGATTATTGTCCAAATCCAATAAGTCCATATGCTATTTCAAAATTAGCTTGTGAACATTACATAAAATTTTTTTCAAAGGAATTTTCTCTTGATTATACTATATTAAGATATTCAAATGTATATGGGCCTAAACAAACTCCAAAAGGTGAAGCTGGTGTTGTTGCTATATTTACAGAAAATATGCTAAATAATCAAGAAGTTACAATTTATGGTACTGGTGAACAAATAAGAGATTTTGTGCATGTTTATGATGTCATACAAGCTAATATTTTATCTTTAGATCGTGCAAAAAACGAAATTATTAACATCTCAACCAATGAGGCAACAAGTATAAATGAACTCTTTAAAATCATGAAAGAAGAAATTAATTACAAAAAAACTCCTATTTATCAGCAAAAAAGACCTGGAGATTTAGAGGTAAGTGTGCTTTCAAACGAAAAAGCAAAAGAGATTTTAAATTGGCAGCCTTCATTCAATTTAAAAAAAGGAGTGAAAAACACTATTGAATGGTATAGAACCTCTGTATGAAAAGATACGCCCTAAAAACATCGATGAAATTTTAGGAAATGAAAAATTAAAAGAAGTGCTTAAGACCTGGATAAAAAATAAGAAAATCAGATCTTTTATAATATATGGTGAACCTGGAACAGGTAAATCTACTATCGTTAAAGCACTTCTAAACGAGATTAAAGAATTGTATGATATTTATACAATTTCAGGGGCTTTAGAAGGAAAAAAAACTATTAAAAGTATAATTGAAAAAGAAAATAATCTATTTTCCAAACCTAAATTACTGTTTGTTGATGAAATTCATAGATTGAACAAAGCTGAACAAGATACACTTTTATTAAGTATTGAAACAGGAGATTTAACACTCATAGGAGCTACAACAGAAAATCCTGCTATAAGTATAAATCCTGCATTACTTTCTAGAGTTTTAATCTTTAAAACCCAAGAATTATCTGAAAAAGATTATGAACTTTTATTTGAAAGAATTAAAGATTATTATAAAGATATAAATATAACCGACGAAGCAAAGAAAGCCCTTGTTGATTATGCTGGAAAAGATCTAAGAAGAATAATCAATTTAATTGAAACAGCTAAAGAAGCTTCTATAAACGAAATAGACTTACAATTTCTATCTGATTTTACAGGTTTCAAACTAAACTATAACAAAAATGCAAAATATAGTTTTATTTCTGCATACATTAAAAGTGTAAGAGGCAGCGATCCAGACGCTGCCATTCTTTATCTTGCCTATATGTTAGAAAGTGGGGAAGACCCACTTTATGTAGCAAGAAGGATGGTAATTCTTGCTGCAGAAGATGTAGGTTTAGCTGATCCAAATGCCTTAAATATAGCTGTTTCTGCAATGATAGCAACCGAACATATTGGTTATCCTGAATGTTATCTTCCTTTATCTGAAGCAACCTTATATCTATGTGCTTGCCCTAAATCTAATTCTTCTTACTTAGCTTATTCAAAAGCTAAAGATTTTATTAACAAAAGTAATTTTGAAATCCCTAAAAAATTAATTAATCCTCTCAATAAAAAAATGCAAAAGCAAGGATTTGGAGAAAATTATAAATATCCTCATGACTATGGTGGATTTGTAAGAGAAAGTTACATGCCTGAAACTTATGAAAAAACACAGTTTTATCATCCAAAAGACATTGGTTATGAGAAGAAAATCAAGGAAAGATTTATTCAATTATGGAAAAACTATAAAAATTATACTTGAAATTTTTTTCCTATGTTAACTCAATTAAATTTAATTGAAATTTTCTTCACTCTTTAGGAATAGTTGTTAATAATAACTTATTATTTACTTTATTCGAATTTCTTTTATTTGACATTTTAATTTAAAATAGTATATAATATTAAAGGATGTCTGAAAAAGTTCTAATTTTTCAGATAAAAGTTGGTCTGTTGAATACAATGGGCATAAAACGTCTTTTGAAATACATTAAAATAACGTATTTAATTTCAGAAGACAGGAAATTCATTTATTTTGAAGAGGAGGGATTTCATGAAAAAAGTAAGTACTTTGTTAATTGTGTTAGTTTGTTTGCTTTCTGTTTTCTCTTTTGCAGAAAAGGGACCTATGCCAGATAAAGTTTATTTCGATGTTAGAATGCAAGAAGACGTCGCTATACAGGATGTCGCTGCAGGTAACGTTGATGTCTTTTTTTCAGGAGTAGGTGCTCCTACTATCAATGCTTTACCTCAATCTACTCTTGATAAACTTGATATCTATTCTATTCCTTCGGGCTCTTGGTCTTTGCTTTTTAATCCTGTACCAAACGCTGCCCCATACACAGTAAAAGTCGGTAATAAAGAATATTTCAATCCTTTAGCAATCAAAGATGTTAGATTTGCAATGAACTTTCTTATAAACAGACAATACATTGTCGATGAAATTCAACAAGGTGCCGGTGGAGTAATGTACACAGTTGCTACACCCGGACAACCTGGTACACAACCCTACATTGACATAGCAGCAAAAATGGGTTTTGCACCAGAAGGAAATGAAGAATTAGCCCTTCAAACAATTGAAAACGCTATGAATGAAGCCGCTAATCTTCCTGAAAACAAAGGTAGACTAGTTAAAAAAGGTCAATGGTGGACATTTGACGGTGAACCAGTTACTCTAAAATTCCTGATTCGTGTTGATGATCCTGAAGGAAGACTTAAATCCGGAAGATATATAGCAGATCAAATAGAAAAAACTGGAATAAAAGTTGAAAGGTTAGAAAGAGATAGAACTGCAATACAGATAGCTTATTATTCAAATCCTGCAGACCTAGAATGGCATATTTATACGGAAGGTTGGGGTGCTGGTGCTACTAGAAAGTTCTGGCATCATATTGTTGCCCAAATGTATGCCCCATGGTATGCTAACATGCCAGGCGGTCAAGATCCTGCTAACTGGAACTACGTTCAAGATGAAATTGATTATCTAACTCAAAAAGTATACAGTGGAAATTTTGCAACAGAAGAAGAATATTGGGATTCTATTTTAAGAGCAACGGAACTTGGATTAGAAGATTCTGTAAGAATTTATATCTCCTATCAAGACCAATTCTTTGTTGCGAACAAAGATCGTTTCAATAGAAGAATGGTATATGGTTTAGGAGATGGATTAAATCAATGGTCTATCATAACTGCTGATACAAAAGATAGAGTTCTTAAGGCTACTCAGTTCTCTTCACAAGGTGCCTTATTTATGAGTGCTTGGGACCCAATTGGAACTGATGGTTTTAATGATGTTTTCTCAATCAATATTGCCTCAACTATGTATGACTATGGGATGCTTGAAAGTCCTGCTTCTGCTGACATTGTGCCAGCAAAAGTTGTTCCAAGACTAGAAACTCTTGATACAAAGTTTGAAGTAGACGAAGAAGGAGAACTAGTTGGTTTAATTGAGGTACCTCAAGACGCAATAAAGTTTGATACAGTTAGCAAAAAATGGGTTCCTGTTGAACCTGGTCTTAAGTCTTTAAGTGTATGCACTTACGATATAACATATGGTATATGGAATCATGGTGTTCAAGAAAGCTTAGCTGATTACATGTATGCATTTGCTTATGCATGGGATCTATCAACTCAAGGTGACGCTAATGACACAAGATACGATCCAACTTATTCTGCTTCTGCAACACCTGGATTAATAGTAGAAGTAGCAAGAAGAATTAATCCTGATGGTTCTATAACCGTCTGGTTTAATTACAACTTCCCTGTTGATGATATGTATTTAGCATCTTGGGGAGCACCTATGTTCTCTGTTTCCCAATCAGGTCAACCTATAGGAGTATCTTGGGAAATAGTAGAAGCCTTAACTAGATTGGTAGAACATGGTGGAGTTTCTGGAAGAGGTTATACCTTCTCAGCAACTGCAGCAAAAGGTAATGTATACGAAATCGATGTAATTGAAACTGCGGCTGTTAATGATATTAAGGTTGAACTTCAAAAAATGATCAATGAAAAATACGTTCCTGTTTATATCAGTGAATATGTAACCCCTGATGAAGCTGTAAAGAGATATCAAACTGCGCTTGATTTTATCAACAAATATGGACATGCATACATAGGTAGTGGACCTTTCTTCATGTCAAAATATGATCCAGTTGCTAGATATGTTGAATTGACAGCAATAAGAGATGAAAGATATCCATTTGAAAGAGGATATTGGAATGAATTCTTTGAAACAGTAAGATTAAATGTTGATAGTGTAGATTTGGCTTTTGCAGCTATGGGCGGATTAGACTTACCAGTATACATAAACGTATCAGAAGTATTGTATCCATATGATACATACACACCAGCAACTGAAGGAAATGTTGAAGTTTCACTTATAACGCCAGATGGTGAAAAAGTATTCAAAGCAGAAGTTGAATCACCTGGAAGATTCTTAGCTACGATTCCTGGTGGAGTACTTGCCGAATTAGATCCCGGAACATATACGGTTGTAGTAAGTGCTAAATCAGAAGGAGCTATACCATCAACCTATTCATCTACAATAATTGTTTATTAGTACAAAAATAATAACTAGTAAATTTCTAACTTAATATCTTTATACAAAGGCTTCCCATAATGGGAAGCCTTTGTAATTTATAATAAAATATTATAAACAATGTCAAGGATTAATTTAATAACAAAAATTAAGATCTACTATATTTCATAACAAGAATATTAATGAAATTTTTTTCATATTTTTAATTTATTTCGTCTGAATGAAATTTTTTTCATCATTTTGGAATAATTGTTAATATCAGCTTATATTTTCATTTATTTGGATTTTCCTTGCTTGACAATATGAATATAAATATAATATAATAAGTAAAGATTATCAAAAAGGCTATAAAATTAGCAATAAGTTTATGTGAACGGTTTATCTACAATTAATTTCCTTATGGCTTGAACATTTAGGATTTTAATTGAAGATATTTTTTTCTGATGTTACTAAAATCTATTACACCTAAAATATAATTTATAAAGTTTTTTAAATTGTTTTTATATTAACTTATTTTTGTTTGTATTTAAACTTATATCAAAGAGGAGGGGTTTAATGAAAAAAGTTAGTGTTTTGTTAATCGCTTTAGTTTGTTTGCTTTCCGTTTTTTCTTTTGCAGAAAAAGGACCTATGCCAGATAAAGTTTATTTTGATGTCAGAATGGAACAAAACGTCGCTATACAGGATGTTGCTGCTGGTAACGTTGATGTCTTTTTTTCGGGAGTAGATGCTCCAATTATCAATGCTTTACCTCAATCTACTCTTGATAAACTAGATATCTATTCAATACCTTCAGGTTCTTGGTCCTTATTACTTAATCCTGTACCAAACGCTGCCCCATATACAGTAAAAGTTGGAGATAAAGAATATTTTAACCCTTTAGCTATTAAAGACGTTAGATTTGCAATGAACTTTCTTATAAACAGACAATATATTGTCGATGAGATTCAGCAAGGTGCTGGGGAAGTAATGTACACATTTGCTACCCCAGGACAACCCGGTACACAACCTTACATTGATATAGCAGCAAAAATGGGGTTTACCCCAGAAGGAAATGAAGAACTAGCACTTGAAACAATAGAAAACGCTATGAACGAAGCTGCTAACCTTCCTGAAAACAAAGGTAGGCTGGTTAAAAAAGGTCAATGGTGGACCTTTGATGGCGAACCAGTTACTATAAAATTCCTGATTCGTGTAGACGATCCTGAAGGAAGACTTAAAGCTGGAAGATATATAGCAGATCAAATAGAAAAAGCTGGAATAAAAGTTGAAAGGTTAGAAAGAGATAGAACAGCAATACAGATTGCTTATTATTCAAATCCTGCAGATCTAGAATGGCATATTTATACCGAAGGTTGGGGTGCAGGAGCTACCAGAAAGTTCTGGCATCATATTGTAGCCCAAATGTACGCCCCGTGGTATGCTAACATGCCTGGTGGTCAAGATCCTGCAAACTGGAATTATGTACAAGATGAAATTGATTATTTAACTCAAAAAGTATACAGTGGAAATTTTGCAACAGAAGAAGAATATTGGGATTCTATTTTAAGAGCGACAGAACTCGGATTAGAAGACTCTGTAAGAATTTACATCTCCTATCAAGACCAATTCTTTGTTGCTAACAAAGACCGTTTCAATAGAAGAATGGTTTATGGTTTGGGAGACGGTTTAAATCAATGGTCTATAATAACTGCTGACACAAAAGATAGAGTCCTAAAAGCTACTCAGTTTTCCTCACAAGGCGCCTTATTTATGAGTGCTTGGGACCCAATTGGAACTGACGGCTTTAATGATGCTTTCTCAATCAGTATTGCCTCAACTATGTATGACTATGGGATGCTTGAAAGTCCAGCTTCTGCTGACATTGTGCCAGCAAAAGTTGTTCCAAGACTAGAAACTCTGGATACAAAGTTTGAATTAGACGAAGAAGGAGAACTAGTTGGTTTAATTGAGGTACCTCAAGACGCAATAAAGTTTGACACAGTTAGCAAAAAATGGATTCCTGTTGAACCTGGTCTTAAGTCTTTAAGTGTATGCACTTACGATATAACATATGGTATATGGAATCATGGTGTTCAAGAAAGCTTAGCAGATTACATGTATGCATTTGCTTATGCATGGGATCTATCAACTCAAGGTGACACTAATGACACAAGATACGATCCAACTTATTCTGCTTCTGCAACACCTGGATTAATAATAGAAGTAGCAAGAAGAATTAATCCTGATGGTTCAATAACCGTCTGGTTTAATTACAATTTCCCTGTTGATGATATGTATTTGGCATCTTGGGGAGCACCTATGTTCTCTGTTTCCCAATCAGGTCAACCTATAGGAGTATCTTGGGAAATAGTTGAAGCCTTAACTAGATTGGTAGAACATGGTGGAGTGTCAGGAAGAGGTTACACACTTTCAGCAACTTCAGCAAAAGGTAATGTATACGAAGTTGACGTAATCGAAACTGCAGCTGTTAACGATATCAAAGCTGAACTTCAAAAAATGATCAATGAAAGATATGTCCCAGTTTATATTGAAGAATTTGTAACTCCTGATGAAGCTGTAAAGAGATATCAAACTGCACTTGACTTTATCAACAAATATGGACATGCATATATAGGTAGTGGTCCTTTCTATATGTCAAAATATGATCCAGTTTCTAGATATGTTGAATTAACAGCTGTAAGAGATGAAAGATATCCATTTGAAAGAGGACTTTGGAATGAATTCTTTGAAACAGTCAGATTAAATGTTGATAGTGTTGATTTAGCTTTTGCAGCTATGGGCGGACTAGACCTACCAGTATATATAAATGTTTCAGAAGTCTTGTATCCATATGATACATACACACCAGCAACTGAAGGAAATGTTGAGGTATCACTTATAACCCCTGATGGTGAGAAGGTGTTCAAAGCGGAAGTTGAATCACCCGGAAGATTCTTAGCTACTATTCCTGGTGGAGTACTTGCTGGATTAGAACCTGGAACCTACTCAGTTGTAGTAACAGCTAAATCAGAAGGAGCTATTCCTTCAACATATTCATCTACAATAATAGTTTTCTAATTTTTAAAGTACTAAATTAAATAGATTTTTTACAGGCTCCCCGTCTAGGGGATGCCTGTCTTTTAAAGAGAGCTTGCAGCTGACAAGAGGTGATTAGCTTTATGTATTGGAAATATGCTATAAAAAGGATCCTTATGGGTATTTTTATTTATGTTATAATCATTTTCATTTACTCTTTTCTTTTTAATACCGTAATGGAAGAAACATTGAACGGACAAATTATCGAACAAGTAAATGGTGAAATGATTAAGATTTCACAAGTAGGTACAGATCCTGATTATTTGTTGGAGTATAGGGAAAGAAGAATTAGAGAGCTTAGAGATATATATCACCTTGACGATCCATTGCTTTCACGGGTATTTTGGAGAGCAATAGATACATTAACATTTAATTATGGTAGATCTACAATAATGAGATCTTTTAAAGGAGAAACAGACGTTATTAAGATCGTACTTGAAAGAATACCTAATACCTTAATCCTATTTACTACATCAATTATCTTAGACATTTTGATTGGTGTATGGTTAGGAATCAAAAAAGCACAGAAAGCCGGAAAATTCATGGACAAAAGCACTTCAATCATAACCATGACGGTTTATGGACTACCTTCATGGTGGTTTGGAATGGTTATGATAATGCTTTTTGCATTCATGATGCCTATTTTCCCATCGGGTGGTATAAGTAGTGTTCCACCTCCAGAAACCTTTTTTGCAAAAATAGCAGATTTATTTTACCATATGGCTTTACCTGTAATCACTCTTGTCTTTATTGGATTTTGGGGTAGAGCATATTTAACAAGAAATATAGTTTTAGGAAACTTACAGGAAGATTTCATTATGTCTGCAAGAGCTCGTGGGATACCAGAAAGATCTGTTTTATATGGACATGCATTAAGGACCTCTGCTCCTCCTATTTTGACGATGTCGTTACTATCTCTATTAGCATCCTTTTCAGGGGCATTAGTATTTGAAGGCATATTTAGCTGGCCCGGTATGGGAAACTTATATTGGGCAGCAGTGCAGCAAAATGATATACCGGTTCTTCTCGGTAATTTATCAATAACCACACTTATATATATTTCTGGTATAGTATTATTGGATTTAATCTATGGATTCTTAGATCCTAGAATAAAAGTAGGTGGGAAAGCGTGAGTACAGATATTAAATCAAAAAAATCTTCGAGTAGAATCAAAATGCAACTAGCAGATTTTTGGAAAGAATTCAAACAAGTAAAATTCGGTATTATAGGACTTATTTTTCTAGTTATTTTTATCTTAATTACAATATTTGAACATTTTTTGATTCCATTCCCAGAAGCGTCTACAAGGTGGCGGGATATTACTTATTGGGAAGATAATCCCAGGAATGCTCCACCTGTTTGGATCAATTGGTTTACCGAAAAAGATTACACACCTACAACTTATATGAACAACCTAGAATTTGAAGAAAAAACCATTTCTCCTACTATGTCAGTTAGCACAGCTATCTTAGAATACGATTATAATTACGATGTCCCACCTATTGATTTAATATATAGAGGAAGATTCAAAGGATCGTTCACTCTGAACATAGTATTGGAGAGACCTGATGGAAATACCATTAATTTAGTAAACAAAAATTTCAGTTCACCCACTTGGAAAGATTTTAGAATTGCAATTAGTAATGAAGCAAAAAATTCCGTTCAAAGTTTTGCTAAAAGATTTCAAAATATTTCCTCTCAAACAATAAAAGTTAATAGTATTATTTTTTCTGAAGCAAATAAAGAAATTATTACAAACCCTGTACCTTTAAAAGGTACCTATAAATTTAACATCAATATAATCAAAACTTCTGCAGATACAGTTATTGAAGAACCCCGATTAATCTTTTCCGGAGCTGTCTCTGGTATTTTAGGAACTGATAATGCAAAACGTGATATTTGGAGTGGATTAATAGCTGGTACTAAATGGGCTCTTTTCATTGGACTTTTAACCTCTGCAATATCAATATCAGTAGGGGTTATTTACGGTGTTGTTTCCGCTTATTATGGTGGATTAGTTGATTCTATTATGCAAAGAATTTGGGAGATATTTATGAATATACCTTTACTCCCTGTTTTAATTGTTCTATCAGCTATATTTAAACCTAGTATATGGTCGTTAATAACAATGATGTGTTTATTCTTCTGGGTCGGTCCAGTAAAAACTGTTAGAAGTATGGCTTTGCAGATTAAAGAAGAAACCTATGTAGAAGCAGCTAAAGCCCTTGGTGCATCAAATGGTAGAATAATATTCAAACATATGGTTCCCATCTTAATTCCTTATGCGTTTGCTAGTATGGCATTAAATGTACCAAGCGCTATACTTTATGAGGCAACTGTGAGCTTGCTTGGATTAGGAGATGCTACAATAGTAACATGGGGCCAAATCCTTCACGACGCTATGAATGGTGGAGCAGTTACCAATGGCTTATGGTGGTGGGTAGTTCCTCCTGGAATCTCTATAGCATTAATAGGGATGACATTTGCTTTTATTGGTTTTGCAATGGATACTATCCTAAATCCAAAATTGAGGACGAGGTAGATAAAAATGAGCGAAGTTTTAACTGTTAATAATCTGAAATTATATTATTTTACACGCAAAGGAGTTGTTAAAGCTTTAGATGATGTTAGCTTTTCTTTAAAAGAGGGAGAAACTCTGGGGTTAGTTGGAGAATCAGGCTGTGGTAAAACTACCCTAGGAATGGGACTTTTACGGATGCCTAGCCCTCCAGGAAAGATCGTCGATGGTGAAATAATAATTGATAACGAAAATATCATTCACTTGAAAGAAAATGAACTAAGGAAAAGAATTAGATGGAATAAAATATCGATGATATTTCAAGGAGCTATGAATAGTTTGACTCCAGTCTATAGTATAAAAAAGCAAATGTTAGAAACACTTTTAAATCATCGCGAAATGGAGGAAGAACAAGCCCTTGAAATAATAAAAAAATACATAAATTATGTTGGTTTATCTGAAGATGTTTTAAAAAGATATCCTCACGAACTTTCAGGTGGAATGAAGCAGAGAGTAGTTATTGCAACTGCACTTTTTCTTGAACCAAAAATTGTTATCGCAGATGAACCTACAACAGCCTTAGATGTTGTCGTTCAGGCTCAAATAATTAACTTGTTAAAAAAATTAAAACATGATTTGAATCTTTCTTTTATATTTATCACACATGATTTAGCAACAGAAGCTGAAGTTGCTGATAGAATTATGGTCATGTATGCTGGTAAAATAGCAGAAATTGGAACAAATAATCAGATATATGGTAAACAAGGACCTTCTCATCCATATACAAAGGGTCTCTTGGGTGCAACTCCAAAGTTACGAGAAAAAGTTGAAGAACTTGCTTTTATTCCTGGTACACCACCTGATCTTCTCAACCCTCCAACCGGTTGCAGGTTCCATGAACGCTGTCCTGTAGCTTTTGATAAGTGTATTTTAAATGAACCACCTTTAAAAGAGATAGAACCTGAGCATTTTGTTGCTTGTTGGAGGTGTTATGATGAATGATGAAATTATTTTGAGTGTAAAAAATATCAAAAAATGGTTCCCTTTAAGAAGATCTGTTACTGAAGTTTTCAAGGGTAAAAAAAGATGGGTAAAAGCGGTTGACGGTGTTACCTTTAATATAAAGAAAGGTGAGATTTTTGCCCTCATAGGTGAATCAGGCTGTGGAAAAACCACTACAGGTCGTTTGATCATGAAACTAGAAGAGCTTACTTCTGGACAAATCATTTTTAAAGGAGCTGATACATCTACTTTATCTTCTTCGACTGAAATAAAAAAGTATAGAGAAGAAGTACAAATGGTTTTCCAGGATCCATATGCATCAATGAACCCAAGATTTAGAGTTAGAGATGTATTATATGAGCCACTGATTATCCACAAAAAAACTAAGGATTCTAGGGAAATGGAAAAAATTGCCAGAAGAGCTCTCGAGGAAGTTAAATTAACACCTCCTGAGGAATTCCTTGATAGGTTCCCCCATATGCTTAGTGGTGGTCAGAGACAGAGAGTAGCTACCGCAAGAACCTTGGTTCTTTCTCCAGATCTAATTATAGCTGATGAACCGGTATCTATGATAGATCTTTCAACAAGGGCAGAAATATTACATATGATGAAGGAAGTTCAAGTAAATTTGAATTTAACTTATTTATATATAACTCATGATTTATCAACCGCTAGGTATTTCTGTGACAGAATTGCTGTAATGTACCTTGGTAGAATTGTTGAATTGGGAACTTCTGATGAAATTATAGAAAATCCTTTACATCCTTATACCAAAGCTTTAATAGCAGCTGTTCCGGAACCTATTGCAGGCAAAGAAAATATTATTAAAGATATTCCTATAAAAGGAGAAATTCCTTCTGCAGCAAATATACCTAAAGGTTGTAGATTCCATAACAGATGTATATACTCAAAACCGTCATGCTATGAAAATGTAGATGACCCAGAACTAGTTGAAGAATCAAATGGACATTATGTGGCCTGTTATAGATACAAAGAAATAAATCAAGAATCGCAAAACATTTAATTTACAAAACCCCACATTTTGTGGGGTTTTTTAAATTATTCATTTTTCAGTTTAATTTAGAAATAAGGACGGTAATTTGATGTATTGGAAATATGTTCTAAAAAGAATAATAATAGGACTTATCATATATGTACTAATAATATTTATATATTCTGTTCTGTTCAATGTCATGTTTGCAGTAAATAATAGATATCTTTTGGAAGGTTCTATAGTATCAAAAATTTTCTCTAGTTGGATAGACACACTTACTTTTAATTATGGTCAATCTAACGTAATAAGATCTTTTAAAGGAGAAACTGATGTTATTAAGATTGTGCTTGAAAGGATTCCAAACACTCTGCTTCTCTTTACATCATCTATAATAATTGATATTTTTTTTGGAATATGGTTAGGAATAAAAAAAGCTCAAAAAGCTGGAAGTCTTATGGATAAAACAACTTCTATAATCACAATGATTTGTTATGGGCTACCTGTATGGTGGGTTGGTTTAGTAATGATTATGCTTTTTGCTTTCACTTTTTCTTTATTTCCTTCAAACGGTATTCTTAGCGTTCCACCTCCAGAAACTTTTTTAAAAAGAATGTTGGACATTATGTATCACATGTTTTTACCAGTAACAACCCTAGTTTCATTAAACTTTTGGGGTAGAGCCTATTTAACTAGAAATATAGTTTTAGTTAATTTGCAGGAAGATTTTATTATGTCTGCAAGAGCTCGTGGTATACCAGAAAGAACTGTTTTATATGGTCATGCATTAAGAACTTCGGCCCCTCCAATTTTGACTATGTCTATTTTATCTTTGATAAATTCTTTCTCAGGTGCTTTAATTTTTGAAGGCATATTCAATTGGCCTGGAATGGGTAACCTTTACTGGGCAGCTGTTCAAATGAACGATATACCTGTCCTTTTGGGAAACCTATCAATAACTACACTTATATATATATTTGGGATGATAATATTAGACTTAGTTTATGGTTTTTTAGACCCTAGGATAAAAATAGATGGGGCTGCATAAAGCCAATAAAAAAATCCCCTTTATTTAAATGGGGATGAATTAAATATTCTCTAAAGTTATTTTAGCCCACGTTTCTAATTTGACATTTTCTAACTTTTCTATTTCACTTTTGGTAAGCCAAGTACTTTCAAAATTATCTACTTCCTTAATTTCTGCATATTCTACATAACCTTCAAAAAGAACTCCTATATGAACATTAGAAACGTCTTCTGAGTTGTCTCTTATAATTCCTTTGTAAACGTATTTTGCTGAGTGAGAAAGCCATAATTCTTCGTTTATTTCTCTATCCATACCGTTAAAAAAAGTTTGTTCTTTTGTATATCCTTCGTCTCTTTTATTTATATGTCCTCCAATACCAAGAGAAATTAGGTTATGAAGCCTTTTTTCTCCTTGATTCTCTGTTCTCTTTAATACTAAAAATTTATTATTTTTATTTTTAAAAACTATATAAGGAATTATTTGTTTGAATGATGTATCATCTTCTATTTTGTTTCTTTCAAAAAAATCTCCATATTCTAGAACTTCAATAAATTGAGTAAAATTAATTTTTATGAAATTGTCATTAGTATGAATTTTTTCAACAAATAATTCTGTAGGAACTGCAAATACATGTTCACTCATTCTATTATCTCCAAGGAAATATTTTCGTTGGTATATATACATATTTGACCTGCAATGTGTAATGACTTTTGAACTATTTCCTCAGCATCTAACTCTGTATTTCTTAAAAGAGCCAGGGCAGCAGCATACGCATATGGACCTCCAGAACCAATAGCTATAACATCTTCTTGAGGTTCCATTACCTCGCCATTTCCAGATATTAACAACATATTATCCTTATCGGCAACTAGTAGTAATGCCTCTAATCGTCTTAATACCTTATCCATTCTCCACTCCTTTGTAAGTTCTACTGCGGCTTTAACTAAATTACCATTAGAGGATTTATACTTAGTTTCAAACCTTTCATATAAAGCTAATGCATCTGCGACAGAACCAGCAAATCCAGAAATTACTTTTCCTTCTCCTATTCTCCTTACTTTTCGAGCATTGCCTTTGAAAACAGTTTCTCCCATTGTTACTTGACCATCACCGCCTATAACAGTCTTTCCATTTCTTTTTACACCAATTATTGTCGTTCCTTGAAATTGCACTTTTATTCCTCCTCTTAGGTTTCTTCATACTCAATTTAGATAATTATAAATTTATTTTCTAATCTATGTTTTGTCTAATTATTTTTAAAGAATAACTATTACACACTTATTTTTACTGAATTCAGTTTTTTGAACTAATCTAAAGAATTGAAAGGGATTCGCCGTCAAACCACTATATAAATTCCTTGTTTTTAAAAGTACCCAGATTTTTTCAATGAATATCTTACTAATTTTTCAATTTTATAAAGATCTTTACAAAAATATTGAATGATTATTCAATATAGATTTAATAATATCTTCGAATTCTAAGCCAATTGCTTTTGCCGAAGTTGGTAGATCGCTTAAATCTGTCATTCCTGGTATAGTGTTTACTTCTAATACATAAACTTCATTCTCTTTTACAATGGCATCGACTCTAAACATATCTTTCAAAAATATTGAATTTGTAATTATCTCTCCAATTCTGTGCACCTGTTTTCTTATTTTTTCAGGAGGGTCCATCCATGGTTTTAAATCAGTTAACCCATTTGTATACTTTGCTTCATAATCATAAAATTCCTTTTTGGGGATAATTCGCAACAAGGGTAAAAGTTCAAACTCTTCCTTGTCTTCTATAAAAGAAATTGTAATCTCTTCACCTTTTATGTATTCTTGTATAATTACATCGCCAAATTCTATTAAATCTTTTTCTAAATAAAGCTTGTATTCTTCCAAGTTATGAATAATAAATACCCCTTTACTAGAACCACTTTTTCTCGGCTTAATCACTAAAGGTAATTCAAAAGGGGGATCTATAAAAACACTAGTTAAACATGTTTTTGGCATTTTAATAGATTCTTTAAAAAAAAGATAAAACAAGTATTTATCATAAGTTATGTATGATGTTTCAGGATTTGAACACGTGTAATCAATGCCTAACAATTCAAAAAGAGAAGGAAGCCTCCCATCTTCTCCAAAATCTCCATGAACAATGTTGAACACAAATTTATAATCTGTTATTTGATATATAAAGTTCTTGTCGATAGGATCTAAAATTTTGGTTTCAAATCCTAAATTGTTAAGACTTTTTTCAATATTTTTAGCGCTTCTAAATGAAACTTCACGCTCTAAAGAATTGCCTCCAGCAACTATGGGAATTATCAACTTAGATTTCTCCTTTTTATTTTTTTATCTTTTCAAGTTCATAATATTTTTTATCTTTTTCACAATATAATTTTTCTTTTCCTCGGCTAGTCCTATAAAATAATGTTTCTCCACATGATGGACATTTATACTCAGAAGGTTCATTCCAAAACATTTCCCCACAAGAAGTACATTTATAGTATATTTTCCCTTTTTTGCTTCTTAATTTTTCAACTTCTCCTCCACAATTTGGACAACTTCCTCGTGCATTTACATTTTTTGTAAAAGTGCATTTTGGATAATTGCTACAAGCAATAAATTCTCCGTATTTTCCAATTTTTAAAATCAAATCTCCCCCACAGACTGGACATTTCTCACCGGTTTTATTGTTTTCTTCATTAATTTTTAGATTAGTTTCTAAAAAATCTTTAATATACAATTTGTTTTTTATGGTTACACCAAATGATTCTACAGGAATCTTCAAAGTTTCTTTGCATTCATCGCATGAAAGGTACAATCCGTATCTCCCAAAATTTAATAGCATCATTTTTTCACATTTTTTGCAGGGAACATCACTTTCATAATTTAATTCTAACTCTCCATTTTTTATTTCCTTTGAAGCCCTTTCAAGAAATTTTTCAAACTCTACGTAAAAGTCTTCTAAAACTTTCTTACCTTTGTTTTTCCCTTCCTCTATTTGGTCTAAATCTTTTTCCATTCTCGCTGTAAATTTAACATCAACTATATCTGGAAAAAATTTTTCTAAAAAATCGTTGACTACAAAACCTGTCGTTGTAGGTCTAAGTGTATTTTTATCTATTTTTACTACATATTTTCTTTCTAGTAACGTTAATATTATTGTAGCATAAGTAGAAGGTCTTCCAATTTCTTTTGCTTCTAGTTCCTTAATTAAAGTAGCTTCTGTATATCTATTTGGTGGATTTGTTTCCTTTTCTTCAAATTTAAGTTCTTCATAAGTAATTTTTTCATTTTTATCAAGTTCAAAGTAATTTTCTCCGTTTGATGACTTCCAAAATTTTTCAAATCCTTCAAAAAGACATTTTTTAGAGGTTATTTCAAATGAATATTTCAAATTCTCATCTTCTATTATATACTTTCTTTCCTGATATTTTGCAGGAGCTGCTTGAGATGCCATAAATCTGTTCCATATCAAAGTATATAATTTTAAATGATCTCCTGAAATAAGCTTTTTAGCTTTTTCGGGATCAATATTTACATCTGTCGGCCTAATAGCTTCATGCGCATCTTGTACATTTGATTTTTTACCCTTATTTATATAATTCCCAACATATTGTTTTCCATAATTTTTCTCTAAATATTCTAAAGCCGCTTTTTTGGCTTCTTCAGATATCCTTGTTGAATCTGTTCTCATATAAGTTATAAATGCAGTACTTCCTTCCGGCGTTTCTATACCTTCATACAAATCTTGAGCAATTTTCATAACCTTACTTGAACTCCAATTAAATATTGAAACCGCACTCTGTTGCATAGTACTTGTAATAAAAGGAGAAGGCGGATTTTTAAATGTTTCTTTTTCCTCTATACTAGTAACTTTCATTTCTTTATCTTTTAGATAATCAAAAATTTCATTTTTCTTTTTTACATTAATAGTTTCTGGTTTTAAAGTCTTACCATTTTCTTTGGTTAAAGGAATGATCAAACCGTTATGATCCAAAAATATTTTAAAATACTTTTTAGGTTTAAACGTAAATATTTTTCTTTCTCTGTCAATTATTAATTTTAACGCTGCTGACTGAACTCTTCCAGCACTTGTATTATAGTTTTTAAGAACTCTCCATACTAAAGGAGAAATTTTGTATCCTACTATTCTGTCTAAAATTCTTCTAGCTATTTGTGCATCAACTTTATTTAAATCAAGACTTCTAGGATTATTTACAGAATTTAAAATAGCGTTTTTTGTTATTTCTGAGAATATTATCCTATTTTTTTCTTGAGGATCAAGATCTAACAATTGTGAAAGATGCCAAGCTATTGCTTCACCTTCTCTGTCCATATCAGACGCTAATAATACTTTTTTGTTTTTAGTTTCTTTCTGTATTTCTTTGATTACCTTTTCTTTATTTGGAATTATTTGAAATTCTGGCTCAAAATTATTTTCAATCTTAACCCCAAACTCTTTTTGAGGTAAATCCCTAATGTGTCCCTTTGAAGCAATAACCTTATAATCCTTCCCCAGATATCTTTCTATAGTCTTTGCCTTTGAAGGCGATTCTACTATCACAACATATTTTATATTTTCATTCTTAACGTCGTTCTTCATATTTTTGCTCTTTTTTTTATTGCTCTTCGTTTCTTCATTACTTTTTCTTGCCATCCATTTACCTCCTTGAACTACTACAATACTCACTTTAGAGTTTCCAAAATCCTTATTATATGTATTTTTTAGATTTGATTTTTTACAAAATGTTTCCTTACTTCTACTACTCACCAATTCTTAATTTTTTAAACTTTTCGGTACTTGTACCAAGATAAAATGGGAAAGTTCTGTACTGAACCTGTTATAAATTCAAAATTCTATTTTTAGAAAATCTTCATTTCTAAAGTCTCTACTACTAAAAGCTAAGATTAATCGCTGTATTTTTCAATTTTCATTTTTCTCTCAAGTCTTTTATCATATTCACTCCATGTAGAGTTTTCATTTATTTGAAGGGCATTTCTTATATTTTCTTTAGCCCGGGCTATCTTAGAATCAATGTTATCACTAAAATTTACAATCATCGCTTCTAAAGTTTTTGGTACAACAGGGCTTCCATACTCAATTTCTCCATGATGAGACAGGATAATGTGTATTATATGATCTAGATCTTCTTTACTTATCCGTTCTCCAATCTTTTCTGCCTCTTCATAAATTAGTTTTACTCCTAAAGGAATATGACCCATTAATTCACCTTGCTCAGTTTTTTCTATTCCACTCGGTGTAATAACATATTCTTCAATCTTTCCAATATCATGTAATAGGGCCCCAGCAATTATTATATCTTTATTGATATATACTTCTTCTTCAGAATAGGTTTTATAAAGTTTAAGAGATAATTCAGTAACCTTCAAACTATGCTCTATTAAACCATTTTGATAGGCATGATGAATATCCATTGCTGCTGGTGAGGTTAGAAACATCTCCCTTATATAATCGTTTTCAATAAAGATTGAGGTTAGTAATGCTTTAACACCTAAATTTTCTACTTGAACTATGTAATTCTCTAATGTATTAATTAAGGTGTTTAACTCGGTTTGAGAACTCTTCATATATTTTTCTGGATTCACCTCTAAGGGATTTAATATTTCTATAGCTTCTTCATCATTGATCAAATTTATCTGAATTCTATTCTCAAAAAAAACAGTTTTTCCTTTCAACTTTATAACTTCTCCAACTTGAATTTTATTATTATTTTCTTCAGGATAATACCAATCAACTGCTCTAATTGACTGACTTTTATCTGCTAATGTTATTAGTAGAAATGATCTGTCAGATTTAGTTTTTTGAAGCCTTTTACTTACTACTTTGCCTTCTACTTGTACCTCTTCATTAGGTTTGAGTTCAGAAATTAAATTAACCTGTTTGAAAGCTTCCTTTTTAACAAAATCAGAGTTATTATCTCCTTTTTGCCCTTTTAGAATTTCTCCTATTGAATAATTATCTCCCAAGTCAATTTCCTCCTCTAATGTAAATTCTTGGAACTCTCCTAGTTAACTTAGAGGTGATTTCATAATTAATCGTTCCTGCTTTTTGTGCTAATTCTTCACAAGTAATACTTACTCCATCTTGTTCTCCAATTAGAACAACTTCATCTCCAACATTTGTGTTGACTTCAGTGATATCAACTACCATCTGATCCATAGAAATATTCCCCAATATTCGACATTTTTTTCCATTAATTAAAACATAGGCTTTATTTGAGAGATTTCTAAAATAACCATCTGCATATCCTATTGGAACAATAGCGGTTTTCATCGATTTTAATGTGGTAAAGGTTCTACCATAACCAATACTTTCGCCAGATTTTACCATATTTATTTTAGCTACCGTGCTTTTCAATTCCATTACTGGTTTCAATTCTTCTACTTTAATAATATTTGATGGCTGCATACCAAAAGTTGCAACACCTGGTCTTACATAATCTAAAGAACTCTGCGGAAAAAATAGAAGACCAGCACTATTGGCTAGATGTCTTATCTTTATATCAATTCCCTCATTAATAATGTAATTTAAAATATTGAGAAATTTATCATACTGTATTTTAACAAACTCGTCTTTTTCATCAGCAGTTGCAAAATGAGAATAAATTCCTTCAACGTTAATATTATGTTTTTTGATCAATCTGATTAATGTTGATAATTCTTCTTCTCTTATTCCTATTCTATTCATTCCTGTGTCAACATTTATATGAAAAACTAATTTTTTAATGTCTTTTCCTAGTATACCACAAGCTTTTTCGAGAAAGTCTATAGAAGTAATCGTAGGTCTTAAATAATCAGAATAATCTAATACGCTTTTTAAATCTTTAGGATCAAAATAATTAAAGATCAAGACTTTCGATAAAATTCCCGAGCTTAATAATTCTAATGCTTCTTCTAAAAAGGCTACAGCAAACATATCATAACCCGACTTTAATGCAGCTTTCCCTAATTCTTGCATTCCATGGCCATAAGCATCTGCCTTGAGAACGGGCATAATTTTAGCAGTTGTACAGGAATTTAGAAATTCCAAGTTCTTAAGATATTTTTCGATGTTTACAACTGCAAATGTGTTTCTACCAATTATATTCATTGTATTAAAGTCAGATGCTATAAATCAAATATAGATTAATACAATCTATATTGAGCACCCTCCCTCCTTTCAATTATTGACTTGTTTTATGAGTAAATTAGCTATACAGTCATTAATTAATATTTATTTATAGCATAGATATTTTAAGTAAATACCCACCTATAGGATACTTAAACTATAATTATTATTTCTTTTAATTTTCTCTGATCGAAAATACACCTTTAACAAATATTTTTATATATTTTAGTAATTTAAAGATTATATACTTAACATAAAATACTCTTTAAAGGTTAAAAACATCTTGCCATAAATGAATATCTTTGTTAATAATATTTTTTAGGTTTTGTCTACTAATAAAAAAGCCTTGTTTGAATTATTTATAATTTTAAATAAATTATCTGATCAGAATTATTATTGTATTTAGGTTATTTGATATTAATATCTAGATTAGGATACTAGCAAGTCACCAACGCCGTCCTTCTAAATTTGAATTTATGTTTTTATAATATTTATAAAATAACCTACGAAAATTATACAATAAATAAATTAATTTATCAAAAATAGAAGTTTTGTCTTCAAAATAAAAAACTGATATAATTAGGTAAGTTTACTATTTTTAAAACAAAATATGTTAGGTGGAGGCAAGAATATGGAAAAATTTATGGATTTTAAAGAATATTTGGCTAAAATTTCGCGTTATGAACAAGCACTTTCTCTTATCTACTGGGACCTTGAAACTTATGCACCTGAAAATTCTGTAAATTATAGATCAGAAGTACTAGGTGAACTATCTGAAAGACATTATAATCTTTTTGTTTCTGATACAATAGCTGAATATTTAGATTATTTTTCACAAGAAAACATTTTTAATAGTTTTTGCGAACAAGATAAAGCATTAATAAAAGTAACAAAAAAAGAATTCGAAAAAATAAAAAAAATTCCTGTAAAACTTGTAAGAAAACTAGCGCAGACCACTACAAAAGCAAATCATGCTTGGAAAAAAGCAAAAGAATGTGATAATTTTAATCTTTTTCAACCTTATTTAGAAGAAATTTTAGTGCTAAACAAAGAAAAAGCAGATATATTAGGGTATGAAAATAATAGATATGACGCCTTATTAGATTTATATGAACCTAACTTAAAAACTACAGAAATTTCTAAAATCAATGAATATTTAAAAGAGAATTTAACTCCTTTTTTAAATAAACTACTTGAAGACGGAGAAAAACCTCAAGATGATTTTTATAAGCAAAATTTTGATTTTAACAAACAAAAGCAATTGTCATTAGAAGCTTTAAAATTTATGAATTTTGACTTCAATTCTGGTAGATTGGATATTTCTGTACACCCTTTTACAACAAAAATCGGCCCCAGGGATGTAAGAATTACTACAAAATATAGCCCCCTAGATCTTAGATATTCTTTGTTTTCTACTATTCACGAATGTGGTCATGCACTTTATGAGTTAAATATACCAGAAGCTTTTTTTGAAACTCCTTTAGATGAAGGGGCTTCAATGGCTATCCATGAGTCTCAATCAAGATTTTGGGAAAACTTTATAGGCAGAAGCTTTCCTTTTTGGAATTTCTTTTCACCTATATTAAAAGCTATACTCAATTCTTTTGAAGGCTTATCAATTGAATCTCTTTACAAAGGAGTAAATATAGTCGAGAGGAGCTTATTAAGAACAGAAGCAGACGAAGTTACCTATAATTTTCATATAATGTTGAGATATGAAATTGAAGAAGCTCTAATAAATGACAGAATTACTACTAAAGAATTGCCTTTAATATGGAATGATAAAATGAAAGAATATTTAGGAATAGTTCCTCCAAATGATTCTCTTGGTGTTTTACAAGATGTTCACTGGTCTAATGGTTCATTTGGTTACTTTCCATCATATATGTTAGGTAATCTTTATGCGGCTCAATTTAATTCTAAATTAAAGCAAGACGTACCTGATTATTCTTTAGAACTTGAAAAAGGTAACGCTACATCGATTTTAACCTGGTTAAAAGAGAACATTCACCAATATGGAAAAATGTATGAACCTCAAGAACTTATCTATAAAGTTACCGGAGAAACGCTTAATCCAAAATATTTTGTTGATTATATAACAAATAAGTATACAGAAATCTACAATATTTGATAAAAATGCTGCGAGTTTATGTAAAGTTAACTCGCAGCTGTTTCATTTTCTCACATATTTAATCTTTTTTCTCGTTCTCTTTTTCGTCTTCTTTTTTTGCTAGTTTTTTTAGATTTTCACATACATGATAATAAAAAGTTCCTTCTTCATACTCACCTTTTTCATTTATTTTTCCTGCTTTATAATCTGTCATCAATTCTACTGCCTCATCTATATTATCAATAATCCAAATATGAAAATTCTCATTTTCTATATCTTGAATAATTTCATCTTTTATAACTATATTATCAACATTTTTTGCTGGTATAATCACACCTTGTTTTCCATTGAAACCTTTTATTTTACAGGTTTGGTAAAAACCTTCTATCTTCTGAGTTATTCCACCAACCGGTAAAACTTCTCCACTTTGATCCATAGAACCAGTAATAGCAATACTTTGTTTTAATGGAATATTTGCTATTGACGACATTAAAGCAAGAGTTTCAGCTACAGTTGCACTATCTCCTTCTATAATAGAGTAGACCTGTTCAAAATTTAGTGATACACCAAATCCACTTTGTATAAACGTAGAAAACTTATGTTTAAAATAATTTTCTATTATCAACGAAGACTTTTTGTATATTTTTCCACTTAAATCTATGTCACGATGTATATTTATTATTTTTTCAGAAGAAGATCGATAACTTTTAGCTGTAATCTTTACTGGATGTCCAAATGAAAAATCTATAGTATCGAGTACTGTTAAACCATTAATTTGACCAACCTTATAGCCTTCCACTAATAAATCTATTTTCTCGTTTTTAATAGCATCAAATATTTTATCTCTGTGAAATGAAAACATTTTTTCTTTGAAATCTATTGCACTTCTTATATTATTTGCATTTATATAATAATTGGCAGGTATTTTACGAGAAAAATTATAAGCATCTATTAAAAGATTTTTTAGTTCTCCCAATTTCAAAGAAATTTTTTTATTACTTCCATTAATCCTGCATGCATATTTTATTATCTCTTCTACCCCATCTTTTGTTATATGTGAAAGATTGTTTTCTTGAACAGCATTACTTAAAAACGCCATAAACTTATTTATATTCTCATCATCTAATTCTACTTCATAGTCAAATTGTGATTTTACTGGGAATAATTTTTCAAATTCGCTATCGTATGCTCTCATCATTGTGTAAACCCATTCTTCACCAATTAATATAACTCTAATATTTAAAGGTAAAGGTTCTGGCTCTAAAGTTTCTACACTTGAATAACCTTCTGCAGCTTGAATATTTTCAATTTTTATCTCATTCTCTGTCAAAATTCGCTTCAAGACTTCCCAAGAATAAGATTTCCTAAGAACTTTCTCAGCTTCCATTATTAGATAACCGCCAGTTGCTTTATGAAATGCACCAGGTTTTATCATAGTAAAATCTGTATGAAGAAATCCCATCTGTGAATAATATTCTATTCTTCCAACAAGATTTGAAAAAGTTGGGTTATCTTCCTCAACAACAGGGGCACCTTGAAGATAAGAATTATCAACTAAAACATTAACAGCATACCTCTTTTCTTTAAGCGCTTTAATAATATTTTGATTATCAGAGGTTAATTGCGATAGGTGAGTAGCCATATCTTCTTTCAAGAGTTGAAGGTATTCAAAAACATCAGAATATTTCAAATACTTTTTTTCTAAAGGTTCAAAAAGTTTACTTAAACTAAAAGTAGCCCAATACCTTCTTAGATTTTTAACCTCCTCCCAATACTCCTTGTCTAGTTGAGTTATTCTTGACATAGTTCTTTCGATTAACTGCATTAATCTTTCAGAGTTTTTTCTAAACTGTTCTTTAATTTCATCTGGAAGACCTTCAAATTCTTGAGGAGTAAGCCTTTTTCCATTAAAGATAGGGACACTTATAATACCTCTTTGTGAGGCTTCGAGTATGAAGCCTAAATTTTGAGCCTCTTTTCTTAAATCGTTCCATAATTGTTCTCTTTGAGCATTATATTCTCTTTCTAAAGAACTCAAGCGGTCTTGAAATTCTTCTGTAGCCATTGTCTTGTTCAATACCTGAACAGATGAATCTATAATATTTTGTAATTCAGATTTGAACTTTTTTCCTTCTCCTGCAGGCAATCTTAAAAGTTTTGGCTTCCTTTCCTCTAGAAAATTAAATACGTACATTACATCTGGAGGAGTTTTTTGACCTAAAGCAATTTTTTCTACAATCTTACGAGTCATACTTCTTCTACCACTACCTGTAGGTCCAACCACAAATATGTTGTTTGAATTGTTAGAGCTTCTTAACGCAAAATCAATAATCTCACATGCATCTTTTTGTATCGTATAATCTTGATATGACCCTACTTTTATTGATTGTGTATTCTCTACTTTTATTTCAGGTATATTTATTGAGAAATCACTTAATTTTAGTTTTCTCATAAAATTTTTAGGCGAAATAGCCCTTAGTTTTGTAAACATTAATTATAGAAAAAGGGAGTCGCCTTCCTCCTTTCTTAACAAATTGGACTTTCAAAGGTAACTAAAGTCAAATCTATTAAAAATTGCTTCTATGTTTCTTAAATAATATTGTGGTGAAAATAATTCTTCAAACTCTTCTTGAGACAAATTTTCGAGAATTCGACTTTCTTGGGAAAGTAGATCTTTAAAATTCTTCTTTTGATCCCATGCCTTCATTGCATATTTTTGCACTAATTCATAAGCTTCTTCTCGGCTGAATCCTTTTTCGACAAGCTTCAAAAGTACTCTTTGTGAATACACTAAATTGTAAGATTTTTCAATGTTCTCTTTCATTGCATCCTCATGCACTACCAAATTGCTTGCCAAAAAATTTGCTTTATTTAACATATAATAAGCCAAAATAGTAGCATCTGTCATGAATACCCTTTCAACTGAAGAATGGGAAATATCTCTCTCATGCCACAAAGAAATATTTTCGTAAGCTGCAGATACATAAGATCTTAACATCCTAGACATTCCTGTTAACCGTTCACATAAAATCGGATTTTTCTTATGAGGCATTGCAGAAGATCCTCTTTGCCCTTTTTTAAATGGCTCTTCTACTTCTAATACCTCAGTTTTTTGAAGATGTCTTATTTCTATGGCAAATCTTTCAATAGAAGCACCAATTAACGCTAACACGCTAAAAAATTCTGCATGAAGATCTCGTGGGACGACTTGTGTTGAAACTTTGCAAGGTCGAAGTTCTAACTTTCTCAAGGCTATTTCTTCTACTTGAGGATCTAAATTTGCATAGTTTCCAACAGCTCCACTGATTTTCCCTTGTGAAATATCAAAGATGGCTTTTTCTAACCTTTCTTTATTTCTTTCTGACTCCGACACGAAACTTAATATTTTTAAACCAAAAGAAGTTGGTTCTGCATGAACTCCATGAGTTCTACCTACAATCACTGTATATTTATGTTTTAAAGCCAGTTTTTTCAAAGAGTTGATGTAATTATCTAGCTCTTTTTCTATGAGCTCCCCAGCTCTTTTAATAGCCAAAGCATTTGCAGTATCTACCACATCAGAAGATGTCAAACCCATATGAAAATATCTAGCAGCATCACCCATATATTCTGTAACAACTTTTATAAAGGCTATCACATCATGATCAACTACTTTCTCAGTTTCCAAAATTTTTTCTACATCAATCTTTGCCTTCTGCCTTGCTTCTAAGGCGGTCCCCTGAGGAGCAATATTTAATTGTTCAAATGCCTCAATTACAGCGAGTTCTACTTCGAGCCATCTATTATACTGTGCTTCTAATGTCCAAATATCCTTAATAGGACTTATTGAGTATCTATCTATCAAATTTAACACCTCTTTGTGAATTTATTTCTTGAGATCTGTTTGCTGCTTCCTTTACTGCATTCATTATTATCCCACGAATACCCCGATTTTCTAAAACCTCAATCCCTCTAATAGCAGTTCCCCCAGGTGAAGTAACCATATCTTTTAATTCGCCAGGATGTTTATTGCTTTCCAGTACCATTTTAGCAGACCCTAAAACTGTTCTTGCAGCAAATTCTAAGGAAAGATCTCTAGGTAACCCCATTAAAACTCCTCCATCGGCTAAGGCTTCAATAATAATGTACACATAAGCAGGACCACTTCCACTTAAAGCTGTTATAACATCCATCATATCTTCTTCTACTAAATAGACTCTACCAACGCTTTCCAAAAGATTTTTAACCATACTGATTTCTTCATCAGACACATTCTTGTTTCTGCTTATTGCTATTACACCTTCTCCAACCAATATTGGAGTATTAGGCATTGCACGTATTATTTTTGCGGATGAAGGCAAAGCTTTTTCTAAATGTTCAATGGTTATCCCAGCTGCAATAGAAATAACTATTTTGTCTTTACAAAAGGAACTAATTTCTTTCAATACTTTATCAATTACCTGAGGTTTAACTGATAGAAGAACTATATCACATTGTTGAACAGCCTTGATATTATCATTCAAAGTCTCAATATTGCAATATACAGGGTTCATTTCAAAATTGTCTACACAAATATCTGTACCAACTATCTGTTCTTTTTTCAAAATTCCCGCATTAACCAAGCCTTTTGCTAAAGTGCTTCCCATTTTACCTAAACCTATTATGCATAATTTTTTGTCCATTTTCATCTGACCTGCCCATTACCTAAAATAACATATTTATATGTAGTGAGATCCTCTATACCAATAGGACCTCTAACATGAAGCTTTTGGGTACTAATACCCATCTCTGCACCGTAACCAAATTCCTCTCCATCGGTGAACCTAGTTGAAGCGTTAACATACACTGCAGCAGCATCAATTTCATTCAAAAATTTTCTGATTGTTATATAATTTTCTGTAACAATGGCTTCAGAATGTTTTGAGCTATATGTATTTATATGTTTAATAGCCTCTTCAACATCTTCGACTATTTTTACTGCTAGGATGTAATCTAAATATTCTGTTTCCCAGTCCTTATCGGTTGCAGGTTTTATTTGAGGTAAAATTTTTAAGGTTTTTTTACACCCTCTAAACTCAACTTTATTATTTAATAAAAGGTATAATTTTTTAAGAAATTCATTAGCTATATCGTTGTGTACAAGAATAGTTTCCACTGCATTACATACCGAAGGTCTACTTATTTTAGCATTCTCTACTATCTTTAAGGCCTTATTAATATCCGCATCTTTATCTACATACACATGACAATTACCTGCTCCAGTTTGTATTACAGGTATTCTAGAATTTTCGATTGTGTAGTTTATTAGTGAAGGACCTCCACGTGGGATCAGAACATCTATATATTGATATAATTTCATCAATTCATCAACTGCTTTTCTATCAGTCACATCAATGAATTGAACAATTTCTTTGGAAAAACCTGCTTTTTCAATTGCGTTTTGTATAACGTTTACTAAAGCTGTGTTAGAATTTATGGCTTCAGATCCTCCTCTTAAAATAACTGTATTGCCTGATTTTATACATAAAGCTGCTGCATCAACTGTAACGTTGGGACGTGCTTCATAAATAATAGCAACTACTCCTAAAGGTACAACCATTTTACCTATCATTAAACCATTAGGACGTTTCCACATAGTCTTAATATCACCTAATGTACTAGGCAAATTAGCAACCTTTTCAACACTATTAGATATATTAAATATCCGCTCTTCATTTAATTTAAGCCTATCCAATAAAGCCTCAGTAATTCCCTTTTCTTTAGCTAAGGATAAATCTTTTTGATTCTCTAATAAAATGTAATCACTTTTTTCTCTTAATTCATTCGCTATATATTTAAGTATGTTTTTTCTATCTGCATCAGAAATCAAAGCAAATTCAGTACATATTTGTTTTGCCTTCATTGCTTTTTCAACAACTAGACTTTCAATATTCATTTCATTCCTCCCTCATTGATAGAACATATAGAACCATACCCAGATACCACTGTTTTGAAATTTAAATTTTTTATTTGCTTTCCTTCCAAAGTATTCTTCAAAATTAGACTCTGGAGTTATAAAATAAAACTTTCCATTTGGAAAAGCTCTCAATAAATGTCTCATTTTCTTATAAGTATCTTTTGTATTATCTTTTTCTTTCATACCATATGGTAAGTTTGAAATAAAATAAATTTCATCATTTGACGATTCTAGAGATTCCATTGCTTTTTTTTCAAAATGGATCTTAACGTTCGCTAAAGACGCATTTTCTTTTGCAATAGAAATTGCTTTATAACTCTTGTCGTATCCATATATTCTATAATTTATTTCTTCTGGCTCAAAATATGGGTAAAAACTATGCCTAAATTCATTAAATATTCTCCATTTTTCGCATACATATTCTTTTTTTAATGATTTACCACTTGCATATAAGGCTGCCTCAATTGGAATTGTTCCTGAACCACAAAAAGAATCTATTAAAGTATATTTTGCTTCCCACTTTGATAGAAGAACCATACTCGCAGCTATCGTTTCTCTTAGGGAAGTACTAACATGTTGCGTTCTATAACCTCTTTTAGCAAGTGATTCTTTATAAACAGTATCAAGGGCAACTGTTACTACATTATCTTTTAAATACACATAGATAGGGTAAATTACCTCGTTTTCTTCCCAAATTGTACATTTGTAGCTACTTTTGAGTTTTTCATATATTGCTTTTTTGATAATTGATGCCACAGCACCTGTTGCTGATAAATCAGAATTTGTTATCTTAACTTTTTCAACAACTAATCTTCCATTTTTTTCAACATATTCCGCCCAATTAAGATTATAAACTTTATCAAAAAGATCATCAAAGTTATTTGAATAAAACTCTCCAACTTTTATTAATATCCTATCAACAGTCCTAAAATTATTTAATATACTCGGAATATCTTCAAGAGGGGCAGAAAATTTTACTTTACCAGACATTGAATCAATAATGTTATAACCATGAGACTTTATTTCATAAGCTGGAGCTGCCTCCAACCCAGATGTGCATAATGAAATTAACTCAACCATGTTGTACTCCTTACCTGTGACTTTTTCTGTTTATTATTAATTATACCATTTAATTTAGACATTTATTGTACATGACTCAAAGGAATGTAAATGATTAAATTTAACCATTGATACAATAAAAATTTATAAATGTACAACTCTTATATACACTAAAAAGCATAAAAACCCTTGACTCATATACAAAGTTCTGATAAAATTATAAATGTATAAAGGAAAAAATAAGTGGAGCAACAGCAATTAAATTTATAATCATATTGTTAAATATCGCACAAATAAAAGGAGGCTGAGATTCAATGAACAAAAAAAGAGTTTTGTCAGTTATGTTAGTAGTAGTATTAATGGTTTCAATGAGTTTTGCCGCTCTCTTTGGAAAAGCAAAGTGGAATGATGGAACTTACGTAGGTTATTCCGATCCAAGCGATAGAACCTACACAAAGGCCGTTGTAAAAATTGAAAAAGGTAAAATAGTTGAGGTCACATTAGAGGAAATCATTAACACAACAGGATTCGCAAAGGATGAAACTTACCCATGGGAACCATGGCACGAAGCAATGAAGGAATTACCAAAGAGATTTGTTAAGGCAAATGGTACTAAAATAGATACTTATACAGGTGCAACACACTCTTCTGAAATGGCCATTCAAGCAGTTGAAAGAGCTTTGAAACGTGCTGAAGGGTTTGAGGGAGTAATAGATGGAAAATATGTGGGTCATTCGCAAATTTCCGAAAGAAATGACAGGGCAAATGCAATAATAGAAGTAAAAGATGGAAAGTTGGTTAGTGTAGTCTTAAACGAATACAGAGATGTTTATAACACAGGAGAACCAAAAACAGAAGAAACTTATCCTTGGGAAGCATTTCATGAAGCAAAAGTAGTTATTGCAGAAAGAATTTTGGAAAAGGGAACTGTCCCAGTTGATACTTATACTGGAGCTACAGGAAGTTCTAATATGTTCATTGAGGCAGTTAAAGACGCTATGATAAAAGCCGGTTTTAAGTTTTAATTCCATTTGTATATAAACTAATAAGTACTTCTCAAAACAAAAAAGGGCGAAAGCCCTTTTTGTTTTTTGCTTTGTTAATGAATATACATACTCAAACAAAAACTTTTTGATTGTGGTATAATTTCTTTGGGAGGTATCAATATGGATTACTGTAATAGATTTAGCGAAAATATTTCACTGCCCGTCTGCTTAATAACTGTAAAGAGTGAATCAAGAGTTAATTCGATGACCGTAGCATGGTCTACCCCTTTATCTTCAAACCCACCACTATTTGGATTTGCAATCCGTAAGAACCGATTTACTTACCAATTAATAGTTAAAGAAAAAGAATTTACAGTATCTTTTTTGTCTCTGGAAAAAAGCGATTTGGCCGTTAAATTAGGAAGAATTTCTGGTAGAGAAGGCGATAAAGTATCCGCAATCTCTTTAAAATTGAAAGATTCTGATGTGGTGAAAACCCCTTATGTTGAAGAAGCTTATTTTGCAATGGAATGCAAACTTGAGAATCTTTTTGAAACAGGTGATCATGATTTCGTTGTTGGGAGAGTTGTTTCTGTTCATCCAACTAAAAATGTTTTAATTGACTCGAAACCTGCAATATACCTAGGAAATGACACGTTTACAACCATTGATACATCTCAAATTAATAAATTTGATACTAAAGAGATAGTTGCAAGTATTAAAAACTCTTTTGGCAGAGGTGCATAAGATGATAAAAGACTCTCATTCTGACGGTTTTATTTTAGACATTGTTGAACCCTCGATCTCTTTTCCTTCAATAAGGTTAGAGAAAGGCCAAACGTTAGGAATATATACTAATGAACCAAAACTACTAACAAGAAACTTTTTCAAACTAATTTGTGAACCCGAGAAATATGCGAAAAAAGTTACAATAAACGGATTAATTGCCAACGGGACAAACTGGATCGGACGATCTTATACACATATGGTAGTGCCTGAAATTTGGAATGATAGTATCTATAATATCTTGAAAAAAAAGCCTAAAAGGCGCCATTTAATATTTATTGGTGCTACAAAAAATGAAATAGTATCTGAAGAATTGGATAATATTGCTAGTTTTGTTGAATCTTACAAAAAAGATGGAAGTATTTTTGTAATAACAGACTCAACTGAACTTCTAAAGAAAACTGTGACAAAAGTGATAAACGAAAATGGAATCGACATAGACTTAAATGACTCGGAGATTTATAAATTATCAAACGAAAAAGCAAGTGGATCTAAGATTTCTAATATAATTACAAGTCTTGAAAACTTAAATTTTGAAAACAATTATATTAATTTGGAGTAAAACTATAAAAAAGATAGGTAGGAAGTGTTACTAGCTCCTACCTATCTTTTTTACTTTTAATCTTATATTTTAAAATATTGTACCTGAGCTACTAAATCTTCTGCTATGATTTTTAATTCCTCACTTAAATTATTTACATTTTGGCTCATATCTGCCTGCTGTTTTATAGCTTGCGTCATTTCTTCTATCTGTTGAGCTATATTCATTATGGAAACAGTAGCTGTATTCATTGCACTATTCATTTCTTGTGCTGCAGCACTTTGCTCCTGTGCACTTGCAGCTAAACTTTCGATCATTGAATTAATACTTTCAATTTCTTTTAATATATTTGAAAACTTTTCTTTTACTAATACGGATTGTTCACTGGCCTCGTCTACTACTTTTACTGTATCATCTGTAGCAGAATTTGCTTGTTGAGCACCTTCTTGTATCTGATCTAACATCAGTGCAATCTTATCTGTAGCTTTTTTACTTTCTTCAGCTAGTTTTCTTATTTCATCAGCAACTACTGCAAAACCTTTTCCAGCCTCTCCGGCTCTAGCTGCTTCAATAGCAGCGTTTAAAGCCAATAAATTTGTTTGTTCTGTTATAGAGTTTATGACTTGGATTATTTCACCTATATTTTTTGCTTTTTGAGATAAGCTCTTTACAGCATGCTGAGTAATGTTAGCTTTCTCTTTAGTTTGAAGAATAACTTCAACTATGGATTTTACCGCCTCTTCACCTTCCTTAGCTGCATTATCAACTATTTCAGCCCTTTGAGCTAGGTCCAAGGCAGATTTAGACACATTTTGAGCGCTCCCCGAGACCTCTTCTACACCAGCTGTTACCTCCTGTATAGACGAAGAAGCATTCTGAGCAGATCTGTTAATTTCTTCCATTTGAGATGAAAATTCTTCCGTTGTAGAACTCAATTCTTGAGAAGTACCTGCTAAATTTTGTGATAAATCATAAATTTGATCAGATTTGTTCGATATACCAGTAACTAAACGAGCCAAATCATCTTGCATATTCTCTAAAGCAGTCTTTAAGGATAGAAATTCTTTTGCTTTAAATGTTACATTAGATTTGAAATTTAATTCACCTTCAGATGTTTTTGAAACAATTTCTGAGATATGACCAAAAGGTTTAATAAGAACTTCTTTTATTAAAAAATAAGATAGTATAATTGCTGCTATAGAAATTATCAATGCGAAAAATAGAAATCTTCTAAGAAAATAGGAGTCGTTTTGGGCAACTAAATTGTTAAATTCTTCCATTGATATACCGACAAAAAGCACACCTATTAAATTATTATTTTCATCTAATAGAGGCTCATAAAGTGTTATATAATCATTATTAAGTATTATTGCTTCACCCAAGTATCTTTGTTTTTGGATTATATAATTATAGGCAGCACTATCTTTTCCAAGGAAAGTTCCTACTGCTCTTGTTCCATCTTTATTTTTTATTGATGTTGATATACGAACAAAATCGTTACCCTGAATCTGAAATATGGTAGCTACTACGTTCATATGATTACTAACCTTATCAACAACCTCATATCTTTCTTTTACAGGGTTCCCGTCTTTATCGACTAAAACGCCGTTTGTCAACCGTAAACTCCCATAACTTTGATTGATATACTCTTTAAAAACATTAATTGCTCCCTCAAGTTGTTTTGAATATGTAAGATCAAGCAATTCAGAAGTCGAACTTTTATTTACATTCATTGAAACAAACAGTAAAGAACAAGTAAGTAAAACTACAATCAATATCTCAATAAGTGTTGTATAGGTAGAAAGTTTCATTTAACGATTCCTCCTTTAACGAAATTATACTGCATTTAAAATCCTACCAATAAAATGAACCCGGCTTTCTTTAGAAAACCTTCATTGCTAAAGTCCCTAAATGAATTACTTGAACTATTTCTCTAATTTGATAAAAAAGTATGCTGTAATTTGAAAAGAAAAAAAATAAAAAGGCTTAACTACATTAAAAAATTGATTTAAGCCATACCTTTTTTAGAATTCTACAAAATTTATGATTCAGTTATATTATTTATCGACTATTTTTTTATAAATCTTAAATTTTATGAATTTTAGTTATTAAATCATTTTTCAAAAAAAATTGGTATAATTGTTATGTATACTGTGATAATATTTTTGTGATAACATTTCAAAGATCTAAACTTATAATAGGAGGAATTAAATGAATCATAATATAAAAGACATTGAAGAAATAGCCAAAGAATTAAAAAACGAATTGGAAAAAATTGATGATTATCAGAGTTTTCAAAATTTAAAATCTAAGTATTTAGGCAAAAATGGCATAATAAAATCTTTAATGAAAAATCTAAAAGAACTTGATGAGGAACAAAGAAAGAACTTTGGAAAAAACATAAATGAACTTAAAAATATAATAGAAGAATTTTTTGAAGAAAAATTGATCATTTTAAAAGAAAAAGAACGATTATTAAAAGAAAAAGAGAGTTGGATAGACGTTACTATCCCTGGTTCAAAGAGAAAAATTGGAAAAATTAGCTTAATAAGTAAGACTATCCGCGATATAGAAGAAATTTTTGTTGGGATGGGATTTTCAGTTGCTGAAGGTCCTGAAATAGAAAACTCATGGTATAATTTTGATGCCCTTAATACTCCAGAATGGCATCCTGCTAGAGAAATGCAGGATACTTTTTATTTATCTAATGATAAAAAGTATCTTTTAAGAACTCATACCTCACCTGTTCAAATAAGAACTATGCTATCTAATAAACCTCCTTTAGCAATTATTTCTCCAGGGAGAGTGTATCGAAAAGACGAACTTGACGCAACTCATTCTCCTGTGTTCCATCAAGTAGAAGGATTGTTTATTGATAAAAATGTTTCTATTGCTCATATTAAAATGTATCTTGAATACTTAGCAAAAAAATTATTTGGCGATAAAGTTACCATCCTTTTAAGACCAAGCTATTTTCCTTTCACAGAACCAAGTTTTGAGGTAGATATAAGTTGTATTTTTTGTGAAGGGAAAGGTTGCAACATTTGCAAAAATTCTGGTTGGATTGAAATTTTGGGAGCGGGCTTAGTTCATCCTAACGTATTAAAAAGTGTCCATTATGATCCTGACGTTTGGCAAGGATTTGCATTTGGAATGGGTGTGGAAAGAATTGCATTGTTAAAATATAATGTACCAGAAATGAGGGAATTTTATAAAAATGATATAAGATTCATTGAAATATAGTTCTTTCTTTAGGAAGAGAAAATTTGCAGGATAGATGCTTTATGTATTAGCGGCAATCCTAACGTTAAAAATTAGATTGTTGGTATTTCATTAAACAAGTGAGGAAACACAATAGGCAGATACACAAAGCGAATATCTTGAAAGGTGGTAAAAAGAAATTAAATCAGGCTCCATCTTTGGTAAAAGGATTTAGATTGTTTGACAAGGTAAGATTCAAAAGACAAGAAAGTTTTATATTTGGTAGACGTTTAAGTAGATATTTTGATTTAAGAAAGTTAGAAGGTACTATAATTCATAGAAGTGCCAGTTATAAGAAACTGACATATATTAATAAAGTCAAAACATTTTTATTTGAAAGGAGGAAATGGCACATTCATCTCCACCCTATAGAGGATGGAGTATCCTGTGCTTAAAATGAATGAAGATATCATTAAATTGGTTGAAAGAATATATAAAAATTACAAAGGATACTCAAGAATTAGTAAAAGAACTTAAATTGCATACAACTGATGTTGAAACTTATGAAGTAATTAGAGACAAGGTTTCTAACATAGTTGTAGGACAAATAACTAATATTGAGCAACATCCTGAAATAGATAATCTTTTAATATGTAAGGTTGATATAGGAAAATGCGAAATAAATTTGGTTACCGCAGATCCAACAGTAAAACTGGGGGATAAAGTTCCAGTGGCTCTTCCAGGAGCTGTTTTAAATGATGGCACCATAATTGAAGAAAAGTCTTTTAAAGGTATTATTTCACAAGGTATGATGTGTTCTTTAAAAGAGCTGGGTATCTCAGAAGAAGCAGAAAAAATATATAAAATAATAGACAATGTTGAGATAGGAACAGATTTTGTTGATTTTTTTGAGTTAACTGATGAAATAATTGATTTAGAGATTCTCCCAAATAGACCAGATTTACTGTCTTATTTAGGTGTCGCAAAAGAATTACAGGCGATAGGTTGTGGAGAAGATTTCAAGATGATTGATTATACACAAATCAAAAAAGGTAAAGGGTTTCCTGTTGAAATACAATACAATAAATGCAAAAGATATATGGCAATAGTAGTAAAAAACATCGAAGTTGGACCTTCACCTTTATGGCTAATTAAAAAACTTGGAAGTGCTGGCATCAGAAGTATTAATAATATTGTAGATATAACCAACTATGTGATGTTAGAAACTGGTCATCCTATCCATGCATTTGATTTAGATCTCATCGAAGGTCAAATAATAGTAAGAAAAGCCTTCAAAGGCGAAAAAGTATTATTATTAGATGGCAAAGAATATATTATGATGGGAGAAGAAACGCTTATTACAGATGGAAAGAACATATTGGCTCTTGGCGGAATTATGGGTGGAGAATTAAGTGGAATAAATGAAAACACTAAATCAATTCTTCTAGAAGTAGCCTATTTTGACCCAATTAATATTAGACTTTCTTCAAGTTACCATAAAATCGTATCAGACTCTTCATACAGATTTGAGCGTGGGGTTGATCCAAACGATGCGGAAATAGTTATGGGCAGATTAATAAAATTAATTTCCGAATTGGTTGGTGGAGAAGTGGATACTTTTGCTACCGATGTCTATCCTGAAGAAATTCCAGAACTGAAAATATTGCTAAGAAGAAAGTATTTAGAAAATAGATTAGGAATTAGTATTGAAGAAAAAACAGTCTCTGAGATTTTAAAAAGATTAAATTATAAATTTTACAGTTTACCAGACGGTTGGAATATATCTGTTCCTACAAATAGACCAGATATCACTCAAGAAATTGATTTGGTTGAAGAAGTTGGAAGAATCTATGGTTATTCGAACATTCCTTCGCGTTTTCCATTTATAAAAGGATTAATTGGAAGTAGGGGTGAATTTGTTTCTTTTAAAGAACGCATTACTGATATAATGCTTTCTAACGGATATCATGAAGCAAAAACTTTTCCGCTTAACAGTGCGAAAAGAATGTGGATGGATGAAAATCTAGATTTGAAAATTATAAATCCTCTTTCTTCAGAATATGAATACATTTCCTCAAAATTAATATATGGTATTTTAGAGTCCGCTTCTTTTAATTATAGAAATCAAAATAAGGATATAAAACTTTTTGAAATTGATAAAGTTTTTATGAAGGATGATAATAGTCCAACTGGTGCAAAAGAATTTACAAACCTGGCGTTTGTAGCTATTGGAAGAGAAAATGATGAGGATTTTACTGACAAGAGATCTGTCTCCTTCTACACAGTAAAAGGTTCATTAGAAAACGTAGTTAGTGAATTTAATCTAAAATTAGATTATAAAAGAAGCTCCTTACAGGGGCTTATGAACTCACAAAGTGCTGACATATATTTAAACAAAGAAAAAATAGGATATATTGGACTATTAGATCTTGAGATTGCAGAGAATTTATATGAAATAAAAGATCCTATATATATATGTGAAATAAATTTAGACTTTTTATTTAGTAATAAAAAAGAATCCCAAAAAATGATTAGAAGATTTGACTTCCCTGCAATAAAAAGAGAGTATGCATTTTTAGTTCCTATGGACGTAGAGTTTAAAGAAATTAGTCAAATCATTGAAAATGCTGGAGAAATAATCGAACAATACAAAATTTTTGATGTATACAAAGGTAAAAACATCTCTCCTAATCATATTAGTATAACAGTATCAGTTGTATATCGTTCACAATTTAAAACTTTGACTGATGAGGAAGTAAATGACATTGAACGACATATTTTAGAACAGCTAAAAGGAAAAAAAATTACACTTCGTGAAAAATAACAATTCTCTATATGAAAGGAAGAATATAAATGAGGCAAAGAAGCCTGACAAGTTTTTTAATAATGATAAATGTAATCGTATTTGTTTTAATGTTTTTATTTGGTGGGCTCAAGGCCTTTTCCAACCCACGGATATACATACTTTTTGGGGCACAAATTGGAAATCTAATTTCAATGGGGGAATGGTTCAGGTTAATTACTTCTATGTTTGTACATGGAGGGCTTTTTCATATATTTTTTAATATGATGGCATTATTTTATGTTGGCAATATTGTTGAAAGGGCCTATGGACCCTCTCGATTAATAACCATATACATGTTGTCAGGTATCTTTGGTAATATATTGACTCATTTTTTCATACCATATGCTATCTCAGTAGGAGCATCGGGAGCTATATTTGGCTTAATAGGTTTGCTCTTTGGAGCAGGCTTTAGACATGATACCCCAGTTATACTTAAGCCAATAACAGGTACAGCTCTTCTCCCAATTATTTTAATAAACGTAATTTGGGGATTTTTACCCGGTGCAAATATAAACAACTTTGCACACTTGGGAGGGTTGGCTGTAGGATTTACATTTGGATGGCTTACTCCTATACGTTATACAAAAACTAGCTACAAAGTATGGAAAATTCTCTCCTACATTGCATATGGTTTAATTATTTTAAGTTTTATTATGTTAATAATTTTTGATTTTCGTTTTTACATTTTAATTTAAAAAAGTCATTTTAATATATTAGACATTTAAAATAATGTTGTCAAATTGTAATCCTTTTAAAATGAGGTGAGTTTTTTGACTATTGAAGAGTTAATTGGAAAAAATGTAATAGAAGAAAGTATCAAAAGAATAATAGAAAAAGATAAAACACTAAACTCTGTTTTGAGGATAGAAAAAATCGAAGGTAACAAAAATGGTAAATATTTTGGCATACCGTTTTTAGTTAAAGATAACATATTAGTAAAAGGTACAAAGACTACTAATGCCTCAAAAATACTCGAAAATTATATCTCCCCATATACTGCTACAGCCGTTGAAAAACTTTTGCAAGCAGGTTTTTCTTTAGTTGGTAAAACAAACATGGATGAGTTTGCTATGGGAAATACTAATGAAAATTCATATTTTGGTCCAGTTAGAAACCCATATGACATTAACAGAGTCTCAGGAGGAAGTAGTGGGGGATCAGCAGCTGCAGTCAGTGCAGGATATGTTCCATTTGCTTTGGGTACTGATACAGGCGGATCTGTTAGACAACCTGCAGCTTTTTGTGGAGTTGTCGGATTTAAGCCTTCATATGGAATGATTTCACGATATGGAGTTACTTCTTTTGCTTCCTCATTAGACCAAATAGGAGTTTTAGCTAATTCTGTAAAAGATGTAGCTTTGGTAGTGGAAACCATGAAAGGAAAAGATGATAAAGATTCAACTACTCTTAATCATACTACTGATCTTACAGATAATTTAGAAATAGATTTATCAAAAATTAAAATATGTATCCCAAAAATAGTCTATGATACAGAACTTGATGCCTCAATTAGGAATAGTTTTTATGAAGCAGTAAATTTTCTAAAGCAGAGAGGAGCAAAAATAGAAATCATAGATATTCCCGAATTAGAATATGTTGTAGCTGTATATTATATCATAGCTCCTTCTGAAGCCTCTTCAAATCTAGCAAAGTTTGATGGTGTTAGATATGGATTAAGAAGCCCTTCCGTTGGATTGAGTGAAATGTATAGAACAACAAGAGAGATTGGTCTTGGAATTGAAGTTAAAAGGCGGATCATAATGGGTACTTTTAATCTATCTTCGGATTATTACGATAAATACTATTCTAAAGCATTAAAAGTAAGAAATGTTATAAGTAGAAAATTATACGATATTTTGAACGAATATAATGCAATAATGACACCTACTTCTCCATCAATTCCTCCTCGTTTAGGAGAAAAACTAAGTCCTCTTGAATACTATCTTATGGATATATTCACTATTCCAGCCAATCTAGCAGGACTTCCGGCAATTAGCATTCCTTTTGGATTTACAAAAGGACTTCCTTTTGGTATTCAGTTAACTGGAAGACAAATGAAGGATGAAGAACTTTTAAAAATTTCATACACAATTCACGAAAGTACAGAAAAGGAGCTACCAAAAAATGTATAAGACAATAATTGGCCTTGAAATACACACTCAACTGTTGACTAAAACAAAAGCTTTTTGTTCTTGTAGTACTGAAAGCTTTGATTCCTTACCTAATAAGAACATATGCCCGGTTTGTACTGGTCATCCGGGTACCTTGCCTGTATTGAACGAAGAGGCAGTAAAACTTGCAGTGAAGGCTGGTTTAATTTTTAATGGAACTATAAATAAAATTTCTAGATTCGATAGAAAAAATTACTTTTATCCTGATTTAGCTAAAAATTATCAAATTACACAGTATTTTTATCCAATAGTTAGTGATGGATACATAATTATAGAAGGTAAAAAAATTAGAATAAAAAGAATGCACTTAGAAGAAGATACAGCCAAAATGTTTCATGAAGGTGATCAAATATCTACAGCACAAGAAAGTTTTTTAGATTTCAATAGATCTGGTATTCCTCTATTAGAAATAGTAACTGAACCTGATATGGAATCACCAAGTGAAGCGAGAATGTTCATGGAAAAATTAAGAAATTTGCTAAGATATGCTGATATTTCGACTGGCGATATGGAAAAGGGTGCTCTTAGATGTGATGCTAATATTTCGATAATAGACCTTGAGAACAATAAAGTTAGCAAAAGAGTAGAAATAAAGAATATTAACTCATTTAAATTTGTAGAAAAAGCACTTGAGTATGAACAAGAAAGACTTATAAATATTTTAGAAAATAATATTAGGATGGTACAAGAAACGAGGGGATGGGATTCAAATAAAAAAGAAACTTTTCCTATGAGAACTAAAGAAGAAGATACGGATTACAGATATTTTCCTGAACCGGATCTACCACCTTTAATACTAAATGATGAATTCATAAATCACGTTCGCTCAACAATTACAGAAATGCCAGAAGAAAAAGCTAAAAGGTTCATGATTCAATATGATCTTCCTCAATATGACGCTGAAATATTAACTTCTAATAAAGAATTATCAGATTTTTTTGAAAAATGTGTTATACATGCCAAAGATGCAAAATTCGTAAGCAATTTAATTATGACAGATTTGCTTAGAGAGATGAAAGAAAACGAAGACGAAATAGAAAACCTCAAGATAAAACCTGAATATTTTGGAGAATTAAAAGAACTATTAGATTCAAATAAAATTTCTACCAAAATATTAAAAGACATTTTCCCAGAAATTTATAAAACAGGTAAAAGCCCAAAAGTTATAGTGCAAGAAAAAGGTTTAGAACAAATAGATGATGAATCTGAGCTAAGAAAAATAATTGAACAAATAATAATAGAGAATCCCCAAGAGGTAGAAAAATACAGAAATGGTAAGAAAAAATTGCTTGGTTTTTTTGTTGGTGAAGTTATGAAAAAAACAAAAGGAAAAGCTAATCCTCAAAAAGCAAATGAGATACTTCTAGAATTCTTAGAGGATAAATAGGGGGCATCATTTTTGAAAGATAACCTACTAATACTTGCCATGTTAATGATTTCAATAACATCTTTTTCTTTAGTAAATTATTCCCCTATAAAACCTAAAATAGATCAAAGCGGGTTAAACTTATCCGTTTTTTCGACAAGCTTTCAAGGAATAGGCATTGAATTACAATATTATAATTACAAAAGTCATTACATGGAAAGCTCTTTCTTAAATAGAACTATTAAATTAAAAACTGGGGAAAGCTTTTTTAAAGCCTTTGTTGACTTACCTATTTACAATGAGAAATTTGGTGTTGGTTATGAATATATGTTAGAAAAAAACTTTTTTGGTGTTTTTTCTCTAAATAATTTTCAAAGATTAGAAAGTAAAAGTTTATCTCACAATTTTTATAACATAACTCTTGGCAAATTCAACATCCCATCTTATTCAGTTGGTAATATAAAATTTTTAAAAGGAAACGATTTATATTTATTTGAAATAAGTTCTTTACTCTATAGACCTTTTACATTACCTTTTAATCTAGGGTATTCTAACGGATTTTATGTGTCACTTCCATTGATCAATTTCGATAATTATTATATTGATTCTATGAATGTCGGTTTTACTCTCATCGAGAAGAATGTTTATCCACAACTTAGTGTATCCATTCCACTTAATATATTTGAACAAACTTTGCACATAGGTTCGAAGTTTGCATTCGGAAAAAATGTTTACTATGAATTATATCTTTTTAATGAGAACATGAGTTTCCCATTTCTATTGCTTATAAATAATAAGGGAGGAGCTTTGTTTATTGAACTGTAATGATTTAGGAATTTACATACATATCCCTTTTTGTACAAAGCGGTGTTTATACTGTGATTATACCTCATTTACGAATTTAGAGTTAATAGAAAAGTACTTCGATACTTTAAAAAAAGAAATAATTTTAAAAAGTAGGGAATCTAAAAGTTTCAAAATTAAAACTATTTACTTAGGTGGAGGAACTCCATCTATCATTAAAACTGATCTCATCGAAGATATTTTCTTTACTTTACTCAACAATTATGATATTAATTCTTTAGAAGAATTTACTATAGAAGTAAATCCAGAGAGCGTAAGAGAAGACAAGCTAAGTTTTTACAAGAGTATTGGCATCAATCGTATTTCAATTGGTTTTCAAAGCACGACAAATGAAATATTAAAAAAGGTTGGAAGAATACATAGATTTGAAGAAGAGATACGTGCTTTCTCCCTTTTAAAAAAATACTTTGATAATATTAATGTGGATTTTATTCTTGGTTTACCAGGTGAAAATACAAATACAGTAGCTAAAAATCTAGAATTCATACAAAACTTTCAACCATCTCATATTTCATATTACTTATTTGATGCTTCTCATGATACACCTTTAAAATTCTTACTTAATGACGGTAAAATGTATCTACCAGACGAAGATTTTTTAGCAGGTCAACTTGATTTGATTGATAATTTTTTGAAAAACATTAACTATAAACATTATGAAATTTCCAGTTGGGCCTTGTTAAGTAAAGAATCTATGCATAACAAATTATACTGGCACAACTTAAATTATCAGGGATTTGGTATTTCAGCTGGGGGACATGTAAATAATTTTCGGTATGTTAATACCTCCTCAATAAATAACTACATAAAATATATAAATGAAGGGGTATTCCCTTACGAATACCAAAACTCAAATGATTCATTTCATGAACTAATAGAAACACTGTTCATGGGTCTAAGACTATTAGATGGTATAAACTATGTTTCATTAGTCAATAGGTTTGGAAAAACACTAACAGACAAAGTTATAGATAACTTGAAAAAAAATGTAGAGAATTACATATGTATAAAAGATAATCACATTAAATTATCAAAAAAAGGTTTAGATTATTCGAGATATGTCTTCGAAAAATTATTAGATATCACTTATTAAAAATGTAGGTACTAAATCAAGTTTTTTAAATTGCCGTAGCCTATAAGAATTAGCGACTTTAGAAATGAAGATTTTCTAAAAATTGAATTTTTGAATTTATAACGGGTTCAGGGTGGAGACCTCCACCCTTTCCTAACTACAAGTACCAAAAAGTTTAAAAAATTAAGAGTAGTGAGTAGTAGAACTGTGGAAGTATTTTGTAAAAAATCAAATCTAAAAAATACATATAATAAGAATTTTGGAATTTCTAAAGCGAGCAATAAAAACACCTAGGAGGTTGGTTTTCTTGGAAAAAAATGAAGAGGTTGAACTATATTTAAAAAATAAGAAAATCTTAAAATACAACTCAAAAAGTAGAAGTGATTGGGACGAATATTTCATGGATGTGGCACTATTGGTAAGTAAAAGATCTACTTGTATACACAGAAAAGTTGGAGCAATAATTGTAAAAGATAAAAGAATACTTGCCACCGGATACAATCAACCTCCCTCTGGATTTCCACACTGTGATGAAATTGGATGTATAAGAGATGATTTAAATATTAAAAGTGGAGAACATCAAGAGATTTGTTATGGACTTCATGCTGAGCAAAATGCTTTAATGCAGGCAGCTAAATTTGGCATTAGAACAGAGGACTCTATTATATACGTTACCCACCAACCTTGCTCCATTTGTGCCAGACTGATTATAAATGCTGGCATAAAAAAAGTGTATTTCAGAGAAAGTTATCCTGATGCATTGACAAAATTTTTCTTTGAAGCATGTGGAATAGAAACAAAAATTATTTAACACAATTTAATATAAGGGGTGGAATTTAAATGCCTTTAGAAAAATATTTTCATTATTTAAGGCAAGACAGAATGACTCATATATGGTGCCCTGGTTGTGGAAATGGTATTATTATGAAAAGCTTTTTGGAAGCTGCCTCCAATCTCAATCTAGATAAAAACAAAGTGGCAGTTGTTTCTGGAATTGGTTGTTCTTCAAGAATCACAGGTTACCTCGATTTTAACACCTTACACACTTTACATGGTAGAGCAATTCCTTTTGCAACAGGGGTTAAATTAGCTAAACCAGATTTTGATGTAATAGTCATGGGTGGTGACGGCGATTTACTTGCCATTGGAGGAAATCATTTTTTACATGCCTGCAGAAGAAACATGGATTTAACCGTTATTATTTTTAACAATAACATATACGGCATGACAGGCGGACAATACTCTCCTACGACACCAAAAAACGGATGGGCTACTACCTCACCTTATGGAAATCTCGAAGATAATGTAGATCCTGTAAAGTTAGCTATAACTTCCGGCGCAACTTATGTTGCCAGATCAACTGTATTCCATTACTCATTAACCACCAAGTATATTGAAAATGCTATTAAACATAAGGGAATGTCGGTTGTAGAGGTTATTACTAACTGTCATACATATTTTGGTAGATACAATCAAAAGCCAACGCCTATTCAAATGTTACAGTATTTCAAAGAGAACTCTATAACATTAAGTAAGGCTGAAAAAATGAAAGTGAATGAACTAGAAAACAAATTTATTATCGGAGAATTTATTAATATAGAAAAAGAAACCTACAACGAAAGATACGATAAATTAATAAAAGAATTATCTGCTGGGGAGGTGTCAAAAAAATGAGCTTGTCATTTTCGATACCTCTTGCAATAAGAATGGTTGGTGAAGCCGGACAAGGAATAATCTTGATGGGTTCTATTCTTGCAAAGTCACTGGTAAAAGAAGGATATTGGGTAGCACAATCTCAACATTATGGAGCACAAGTTCGTGGAGGAGTTTCTTATTGTGATACACTGTTTGATATCGAGCCTATTGACTATCCATTAGCAGATCATTTTGATGTTTTGTATTTAATGCATGGTATAGGTTCTAACAACATTGAAAAACTCAAGAGAAATAGCATTTTATTCTATGATGAAAAGTTTGTAGAAAAACTTCCACAGCATATAAATAGAATTACAAGAAAAATAGTAAAAGTTCCAGCCTCTAGAGTTGCTTTAGAAGAATTATCAAATATAAACGTTGCAAATATGATAAGTTTAGGAGTATTATGTTCTGTTACTCAACTTGTTTCTGAAGAAATATTAATTGAAACTGTAAGAGAAAACGTATCGGCAAACTATAAAGATATTGATGAAAAAGCTGTTAGAATTGGGTATTCATTGATAGAAAAAAGATATCCTCTTAAATTTTATAAAAAAATTGAGAGGCTAGGAAAAGGTTATGAATAATAGTAATAAAAATAATAATAGTAAGATACCAAATAAAAACATTTCTTTAAAACAAAGTTTTTCTTTTGCTTTTAAGGGGTTAATTTATATATATAAAATGGAAAGAAATTTTCGAATACAGAGTATAGTGGGAATAACAGTTTTGATAGTGTCTCTTTTTTGTAATTTGTCAACTATAGAATTCATTTTTCTTCTCTTTACTGTGATGCTCGTTCTTGTTATGGAAACATTAAATACCGTTGTTGAAAAGTTACTTGATTTTATTCATCCTATTTACAATTCAACGATCAAAACCATAAAAGATATTTCAGCTGCATTAGTATTAATTACATCTGTATTTGCAGTAGTAATTGGTATAATAATATTTGGGAGAGCTTTATTTAATCTTCATCCTAAATATGGTATAATAATAGCGACAATTTTCCTTCTAATATTAAATTTGTTAGGTGCTCTATACAAAACTGACGACTGATTAGTTAAAATTGGTCTACCTTAATTTACACCATTTTTCGAAAAGGAGGATTCCTTCTTTGGACCCAATAAGAGTTTTGATTGTTGATGATTCTGCATTTATGCGAATGGTGTTAAAAGATATAATTGACCAACAACCAGATATGAAGGTCGTTGGTTTTGCAAAAGATGGAGTAGAAGCAATAGACAAAATTATTACATTAAAACCTGATGTGGTTACCCTTGATATAGAAATGCCTAAAAAGAATGGGTTAGAGGTTTTATCAGAGATTATGCAGAAGTCTCCTACTCGTATAATTATGGTAAGTAGCTTAACTTCAAATGACGCAGATATTACTATAGAATGTCTTGAAAAAGGTGCTTTTGATTTTATCCAAAAACCTGCTGGAAGCACTTCTTGGACTTTTAGAGATGTACAAGATGAACTTTTGAACAAAATAAGAGAGAGTATGAAAGTATCCCTCGATAAACTAACAACTGTTCAACATATCCCTAGAAGAAAATCCCGAAAAAGACTGGACTTTAATATAGTTGGCCAAAAAATTGTTTTAATTGCAAGTTCAACTGGGGGACCTAGATCTTTAGACGTCATTATTCCCCAATTACCTGAAAATTTAAATGCCCCTGTTATTATTATTCAACATATGCCTCCGGGTTTCACAAAATCTTTAGCCGACAGGCTGGACAAAATATCTAATTTAAGAGTAAAGGAGGCAGAAGACGGAGAAATTCTTCAAAAAAATATCGTATACGTAGCTCCTGGAGATTATCATCTTGGTTTAAAAGGTAACGACTTTAAGGTTAGGCTTTTTCTTGATAAAAGCGAAAAGATAAACAACGTGAGACCAGCCGCTGACTTTACCTTTGACTTAGCTGCTGAAATATATAAAGAAAATTCCATTGCTGTAATATTAACTGGAATGGGACGTGATGGCTCAAAGGGAGCTTTTAAAATAAAACATTACGGTGGAAAAGTAATCTCAGAAGCAAAAGAAACTTGTGTGGTTTACGGTATGCCAAAGGTGGTTGCAGAAGAAGGTTATGCAGACTATATACTTCCAAATTATAAAATTCCCGAAAAAATTGTAGAATTGCTTTCAAATTCAAATGCTTCAAAAGGGGGAAAGGTATGAGTTCTTTAAATAATAACTTTAAAGAATTTTTTATTATTGGTCTTTTTCTTTTATGTTTTTTATCTATTTTTTCGAAAAATGTCTACTTTCAATGGAGAGAATTGGACGTTACGTCCTATTTTGAGGAAAACGAAAATACGTATATTGATCTGGAAGTTATTGCCAAACTTACAAATAGATCTATAGATGTATTTAATTCATCATTAATTTACATTAAAGGAGAAAAATGGAATGTTTTCATTTTTCCACAAAATAATTTGGCTATCATTAATAGTAGTGAATCTTTAAATTTTTATCCTAATGACTTAAAAGAGAAAAACGGGAAAATATATTTAACTCCAGAATTGTTAGCTAAAGTAATGGATCTAGAATTGATTTCTAACGATAGCTCTGTATATTTGAATGTTCCTTTAGCTCAGGTTAAGTCTATCAAAACTATTATTCAAAAAACAGATGCTAGGATTATAATTGATCTTTCGTCATCTCCTGAAGATATTGGTATTTATCCTTTAGTTAATAAATCAGGTTATCTCTTAAAAATTAAAGGTGCAGAAGTACCTAATTCATATATTTACGAAGAATATAAAAACAAAATTAACTTCATTAAAGCTTACCATTATTCGCCAACAGAAGTATGGGTTCAAATAAAGTTAAACAATACTGCTAACTTGAATGAAATTATTGAGGAGACAAGAATAGTACTTGATTTATCTTTTGAAGAAGAGATTAGTTTACCTGTGTTGGTGTTAGATCCTGGTCATGGAGGTATTGATTCAGGAGCTGTTGGACCTACTAAGGTCTTTGAAAAAGATCTTACTCTAGCAGTGGCAAAAAAGGTTCAAGAACTATTAAGCACGTATAATATCAATGTCTATCTTACTAGGACTACTGATATTTACGTGGATCTACACGACAGAGCTGTTTTTTCAAATGAAAAGGTAGCTGATTTATTCATTAGTTTACACATGAACGATTATCCTTCTGATAAAACAGTTTCAGGATCTGAAGTCTATTATTTTGATTTTTCTGAAAGTGCTTATGCAAGAAGAATTGCTTATCGTGAGAATTTAGATATGACAGCAGATAAAAATATAATTCAAACTTGGGTCAGCGATAAAGGAAATAGTCTGAAACAAAGTGAAAGTTTTGCCAAGATTTTAGGCAGTTATATCAATGGTAATGGAATAAGATTCAGAGGTATTTATAAGGCAGAATTTGCAGTTTTGGCTTATACTAGAGGTCCAGCAGTATTATTTGAAATGGAATTTATAAGCAATCCTGATGTGGAAAAAAAGTTTTCGTCTGGACATTACGTAGATACATTTGCAGAAATAATAAAAAATGCCGTAGTAGAATATTTTAATCTAAAGTAAAAACTTGCAACTTACATTCCACATTTATCAACAACAATAGCGGCAGCTATTGCATACTCTCTTTCATGAGATATTGTTATATGTATATCAGCTTCGCCTCCAAATTGATTAAATATATATTCTGAAGAATCAGCGTCTATAAAAGGTTCTCCATTTTCTTTTTCTAATATAGTGATTCTTGAATATGGGATATAACTCTTAAAACATTTTATAATAGCCTCTTTTGCAGCAAACCTACCTGCTGCAAATTCTTGTTTTTTCCTATTTCCTTTAAACCCGTTATATATTTCTCTCTCTTTAATAGATAGTATTTTTTTAATGTTATTGTCATTTATTCTGTCTATTTTCACTATATCGATACCTATCCCTCTAATCATTAATTATCAACCTCACATTAGCTCCTGGAGTGATTTTTTGAAGAAAACTCTCAACTCTTTGATCATTAATATATATATCATAAGATTTGATCTCGTCGATATTCAAAGATAAACTTGATAATATATCGATTAATTGAGCTTCTTTACGTACTTTCCTCACAGTATAGTTTGAACCATTTTTTATTTCTTGATTGACATCTATTATGTTTCCATTACAAGTAACTATTATTTCTTCTCTATCTAATACTACTTCTTCACCATTCAAATAAACTACCATCTTTTCTGTTTCTACATCTAAAAAATCTTTTATTTTAGGAAGTTCCTTTATTTGGGTCCTCAATAAATCTCCTTCTTGAATCCTATAATCATTTTCTAATATTTCATCGTTTTTTACAATAACAGTTCCTACTACGACTTCATATGGAAGATTATTTATAGTAAAATATAAAACTTCATTATTATCTTTAAAAACTTTTTCAATTGTCGGAGAAATCGTTTGAATTTCATCTCCATCTTGTATTAATTCTTCTAAATCCTCAACTCTTTCACCATTTTTATATATTATTGGATAAATTTTTTTTGGCACTCCATTTAAAAAAAATTCCATTGGCTTAATGACCTCTGTTAATTTCACTGTAACTGGTTCAGCATCACGTGGTTCTTCAATTTCTATTATATCTCCCGGATTTATTGTAGAGTGTAATTCTGCAGGTTCTCCGTTTTTAAAAATTCTTGCTTTTTTACCAAAATTTCCTCGTTTTATCTGAAGTTTTCCGTTCAATTCAAAAGCTATTGCTAGTGAAGGGGTACTGACCAATTTATCTAACGAATAACCTGCTTGAAGCAATACTTGAAGAATTGTTATATCTTTTCCAATCATGAGCATATTTACACTTCTGCCGTTAACTTTCACTTCCGTAAATACACTACCCTGCTTTTTAAGAGCAACATTAACAATTCCTAGGGGAGTTATATATTCACTACCTTCTAATTTTTCATTTTCAAAAAAGATTATATCTATATTCTTTAATGTTTTTAATGAAACTCTATTATTTGGAATACCTAATTTTTCAGCCAACTTCTCTGTAATTAAAGGTACTTTACCTCCTCCTCCTACTATCATAACAGCAATTGGAGGTTTTCCATTGAGATTTATAATTTCCTTTGCTATTTTTTCAGTTATATCATCTATTACAGGAGAAATTAGATTAAGAACCTCTTGTTTAGTAATAGTTTGTGAATTATCTAATATATCAAGGAAAGATATGGTCTCTTTTATCTTCAGTTGCCTTTTTATACTTTCTGCAGTTTTAAAATCTACTAAAAGTCCTTCAGATATGACATCGGTAATTTCATCTCCGGCTTTTGGAACCATTCCATAACCTGTTATTATACCCTTATCAGAAATTGCTATGTCACTTGTTCCAGCGCCTATATCAATCATGGCAATATTAAGGTTTCTCAAATCTTCAGGAACAACTAAACTAGTAGCAGCTATAGGTTCTAAAGTAATATGCATTGGTTTAAGATTTACTCTATCAAGTACCGATAACATAGCCTCTACAACATTACTAGGAAGAAAGGCTGCTAGAACCTTAACTTTTGCTTGATTTCCTTTCTGTCCTTCAAGATGTTTCATCCATTGGTTATCTAAACTGTAATAAAGCACAGAATAACCAACACAGTACATACTTTGAGGATACTGCAATTTTTCTGCTGCAGCATTAACCGCCTCAATTTCCATTTTATTTATTACATCTGAACTTAAATATCCATATTCAGAGATATTTAGTGAATATGTACCGATGGAAGAAATTAGAAATCTACCTGCTATTGCAATCGCAACTTCATTTAATTTTTTACCGCTTTTATCTTCTAAAGCCTTTTTAACTTTTGCAACTCCTTTAGCTACTCTTGCAACATCATGAATTTGCCCATCAATCATCGCACGATTTTCATGTTCTACTTCATAAAAATGGTGTACTATAATTTTTTCAGTAATTTCATCATAAGAAGCCAAAATTCCAACAATGGTTCTTGTTCCTATATCGAGACCAAAGACCATATTTATACCCTCCTACCCAAGCATCTTTCACACTTTAAAATTAACAATTCTTAACTTGTTCGAGGTTTTAATATTCTTTTGTCTAAAAAATACTAGCGCATGCGAATTTTGATTAATTGGTTTTATCTTATAGCACTAAAAAAGGTGGGGTTTACAACGAACTTAATGCAAATCCTAAATGTATTAGCAATTTTTCTTCAAAATTATATAATATTTCAGTAAATTTCAAAAAAATGAAGATCTGTCATAATTCTACAACAGTAACTCCAGTTCCCCCTTCTTCACTCTTTGCTATCTTAAAATCTCTTACAATCGAGGAATTCCTTAAATAATCCCACACACCTATAGCTAACTTCCCAGATCCTTTTCCATGAATTATCCTTCCCTCTTTAATACCAGAAGCTATTAAATCGTCTAGAAATTTTTTTATTTCGGGGATAGCTTCGTTTACAGTTAACCCCCTAATATCTAGTTCCGGGTTAACAATCTCCTTTTTGTTTATTTTAATTTGTACACTTTTTCTTACGGGATCTTCATCGGCATTAATAATAGGTTCAATGTCTTTAGGACTGTAAGTTATTTGAATGGGAGAATTTTTAAGTTGTACGGTTATTTTTTTCCCATCAACTTTCTTAATTTCACCTACCATATTACCTGGCACTTTAACCACCATTCCTACATTCAAATGGAAGTCCGAGATTTTATCTTCCGACTTATCAGTTTTTATTTGTTCTTCTATATTGTCTACTTTTAAGGTTAATTCTTCAATTTTTCTAAGCTCATTTTGCATGGAATCTATATCTTTTTTTTCAATAGCAATCTTAATTTCTGAAATACTTTTCTGGATCTCACCTTTTATCTTTTTGAGTTCTTTTTTTACTTTCCAAATTTCTCTATCTATATTTTCTAGTTCCCTATTTTTAACCTTCTCAACCTTCTCTTCATATTCATTTTTTAGCTTTAAAGCTTTTTCTTCAGCATTTTTTTGTCTCAATAAACTTTCTTCATATTCTTTATGCATTAATGATAACTGTTGAATTATTTTTTCATTTTGTGCGTATCCTTCGTCTAAATATCTATATGACTCTCGAATGACTTGAGAATTTATTCCTAACCTTTGTGCAATTTCTATAGCATGAGATGCACCAGGAACACCTATTAATAATTTATAAGTGGGTTGAAGTGTCTCGATATCAAATGACATAGAAGCAGAAAGGAGTCTTTCTTCTTCTAATGAATAAACTTTAATTTCAGAAAGATGAGAAGTTGCAAAAATCAAAGGCCCTTTATCTAAAAGATATTTTAGTATCGCTTTACTTAAGGCTGCGCCTTCTATCGGATCAGTTCCAGTGCCTAATTCATCAATTAATACTAGAGATTTTTCAGTCGCCTCGTCTAATATCTGTTTAATGTTAACCAGATGAGCAGAAAAAGTGCTGAGATTCTCAGATATGTTTTGTTGATCACCAATGTCGGTATATATATCGTTTATAAAGGGTAATTCAGCTTTAATAGTCAACACAGGTAAAGCTGCATGAGACATAAAAAAGGCGATTCCTATTGATTTCAAAGTAACAGTTTTTCCTCCGGTGTTTGGACCGGTTATTATCATTCCATTTCTATTAAGTTCTACATCTATAGGTACTACCTTTTCTCTATCTATTAGCGGATGACGAAGCTCTTTCAAATTTACTTTTCTTGAAGTAATGCTTGGAAGAATAAATATGGCATTATTTAATTTTGCATACTTGGCTTTTGCTATATTCGAATCTATATACGCAATTATCTCTACATTTTGTTTGAGTCTTGTATAATTTTTTTGAAGTTCAAAAGTCAACAACGAGATAATCTTATTAATCTCTAACCTCTCATCACTTACTAAATCTATATATTTTTCGTTTAGTTCTATCATGCTTTCTGGTTCAATAAAAACCGTTGAACCAGAATCTGATTTCCCTACAGTAATACCTTTAATGAGATTTTTATTTTCTGTTCTTATAGCAATACATATCCTGTCATTTTTTTCTATAGGTTGATCTATCGAAAGATATTTATAATATCGATTTTTTATCCTATTAAATTCAATGTTAAGTTGATTCTTTACAATTGCCATACTTCTTCTAATATTTTTTAATTCTGCTGTAGCATCATCTTTAATATTTCCGTCTTGTGTAAAAGTTTGGAATATCTCATCTCGAAGATAGGCTAATTGATCGTAGCGTTTTATCTTTTCTGCTAATAATTCATCAATTTTAGAGTAATACATATAAATTTTTTCTGAAGACTCCAAAAACTCTCCAACATTACGAAACTCTTTTCCTTCTAAATTTTCTTGATTATCAATTTTATTTAATATATTTGAAATGTAATTAACCCCATATAATTCCTTCACATTGCCCTTTATTACTAAATCCAAGAATAAGTTAGAAATATAAGTTTCATTTTCTAATTCTTCAAAATTGTCATAAAATTTGCTGTTTTGCAATAAAAAATCTTCCCCATATTTTGTGTTAGAATGCGAAGCAATTATTTTTATGATTCTATTAATCTCTAAATCATTTCGAGCTCGTTCTAAAATTGAAAACTCACCCCTATTGTAATTGGCAAATAGTTTACTGTAAATTCATTTGGATAATATCTTGTTTCATATCCCACCATAAGAAAATAATTATTATATCCTAATCCCGCATTAACTGATATTTCAGTATTAAAATTCTTAAAAAAATCTTCGGTATGTACTCCCCCAAAAGCAGAAATTACAAAGTAAAAATTCTGTATAATATTTGCGCAATATTTCATATGTAATCCAAGAGAAATACCGGCTTGTTCTTGACCATGTGCTTGTTCTAAAAGTTTGTAATTATAAAATATTCCAACATATGGTCCATAGTTTATAGACTTGTTATCTTCTGTAGGAATAAGAAAACTCATTCTTGCACCAAGATAATCAACCTTCTCGATATCTTTACTTAAGGTATAAGAATAAGATGGGGTTAGTGAAAATTCGAAGGCATAAACTGAACTTACAGTAAAAACCACGACTACTAAAAGCTGCAATAATATCTTTTTAAACAATTTACTTTCACCTTCTTCTTAAAATCTTAGTGCCAATGTCTGTTTTCAAAAACAATTCTTCGAAATTCTTTTTTATAGATTCAATATCTAATCCACATTCTTGAAGTTGTTCCTCACGTGTAGCATGAGAAACAAAGTCATCTTTTATACCAAAAGCAAATATCTGTTTGTTTTTTAATTTGTATATTTCTTCATTAAAACCACCTTTTAAGCTTCCTTCTTCATATACAAATATATAATTTGCTTTTTCTGCTAAAACCTGCATTACAAAATCATCAACCGGTTTAACACTTCGAACGCCTATTATGTTTACTTCAAATTCATTTAAAGCTTTAACAACAAGCTGTGCCATTGTTCCTACTGCAAGAACATAGACATCCGACTCTGACTTTTTTAAAAATCTCCATTCTCCGTTTACTATTTTGAGATTTTCTAATATTTGTGTTACGCTAATTTTTTCTCCATCTCTAGGAAAACGAATAAATCTAGGCTTTTTTATTCCTTGAATAACTGATGTATATACCATATTTGCAAGGTCTTGCGCATCCAAAGGGGTCCAAACTTCAACATTGGGGATTAATCTAGTGTAAGATAGATCAAAAACACCATGATGAGTAGGCCCATCTTCTCCAACTAAACCAGCTCTATCAAGCAAAAATAAAACTGGGGCTTTTTGTAAAGCTACATCATGAATCAATGAATCAAAAGCTCTTTGCATGAATGTAGAATATATATCAACAATAGGCAAAATACCGCCAAGAGAAACAGCGGCTGCAGTAGTTACTACGCTTGATTCTGTAATACCCATATCGATAACTTTATCTGGAGAAACCTCTTGTAATATATCAAGACCTGTACCTGATGACATTGCAGCAGTAAACGCTAGAAATTCATAATTTTTAAGCCAAGCAAGAGTATGGCCAACTATTTTACTATAAGAAATTTTATCATCTTTTTTGGATATTCCATGAAATTTTATAGGCGCATTCTCTATCTCTTCAAATCCTTTTCCTTTTTTGGTAACAACATGTAGCAAAACTGGACCTTCGTTATATTCTTTCATAAACTTAAAGTACTCTTCAAGTTTTTTTATATTATGTCCTTCAACTGGTCCATAATATTTTATACCCATGTCCTCGAAAAAAGGTGCGGGCGAAGCATAAAATGAATATTTTAGCGCATCTCTAAATTTTTTCAATAGATTTTCCACATCTTTTCCAACGGAAGAATCTTCCAAAGAACTTTTTAAAGCTTTTTTCGTTTCTGTATATTCTTTTTTTACTCTGAAATTGTTAAGAAGTTGAGATATCGCACCAACATTTTTTGAAATAGCCATTTCATTATCATTCAATACTATTTTAACGTTTGCTCCTTGGTAATTTAACTGATTTAAGGATTCAAGGGTCATTCCACATCCTAAAGCACCGTCTCCAACAATAGCTACTATATCCCTTTTTCTTTTTTTTAACTTATCTGATAAAAAGAAACCTAGTGCTGCAGCAATAGCGGTACCCGCATGTCCAGCACCAAACTTATCAGCATCTGATTCAAAAATATTGGTATATCCACTTATACCTGCTTTTTTTCTAATATTCTTAAATTCTTTCCATCTACCTGTTAGAAGTTTGTGAACATAGCTTTGATGACTAGTATCCCATATAATTACATCTTCAACAGGATCAAAAATTCTATACAATGCTATGGTTAGCTCAACTACTCCCAGATTAGAAGCAAGGTGGCCGCTACCGTTGGATATTGTTGTATATATATATTTTCTAATTTTTTGAGCTAATTCTTCCAATTCTTCATAATTCATATTATTGAGCAGTTTATAAAGAGGAACGTTTGTATCCATTATAAAATAATGAGATTTTTACACAATAAAAATCTCATTTTCCTCCTTTCTCACCCTTTCTTTTTACAAAATACAAATTATATTCTCATTAAGTAAGTAAAGTTTGAGAACGTGCTATTTTATTAACGATCCCATTGACAAAACTCGCGGATTTTTGTGACGAATAAGTTTTTGTCAATTCTACAGCTTCGTTTAAGATAACTTTAACTGGAATGTCTTTTTTATTTAGTAACTCATAAATACAAATTCTCATTGCTGTTTTCTCAACATTTCCAATTCGATCAACCGGCCACCCTTGTGAATATTTATTTATCAATGAATCATAGAATGATTTTTTACCGTAAATCTCTGAAACATATTTTTTGGCCTCTTCATAATACTCCTTTTGTAAATTTACTTGTTCGTTAAGTTTCTCTAAGGTAAATAATATTTCATCTAAAGTATTATCGTTTATATCTATCTGGAAAAGGCTTTCAAAAACTATTTTTCTCATTAATCTTTTTTGAAACACTACATCATTCATTTTGTTTGTTTTTCTCCTCTTCATCTTCAACTTTGCTTGAATCTTCTTCTTCAGCTAACTCCTTCTCTGTTTCTTCTTCCATAAACTCTTCAAACTCTTCTTCGATCTCTTCTGGTTTAGATATAGTTTCTATTGTTATATCTATATTTGAAACATATACCTGGGCTAATTTTTCAAGCTCATCTTTAATTTTTTTCTGAGCCCTTTTGGAATACTCTACAATATTTTCACCATACTTGGCAGGAATTTTTAAATAAATACTCACACTAGTGTCATCATTTACAGACACTTTTATGCTTTTTTGAAGATCTTTTTGAATTTTTTCATTAAATATTTTTTCTTCTTTCAGATATTTTTCGACAGTTTTATACACCATATCTTTCAAAACATTTTCAGAGATACTTATTGTTCCGTAATCATTTTGTTCAGTAAGTGGCATACTAATAACCTCCTTCTTTTTGATATCTTCAAAAATTAACGAAAAATAATTTATTTTATTTTTTATCTTTATATAGGCTTTATCACAAATTCAATACTACTCACGATTCTATTCTTCTTTGAAATTATATCACAAATCAAAACATTTTTAACTGATTTTCCTGTACTTTATAACTCTTCTTCTTAATGTTTTTTACTTTTTTAAGCTTATTTTCAAAATCAACTCTATCAGATAATTGTTCTAAAACCTCTCTGGCTCGATCTACAATCTCAACTGGAAATCCCGCTAGCTTTGCAATCTCTATTCCATAGCTATTATCACTTGTTCCATCTTCTATTTTGTGAAGGAAAATAACACCTTCCATTGTTTCCTTGACTTTTATTCTTTTTGCAATTACTTCATTATATATATATGACATATAGGTCAATTCTGTATAATGAGTTGCAAAAATAGTATTACATTTTTTTACTTGAAATAAGTACTCAGATATCGCCCATGCAACAGATATTCCATCTAAAGTACTTGTTCCTCTTCCCACTTCATCAAGGAGTACTAGACTATGTTCTGTTGCTCTATTGATTATTGTCGAAATCTCAAGCATCTCAACTAAAAACGTGGACTTTCCCGTAACAATATCATCTCTCGCCCCTATTCGAGTAAATATCCCATCATATACTGGGAGCTCAGCAACCTCTGCAGGAACAAAACATCCAATTTGAGCCATTATACTAATTATTCCAATCTGCCTTACATATGTAGATTTACCGCTCATATTAGGACCTGTCAATATTATATAAAATCGGTCTTCATCAAATATTAAATCATTTGGAATAAAATTACTTACAAAACGTTCAACCACAGGATGTCTACCGTTGATTATCTTTGTATTCCTTGATTTTTCTATCATTTTCGGCCTTATATAATTATATTTAACACTCGCCTCTGCAAAAGACCTAAAAACATCAAGTTCTGCTAATCTATCTGATAGTTGTTTTATTTCAGTCACATATTTTTCTAACTCTAGAATAATTTTATCAAAT
>Ga0209409_1000183_pt1 | contig 69623 bp, 66 predicted proteins | sample AD_JPNMR1_MetaG_FD_184424 | JGI IMG/M metagenome (GOLD analysis project Ga0209409, IMG submission 184424) | Active sludge microbial communities of municipal wastewater-treating anaerobic digesters from Japan - AD_JPNMR1_MetaG (SPAdes) (version 2) | ecosystem: Engineered > Bioreactor > Anaerobic... | reverse complement strand
GCTGAAGAGAGGCAAGCTGGATAACGTAGAAATCAGAGTGCTTGATATCATCCAGCATCACCCTCTCTAAATTTCAGTGAACCAATTTTATGCTCAGTTCTGGTTTTTATCTTATTCGGACAGGTCCCCTCACACATGCAAAAAGACTAAATACCTTTTTGTACATAAGTACAATAACCTATTGGAGGTTTGTGATAAAATGAAAAATGTCTTTCCGTACTGTATAGGTGTTCTCGCAGTAGCATGCGCGGCCATGTTTGTATCAGGTCTGCTGTGATGCAATCCGGTGCAGCTGAGAGATCAAACAATTTTTATTAAACCCCCATAACAGCCTGGTATTCCCATCATCTGACGGAAAGACTATAATCAGGCGAGCACTCTGTTTTCCATAGGTTTGCCTGCTGCCGGCCACCGACCGCCACCCAATACCCAAATGGTCCAGGAGAAGAGATCATGAATCATACGATAGGCATGTGTCGTATCATGAAACCAGCAGCGCTGAATCCTTCCAGACACATGGTCTCGCCCGAGGCTGCCGATTCCGGCAAAATAATCAGTGATCAGAGCCAGAGACCCCTTATTTTTGGCGTGGGAGGTGAGCTTAACAGTCTCGCTATGGAGGTGCCCGAATAAGGAAGATGCGCTCGTAATAATCGGCATCTCAAACCTTGATATCTGGATAAGAACTCTTATTCGGATAGGTCCCTGCAACCGAAAGATTTATATTCGACTATAGACGTAAGCAAATGTGGCAAAAGTCGTACCATTTTCCTCCCTCCTACATCCCAGACGACTTTTGCTCCCTCCTTTCATTTTCGCCATATCAACATGGATTTAGCGGTTCAGCATCATCTCGCGCCCAGGCACCTGAGAGCGGTATCCAGCTCCCTGACGCTCATCTGTCCTGGTGCAGTGGGCTCTGTCACATAGCCGTAGGTCAGCACAGACCCATAGAGGGGGGCCACAACCCTCAGATGTCTACCAACAGCGCCCATACCGATCACGCACAACGGATGTGATTCATCAAGAAGAAGTCTCAGGAGATCCAGCGCCTCCCGCATGGAGTGCGGGGTGACAGCTATCTTCACCACATCAGCGCCCGCGCTCCTGGCGTCCTCTATTATGGCCTGCACATCCTCCGGGATGCCGCTGAAGTCGTGGTATGATATAAGAGCAGGGCATGAGATGTTCTCCAGAAGCTGATCTCTCCCTGGCGCCATCAGCTCGATGTCGATGATATCGGAAAAGCGCGAGGCATCCATGAGAACACCTATCCGTCGCTCCTCAGACCCCCTGAAGGAGCCGCCCTCTGATGAGATGCGATTTGTGGCCATAAGCGGCAGCGATACTGACGCCCTTATGTCCCTGATCACACCGGGATCATCGAGAAGATCGAGACGCACCTCTATGATGTCCGCCCCCTCTGACTCGGCGCTCCTCGCTGCGCGCTCCGCATCTGCCCCGAGCGAGGCGACGATCGCGGGGGTTCTGATTCTCAGGCTTCCAAGATCAAGCGTTCTGCGGCACACCTATCATGCATCTCCGCTGTTGCTTCTAAATCATCTCTCGATTATCGTCTCATCGATGCTCATGCCGAAGTGCCTCGCGCTGCCCTCAACATGCACCAGAACCTTATCACCGGGTTTCAGCTCTGCCACCGATACCGGGGTTCCATCATGGGAAACGAGCTTTATCGTCTCGGCATTCTGCAAGAGCGTGCTCACCCTGTCGCCATCGACCTCTGCCTCGACCAGGATCATAGGCCTCCTCTCGATCTTGACCCTGCCGACGACTGCGCTTCTCGTCATCCCGTCCCTGTCCACTATCGTGACCTCATCACCGCTCTTCAGCTCTGACAGGTACCGGGTTTTATCCCCCACCCTTATGTAGGCATGGACCGCCCCGGCGTTCACGCGGAACGGCCTTGCCGCGACATACGGACTCTCCTCGGCCTCGCTCTGTACCAGGAAGAACGCCCTCGACTGTGAGCCGACGAGCATCCCCTCGCCCCTCCGCATCAGGCTGCAGGTGTCGACGCATACCCTGTCGCCCATGCCGACCGGCCTGACAGAGACCACGGTCGCGGCCTTCAGGTCTATTCTGCTCATCCCAAGGCGCTCTGCGGCTGCCTGAACCCGCTTGATCTCAGAGGGGTCTCGGGTATCAAGGAGCACGCCATCAGCGCCGTGCTCGAGCGTGGAGAGGGCGACCTCTGCCTCCTCTGAGGAACGAACGCAGCTGATTATCCTGCAGTCATATCCCTGGAGCGCTGCGATCATGTTCTCCAGCGGTATCACCTTCCAGTCGGTTCCGACGACAAGGAGATAATCAACATGTTTGCCGAGCTCTGTGGCGAAGATCTCATCCTCCTTGGAGCGTATCTCGACATACCCCCCGATGGGCCGGCCCATCTTCTCGGCGGCCTCGATCTGTTTCTCCCCTGGCAGTGATGCGTCCAGTATCAGAATATCCTCGGAGCCGCGCTCGCGGCCGAAGCATGCGATCTTAATGCTTCCGAGCTCCCTCACAAGATCGATGTGATCTCTGCTCACAACCACACAGTCGAAGCCGGACTCGAGCGCCGTGGTTATCAGCGGCTTTACATCATCCCATTCAGGTGCAAGCGCCATGAGCCAATTCTCTTTCATAATACCTCCCCGTGTGCAGGGATGGACTCAGAGCCTCGAGCCAGACTGGCTGGCATGAGGTTTCCTCAACGGTATGCTACTCAGACTCATGCCTGTATATTAACCCTCGGGCCGGGTGGAAGAGCACCGGATATCACCGCCTTCGGGAGAGGCTTACACATTATCTTAACGCTCTTATCCATCTGATGACTTGCCCAAAAGGGCACTGGTCCTGCTATGCATCCTTGGTGAATGAATGCTTACAGCAGCCGCACCACACAGTCTCCAAGTTCCCAACACATAAGAGCGTATCTTGATTGCGCTGAGGGCCCTTGAAATAGCTAGGCGTGCCGGAGCGCAGAAAGCCGCATCCTCAGATATCACAAGGCTTATAATGATTCAGGAGTTATTTTTACATGGAAATCTGAGGCATCCTGGTCTCTGCGGATGCCAGAACGCCTTTAAAATTACGGGTATGCATGATGGGGAGATGGGGCAGATATGATGATGCCGGTTATGTGTCCTTGTCGAGGGGTCGGATAAAGCATGATCTCCAGGGTTTACATCTCTTACAGCCAGCCTGACGCTGATCTTGCAGGAGAGCTCAGCTCTGCGCTCTATCGCATCTGTATCGATACGCTCACGTCTCAATTCGTATACCATCGCGGCATCTCCAGGGGAGGGTGGGCATCCTTCGGCATAAGATCATCGGAATGCTTTGTGCCCATCCTGACGTCAAACTCGATATTCTCCAGGACGGTCAACATGGAGATCGGATTTGCCAAGGCCACAGACCACCTCATAATTCCGATCGCAGAGGATGGGGTGGAGATGCCATTCTTCATCGAGGATGTTGTCCCAATCACATTTTCGTCCGGCGCATTCGCGAATGCAGTGGCAGATCTGATAAGGATCGTCAGATCCCTCACCAGGCTGGAGTGGCTCAGGGTCAGGTGCCCTATATGCAGAGAGGAGATGACGCAGTACCTCACACCCCAGGAGAACGTGGACCGCGCAATAAGCGAGAACAGATACCTTGAGACTGCATGCTCTTTCTGTGAGGCTGCGATCTCGCTCGACCCGAGGACCTTCTCGCCAGTCACAGATTGAAGATCCTGATGCAGGGGAGATGAAGAGAGCTGCAATCTTCCGATCGCGTTGAACACCACGCTGCGAAGATATGATCTCCACCCCTGCATACATGCACTCTCTGAGATCCACGCTCATCAGAGAAGCTCATTGCCTTGGATGGAGCGCTCCGCCTCCATCACTGCCTGAAGACGGTGGCCCTCTCCACTCCTGCAGATTAAAAATCTACATGAGGTTTGCCAGGTAACCTGCGGCCACTGCTGTTGTGAATATGGTGAGCACGAATGCCGCAAGCAGCCGCTTCTCGAACATTGCCGACAGCAGGGAGAGCTCGGGAATGCTTGCGCCAGCACCACCTATGACGAGCGCGAGCACAGCCCCGACGCTCATGCCCTTCCCGATGAGAGCCAGGCCGATTGGGAGGATCGTCTCAGCCCTGATGTAGAGGGGGATGCCGATGAGGGCAGCCGCAGGGATGGCGAGAGGGTTGTCCCGCCCAGCAATCTGGACGACAAGATCTGACGGCACAAAACCGTAAATGAACGCCCCAATACCTGCGCCAAACAGAAGGTACGGCATGAGCTGACGGAAGAGGTCGAGAGCAAAATCAGCTGATCTCCGTATCCTCGATCCTGCATCCTGCGCTGGCTGATCATCTCTCACAAAAGCCACAGCTTTCACCTGCGATTCGAAGCCGAGGGCATCCAGTACCAGACCGGCCGAAACCGCCACCACAAAGGTCACGATGAGGTACAGCAGAGCAACCCTCCATCCAAGCAGCACAAGGAAGAGCGATAATATGACGGGATTCAGCAGTGGGGAAGAGAACAGAAACGCCATGCAGGCTGCAAATGGGACTCCGGCATTTAGCATCCCAAGAAGCAGCGGTATTGTGGAGCAGGAGCAGAACGGCGTAAGCGCACCAAAGGCAGCACCTAAAACGCTGCCTGCAACGATGTGTCTGCCGCCAAGAGCTCTCTTTACGATCTCATCCGGCACATACTCGTGAATGAGTCCCACGAGAAAGGTCACACCTATGAACAGAACGGTCAGTTCTAATGCGATCTTCACAAAGAAATCGATGGCTACCACCAAATTGTCATGAAACACTCCGACCACCCCCAGAGCCTGATGCAGGCAAGAGATCAGGTATCCTGCATCCAAAAATATGTAAATGACCGGCTCTACTTCGTTCTGGCCTCGTAGTACCGCCTGTACTCCCTCAAGAAGGCCTCTTTGTACAGCTGTTCCGCACCCTCAGCGATGTAGTTGAATTTCCTGAGGTCTTTTACAAGCTCGTCGCCGATCGACTCATCAGGCGTTTTTCCCTTTCTGAAATACTCCTGGAAGACCTCGTTCATTCCCATGATACCTATGAGGCGACCTCCGACGTTTATCTGCTGGAGGCTGATAACACGCCCGCAGCAACCGCCACTCATCCTGCCAAAGATCTTGTCCAGCAAGCCATCACCCAGAACGTATCGATACTAATTGATATATAAACATTGTGAACGGCAATTTTGTTGATTTTGTAAAGCTGAATGGAGAATACATATCTATAAATGTTGATGCAAAGTGATCACATTAAAGCCCGGATCAACGAGGACTGACGGCATCCACCACACGATCTCATCATCTGCCACCGGTTAATGCTGTTTGACGCAAGAATATATCAATAATTTCGCTCTTGTCCATTTGATGACTTGTCTGAAGGGGCAGGGGTCATGCTGTGCGTTCGTTTCGACGAATGATGCTTTCAGCGACCACATTGCATGCTCTGCAAGTTGCTACGCACATAAGAGCGAATAATTTTACACGCTCTTATCCATGTGATAACTTGCTCGTAGAAGCACTGGTCCTGCCATGCATTCTTGGTGAATGAATAAGTGCGTTCAGCAACCACACTGCACGACCTGCAAGTTGCCAAACACATAAGAGCGAAGAGTGTTTCAAGATAATGCTCTTGTAAAATCGCTCTTAGGTATTCAGCAACTTGAAAGACATGCAAGCTTGTTGCTGAATGCAATCATTCTCTCACCACGAGCGCATAGCATGACTTGTGCCTCTTCGGGCAAGTTATCTGATGGATAAGAGCGCATTGTATTATGTTGCATAGGAATCCTCAACCCATGTAATCGCATCAGCGGTCGTGTGCTCGCATCTTATAGAGGCATGCTACCCATAATCGCAACGTGCCCGCGATCAGCGGTCTCAATTCCTCCGTCCGAGATACACCCACTGATCGTATACGGCTATGGAGCTGCTGTTGTCGATCAGACTGCCCTTCCAGCCGAGACCCCCGAGAAGATCTGCGATCCTCTCAGCCTCCCTCTTAGAGTACACCGTGTAGAGGAGCGTGCTCCTGGCGAGAGATGATGATTTGACTATTATATCCCTCCAGATATGCCAGTTCGAGTCATCTATCAACCCAACCATGAATCCGATCACAGCATCGAAGCTCTCCCTCCTGAAGAACCTCGGCAGGAGCCTGGCATCCAGCACGAACGTCCTGAGGGGGTCCAGAGCGCCAGCCCTCAGACCCTGGCACACCTCGCACCGGTCTATGTCCATTGCCCATGGATCTGTTCCGAGCTTCCTGAGAACACATGTCCCAATTCCGCTTCCGCATCCAACCTCAAGCACCCGGGAGCCATCATCCAGCACATCCTCGAGGAGCTCTTTCAGCATGCTCTCAAGTCTCGATTTCCTGTCCTCTGGATGATGGACAGCTCCGCTCTCAGCACACCCCTCGCAGAATATGCCCTCCATCAGCGATACCGAGAGGCACTCCACTATGGCCTGGAAGAGCTCATCCGCATCTGCATCGACCCTCTCGCAATCCATGCTTTTGATGAGATCCATCACCGGTCTGCTCTCTGAGTAGAGATCTGTCATGAGGATCCAGAGATCCTGAGGCTCAGAGTACAGCGCAAGAGCCCTGTCATTTACAGCAATGGCGCGATCGAAATCACCGGCCTCAGCCACAATATTTCTTGTGACCGGGAGCCATATGAGGTCCTCGAGGGATTCCTCCGCAAGGAAGACGCACTCGTCCTCTCCGAGATGAAGCATACTGTTGATAAGCACAGAATTATGCTGTGAGCCCGCGAATATGAACCTTCGCATCAGAGCCGCTTGGGAGGCACCATCCATGCGCACGGCGGGAGACTATATCAGAGGGCTCGGCTGGCGATCCGCATGCAGATATGGCAGGCCTGATCTGTGGATCAAAAGTGTGCCTTTGAAATGCAGCGCCCTGTTCAGGACGAGCCGCTTCCCCTCCTGGGTCATGGCGAAGACTGGTATCGATACACCCATCTGGAGCATGGCCCTCTCCCCTGCGACCTCCCTGACAGCCCTGGACGCGCAGGACCATATTATATCACAGGTATCCGCCAGAGCAGCAGCCTCATCCCTCCCTATGCCGGTTGTGTGCACCGCCAGGATGAGAGGTCTTCTCCCAGACCTTGCACCTATCGCACGGAGATCCCTGGCATCAGAGGACATGCTCCCGGCCAGGGTCACAGCAACCCGCTCAAAGCCTGCATCGAGTGCAGCCACGAAACCTCTGATCTGATCTATGGTAGCATGCCGATCGATGAGGATGCATCCACGCTGCTCGAGGCCATCCTGGATCGCCTTTACCGGCTCTGTCTTGATGAGACCTGTCATGTGTGCTCCGACAGCCTGCAGCACATCCGGTCTGGTTATGACAGCTGTGCCGGCGCCATCGCAGACAACGACAGCAGCGTCCACCAGGCCCTCGGCCATCCCGTCCATGAGGATCTCCGATGCGCCGAAGCTCACCAGATCCTCTTCAAGCTCGAGAACCCGATTCGGGCTGTACATGCCGAGATCTGTGATGTGGCTGCGAATCACCTTCTCCACGGTTTCACGGCTCTCCTCATGGATCCCGTACAGATCCCTTCTGAGAGGGCAGAACCTGATCTGGGGATCGGTCAGGACCTCAGGTACCCCATCCCTGATCCTCACCAGAGCCCCGGCCATCTCAGCAAGATGCTCTGCCATGAGGATGCATTGATCCTGAATGCAGATATAGCTATGGCCGCATCGTTCGTCGCACGAAATCCTGAATGATGTGCATCCAGCTCGCAGGAGAAGATGTGCTCTGACCGCCTGTCGCTCCACGCAGTCGAGGGCTAATCAACGCCTGGGAATTTCCCTGCTCTCAGCCAGGAATGAGAGCTGGAGGCATGGCCGCGTCAAATGCGAAATTTATGGGCGCCTCCCGAGCGTGGATGCATGAGTTTATATCGTTGAAGATCGAAGATGCTACCATGAGTGAATCGTCAGCTATGACGGATCAGGAAAGCCTGATCGAGTCGTTCACCAAGAGGATCGCAGCGCTCGAGAGGGAGAACAGGGCACTGGCTGAGGAGGCCGAGGCCCTCCGCATGGAGCGCGAGGAGGCCAGAGCGAAGCTCTTCGAGTCTCTTATATCCAACAAGAAGTATCTGCGCGAGCTTGAGCGCCTCAAGAAGGAGAACGCTCTGCTGAGACGCATGCCGCTGTTTCTGGCCACAGTGATAGAGGTGGGCGACGACTACGTCATGCTCAGACAGCATGGGAACAACCAGGAGTTCATAACCACAGCTCCTCCGGAGATAATGGAGAAGCTGCAGCCGAACAGCAGGGTTGCAATAAACAACTCCCTGACGATAGTGAGACTCCTGGAGAGATCTGTGGATGTCAGGGCGAAGACAATGGAGCTGATCGAGGCTCCGAATGTGACGTATGATGATGTTGGAGGTCTCGACGCTCAGATACAGGAGATACGCGAGACCGTTGAGCTTCCGCTGACAAGGCCGGAGCTCTTCAGCAACATAGGGATAGAGCCGCCCAGGGGGGTGCTCCTCTACGGGCTCCCGGGCACCGGCAAGACGCTCCTCGCCAAGGCTGTTGCGCACCATGCCAGGGCAACGTTCATACACATGTCGGGGAGCGAGCTGGTCCACAAGTTCATCGGAGAGGGTGCGCAGCTGGTGCGGGACATATTCCAGATGGCGAGGGAGAAGGCACCATCAATAGTCTTCATCGATGAGATAGACGCTGTGGGGAGCATCAGGACGCACGACGGCACAACAGGCAGCGCAGAGGTCAACAGAACCATGATGCAGCTCCTGGCCGAGATGGACGGCTTCCGGGAGAGAGGGGATGTCAAGATAATCGCCGCAACAAACAGGATAGACATCCTGGACCCTGCTCTCCTGCGGCCTGGCAGGTTCGACAGGATCATAGAGATACCAATGCCCAACGAGGTCGCGAGGCTGAAGATACTTGAGATCCATACGAGAAGGATGAAGAAGGCCGATGATGTCGATCTCTCAGCCATAGCGAAGCAGACTGATGGAGCAAGCGGCGCTGAGCTGAAGTCCATCGCCGTCGAGGCTGGAATGAACGCGATACGGCGAGAGGCGACTGTGGTCAACATGGATGACTTCAGACAGGCCGTGAAGAAGGTTATGGGTGAGGAGGAGAAGACCGACGAGTCTCTCAGGATGTTCTACTGATCCTGAGAGCTCAGCAACCTATTTTCAGAGGATCCCCATCAACCTCCTGTTCGGGTATCTGCGAATGCTGCCGCATGCGTTTATCAAACAGGCTTTATACCAAAGAGCTGGATTTTGAGGATCCTATTCAGGATGCTCCCAGTGCATGCCCTGATTGTGTGCTTACAGAAGTGAGAGATCTCATGCAGGGCTGCGATCTCTCCCTGAAGCTCGGAACGATGTGGATCGCCCGAATTTCTGGATGCATCCAATTCAGAGCCGGCATGCACTCTGTCTTCAGATAACCCACCGCATGAGGTCGGATGGTGTCTGTAACCTGAAACAGATAAGCTCTTATTGATAAATTGCCTGTGAACCCCGCATGCGATGGTAAAGGCATCGGCTTTGGCATGCGCTTCTGTAGAACGAATGAGTGCTTCCAGCAGCCGGATTGCGCAATCTGCACCTGCCAAACAATGAGAGCGAACAAATAAAAAAAGCGGGGAGATCCTCACTCGATGTGTATTGCCTCAGATGGGCAGGCCTCTACGCATGTGCCGCACTCTGTGCACTTCTCCGGGTCGACTACTGCTATCTCCTCGTCATCGAGCTTGATAGCCTCCTCCGGGCACTCCTCCACGCAGGTTCCACAGCTCACACATTCCTCTCTGTTAACTACTGCAGGCATTACGAAATCCTCCAATTTGCCTTTTATCGGCCAGTAATCGTGGAGTAGGCAGATATGATATATACCTTTCGTCAGCGGTTCTTGCAATAAATGCGAATGCAGCATGCTGCACCGAGAATGATATGAGAGCAGGAGGTCGGATCAGCTGAGGTCCCTGTACCTCTTCCTGTCCCTGAGCTCTTGCTGCTTTGCGGCGTTCCAGCCGCTGACAGCCTGGAGATACCCAGTTATCCTGCTTATGTGATCCACCTCAGCAGAACCGCAGCGCGGGCACATCTCCTGTAGACCTGGAGAGATTGCGCAGCAGCTCAGACACACTGTCATATCCCTGGTGAACGCGAAGTACCCAATCTGAGTGCTCTTCGCGAGGTTCATCCCGAAGCTCATCAGCGACTCTGGATCCGGATCGTTCTCTCCCAGAAAGATGTGAAAGATGTTGCCCCCATCCACTATCGGGAAGAAGACATGCTCCAGCATGGCCCGCTCCATGATTGGGATGTCTGCGTTCACGCACACATGGGTGCCGTTTGTGTAGTAGACCGGCAGATCTCTGGTCTTGTAAAGGTTCTCCAGCGCTGTTTTAAGATCACCTTTCACAACACGCCTTGCGCACTCCCTGTACTCGTCATGCAGCAGATCCGAGACCGCAAAGCGCTGCGCTGTGGTCTCGGCCGGAGTCCTCGCAAGCGCAATGGTCATCCCGTGATCCCTGCTCAGCTTTTTAACATAAAGCTGCATCTCGGTCATCGCCCTTACAGCAAACCGCCATGCATCCCTCGATTCATGCATCTGTTTGCCTGTGTGGAACTGGACCATCTCGTTTATTCCCACAACGCCTATTGTGTAGACGAGTTTCTCAAGATCCACAGCCATCGCGCCCCTCTCTCCGGTGACCGGATCCCTGGGCCGCTGGGTGGCAAACGGCATCCGTCCGTTTGCTATGATCTTGTTCATCCATTCTCTTTTCACTTTGAAGATCTCCACTGAGACATCCATCAGCTCTTTGAGATACTCAAAGAGCAGCTCGTCCTCTCCGCGTGCCCTGTAGGCAGCCCTCGGGCAGTTCAGAGAGACGACCTGCCACGATCCCATCGAGAAGTGCTTTCCGTTTTTGAAGTACAATTTGTCTTCAAATTCGCTATCATTCTGAAATGTCGAAGAAAACTGATATGCGCAACACTGATAACACGATATCCCCTTCCCAGCGCCTCTGTACTCAGGTAGCTGGTTGTCGAAGTATGGCGCGCCATATTTCGCGGCCAGCTTGAACGCCATCAGGTACAGATCCCTGTACGTCGGCAGGTCAGGATGTGCTGTATTGAACTCCTCATCCTCCTTCATGAAATCAGGCTCGATGCTTATCTCTGGCTTCGGGAAATTGAACGGCTTTCCCCAGTAATCGCCCTCCAGCATGACCTCCATCAGCGCCTTGAACGCGAGCCTGACCTCCCTCTCGAACTCACCGTATGTTCTGAGGGGCGCCTGCTCTCCATTCCATATCCTTCCTTTATAAACTACAGGCTTGTCCCTCCAGATCGTGGGCACGCCAGGCGTGAGCTGAACTGATGAGAAGACGAGCTGCCCGCCGCGCGCGACCATCATCTGGGTCATCTCGTAAACGAACATCTGCATGAGCTGCTTGATATCCGTGTAGCTCAACCCCTCCAGATACGGTGCCACAAATGTCAGGAAGTTGTAGAAGCCCTGCCCTCCTGCGAAGTTCGTCTGTGCGCTGCCAAGCGCCTTTACGGCATGGAGTATCGCTACCTCTGGTTTCTTCGCCGGACCCGCTACAGACGCCTTCGTCCCTCTCCCGTCAGGCATGAGCCCGTAGTAGAAGAAGTACCTGAGATCGTGATCCTGGCAGAACGGTCTTGTTCCAAAATACTCGAGATCGTGGATGTGGAGGTCCCCGGAGATGTGGTGATCCGAGAGGTGCGGGGGAAGAAGCAGGAGGTACTGCTCCTTGCTGATCTTGTCTGCCTTCTTCTTGTGCGACGTCTCCGCGTTGTCCTGAAGGTTCGCGTTCTCCCTCGACTCGAACCCTGTGCCTATATCGATGAGGTGAGCATCGTACACGGGCGTGCCTATTCTTGTGCATATGTTGCGCCACTCGGGATGATGCCTCTCGAGAAGAACCACGTTTACGATCTCCCTGACGAGGGGCCCTGAGAGGTAGCGGACGTTCATCCACCGTATCCTGCGCTCCACCTCCTTCGCGATCTCTTTTGCCTCATCCTCGGTTATGGCAGGCATTTTATAAAAATTCTCAGATAGCTTGGTCTCCTTGAGAAGCTGCTTCACTATCGCGTTCCTGTCCCAGTCGAGCAGATGCCCATCTGTGGTGCGCACCTTGGGCATCGCGGAGACAACAACACCCGTAAGGGTCAGCTGTTTGTTTTTCCCGTTCAACATCCCCACCCACGATATGTTTCGACAACAAAATCAGCGTATTCACAAGACACGCTTTAACTGTTTCGCTCATAGTGTTTATATAAAAATATTGTTTTACATATAGCGTTCTCATGAAACGACGCTCGATATCACAAAATCGTCTGATGCGCAGGCCTCCACCACCCCGATCCCGTCGCCTCACATGTATCTGCTCCACACAGCATCATGAGTATGCATCCTGTCTCTGTTCTCGTCTGCGCCTGATGCTCATGATAGTATACCACACCTTCTGAGTCTGTTTATCGCGAACTGTGACCCCTCTCCACCCTTCTGTAGGCTTCCAGGAATGCATCATTCTGCTCCGGCGTTCCCATGGTGACCCGTATGTGGTGGTTGTCAGAGCCAGGTATTCCCGAGCAGTCCTTTACAGATATACCTTCTTTCAGAAGATCCTCAACCAGCGCGCCTGACTCCCTCACGGTCTCCACATACAGGAAATTTGCATGCGATGGGGACGCCCTCAAATATCGAGCGACCCTTTCCCTCTCAGCCACGATCTTCTCGACGATCCTCCGCATGTGGTCTGTATCTCTCAGAGCTGCCACGCCGCCGGCCATCGCAGGAGCGCTTATGCCAAAAACCGGCGCAGCCCTGGTGTACTGCTCCACTACCCATTCAGGCGCAACCGCATACCCTATCCTGAGCCCTGCGAGGCCGAATGCCTTTGAGAGAGTCCTTCCGACGATGAGGTTCTCGTACCTCTCGACCCACTCCGCATGGCTCACCCCAGCGAACTCAGCGTAAGCCTCATCCAGGAAGACCATTGAGTTTGTGTTCTCGAGAACCTCCCTGAGCAGCTCATCATCTACGAGCTCCCCTGTGGGGTTGTTCGGTGAGCATATGAACGTGAGGGACGTATTCTCTGGTAACGCCCTCAGATCGCGGCTGAGCACGGGCGTTGCCCCGCAGAGCCTCGCTGCAAGCTCATAGTAAGTGTATGTCGGCACGGGTATGAACGCCGACCTGCCCCTCTCCAGGAAGAGCCTCGACACGGAGTCGATTATGCCATCAAGCCCTGCCCCTGCGATTATGAGCTCCTCTGAAACTCCCAGATACTCCGCAGCAGCGCTCAGAAACTCATCCTGCGACGGATACCTTCTCAGATCCGCGGAGCTCACTGCCCTTACAACCTCAGGAGACGGACCGTACGGGTTCTCGTTCCTGCTGAGGAAGACTATCCTCTCCGTGGGTATGCCGTAAATGCGCTCGATCTCCATCATGCTGATCCCAGGATCGTCGGGAGTCACGCCATGCAGTGCATCCACAAGGAGGTGTCTGTAGTCCATCACAACATACCTCTGTTAATGTGCATGCTGTTTATTGCTGATTCTGTTATCGCCCAGAACAGATCATCGATCCGTCATGCATTATGCCGTCCAACAGGCCTCGTATCATCAGGCCGGAGAACTCATGCCCCGATCTCCCAGCCGAGCCACTCCTTTATTATTATGTAGCTCATCTCGGGCGGTATGGCTCCGACCTCGGTGCATATCACATCTATGTACTGATGTGGTGTCACATCAAAGGCAGGATTTCTCACCCGGAGATGTTTGTACCTCATGTAGTCATCCAGAACCTCCTCAGGCCCCCGCTCCTCGATCTCGACGAGCTCCCCCATGAGCGTGCCCGGGCTGAACTTGTAAGTCTCTGCTGCCACCATGAACGGCTTCCTGGCCTCATGTGCGCAGAGAGCGATCTGTGATGTCCCTATCTTGTTGACGAGCGAGCCGTTGGCAGTTATCACATCAGCGCCGACAACAACGAGATCCACATCCTCGATAACGCTTCTGACCGCGGAATCCACAATAAGCTCTGTTGGGATCCCGACCTCATCAAGCCTTTTTATGGTCAGATGCCCCTGATACCTTGGCCTGGACTCGGTGGCTATGACTCTTATGCTCTTTCCATCCATGTGAGCGCGCTCGATAACTGCCAGAGCAGCACTTGAGTTGCAGTGGGTCATTATCACATCCCCATCCCTCACCCTCCTGCTCCCGATCTCACCGATCCTCCCCACGGCCTTCAGGGATCTCTCTATGAAGCGCTCGGCATTCGCCACAACCTCTCTCCTGGCAGACTCAAGATCATCCGAGCGGTATCTCACAACCATCCTCACGGCATTTGACAGAGAGACGGCAGTTGGCCTGGTCCTGAGAAGCGTGTCCGCAGCACTCTTCAGCGCCCTGTCGAACTCATCCAGGCTTGAGACGTCGAGGGTTAGAACGAAATCCCTCAATGCAGCTGCCGCGGCACGTGCGATGAGCCCTGCGCCCCGTATCTCCATGCTCCTGATCTTCTCTGCGGTATCCTCTATCATGATTCCATGCAGAGCATCCTCTGGAGATCTATGTTGCGATGTATCAGAGGGGCATGTCCGAATAAAGAGCTGAAGCCAGAAATTGTGCCTCACTGCTTTTGGTGTCGAAGACACGCGATCCTTAACCGGACACGTCCCTATCAGGGATCGGAGTCAGGGGGATCATCGCATTTCTCATCTCCATATTTTCTCAGCCAGCCTCGCGATCCTCTCGCCAAGCTTTCTGCATGTGTTCAGAGAGCTATCATCGGGAGAACCGATGGCTATGGCGCCGTAATGTCCGCCGGTCTCCATCGGATCCCCTGCAACTATCATCCCGTGTATCATCATCGCCTGAATTATGGAGAGGATCGTCGTCTGATTTCCCCCCTCGATGCTTGCAGACGAGGTGAAGGCAGCACCGATCTTGTTCTCCAGCTTCCCCCTGACCTTCGCGCTTCTGTCGAAGAGCTGCTTGACCTCTGCTGCCATCAGCCCGTAGTATGTGGGTGAGCCGATAACTATTCCATCAGCCGACTTGAGATCATCGAGCTGAACATCCTCGACCCTCTTGAGAGCAACCTCTGCTCCAGCATCCTTCGCCCCCTCAGCAACAGCTCTGGCCATCTTCTCCGTGTTGCCCGTGCGGGAGTAGTACGCGACCAGTACCCTAGCCATGATATTCCTCCGCATTGATTGTTTGCATTCATCATACTTAACTTTCTCCCATCGTACATGCATGTAAACGTTTGTGAAGGAATCTATACAGAATCAAAAGCAGAAATACATTATAATTTTTAATTAACATTGTGTATTTCATCAATCTGCAGGAGGAATTCCGAGAGGCTCGGCCGCAGAACAAATATGATTTGAGCACGAATTTCACGCAGGTAATTGGACGGAGATGGATTCTAAAACCATTGGCCGCGAAATACTGAAGATCTGGATTGAGCTGTGCCTTTGGGGATTGGTGATCCTTCCTCCATCAACCGGGTGTGCCAGGCTCATTTGATGGCTTTCGGCTCATCCGGGACCATATCCTCTCATCCCCGGGCTCCAGCCACATGCCCTCTTCAGGGTTCAGAAGCGAGTAGTGGACGCTCGAGTTGTACATCACTCCTCTGTAATAATCTCCATCGCTCCTGATCGATCCGAGATTCACAAAGTTCTGCGAGCTTTCCACAACTGCAGACTCTATCGCTATGTATCCGTGACCTCTCCTGACCACAACCCACATGTGCTCGCCGAGCGGATGATCCTTAGCCCCCACCATCAGATACGCATCGTAGCCCATCCCCTTCAAAAAAGACCAGCAGACCTGAGATGCGTTGGAGCAATCAAACCTGTCCTTACTGTATCTCTGCCGGTAGGTGTGCTCCTCGAGAACTCTCTCCAGATCGCCGCGATCTGTGCTGTTGTCCATCTCCAGTTGAACATACCTGGACGGCTCGCATCTCCTCACAATATAACCAACTGGCACAGTGAGATTGATCGTGTTGGCCGCTGCAAGCTCCTCAGGATCGCTGTACACAATTCCAGTGTAACATTCATCCTCGAAGACCTGAACCCCCACTGCCCTGTCTGGGTTCAGAGGGTTGAGCGAGATCGCCTGCCATTCATCATCATCCTTCACAGCGATCCATATGCTGCCATGTCTCTGCATGATCACAGGGGTGTAGCCAGCACCCCTCAGGAGATAAAAGACAGCAGCAGGTCTCATGAAGAGATCCTGAGGGGATGAAACATCGATGCCATCATATGATAGAAGCCCTCTCTCAGATACCATGTGATTCGTGTGTATCAGAAACTGACCGCCGGTCAGATGTGATGGCTCTGCGTACCTCCAGCTCGAAAGGAGATCTGAGAGGAGAAGCGACCATGTGTCGTTGCAGCTCTTTCTCTTAACGAGAGTCCTGGATCTGTTTGTCTCTGAGATCGTTCTGAGAATGCTGAGCAGCACCTCTCTGTCATCAGAGCAGGAATCCATTGAGGCGATGTATGTGCGATCTGTCGCATTTGAGTACCATACCGCGAAGGTCTTCCTCGTGCTGCATCCCGCGAAGCTGTAATTGACATCAAGAAAGCTCACGTTAATATCCCTGATGTGAGAGCTGAAGCGGCTCTTGGATTCGACCACAAGACCGTTGCCGGCGTACAGCTCCTGGATTGCATCGAGGTAGCTCTCAGGCCCGACACCAAGATCCCTCAGCCAGAAGAGGTTGAACCTCAAGCAGTGCGCCTCTGAGGTCAGCACACCCGAGTTCTCGTTTCCCTGAATGTTTGCATTCCCGATAACGATGGAGAAGCCGGGCGCCTGGAGCGCCAGGGAGGAATCGATGATGAAGCATAGGAGAAAGAGCATCTTCAAATGCATCTGGTATCCCTACCGCCTCTTTCTGTAGAGCTCCCTCATCACCTCTCTGTGCATCGTTGCCATCATATCCCCTTGAATGCCCATGAGGAAGAGCTGGAACCCGACTATGATCAGTATCGCAGTAAGTATCGTGAGAGGTATGTGCTCAATCCTCCCGTGGAGCCAGTCCCTCACGACGTACAGACCGAGCAGAAATCCGACAGATCCAAAGATAGCGCCCATCAGCCCGAAGTAGAAGAGTGGATTCTGTGTCTTGGCGAGCCTGTAGATCGTGAGCATGATCTTCGGGCCGTCGCGGAGCGGGCTGAGCTTGGTCCTGGTTCCTCCCGCCCTCGGCAGATACGTTATCGGTACCTCCACGATCCGGAGGCCCTTCTTCAGGCTCTCTATCGTTATCTCCGACTCTATCTCGAAGCCTGTCACTGAGAGATCCAGGCTGGAGATGCCCGATCTGGTGAACGCCCTGTATCCGGAGAGTATGTCCCTGAGCCTCACCCCGTAGATTATCCCGAAGAGCAGGTTGATGAGCCAGTTCCCCACCAGGTTCAAACGCTTCAGCGATCCACCCCTCAGATTGGAGAACCTGTTACCTATGACGTGATCAGCTCTGCCCCTAATAAGTGGATCCAGGAGCCTGTCGACCTCTGATGGAAGATATGTGCCGTCGCCATCTATGAGCACGATGTACTCTTTGTCTATAAGCCCAAAGGCCTCGAGGAGGGCCTGCCCCTTCCCGGATCCGCTCTGGACGATCACCCTTGCGCCGGCTTCCCTCGCCAGATCAGGGGTGCCATCTGTGCTGTGCCCGTCGATCACGAGGATATCCTGGAAGCCCATGCTGCGGAAGCCCTCTATGACTCCCCTGATGGACCCTGCCTCGTTGAGCGCGGGTATAAGCACACAGACATCGTCTCTCTTCAATTCCCGCTCCCCATTGCGCTCAGGATCATCTTCTCATACACGCCCGCTATCTCCTTCACATCATCCTTCACGCTCTCAACGTAGATCCTGATCAGCGGCTCGGTGTTCGATGGTCTTATTAGAACGCTCCAGCCCTCGCCCATCACCTTTATGCCATCGGTGGTGTCCGGCTCGAGATCCGAGAGCCTCTCCAGGAGTCTCCCCATCAGAATTGGTGCGTCAGCGATATCCTTCAGCCTTATGCTCCTCTGGATGTATGGATAATCAGGTATCTCGTCAGCCATATCAGAGAGCCGCTCCCCGGATACGATCTCGGCGAGCGCCAGGCTCATTGCGAATGGATCGTCAGAGTACTGGAATTCGGGGATGAAGAAATGACCGCTTCTCTCGACGCCGAGAACCGCCCCCGAGTTCCTGACCCTGTTGGCAACAAATACATCACCAACCCTCTCACGCTGCACCTTTATCCCGTCGCGCTCGAGCTCTCTCTCCAGTATCATGGAGCAATCGAAGCCTGCGATGACCAGGTCTCCCGGTTTGTAACGCCTTCTCGCAATTATTATCGCTATCTTTTCAGGGGGCAGGACTCTCCCTTTATCATCGATCACCATCCCGCGGTCTGCATCCGGATCAAACCCCACTCCGAAGTCCGCGCCTGTGCTGATGACCTTCTCCGCAGCCTCTCTGAGTGATTCTGCTGTTGGCGCGGGCCCTCTTCCCGGAAACCTTCCGTCCATGGTCGCATTCAGGAGCTCCACATCAATTCCGGCTCTTGTGTATACAGGAGAGATGCCGCATGCGGATCCGTTGCCCGTGTCGAGCACGACTCTGAGATCTCTGGTTATATCGACCCTATCTGCAGCATAATCCCCGTACTCGATAATGGCCCTGCCAGCGTCCTCCACCGTGAGGCTTCCGCTTCCAGACCTGAACTCACCTCCTGTGTATATATCCACAATTCCGGCCTCTCTGTAAAGCATGCCATAGCCATCGCCGGTTCTGAAGCGTATGCCGTTGTACTCGGGGGGATTGTGAGAAGCAGATATGTATGCTGCAGCTCTTCTCCCACTCCTCATGGTCACGTATCCCAGAATCGGTATTGGTATCACGCCGTAACTGTGAACATCCACGCCTGCCCCGAGAACGCCCCTGAGAAACGCGCCCTCCAGCGAGGGGCCGCTGGTCCTGGTGTCCCGGCCAAGGGATATCTCCCCTCCTGAGAGATAGGTGCCAAAAGCGGCACCGACGCGCATCGCAACGTCCTCTGTCAGCTCATCTCCGTAGATGCCCCTAACATCATATGCTCTGAAGATCACAAAAGGCTGTGATCGCCGAGATTAAAAATAGTTTTCGAGAGACGCCATCGATAAGCCCAGAAAGATACCGGGAGTGCTGAGGATCCAATCAGAAATCGCAGAAGAGTTTAAACGATGATGACAATGGTAGCCCGGCCAGGATTCGAACCTAGGTAAGGAGGTCCAGAGCCTCCCGTGATTGACCGCTACACCACCGGGCTGCCTGTTTCTTCTCGTTGCAGAGGTGCCATATTAATCTATCGATCGAGCTGCAGGATCTGTCCGAATAAGAGTTACGGAGCCAGATATTCGAGGCTTGAGGATGCTGATCGTTATGAGCACTTCTTCCTTATTCGGACACCTCTGAGCTGGAGGGACAGCATATCATGTTGCTCCAATCTGCATCTGCTCATGGCTGTCGCCTGTGCACGGGGAAGATCTTTACCCCCTGATCTCTGGCAGCATGCTCTTTCAGGCGGTCCACTGGATGTTTGCCCCCAATGTCATCCGGCTGCAATCGGTGATCCGTACCGCCGACCACCGGTGGATCCGGATGACCCGCAGAGAATCACAGTAGGTACTCCGCGATCCTCTCTGTCAGAGGCTGATCGCAGTAGAAGCACCGCAGAACGACCGGGTTCTTCCCCTTCACCAGCATCTTCGGCTTTATTGGCTCGCTGGTGTTTGATATGCAGCTGGGGTTCTGGCAGCGCACAACTCCCACTATCACATCCGGGAGATCGACAGCGTATTTCTCAACAACCGCATAATCTCTGACTATGTTTATCGTCGCGCCCGGCGCTATGAGGGCTATCTTGTTGACCTCATCCTCCCTCAGCTCTCTGTCCTCAACCTTCACGATATCCTTCTTGCCCAGCTTTCTGCTGCTGACATTCATCAACACGCTGACCGTCGCATCAGTTGTGCCGGAGATGCCGAGGATCTTGAGGACATTCAGCGCCTGGCCTGCCTGTATGTGGTCTATGACGGTTCCAGACCTGATGGGCCGGACCTTGAGCTCTCTCTCCACCATTGTTCAATCCTCCAGGATCATCTTGAGCAGGGCCATTCTTACAGGCACTCCGTAGAAGGACTGCCTGAAGTAGACTGCATGTTTCGTCTCATCTATCGACGGCGATATCTCATCAACTCTGGGGAGGGGATGCATTATCCTGAGCTCCGGCTTTGCGCCCTCCAGGTCCCTTGTGGTTATGCTGTAGCTCCTCGCCACCCTGTTGTACTCGACCGGGTCCGGGAAGCGCTCACGCTGGATTCTTGTGATGTAGAGCACGTCAACCTCTTTTATGACCTCTCTCAGATCAGAGACCTCTCTCACCCTCGTGCCCATTCTTGAGAGATCCCCGATTATCTGTTCAGGCATTCTCAGAGTCGGTGGTGATACCAGGTAAATGTCAGCTCCATAGAGGGAGAGCGCGTATGCGAGGGAGTGAACCGTCCTGCCGTACTTCAGATCCCCGACGAGCGCGATTGAGAGATCGTCGAGATGGCTCTCTTTTTTTATTGTATACAGATCGAGAAGCGTCTGCGTTGGATGGTGGCCTGCACCATCACCGGCGTTCAGAACCGGAACCGGCGAGAACTCGGCGGCGAGCCGCGCCGATCCCTCCTTCGGATGCCGTATAACTATTGCATCCGCATATCCGCCGACAACGCGTATTGTATCTGCGAGCGACTCGCCCTTGGCTATAGAGCTCGCCTCAGCCGAGCCCAGGTTTATTGTCCTGCCGCCGAGCCGCTTCATCGCAGTCTCGAACGACATTCGGGTGCGTGTTGACGGCTCGAAGAACATCAGCGCGAGGATCTTCCCATCGAGAATATCTGATCCCTTTCCGTGAGCGTACGGCTCGAGCGACTCCGCGGTCTCCAGGATCTCGTCGATCTCCTCCCTGGAGAAGTCCTTCATGGAGAGCACATGTCTCCTCTTCAGCATGCTCGCTTCTTCTCCAGGGAGGGATATAATGCTTCTCTAAGCCCTGTGGAGGTTCAGCAGCCTGCTGGATCGATACGAAAGCGCTCACCAGATGTTCATTTATCGGGCTTGCGCTTGAATTGTGCTGCCGGGAAATCAGCCGGCTCTGGCATAACGCCGGATGAACCCATGTTCGCATGCCTCTTGGGTTCACAATCAATGCGTTGACATATGACATAATCCCGGAACTGTGGCCTGCCTTCTGGGGCGGAGGCAAACTTTTAAGAAGCAATCTACCATATCTCCATGGGGGATTGGAGCTCGTCGGGGTCGGAAATCGGGAACGCGTACCGCATTCAGGGGATGGTTTTGGACTATGAGCGAATCTGTGCGGCTGAAGGTTGCAGAGGCAGATCAGAGGGATGTGGGAAAGGGCATAGCCAGGGTCAGCGATGATTATATGAAGAGAATGGGCGTGCGCCCGCTTGATGTCATCGAGATCACAGGCGACAGGAGAACCGCTGCGCTGGTCGTGAGCGCTTACAGCTCAGACCAGGGGCTGGACATCATACGGATGGACGGCCTGATCAGATCGAACGCCGGATCGAGCATAGGTCAGTATGTTGAGGTGAAGAAGGCGGAGTGGTCGGAGGCGAAGCATGTGACCCTCGCCCCTGTGACGAAGGGCATGCAGATCTTCGCTCCGAGCGAGGTGCTCACAAAGGTCTTCCAGGGGAGGCCGGTGTGCAAGGGTGACATAATCTCGACCACAAGTGTTCGAAGACCACCATCAGATACATTCGGCAGAGAGACGATGTTCGAGGAGATATTCCGTGGTTTCCTGGGAGCGCAGGCATTTGGCCTGGGAGAGATCAAGCTCAGAGTCGTCTCCACAAATCCCTCCGGGCTTGTCAAGATAACTGATGCGACCGAGATCGAGCTTCTGCCCCAGGCTGTTGAGATTTCAGAGCGCCCGGTGCCATCCGTCTGCTACGAGGATGTCGGAGGGTTGAAGAACGCCATAACCAAGGTCCGGGAGATGATCGAGCTCCCGCTGAAGCACCCGGAGCTCTTCGACCGGCTGGGCATAGATCCACCTAAGGGCATACTCCTCTACGGGCCTCCGGGCACCGGGAAGACCATGCTGGCCAAAGCTGTGGCAAACGAGAGCGATGCGTATTTCATATCCGTCAACGGGCCAGAGATAATGTCCAAGTACTACGGCGAGTCCGAGAAGGCCCTGAGAGACATATTCGAGGAGGCTGAGAAGAACGCTCCGGCGATAATATTCCTGGACGAGCTTGACTCGATAGCTCCGAAGCGCGGCGAAGTCACAGGAGAGGTGGAGAGGCGCGTTGTGGCACAGCTCCTCTCGCTCATGGACGGTCTGAAGGAGAGGAAGAACGTTCTCGTCATCGGCTCCACAAACAGGCCCGAGGCCCTGGATGTCGCCCTCAGGAGGCCTGGAAGGTTTGACAGGGAGATAGAGCTCGGGGTCCCGGATTATGAGGGGAGAAAAGAGATCTTCCAGATACACACCAGGGGGATGCCCCTTGCAGACGATGTCAACATCGAGGAGTTCGCGGAGCTGACCTATGGATTCGTGGGTGCGGACATAGCGGCGGTGTGCAGGGAGGCTGCCATGAATGCTCTGCGCAGGATCCTGCCGGAGATAGACCTGGATGAGCCGACGATACCCAAGGAGATCCTCGACAGGCTCGTCGTCCGGCGGGTCGACTTCGAGGCAGCTCTCAGAGAGATACAGCCCTCTGCGCTGAGGGAGATAATGGTCGAGGTCCCAAAGGTCAGCTGGGATGACATAGGCGGTCTTGAGGATGTGAAGCAGCTCCTCATAGAGGCTGTTGAATGGCCGCTCCGCTACGCGAGCAACTTCAAGAGGCTGGGGATCAATGCGCCAAAGGGAATACTACTGTACGGACCGCCAGGCACCGGAAAGACCATGCTGGCAAAGGCGGTTGCGAACGAGAGCGATGCCAACTTCATAACTGCGAAGGGGAGCGCGCTCCTCTCAAAATGGTACGGAGAGAGCGAGAAGCGGGTCGCGGAGATATTCAGAAAGGCCAGACAGGTCGCTCCAGCTGTGATATTCCTGGATGAGCTCGATGCGCTCGTACCGGTCCGCGGCGGTGCGGTTGGCGAGCCCCATGTCACGGAGAGGATCGTGAACCAGCTGCTCTCAGAGATGGACGGCCTGGAGGAGCTCCACGGTGTTGTGGTTATAGGAGCGACAAACCGCCCGGATATCGTGGATCCTGCGCTTCTGAGGCCAGGACGATTCGACGAGCTGATACTCGTGCCCGTGCCTGACAAACCCTCCAGAAGGAAGATATTCGAGGTTCACACGAAGAACATGCCTCTGGCTCCAGATGTCGATATAGATGCGCTTGTTGAGATGACAGAGCATTACACCGGCGCGGATATAGCGGCAATATGCAGAAAGGCAGGCCGCCTGGCGCTCAGAGAGAGCATGAGCTCAGAGCATGTTCAGCAGAGGCACTTCCTGGCAGCAGTTCGCGAGATAGGTCCATCTGTGACCCCTGACACCATGAAGTACTACCTGCGGCTTGCGGAGTCGCTGAGGAAGAAGGCATCCAGAGAGATAGAGCGCGGAGATATGTACGTGTGAGGACAGGATCGATGTGATTTATTCATGTGAATAAATTGTTAACATGTCATCTTTTTTATTACATAAAACTTAAATAGTATTACTGAGACTATGCATATGGGCGGCCGGTCTTACTAGCCGCGGGCTGAAGCTGTCCCTCCATCTTCTTTCTCAGCCCGCACCTCCTTGCTGAAAAACGCTCTTGTGTGCTTGGTGAAGGGCGTGCGATGGGAAGCACCCGTTCACCCACCAGGATCACATGGCATGCATTGCCTCTCATGATGTCTACGCTGCACGGGGCGCTGGGAGGGTCAGGAGACCATTGCCTGCATCGCCTCTCATGATGAGAGATCAGACGGACAAGAGCGTACACTGCAGTCCTCTGCGTCACTTAATCCATTAAAGAGAGGCATTAGCCCATTCATCACCACAACCATAATCTGCGGTTGATTCATCTGCATCCAGCCACGCAAAGGATTTTATCTGGGTCTGTGGCTACTTCACGCAGTATCAGTCTGAGGAGAGAAGATGGAGATCTCTGCACAGGAAAAGTACGAGTTCAAGCGTCTGCTGGATGAGCTCAGATCGAAATCTGGAAGGGGCACAGAGCTCATCTCACTGTATATCCCTCCGGACAAGCAGATATCGGATGTGATGGCCCAGCTCCGGGAGGAGCACGGCCAGGCAGCCAACATAAAGTCGAAGCTCACCAGGACCAATGTCCAGAGCGCCCTGGAGTCAGCGATGGCCAGGCTCAGGCTCATCCCGAGAGCCCCAGAGAACGGGGTCGTCCTCTTCATAGGCGCTGTTGACATCGGTGGCAACAGGACAGACATGTACACAAAGGTCATAGAGCCGCCTGAGCCGATCACCACATACCGCTACCACTGCGATTCTTCGTTCCTTCTGACGCCGCTTGAGGATATGCTCTCAGAGAAGAAGACATTTGGCCTGATAGTTCTTGACAGAAGGGAGGCGACCATAGGTATACTCAAGGGCAAGAGGATAGAGCCTCTCAAGCACCTCACATCCACAGTTCCTGGAAAGCAGAGAAAGGGGGGACAGTCTTCTCACAGGTTCCAGCAGCTGAGGCTCATAGCAATCCACGACTTCTACAAGAGGATAGGGGAGGCTGCGAACGATGCATTTCTGAGCATCGATCAGAAGGAGCTTCAGGGCATACTCATAGGCGGCCCATCCCCAACAAAGGAGGAGTTCATCGCAGGGAACTTCCTGCATCACGAGCTCCAGAAGAAGATACTGGACGCTTTCGATGTATCATACACTGATGAGGCTGGCCTCTCGGAGCTCGTCGAGGCTGCGCAGGACAGGCTTCTGGACCTTGAGCTCACCCAGGAGAAGCTGGCCATGCGCCGGTTCATGAAGGAGCTCGTGAGCGACAGAGGTCTCGCATCTTACGGAGAGAAGGAGGTGCGCCAGAACCTCGCCCTGGGCGCAGTGGATCTCCTCCTCCTCTCCGAGGAGCTCAGGAAGACTAGAGTCAAGGTCAGGTGTCAGAACCAGAGCTGCGACTACACAGATGAGAGGACGAGGACACCATCGTCCCCCGCGATAGGGACATGCCCCAAATGCGGCTCGCCACTCACGATAACAGAGGAGGTGGATCTGATAACAGAGCTCTCCCAGCTGGCTGAGCAGAGCGGAGCAGCTGTGAAGATAATATCCACAGACTTCGAGGAGGGGGCGCAGCTGCTCCATGCCTTCGGCGGGATCGCGGCTGTGCTGAGGTACAGGACAACACACCGCTGAATCTCCGTGCAACTTCTCATGAAACGAACATGAAAATCCTGCATGTAAACAGATGGATACGACCATGATCGAGATCACAGTTCGCGCCCTGGTGAAGCCCACTGAGAGGGTGGAGAGGGTTGTGATGGCCATAGAGCGGATATTCCCAGACCTCACGCTTGACATAAGGGATGATATGGTACAGGGTTACGGGGGAATATCCTCCCTCCGGATTTTCCGCAAGATATTAAGAGATGAGAGGATACTTGACACAGCGAGGTCTGTGATGCTTGCGGGCAGGGTGGGAGATTCGTATCAGTTCAGGATAAGCAAGCCCGGAGCATTCATGGGGCGCGTGGGCTTCCCGCCAGAGGAGGAGCCGCTCGGATCGATTCACGTCGAGATATCCGGCGACGAGAGGGTCCTGGACTGGCTTGCTCCCAGGACTGTCGATGGAAAGCCTGTGATGGAGATAGAGCTGGACGAGGTGGAGACATGATAAGTTTCTCCTCAAGCGCACTGGTAAACAGGCCTTTCGACTGGGCATACCAGCTTGAGGATTTAGGATACACAGGCTGGGAGATCGTCTGCGAGGGCATGCAGCGTCTCACCGAAGATAACGTGGACGAGGCGAGAAAGATAGCAGAGACGACAGATCTGGTGATAACACTTCATCTCCCCTATTCTGACCTGAACCTTGCATCTGTGAACCAGCCCATATGGGAGGAGAGCATCAGGCAGATGAAGAGCTGTTTGACTCTGGCAGCGGATTTCACAGAGCTCGCTGTGGTTCACCCTGGCCATCTCTCCCCTCTCGGAACCCAGGTGCCGGACCGCGCGTGGGAACAGAACATTCTCGGGATAAGGAGCATATGCGATCACGCCGCTGATCTGGGAATCACAATTGCTGTTGAGAACATGGTCAACATACCAACGCTGCTGGGCAGGGCGCCGTTCGAGATCGTTGGAATCATGGACACGGTCGACAGGGAGAACCTGGGCTTCACGCTCGATGTGGGGCATGCAAACACAAACGGAAACCTGAAGGAGTTCCTGGAGATCAGAGAGAGGATAACACACGTCCACATACATGACAACCACGGGGAGAGGGATGAGCATCTGCCTGTCGGCTCAGGGACCGTCGACTGGCAGCTTGTCTTTTCATCGCTCAATGGATACAGAGGCAGATACGTCACAGAGGCCAGATCCCTGGTACAGGGCCAGACGAGCCTGAACAGAATAAAAAGGTTGATGTAAGGAGGGTAAGGGGACGGATCGTTCCGCACTGGCTGGATCTGCGCACCCCAGAGCAAAGAGATGAGGCGAGAAGATAAGAGCGATCTGGACGATCTCATCGATGAGCTCCTGAAACACTTCGATGAGAAGGATGCTGCCAGGGAGGAGGCGCTGAGGCTTTCCAGAATTGTAATCAGATTGGCATCAACCGCCATACGCGCCACTCACAGAAGGGAGCGGAGCGAGGCGGAGAGGCTTCTCAAAGAGGCGCGTGAGCATCTCAGCGCGATAAAGAACCTCCTGATCACGCATCAGGACGTGAGATGCTCTGGATTTGTGGACGATGCAGAGCAGGAGTTCGTCGAGGCGAGCGTCCTCTTCTCCCTGATATTCGAGGGGAGAATGCCCACCCACGTGGATCTCGATGTCGATCCGGTGAGCTATCTCGGCGGCCTTGGCGATCTGACGGGCGAGCTCAGGCGGAGCATACTGGAATTAATAAGAAACGGCAGGCCTGAGGATGGAGAGGTCCTCCTCGAGATAATGGAGGAGATATACCACATGCTCATGAGGTTCGATTACCCTGAGGCCATCATGCGCGGGCTCCGCCGGAAGACAGATCTGGCGAGGTCGATGATAGAGAGGACGCGCGGCGACATAACAAACGCCATCCAGATACAGTCCCTCGAGAGGCATCTCGCCCTTCTGGAGGATAAGCTTAAAGGGTCGTACTCAGATCTCTAGAGCATGAAGTTCGACCCGGCCGAGATCAGAGAGGCTGCTGAAAAGGACTTTGATAGCGCCTGGAAACGTGGCGTTGACTATCTCGAGAGGCCCTCGCTGGAGAGGACCTATCCGAGAAGGAGCTATTCTCACGGAAGACCGCACCCTGTCTTCGAGACCATCCAGAGGCTCAGGGAGGCCTATCTGCGCATGGGGTTCACAGAGATGATGAATCCCGTTATAGTGGATGCACAGGAGGTCCACAGACAGTTCGGATCCGAGGCGCTTGCTGTTCTTGACAGATGCTTTTACCTCGCAGGCCTGCCGCGGCCGGATGTTGGCATCTCAGAGAGCAGGCTCTCGATGATCAGGTCGATAATGGGAAGGGATATCACCGCTGAGGAGATAGAGGCTCTCAGAGAGGTGCTGCACAGTTACAAGAAGGGCGCTGTGGAGGGAGACGACCTGGTTCCGGAGATCTCCAGGGCGATCAACGCCCCTGACTCCCAGGTATCGATGATGCTCGAGAGCGTGTTCCCGGAGTTCAGAGAGCTCAAACCGGAGCCCACAAGCAGGACCCTGAGGAGCCACATGACCTCCGGGTGGTTCATATCGCTCTCGAACCTATGGTACAGGACGCCCCTGCCTGTGCGCCTGTTCTCTGTGGACAGATGCTTCAGAAGGGAGCAGTCGGAGGATGCAGCCCGTCTCATGTCCTATCACTCTGCGAGCTGTGTTGTGATGGACGAGGAGATGTCTGTGGACGAGGGGAAGGCGATCTCAGAGGGGCTTCTGAGCCAGTTCGGGTTCGAGAACTTCAGGTTCAGGCCGGATGAGAAGCGCTCCAAGTACTACATTCCGGGGACGCAGATAGAGGTCTACGCCTACCATCCAGGCCTTGTGGGATCTGAGACGAAGTACGGGAGCGGCTGGGTCGAGATAGCAACCTTCGGTGTGTACTCGCCAACAGCCCTGGCCCAGTACGATATTCCATACCCCGTTCTGAACCTGGGGCTTGGCGTTGAGCGCCTGGCGATGATACTCTACGGATCGAAGGACCTCCGTGCTCTGTCCTATCCGCAGCTCCAGCCAGACTGGAGCCTGAAGCCGATCGAGATCGCCAGGATGATACATGTGGATAAGAGCCCTATGACCAGCGCAGGGAGAGATATAGCGAGGTCGATCGTGGAGACCTGTGTGAAGCATGGAAACACCCCCTCGCCGTGCGAGTTCGACGCGTGGGAGGGAGAGCTCTTCGGCCGGAGGATAAAGGTATCTGTGGTCGAGCCGGAGGAGAACACAAAGCTATGCGGCCCCGCTTATCTCAATGAGATCGTGGTCTACAGGAACGAGATACTTGGGATACCGAGAACCCCGAAGTGGGAGGCCGCCTTCGAGGAGGGCGTCCAGACCGGCATAAGGTTCATAGATGCGTTTGCGGAGCTGGCAGCGCATGAGATCGAGATCGCGACCATTGGGGGAAGGGATAGCGAGACCAGGGTGAGGATCGTGAGGACCGCGGGCGAGATCAATGTGAGGATCGATCCTGCTCTGGAGAGGTACATCACGAGCTACAAGAAACGCATAGATGTCCGCGGGCCGGTGTTCACAACAGTGCGCTCAAAGCTGCTGCAGGGGGATCAATACGGAGAGAAGACCTGATCTCAATATCGATGAAAAAAGGCTTGCCGGAGAGTCTGCCGCGTCACTGGTCAGGGACGGCATGGTCGTGGGCCTCGGCACAGGCTCCACTGTTGCATGGACGATAAGGGCGATCGGGAGAATGGTTGCTGACGGCTTCGATCTTCTCGGCGTTCCGACATCGTATCAGTCAGAGGCGCTGGCGATAGAGTGCGGGATTCCGCTGACAACACTATCGCAAAATCCAGTGCTGGACCTGGCCATAGATGGCGTCGATCAGATCGATACCAGGATGAATGCCATCAAGGGCGGAGGTGCTGCGCACACACGGGAGAAGGTGGTATCGATCGCTGCCAGGCGTTTCGTGGTTGTGGCAGATGGATCGAAATGGGTGGAGGTGTTGAACAGAACGGTTCCTGTAGAGGTCCTGCCGTTTGCGGCGAGGGTCGTCGAGCGCGAGCTCATCAGGATTGGCGGATCCCCTGTGATACGTCAGGCCCGTATGAAGGACGGTCCGGTGATAACAGACAACGGGAACTTTGTGATGGACGTATCTTTTGGAGAGATACGGGAGCCTGTCTCTCTATCCCAACAGATATCTCAGATACCGGGCGTGGTTGAGCACGGGATATTCACAAAAATACATGAGCTTCACATCGCCCGCAACGGGACTGTGGAGGTGATCAGGAGGGATGATCTCTGAGTCCAGAACAATCTGGTGGGAAGATGGGATAAAGACCATAGACCAGACCAGGCTCCCCGCGGAGTTCGTCGTGATCACGATCAGAAGCGTGAAGGAGCTCGTAAACGCGATCGTATCCCTCAAGATACGCGGTGCTCCGGCGCTCGGCGCCGCCGGAGGGTACGGCATCGCACTGGCCGCGATGCGTTCGAAGTTTCAGGACAGAGATGGTGTGCTGCAGGAGATGGAGATCGCTGCGGAGATGATCAAAAGCTCCAGGCCTACAGCGATCAACCTCTCATGGGGTGTGGACCGGGTTCTGAGAGCGGCTCAGGCCGAAGAGATCGCTGATGAGGTGAGGGAGATTGCGCTCCGCGAGGCTGAGAGGATCGCAGAGGAGGATCTGATCGTCAACAGGATGATCGGCAGAAACGGCGCGAAGCTCCTGAATGATGGCGACAGGGTTCTCACACACTGCAACGCTGGCAGGCTTGCCTGCGTCGGATGGGGCACAGCCCTCGGTGTGATACGCCAGGCTGTGATGGACGGGAAGGAGATTCATGTTTACGCCTGTGAGACCAGGCCCCTGAACCAGGGATCGAGGCTCACAGCCTGGGAGCTCATGGAGGACGGCATAGATGTGACCCTGGTTTGCGACAGCGTATCTGGCATGCTCATGCGCAGGGGCGTGATCGACAGGGTTATAGTGGGCGCGGACAGGATCACGAGGGACGTGGTCTTCAACAAGATAGGAACCTACACGCATGCAGTCCTTGCAAAAGCGCATGGAATCCCGTTCTATGTGGCAGCGCCGCTCTCGACGTTCGATGGAGCACACGATGAGAGCGGGATAATGATCGAGGAGAGGGATGGTGACGAGCTCAGACGTCTCGGGGACGCAAGGCTCGCGCCGGAGGGCGTGAAGGTTTACAATCCAGCATTCGACGCCACGCCGGTTGAGCTCGTCAGCGCGATAATAACGGAGAAGGGAGTGTTCAGGCCGCCGCTCATGCCTCCCGGCATCTAAGTCTGCTCACACCACTGAAGAGGCGATGACCTGCAGGCTTCATGATACTGCGATCTCCGTTTCAGCACACCCCATTCGGTGGTCAGGCCACGATCCAGGCATGCGAGATGCGAAAACCAACAGTTAGATATCCTGCCAGAGGTATATCCATGCAGCTTTGAGATAGGACATTCCAGAAGCTCTGTTTGGTGGTTGAAACATGAGGACGATATCGGTTATCTCTGTCCTGATCCTGCTTCTCGCATCCGGCTGTCTCGAGCGGGAGGGCTCCCAGACATCAGGCTCCTCTGAGCTGACCGCGAAGATCATCTCCCCGAAGGCGGGAGCTGTTCTCTCAAAGGGTCCTGTGGTCATGGAGGCCAGCGCGAGCGGCGGAAGAGGCCCGTACACATACGAATGGTGGTCGAGCATGAACAGATTTCTTGGGTCTGGTAGCAAGATAAAGGTCGACTCGAGCACTCTGAAGAAAGGCGAGCATCTCATAGTTGTCAAGGTCCGCGACTCCACAGGGAAGGAGGTTCAGGGAAGTGTCATCGTGGATGTGATCTGAAGCTTCACATCCTCAAAATCCATGCGCACATGTGATTTCCTTCAGAGGCCTCGTGGTGATGCGAAAGTGTAAATAAACTGAGATCTCAACAGAACTCAACCAACCCTGGAGGTGTTCGGGCTGCTCGAGATAGAGGATCTGCATGTCAGCATCGGCGGCAGGATGGTTCTGAAGGGCATAAACCTCAAGATCGATAGGGGAGAGAATCATGCCCTCTTCGGGCCGAACGGATGCGGCAAGACCACACTGCTGAATACGATAGCAGGTGTGCCCAGATATGTAGTTGAAAGAGGAAGGATACTGTTCAAAGGAAAAGATATAACCCATATGTCAATGGACGAGCGGGCCAGGATGGGGATAGGGATCGCGTTTCAGAGCCCGCCTGCGATAAGGGGGCTGAAGCTGAAGGATCTCATAAAGCTGTGCAACCCTGAGGCGAACCCGGAGAAGGTGCTGAAGGAGATGAACTTCCTGGAGTTCGCGGATCGTGAGGTCAACCGCGGCTTCTCCGGAGGGGAGATCAAGAGATCCGAGATGGCCCAGCTGCTTGCGCAGAGGCCGGAGCTTGTGATGCTGGACGAGCCAGATTCAGGAGTGGATCTGGAGAACATAAAGCTCATCGGCAGGGCGATAAACAAGCTCACTGAGAAGGACACGAAGCCGAGCAAGAGGATCCGCTCCGGCATCATAATCACACACTTCGGCCATATACTCGATTACATTTCAGTAGACAAAGCCCATGTGATGCTGGAGGGCACGATAGTCTGTACGGGCAGCCCGAGGGAGATACTGGAGCAGATCAAGACAAGAGGATACGAGGGGTGTGCCAGGTGCCTATGTCCGACATAGCTGAGAGGGCGAGGAAGGCTCTGGGCAAGAAGGCCACCTACGGCCCGGATGTGGATCTCGAAAAATACGATGTTGAGGCTAAGCCTCACGAAGAGATTCAGAGGCTTGAGGAGATACCGGAGGACGTCAGGAAGGCAGCGCTGGGGGTCGGCGTTACTCTTGAGAAGGAGGTCGGTGGTGCGTACATCCAGATGGACCAGACGCCGGTCGTTGCGAGATCCTCCACCGAGGGGATCGAGGTGCTGGATATAGCCACTGCCCTGAAGAAGTATGATGGCCTCAGAGACTACTGGTGGAAGCTCGTGCCTGTGGACCAGGACAAGTACACGGCAGATGTTGCCCTCCATCCGCCGGCCGGGTACTTCCTCAGGGCGAAGAGGGGCGCGAAGACGATATTCCCGCTGAAGAGCTGCTTGTATCTCGGACAGACGAATCTGAACCAGAGGGTGCACAACATAATAATAGCGGAGGAGGGGAGCGAGCTTCATGTCATCACAGGGTGCACGACGCCGAGCCACGTGCAGAGGGGTTTGCATCTTGGCGTGTCTGAGTTCTTCATAAAGAAGGGCGCACACGTCAGCTTCACAATGATTCACAACTGGGGGCGCGAGGTCGAGGTCAGGCCCAGGACAGCGATATACATGGAGGAGGGCGCCACGCTCTCGAACAACTACATCTGCCTGACGCCCGCCAAGACCCTTCAGACATACCCGAAGGCGATACTGGACGGGAAAGGAGCGGTGGCGAGCTTTAACACCGTGCTGTACGCTAAGGAGGGACATCTCGATACCGGAAGCGAGGTTGTGCTCAGGGCGCCCGGATGCAGCGCGGACTCCATAACAAGAGCGGTCTCGGTCGGCGGGGAGATAATAACCAGAGGAAAGATGGTCGGCGAGGTGCCCGACGTCAAGGCACATCTGGAATGCGTCGGGCTGATCCTCTCAGAGAAGGGGAGGATCGACTCCATACCGGAGCTCGATGGGAGATGCGGCGGTCTTGACATGTCTCACGAAGCAGCGGTCGGCAAGATCTCGGAGCTGGAGCTGGAGTACCTCATGGCTAGGGGCCTGACAAAGGATCAGGCGACCGGCGTCATAGTCAGGGGATTCCTGGATGTGGAGATAAAGGGCCTGCCAGAGTCCCTCAGGGAGGAGCTGAGGAGGATAACGCAGCTTCAGGAGCTGCATGGAGGAGCCTGAAGGCAAGCGCCTCACAGACGCCTGATCTCTGGGAAGACCATCACCTCCCCCTCCATCTCGACCACGGGATGGAGTTTTCCAGTGTCCACCCTTCTCAGCAGGGGCGACAGGAGATCGGGAGCTTCGAGATGGTTCACAGCCACACCCTGGCAGAGTGGATTGAATGCAGGCAGGACGATGATGTCCATGCCGTCCATGAGACCCATGCCGAAGAGGTAGCACGGTATGCGCATCATCTCGACATCGAGCACCGGATGCTCGTGGCCAATTATCAGATGGCCGTGCTCCCGCAGGTCCTCATCCCCATGGGATACCGTGTATCCTCCCTCATCATATCTCCTCTGAGCTTTGAATCCCATGTAGGGCAGCATTCCATCGTGTGTGCCTGAGACGAGAATCAGATCGCACCTTGGCCGGATTGCGCTCAATACAATTTCAAGCTTCCTCCGTATCCTCTGATCCGCCCGTCCGAATGAATGGACCACATCCCCGGCGAGGACGAGCTTTCTTGGATTGAATCTCTCGAGCAAGATCCCAATCCTTCGCAGGAGCTCCTCCATCTCTCTCAGCGGGAAGAGGAGCCCCTGGGCGAAGAGCTCCTCCTCAAGGCCGATGTGAATATCAGAGAGCACACACGTTCCCGTCTCTTTAATATAGAGAGATCCCAGAAGAAAATCGAACCTTTCAATCAGATGCTCTTGTAGATCCTTGATGTTCACGCTGCGCTCTCTCCCGCGATCCTCTCCATCACCCTTCTCTGGAACTCCTTCAGAAGCGCGAGCCTGTCCTGCGCCAGAACGACATCAGGAGCTCCAATGGACGCTATTCCGAATGCCATCGGGCCCGGAGACGGGCTTCTCTTTCTCACGATCTCTATATCCCCGGTGTTTATTGCCGCCACAACGCTCTTCATGTTATCAAGCTCGAACTTGTCCTCGACGATCTCGCGGTAGCTCTCCTTCAGGACCGCGAAGTCCTCGAGCCGCTTTGCGAGACCTATGAGCATGTCCGCGGATACCTGCTGCCTCCTGGCGCTCTTCCTGTGCCCCATGTAGTTCCTCAGGATCATGAAGAACCTGGTGGCGTTTATCCTGAAGACCCTCTTCAGGAGGTTTGTGTTCTCGACCGCTCTCCTGAGCAGATCCTCACACATCTCTGGTCTGATTGATCTGAGAGCTATGATGGGATCAGCCCTCGAACCCTCAGGGATCGAGAGCATGAAGCCTGTGTCCGCGATCGATACCAGAACATTGCTCCTGCCCTCTCTTGAAATGAGGTAAGCGACCATCCTGCTGAATCCATCGTTGAATTTCAGCCCGTAGTTGGTCATGAAGTAGTACACCCTTCTCCCTCGCGAGAAGGTCTCCTCCACAACGATACGTCTATCTGTTGAGACCGAGTCCTCTCCGAGGTACCTGATCTGCTGCTCGAATATCTGGTAGATGCTCCTGGCGCTGTTCTCGTCTATCGGGAGCATCTCGAGGAGGTGCTGAACGACCACTTCCTCATCAGCTCCCCTGATGAGATCAAGCATGTGCGCCCTGAACTGAAGAACCCTCAGGCCGAGATCAAATGAGAGTGGGAGTTTCTCAGAGAACCAGCTCGGTATCGTCGGACGCTCTCCGGTGGGATCGACGTAGATCTTTCCGCCGCGCCTGTATCTGAATGCATACGATCTGCCGCCGAGGACGAACACATCACCCTTTGACAGACGTTCCAGGTATTTCTCATCCAGGTTTCCGACCCATCTCCCATCCCTTGTGACGACATCGCAGGAGAACTCATCCGGTATCGTCCCCAGGTTGAGCATGTATATCATCCTGGAGTTCCTGCCACGTTTACCGAACTCACCTGTCTCAGGGTCGTACCAGATCTTCGCATAGATGTTTCTCTCCTCCAGATCGGCATAGGCGCCAGAGAGATAGCTCATGACAGACCTGAGATCATCCTCGCTGAGGTCTCTGTAACAGTATGATCTTCTTATGATCCTCAGCGCGTCCTCAATCCGCCATCGCCGCTCGAGGGCCATGCCGAGGATGTGCTGGCACAGAACATCAAGACAGTTGCCGGGTATGTGTATCCTGTCCACAAATCCCTCTCTTGCGCATCCGAGCATCACCGCACACTCTATGAGCTCGTCCCTGTCAAGAACAACGACCCTTCCTTTGACAACCTGATCCAGGCTGTGGCCTGCCCTCCCTATCCTCTGGAGCAGAGCAGCCACAGACTTTGGCGATCCTATCTGGAGGACGAGATCCAGATGTGGCATGTCTATCCCGAGCTCCAGTGATGTGGAAGAGGTCACAACCCTCAGATCCCCTGATTTCAGCCTCTCCTCGACATCCAGCCTGCTCGTCTTCCCCATTGAGCCGTGATGGCATCCTGAGTTGCTCTCGTTGTATCGATCCGGATACCTGGCCCTTAGGTTGTATAGTATCCTCTCTGCCCCGTTCCTGGTGTTCGTGAATACGAGCGTGTTTCTGTGCGACTGTATGAGCTCATCCAGAGTCTCGTACAGCGCCCGGCTGAGCTCTCCGGGGGTCGTGGAGATGAGATCAGGCACCGGGCATATCAGCCTGAGATCGAACTTTCTGGAGAACCTGGTATCGATGATCTCAACCTCTCTGCCAACACCACCGAGAAATGCCGCGACCTCTCTGAGCGGCTCGATGGTCGCGGAGCAGCCGATCCTCACGAAGCTCTCCCCGCCTGTCTCCCTTTTGAGCTCCTCCAGACGCTCCAGGCTGAGCGAGAGGTGAACCCCTCTCTTGGAGCCTGCAAGCGAGTGTATCTCATCGACAATGACCCACCGGACGGTCCTGAGCTTCTCCCTGAAGCGCGGTGAGTTCAGCAGCAACGCCAGGCTCTCAGGCGTCGTGTTCAGTATGTGCGGGGTCTTTCTGAGCATCTTCGCCCTGTCTGATGATGATACATCCCCATGCCTGATGGCGTGCCTGATCTCCACCGCCTCTATTCCACGCTCTGCAGCGATCTCCTGTATCTCAGCCAGTGGGCGCTCCAGGTTTCTGTGTATGTCATTGGCCAGCGATCTCAGCGGCGATATGTAGAGGCAGTACACGCTGTTCTCGAGGCCATCTGTTCGGGAGAGTATGAAGAGGCTGTTTATTATGGAGATGAAGGCGGACAGCGTCTTGCCCGATCCAGTTGGTGAGCTTATGAGCACGCTCTTTCCCGCGTGGATCATGGGCACTGCGAGCCTCTGGGGCGGCGTGAACATCCTCTCCCGGCCACCAAAACTTCTGATCCACCATTCCCTGACCGTATCATCGAACAGAGAGAGTATCTCATCGTCTGAGTGATCCATCCGCATGAGTTATCCTGGTCGTGGACATAGATCTTGTGGTCGGGATTTGGCCCCGAAGAGATGAACATGATGTCGGAGATCTGTGTGCATCGGCATAATGCTGCCCGAACACCACGGGGTTGCATGCCTCTGAATTCGGAGACGGGCCACGACCACCAATGAGGATCTCCTGGGATCAAGATCCTCAAAGCCCGCCTGGATGCGATTGCGCTGGATACATCGAAACGCTTATAAACAGCTTTGTCATATTACCGACGCGGGCCGGTAGCTTAGTCAGGTAGAGCGAAAGGCTCTTAACCTTTAGGTCGGGGGTTCAAATCCCTCTCGGCCCGCTAAGGGGCTGTGGCCTAGCCAGGTAGGGCGACGGGCTCCAGCGGTATGATTTGGATGATGAGCAACGGGTCTGCTGAGCCATCCCGACGGGGATGGTGTTGATGATCCGTTGGAGCACTGAGAAGATCATGTGTTCTCAGAATCGGAGAGACCCGTCGATCGTGCGTTCGAATCGCACCAGCCCCACCTTTCTGACGGCACCGTTAAATAGAATGCTCGACACCCTCTGAGTGGTGCTGAGATGTACTCGGATATTCTCACGATGTGCTGGTCGATAAAAGAGGTCAACAAGAACCTTTCAGACAGAGAGCCACTGATGGATTACACCGTGCGCTATCTGAAGAATGCATGCTCCCGTCTGGGCGATATGCTCCTTCATATCGACTCGCAGTCTCCGGGCGAGGAGATCACCGTCAGGGACAGGGACGGGAGGGAGAGGCGATTCTCGCTCAAGGAGATCGCAAAGATGCTGCTTGACGCGAAGAAGGTCGTTGAGTTCAACCTAATCGATAATATCGAGTCGTGGGCGAGATCAAAGGCGTGATAAACGCCTCATTTTTTACAGGCATAAGACCCCTTTCAGGGAGGTTTCGACTTACCTTCGACGTAGTTGAGTGATCCGAAACACATTCGACTGCGTCGAAAGGTTTCGACGAAGTCGAAACGCAGGAAGCCCTGCCCCTTCAGGGGAGAGGGAGTTGCCGCCAGGGTTCTCCCGCAGTGAGATCTGTGTGGGAAATGGTTTATCTACAATGCATCAAACCCAGGCAGCATGTTCACGATAATCACAGGTGCACAGTTTGGTGATGAGGGGAAAGGCAAGATTGTGGATCTGCTTGCTGAAAAGTATGATATCATTGCGCGCTTTCAGGGCGGGGATAACGCGGGGCACACAGTGAAGGTAGGGGATAAAACATACAAGCTCCATCTGGTGCCCAGCGGCGTTCTTTTCAACAAAAGACTTCTGATAGGTCCGGGCGTGGTGCTCAACCCGAAGATCCTCTGGGGAGAGCTCCAGGCCCTCTGGGGAGAGGGCATGAAGGTCGATCTCGGAATAGATCCCAAGACGAGCATAATAATGCCCTACCACATAGAGATGGACACGCTGAGGGAAAAGGCCAGGACAGCGAAGATCGGCACCACCAGGCGCGGCATAGGGTATGCGTATATCGACAAGATCGCGCGCGAGGAGGTGCAGATGGCTGATATCACGGATCCGGAGATGCTGAGAAAAAAGCTCGAGGAGATAGCGCCGGCGAAGGAAGCCGCGATAAAGGAGATGGGAGGGGATCCGTCTGTCGTGAGGGACGAGGCTCAGCTGAGCGAGTACCTGGAGATCGGCAGGGCTCTCAGGAACAACCTCACAGACGTCTCGCTTGAGATAAACAGGGCGCTCGATGATGAGAAAATGGTGCTTGCAGAGGGAGCGCAGGGATCGTTTCTGGATGTGATCCACGGCACACAGAAGTTCGTCACATCGAGCTTCACAACAGCAGGCAGCGCGTGCGCCAACCTCGGCGTTGGTCCGGTGCGCGTCGATAATGTTGTGGGCGTTGTGAAGGCGTATATCACACGCGTGGGTGAGGGGCCGCTGCCCACCGAACTCAGGGACGAGACGGGAGACAGGCTCAGGGAGGCTGGCGGAGAGTATGGAACAACGACCGGAAGGCCTAGGCGCTGCGGTTGGTTCGACGCGGTTCTGGGAAGAAAGGCGGTTTATCTGAACGGATACACCGAGCTTGCTCTGACAAAGCTGGATGTGCTCACTGGCCTCAGGAGGATAAAGATCTGTGTCGCATACGAGCTCGATGGTGAGATCCTGGAATACCCGCCGGAGAGCACCTCGGAGCTTGAGAGGTGTGTCCCTGTGTACGAGGAGATGGATGGCTGGTCTGAGAGCATAAGCGACGCCCTAGATTACAGCGACCTGCCACAGAACGCGAGGGCGTATGTGGAGAGGATCCAGGAGCTCATGGATGTGGATATAGCTGCGATATCAGTCGGGCCTGCGAGGGAGCAGACCATCTACATGGAGTGATCGCGCGGTGTGATCCCGAGGTCGTCTCTTGTGAAGAGCGACTCGAGCTCGAATCCCGCGTCCCTCAGAGCCTCCCTTCCTCCCTCCATCCTGTCCAGGACTGCAAGTACCTGCACTGGCCTGTAGCCCGCCTCCTCGATGCGCTCGATCGATCTGAGGAGCGATCCCCCTGTTGTCACGACGTCATCGACGACCGCAACTTTCGTCCCCGCCTCCAGCGCTGGCCCCTCGATGAACCTCCTCTTGCCGTGCTTCTTCGGCTCCTTTCTCACGATCAGGCCGCACAGATCCCTCCCCTCAATATGGCCGACCACAATCATGGAGGAGATGATCGGGTCTGCCCCCAGCGTCATCCCTCCGATGGCGCTGACCTCTGGTCTGACGAGATCTAGGAGAAGTTTTGCTGTCAGATACGCTCCGCGTGGGGTGAGGACCATTCTTCTCAGGTCTACGTAGTAGTCGCTGGTGCGGCCGGATGAGAGGACTACAGTGCCGATCTCAAGCGCCATCTCTTTTATCAGGCTTAGAAGCTGCTCCCTGAGCTCTGACATTCTGACCTCTGATCATTGCCGCCCGAAGCATTCTCACTTCCGGGCAGCGAGCTCAACATCCTCTCTGTATATCGGTGTGCCCTCTGACTCTGTGCATTCCCTGAAGAGCTTCATCAGGAGCTTTGTCACAGGTCCGGGCCTGCCGTTCCCTATCACCCTGCCGTCGATCCTGGAGACAGGAGCTATCTCAGCCGCGGTTCCCGTAACGAAGACCTCCTCCGCGGTGTAGAGATCGAAGAGCCCAAGCCTGGTCTCCTGAACCGGTATGCCGTTCCTGCTCGCGAGCTCCAACACGACCTCTCTGGTTATGCCCTTCAGGTTGTTCAGGGTCGGCGGGGTGTGGATTCTGCCGTCTCTCACAACAAATATGTTGTCGCCGCTACCCTCCGAGATCGTGCCCTCAGCGTCCAGGAATATCGCCTCATCCCCTCCTTTTATATTGGCCTCTATCTTCGCGAGGATGTTGTTCAGGTAGTTCAGAGACTTTATGTTCGGTGGGAGCGCGGCAGGCGAGTTCCTTCTCACGGTGACTGTGATCGCGTTCAGTCCGACCTCGTAGAGGTTGCCGTACATCGCGTCCCACCTGACCGCTATTATGATGACAGTGGGCTTTGAGCACTTTCTCGGATCGAGGCCCAGGTCGCCAACGCCCCTGGTGACCAGAGGCCTGATGTACGCGTCTCTCAGATTGTTTCTCCGCAGGGTCTCGAGTATCGCCTCGCACATCTCCTCCTGCGTCATCGGTATATCGAGCATTATGGCCTGCGCTGAATCATAGAGGCGCCTGACATGCGCCTCGAGCCTGAAGACCCTGCCTCCGTATGCGCGAATGCCCTCGAAGACCCCATCTCCATAAAGAAGACCGTGGTCGAAGACGGAGACCACAGCCTCCTCTTTCGGGACGAAGCTGCCGTTGACGTAAACGATGCTCATGGATGTCCTCCCCATTTGCTTAGGATAAATGGGTTTTGATGCATGGTATCGATGGATTTATTAAAGAATGCATGAACCTAGATGGTTACATCTTCATCGGATGTTGATGTTATGGTACGACTTGGTTTCGTGGTTTCAGAGTTCAATAGGGATATAACATACCAGATGGAGCTCCTCGGGAGGGAGCATGCGCGATTTCTCGGCGCTGAGGTTGTCCAGACGATAATGGTTCCCGGGGTCTACGACATGCCGCTGGCTGTCAGAAAGCTCCTGAAGAGCGACGAGATAGATGCTGTTGTGGCGATCGGATGCGTGATCCAGGGAGAGACCGCGCATGACGAGATCGTCGCACAGCATGCTGCAAGAAAGCTCATGGATCTCTCGCTGGAGTTCGACAAGCCCGTCACGCTCGGCATCAGCGGCCCGAGGATGTCAAGGCCGGATGCCCACAAGCGTGTGGATTACGGCAAGCGCGCGGTCGAGGCAGCCGTCAAGCTGGTCAGGCGCCTGAGGGGGGAGTGAACATGGTATCAAAGAGACTCGCATCAATAGAGGAGTCCGCCACCATGAGGATCTCTGCTGAGGCCAAGCGCCTGAACTCTGAGGGGTTTGATATCATAGATCTCGGGGTTGGAGAGCCGGATTTCGATACCCCCAGGCACATATGTGATGCGGCCTGCAGGTACATGATGGAGGGAAAAACAAGATACACGCCGACGAACGGGATACCTGAGCTCAGAAGGGCGATCGCCAAGAAGCTCCGGGAGGAGAACAGGATACCGGCGGTACCTGATGATGTTATAGTGACTCCAGGGGCGAAGATGGCTGTCTTCGCGGCAATCCAGGCGCTTCTCGATGAGGGAGATGAGATGGTGCTCATCGGCCCATCATGGGTGAGCTACGAGCCCTGCATAAAATTCGCTGGCGGCAGGCCTGTATGGGCCGATGTCGACCAGGATTTCATGCCGATAGATCTTCCTGATGCGATAACAGACAGGACAAAGGCGATACTCGTGAACTCCCCATGCAACCCGACCGGCGCTGTCTTCGGGCGCGATGTGATGAACGAGATCAGGGATCTCGCCATCGACCACGATATCTATGTCGTATCCGATGAGGTCTACGAGAAGATAATCTACGGGCATGAGCACATCAGCATCGCCTCGCTCCCCGATATGGCAGACAGGACTGTTACCATAAACGGCTTCTCGAAGTCATACGCAATGACCGGCTGGAGGCTGGGATACCTCACAGGTCCGAGGGATCTGCTGAAGTGGGTCAGCAGGCTTCTCTCCCACTCCGTCTCACATCCGACCACCTTCGTCCAGTGGGCTGGCATCGCAGCTCTCGAGGGGCCCCAGGATGATGTGAGGAGGATGACGGAGGAGTTCAGGGCAAGAAGGGATCTGCTGGTGGAGGGTCTGAGATCGCTGGGGATAAGATGCGCACTCCCCGGCGGGGCGTTCTACACATTCCCGGACGTCTCCCACCTCGGCGGAGGGGATGCCTTCGCTGAGCGGTTGCTCAGAGAGGCGAAGATCGCGGTCACACCGGGATCTGCATTCGGCCCTGGCGGAGAGGATTACGTGAGGATATCCTATGCGACATCGATAGATCGCCTCAGAGAGGCGCTGGAGCGCATTGAGAGCATGCTGAGCGGCTAGCAGCACTGCAGCTCTGTGAGCGCCAGGAGGGGTCCCAGGGGCGTTCGGGTTGAGGTGACATGGGGAGCTCGGTAGTGCGCCCCCTGCAGGCTATCTTTTTTCCGGATTCACAAATGCATCACAAAAAAATTATATAAGATTGCAATAACTGCTCCCTGCAGATGGTATACACATACTCAGTTTCAGAGCTCTGCACCAGGATCCAGGACAGGTTAGCCGGGGATGTGAGGCTTCACGATGTCTGGGCGCGTGGCGAGCTCTCGAATGTTGTGAACCACAGCTCAGGCCACAGGTACTTCACGCTGAAGGACTCTGAGGCCCAGATCTCATGCGTCATGTTCAGAGCCTACGCCTCTGACCTCGATTTCGTTCTCAGAGACGGAATGAACGTCAGGGTATTCGGTGATGTGGGATTCTACAAGGTAAAGGGTGACGTCCAGCTTCAGGTGCGGTTGATCTCTCCTGACACGGGCATCGGGAGAAGCGTGATGGAGCTTGAATTCATCAGGAGAAGACTGGCAGCAGAGGGCCTGTTCGCTCCTGAGAGAAAGAGGCAGCTTCCCAGATATCCGGAGAGGATAGGGATCGTCACATCCATGGATGGGGCCGCGCTTCGCGATGTTGTTCGCTCTCTTGGGAAGTATCCTGCAAGGATCATACTCTCTCCGGCGACCGTACAGGGGGATGCAGCAGCCCAGAGCATGATCTCTGCGCTTAGAGCGCTGCGCGGGAGGGCGGACGTCATAATACTCTGCAGGGGTGGTGGCTCCGCTGAGGACCTCTCCCCCTTCAACGACGAACACCTCGCCCGGGCGATAGCTGAGTGCGATGCTCCTGTCATCTCAGCGGTAGGTCATGAGGTGGATGTCACAATCGCCGATCTGGTCGCAGATGCGAGGGCGTCGACACCAACAGCTGCCGCGAAGCTTGCAGTGCCTGATGCGGAGGAGATCAGGCTGCGCCTGCGAAACCTGGAGGATCGCATGACGTGGGCGATCGATTCGCATCTGGAACGGGTGAGATCGAGACTGGATTACCTCGGCAGGGGCATCGGAGCCCGCCAGATGTATGCTTTCCTGGAGAGAAGAAGAATCAGGCTGCGGGACCTCTCCAGGAGGCTCCCAGAGGCTGCGAGATCGATCGTTGATTCGAGGGTGAGACGGCTCGAGATCGCCAGGGCAAGACTGGATTCCGCAAGTCCTCTCGCGGTGCTCTCGAGGGGTTACACCATGGTCGTGGGCCCGGCCGGGGTCGTGTGCCGCGCAGCCGATCTCGGCAGGGGAGAGAACATCACGCTTGTGTTCTCAGACGGCGAGGCTTACTGCAGGGTGAGCGGAATCAAGCTCAGGGAATCCGGGCGAGAAGGGCCGGATTGAGGCTGGATATCCGCACGGCATCGCACCGCTGAGTGATCACGGGCAGCGCAGTGAGTGTGGTGAGCATGAGGTGGCGTTCTCGCTTGACCCGAGACTGAGATCGTCAGGGCAGTGCCAGATGGCTGCGCATCCGCCCCGGCCACCTGCGCTATGGTGCTCGTATCAATTTCATGATGACTTCTTTGGCTCAGAAGAGCCTCATAAGCTCCTCCGCTATTATCCTGTATCCATCCTCATTGGGGTGATCGAGGCCGGGCAGCACAAGCGAGTCGAGCGGCGTGCCGGATCTCACGCGCTCCATCCAGGCAGCATAAACATCAACAAATCCCACGCCCATTGCGGCTGCGATCTCCCCCATGGCACGATAGTAATCGAGCACGAGTTTGTCGTAGTAGGGAGTGAGTAGAGGCTGTGAGCTCAGAAGGATTATCTCGCTGCCGCACTCTGAGAGTATGATATCCACCATCTTCGAGATATTGGATCTGAACTCATCCAGGCTGATTCCGTAGGCGGCATCGTTGATGCCGAAGTTTATCGTGACGAGATCAGGCCTGTGGTAGAGGACCGAGAGCGTCAGACGCGCCAGGCCATCCCTGCTCGTATCCCCTGAGACGCCCTCGTTGTGCATCTCTATCCTGGCATCAGGGTATTTCTCCTGAAGCGCCCGCTTCCAGAAGTGCGGAAAGCCGTGCCTCACCGCATACCCTGCTGTGATCGAATCGCCGAATGCGACTATCACAACATGATTTCCAGCCTGCAGCGCCTCAACTGTCCTTCTGGTAAAAAGACTCATGATTGCTGGATGGATGCTGCGGACTTAACACTTACCTCAGTCATCGCCAATTTCATGCGTCTGATCAGATCCTCGAGCCGATCGAGCTCGTTTCTCCCGATGAGATCAACACATGCAGAGCCGACTATGACGCCGTCCGCGCCGGCACGGAGAAGCTCAGCAGCATGCTCCGGCCTGGAGACCCCGAAGCCAACAGCTCTTGGAATGACGGGAGGCACCCTCTCTATCAGATGCTTCGTAGACTCCAGGAGATCCGCGCTTGCGCCCGTGACCCCGGCTCTGGCGACGAGGTAGACAAAACCGGAGCTCAGGGCGATGATCTCACGGATGCGTTTATCAGGAGTGTTCGGGGCTATCATGTTTATGAGATCTATGCCATGCCGGCTCGCCGCCTCCCTGAGGGGGCGCGATTCCTCCATTGGCAGATCTGGCACAATCATCCCGCATATCCCAGATGCTCTGCAGTCAGATGCAAACCTTTCCAGCCCGCGCCGGTAAACCATGTTGTAGTATCCCATGAAGACCTTTGGCACGCCCTCTATTCTGGATGCTATATCGAAGTAAAGGTCTGTGTTCATGCCAGCAGCTATCGCCCTCTGGGATGCGGCCTGTATAACGGGACCGTCCGCGATCGGGTCCGAGTGAGGAAGGCCGAGCTCAAGCACGTCAGCACCTGCACGTGCTATCCGCTCTGCGATCTCCACAGTCTCATCCGGCGATGGGTCACCTGCACAGATGTAGACGATGAGGGGTTTGCATCTCCCGAACACCTCAGACAGACTCATAGGCCATCACCGTGTGAAGATCCTTGTCCCCTCTGCCCGAGATGTTTATCACGCTCAGTTCACCCAGCATCTCCGGGTGCTCCATCGCATATCCAACCGCATGAGCGGACTCGAGCGCTGGTATTATGCCCTCCAGTTTTGACAGGGCCTTGAACCCCATGATCGCGGTTCTGTCGCTCGCCGTCGCCGTCTCGACCCTTCCTGTCTCCACGAGGTGGGCGAGCTCTGGCCCCACCCCCGGATAGTCCAGGCCGGCAGCTATCGAGTAAGACTCCAGTATCTGGCCGTATGGGTCCTGCAGTATCTTTGTCATGGCTCCGTGAAGCACCCCTGGATCCCCGAATGCGAGCGATGCCCCGTGCTCCGCGCTCCGATCTCCCCCGCCAGGACCCCTGCCTCCAGCCTCGACCGCTATGAGCCTGACGTCATCATCTATGAACGGGGTGAATATGCCCATCGCATTCGATCCGCCGCCGACACATGCGACGATCGAGTCTGGAAGCCTCTTCTCCTCTGCGAGGATCTGCGATCTCGTCTCATCTCCTATGACCCTCTGGAACTCCCTGACCATTGATGGATACGGATGAGGCCCTGCGACGGTTCCGAGCAAATAGTGGGTGCTCTCGTAACTGGCAGCCCAGTCCCTGAGAGCCTCGTTTATCGCATCCTTCAGTGTTCTGGAGCCAGATCTGACAGGTATCACCCTGGCGCCCAGAAGTTCCATTCTGAAGACGTTCATGCGCTGCCGCTCGATATCCACCTCGCCCATGTATATCTCCGTCTCAAATCCCAGCAGGGCGCCCACGATCGCCGTGGCGACACCATGCTGGCCGGCGCCGGTCTCTGCTATCAGTCTTTTCTTCTTCATGTATTTGGCTAGAAGGCCCTGTCCCAGCGTGTTGTTGATCTTGTGCGCGCCGCCGTGGAGCAGGTCCTCCCTCTTGAGGTACACATCCCTTCCGAGAGCTCTGCTGAGATTCTCAGCTCTGTAGAGCGGCGTCGGCCTGCCGGCGAAATCTCTCATGAGAGTTGAGAGCTCCCTCAAAAACTCAGGATCTACCCGCAGCCTCTCAAACGCCTCAGCAAGCTCGAGAAGCGGCTGCACCAGCGTCTCGGGAACAAACCTGCCACCGTATCTGCCGAACCTGACCTCGCAGGATATCTCATCCATAGATCACGCCACCAGTTTGATGTATAACAAAGTACATTGTTGGACTTAATAGTACATTATATTTAAAACTGCCGGATGGTGTGGAGACGAGTGGAGAGGATCATTAATAAACGCATCCGCTTTTATGACTGGTGCCCATCCGGGCAAGTCATCAGATGGATAAGAGCGAATGCGTCTCAGCGTCCCTCTGTGATTGGTGCGAAAACAGCGCTGTGAGGGGCAGCAAACCCTTCCCGGACGCACGCTTATCTATCAGCCGGGCGGCTCTTATTATTATATTTTAAATATAAAGCGATTCCACATAAAAAGCTTGCCAGCGACACCGCATTTGATACTATGAGGATTGTGTTGTTCAGGTATATGCCATAGAGGAGCCAGAGGAAGATACCTGTGGTGTACTGAAGAAGCATCGGGAGGCTCAGATCTCCGACAAGCTTGGTCCTGTACATCTTGATGATCTGGGGATAAAATCCGAACATCGTGAGGGATCCCGCTGCGATGCCAACCAGATCCCATGCCTCCATCGAACCAGCCTCTGATATCAGAATGGAGGGATCCAGCTGCTTTCGTTGTACGCCATCGTGTATAGACTGTCTGATGTGCTTCCCAGCCAGTCGGAGCCGATCTGTGTTTGAGTCGAGTTTGTATCCCTCACGAGCACGCCATTGACGAGCCTCCATCCTCTCGGCACACCACCCCAGCTCCAGAGGTCGTTGCTGAGGGTCACATTGCTTGTTGTGTTTATGTTGCTCATCAGCCATGCCCTTCCAAAATCCCCGCTGACGCTCTGGAATCCAACCCCTGAGCTCGCATTTCCCTTGACCTCTGCCATGGCACACTGGAGCGACAGAATGAGAAGCAGTGCAGCCGTAAATATCTTGCAGGCATTCATGTGCCTGAGGAGGTAACGTGTGGGATAAAAGGATGTTGGCAGAGATGCGAATGATATATAAAAAGATGTTTTTTTAAAGTGTGAACAGGATGTGCTCTGTTGAATAATTGAGGTCGCTCTTATGCGTTAAACAACTTGTGGGTCATGCTTGGAGGTTGCTGAACGCAATCATTCCCCCGGAAGGAGGGCAGAGCAGGAGCGGTGTCTCTTTGGGCAAGTCATCAGATGGATAAGAGCGATTGAGGTATATAAAATCGAATGCCATCGATTTTTACTGCAACTACAATTTGTATGAATTGGCCCTATGATATCGGATTCTCGAACATTATTCGACACAGCATCACCTGCAGAAGGCTTTAAATGTTATAATCGTATAGGAGCTGTGAGAGTAGGCTCTGACGAGGGGCTGCAATCTGGATATATGAATCATAACGGCCGGGTGGGCATCTGCCTGTTGGCATGGGGGTTAACTGATTGAGAAGATTGCTGTGTCTCATAGTGCTTGTGTTTGCAGTCGCATCATCTCGTGGGATAGACGCGTCGATATACTTCTCGCAGGAGGGCACACCAAGAGAGCCCCTTGATGTCGGCAAGAGTCTAGTCTACATCGTGGAGCTCTCGGGCGCGAAGAACTCGATGATGTACACCGTGGAGCTCACAATCGGCCCGGATTCATCTGATACCTCGATCTCGAAGAGCTTCACGGAAAAGCTGAACCTGAACCCTGGCGCAACAGGTGTGCTCAGATTTGATGTCAACTTCCAGTCCCCGGATCTCAGAAAGGGCGATTTCGGGAGATGGCTATCCGACAAAAACGACACGACCATATGGGACAGGGCATGGTACAGGGCAACGATAACATCGCTCGACCCCTTTGAGAAGCCGGTGGTCAGGGAGGACTACACCGGCCACCCAACACTGGTGAAGGTCTTCGAGGAGTTCAGAGATGCATCTGTGACCCCGAGAAAGGGGACCAGGGATGATCTCTATACTTACGAGGTGAGCGTCTTCTCCACAGCTCCTGACAACATAACGCTTGAGGTCGCTCCATCAAAGAACGGCCCGTGGACGCCTGTGGGAACACAGGATTACACAGCTCCAGGAAGCTGGAAGGTGCTGAGATGGCAGAACGTATCCCTCGACTTCGACTTCAGCTCGGCCTACTACAGATTTGTGGGGAGAAAGGAGAAGACCTTTGACGGCCCCTTCTGGCCGGTCTCGGTCGAGTTCAGAAACGCGACCCTCTCTCCGGAGAGGGGTCTCTCTGACACACCGTTCCAGTACGCCCTCGAGGTCAACGCATCCAAGGAGATAGAGGTCTCGCTTAATGTTTGGGATGTCGGATCGAAGAGCTTTGTCACAGCGGGAAGGCGCACATACAGAAACACCTCCACCTGGGAGAGGCTCGAGTGGAATGATGTACGTGTGACTGCCACGCCTGAAGCATACGGATCGTCCCAGTACTACTATGGCTTCCACTACATAGATGCAGAGTCGCCATTCGCCACAACAAAGGATATGATCGGAAGGTACTATGCCGGCCCAGATGTGGTGGTCGTGTGGGTGAAGAACGCGACCGTATCACCGGAGAAGGGCAGCGCCTACACATCATACACGTACACAGCCGAGATCGAGACCACAAAGCCAAGGTGTGATGTGGAGCTGCAGATAAGGCCACCGGAATCTGACCTCTGGGTTTCCAGGGGAATGTTGACTTACACAGGCTCCAGCAGCACACTTGTTTGGAGGAACGTGACCTTCGATATCAAGGATGCTGATCTCCTCGGAATGGCCTGGTACAGATTCGTTCTCGATAACAACGTGCTCGGCGAGTTCCCCGGGCCGGAGTTCGATGTGAGCTTCAGGGACGCGACGTACAGCAGGATAGGCAACACAGACAGATTCAACTACAGGGTCTCGGTCAGAGCTCTGAGGCCGATTGATGTTGAGCTCATCTACACAGACGACGGGAAGAGCTGGATACGCTCAGGTCTCCTTCAGAATTACAGCACCCCTGGCAACTGGACCGAGCTATCATGGAACAACCAGCCCTGGCACCAGACGGTGCAGTTCGATGTGAAGAGGTAATAGCATGCGATACAGGCTTCTCGCTCTCCTGCTGCTCATGCTTGTCCTCTCAGCATATGCAGAGGGGCCGAGCGTGAGCCCCGCGCCACCCACGCCCTCTGAGGGCGGAGGAGGTGGGAGCAGCCACAGGCAGACCGATATGGAGAAGATAATAAAGGCGCTCGAGCAGGGGAAGAAACAGAACCCGAAGAGGTTTGAGTATCTGCAGACTCTCCTATGGAAGGAGTACACCCCTCCCGGGGAGTACAGGCTGCCTGCGGTCCTGATATATTACAGGGGAAACACAACGGTTCGCAGAAGCGATCCCCTGGAGATACAGGCGTATGTGACAAATGAGAACGAGCTTGAGATAAGACGGCCTCTTTACATCGACCTTGAGATGGCGGAGCCAGGGGGGGATTTCAGGCGGGTCAACAGCCAGACCCAGATCGTGCAGGTCAATGAATACTTCTCCACTGACGGCATCAACTACACATACAGGAGCTTCCCTGAGATCACCGATCTGCGGAGCCTGAAAGAGACGGGAAGGGTTCGTTTCAGGATAAAATACACTGACAGCCTGTACAAGATGTACTCATCTAACTGGTCGGTATCATCCCCGCAGCTCTTTCCCGTGCTGGAGCTTAATGTGATCAACAATCCGCCCGTGGTAAATTACACAAATGTCACATACAGACCGAGATACAGCGATCCGATAGAGTATGTAGCTGATATCATGGATCCCGATGGTGATACTCTGAATGTGACGCTCCACATCTTGAATGAGGATAACAGCACTGAGCGGACGAATGTCACCCAGGAGCTTCGCGGCAGCGGGACAGTGAGGTTCAGAAACAGCGAGTACGGTTTCTTCGGAAAGGAAGATGCAGGTAAGACATTCCACTACTACTACACTGTGGGTGATGGGATCAATGTGACCTCAACGAATATCGCAGAGGGCCCTGAGATAAGGCCCACACCAAAGCTGCTCGTAGAGAGCCCGAGGATGGTTGCAGAGGATGAAAACTACTACTGGTGGGGCAGGTACAACTTCAGCATAGACGTGAAGAGCCAGGACGAGAACTCGTTCCCGCTGACTGTGTACCTCTACACCAGCACACCATCAAATCCATGGAAGCTCCGCGGATCGAGGACGGTCACGGTGACGCCCGAGAGGCAGACTGTATCATTCGAGACGAGCTTCGATGTATCTGACAGCAACCAGACGTTTGCATACAGGTTCTCCTACTCAGAGCCGGATCAGAACGGCAGGACGAGCATGGATCTCGCAGCGGACAAACCGATAAATCCGAAGATCGTGAAGTATTCGATACTCTCACCATTGGGCATAGCAAATGTGATCCTCACTCTGATAATATTCCTCTCTGCCGGTGTGATCGTGGAACGCGTGAGCAACAACAGGGGAAGGAAAAAAGAGATTAAAGGCAACCAGGAGGGAGGCAGATGATCTGGGCTGCGATGCTGCTCGCCCTGCTGCTCGTAGGGCTGGTGGTTCACCGGATGAACTTCGAGCGCGTATACAGGAGGCTCTCCGAGCTCTCATCTGGCGTCTCCAGGGATAAGCTGTATGAGCTGCTGTCCGTAGATCACGGAGCCAACTTCTCTGCCATGGTCTTTTCCTCATGGGTCGCGTTCTTCGTAGCGTTCATGTATTACCTTCTCCCACCATTGATCCCGTGGCTGCTCAGATCAGGGTTTCCAATTGCCAGCAACTACGGATTGGTCCTTTTCGCTGTGATAGTTGCATCACTGGCATCGTTCCTGCTATGGGCCAGCAGAAGCTTTCCCGTATGGCTGAGGCTCTCTGAGATCTACAGAATATACCCACTATCGAGGAATGAGATGTCTCTGTGCGCAGCCACGGTGTTTGTGCTTGTGGTCTCGGCAGGACTATCATTCTGCAATTTTGTCAATTATCCCTTCGTGAACAGGACACTTGAAACTGCAGCCTGGCTGCTGCTTCTTGTGGCCCTGATTTTGCTTTTCATCCCTGTGTTTAATGAGTTCGTGGAGGCCGGTCGATGAGATCATGCTGTGTTGGCATAGGCGGATGTGGCGGCAATCTGCTAATGGTCTTTCTCAGTTCCCTTGATGTGATAAAGCTCCTATCAAAACTGACAAATGCCGAGCATGTTGCATTCGGCGGAATCGAGGGAGTATGGCTGGAGGCAGATGTCAACGCCGCTGTTAATAAGCAGAGATTTTTCAAGAAGAATGTGTACCCGGGATACGTAATACCACACGACTCCATAGAGGTCAACTCAAATACTCACTCCCTCGTCAAGCGCAAGTACGGATACGATATCAAGAAGCAGGGGTTCTTCAGGGAGGCTCAGTACCTAAAGGCGATATTCGAGATATTCGATGAGGATGATGAGGTCAGAGATGTTGCCAGAGAGGAGGTCGGAGAGGATAACCCCATACTCGAGAACGCCTGGGATGCCATAAAGGGATTCACAACCCTCAGCGGGGGCAGATGTGACAACATACTGTTCATAGTATCCCTCGGCGGAGGCACAGGAACGGGATTCATAAATCCGATCCTTCGCTACATAAGAGCCGGAGGGATCCAGGACTACCCCGTCTTCGTTCTTGGCGTTCTCACAGAGCAGGGGGATGAGGCAGACAGGGAGCAGCAGTCGAAGGAGGCGCGGAGAGATCTCGGAGCGACGATATCCATGTATGATCTCCTCACCAAAAGCGCAAAAGAGGGTGTGGACGCTCTGATCCTTGTGGATAATCAGATCCTCGTTGAGAGGTTCAAGCAGGACTACACAAGTATAAACAATTATATATTTCAGGTCATGAAGCCCTTCCTGGCAGACCGCGCGTTTCCACAGGAGGACCCGCCGTCTCTGGCCCTGGCGCAGAACTTCACAGAGGGTCTGAACAGGCCGCCTGTTATGGTTCCATGCTATGCATCGTTGAACAGCAAGAAATCCGTTGAAGAGGAGCTGGTCTCAAAAGCCCTCACGGGAAGCGTGCAAAGGGATGGATGCGGCCCGCTGTTCCCATGCGATCCGGCAATGGCAGACAGAGCGTTCGTCTTCTCGAGAGGTTATCTCTCCGCTGAGAAACTGGAATCGTCTGTAAAGAGCATCACCGGACTCGATACGAACCATATATTCACATGGAGGAAGCTCGGAGAAAACAGGGGGAGCGAGGTTCTGATACTGCTTAGGAACCCATATGGATCAGGCTGTGAGGGGCCATTCGAAAAAAGGATGTACAGGGTGATATCATTCGCCCTGAAGTACATAGAGGAGAACCGGCGCGAGCTTCTTCACATTGAGCAAAGCGATGATCAGAGCCTGACATCTCTGACGACAGAGGCCCTGAGCAGGTACTTCGATCGTCTGGTCAAAGAGCTGGAGGCAGCGAAGTCACGCCTCAGGAGGGGGGAGAAGCCGTTCTTCATAAATGAGTTGAGGATATTCGAGAAATCGACGAACAACATGAATCAGCAGGATAACAATATTCAGAACAACCTCGACCTCTCAGAGGAGACGATCAGAAGAATCGTGCGGGATGAGCTCAGGAAGCTGCTTCCAGCAGCAGCATGACGCCCTCTTTCTCCTTCTGATTGAGGGCAGGCGGCCGCAGCTCTCGTATCAGATCCACCGGAAAACTAAATATATAGTTACAATATATCTCAGAAGTAATTCACATCATCCGTGGTGGCTGAGATGATACGAACTGCAGCCCTGGGGTTCATGCTCATACTGATGCTCTCTGTGATGGAGTCTGCGTGTGGACTGCCTGTTACAGGTGGCAATGGAGAGCTCTGCTGCATAGTCTTCGACATGTTCAAGGGGCCCCTCTATCAGGGAGGCTCTTACGATGCGGACAGGATGGTTCTATACCTTGATGCAGGCCTGAGATGGAGCAATGGAAGCTGCGCGGAGCTTCCCAGAGTCAGATATGTTCTGATCGACGGAAACGAGAGGAGCTACACCAGAGATCCAGCATCGAGCAGGCCCGTCTCTCCAGGAAGGGAGCTTCTCGCATTCGTGGTTCCCAGAGAGGCGATCCCGAAGAGCCTCGTGGTGGACTCCGGAATCGGGGAGGTTTTCAAGGTGGATTTCGGAGAGCCGCTGAACTACACAGACAAGAACGTCACCATCACATATTACGGCATCCTGGGGTCTAGGCTTGATTACAGCCGGAAGGTGCTCGATATAGATGTCTCTGTCAGGAACAACTCAACATCTCCACTGAAAGTATCCCCTGAGAACTATACCCTCGTCGACCAGTGGGGTTGGGGCTACAGGGCGACTGGGGGGTTCGAGCCCAGAACGCTGAACGTCAACGAGAGCATCCGGGGGGTGGTGCGGTTCAGTTACCTGGCGCCATCCAGCATCCCATCAATGCTGCTCTACAACCTCTCTTACGGGGATGGAATAATAGTGATAAGCGAGGGGATGTGTGAGAACACCACAGAGGCCGCCCCAGAGCAGGAATCATCCGGAGAGTGCAACAGGTGTGCTGTTAATGAGAACAGCGTCAAGGGACGGGTCGCAGCAGCAAAGGAACGCCTCGCCAGAATACGTGCCTCGCATGATACCGAATCCTAGGGCGCTCCTCGGTAGCTGCATGACACGGCCCGATCATGCGCCCATGATGATCAGGTACCGGCTTTCATGAAACTGCTGAAAGGACAGCATGCGTCATCGGTTAAGATCGACATGTGTAGAATTGAACTTAATAGTCTTATCTCGCCTCAGTACTGCTATCACGTATCAAGTCCACAGGGCGGTCGATTTGAATCAAACTCTCCACTATGGTGCGATCTCAATTTGTCAAATTTCATGGCCAATATATTTGCAGAAAATCTTTAACCGATGACCAATGGAAAGGACAGGGGCGTTTCAGGAGCCCTTCCCGCCCTTCTCGAACTCCTGCTGTATGTCGCACCCCAGCCTGCCGATCGCATCAGACCTGCACTGCCTGCAGTGGCGCATCTGCTTTATTATCTTGTTCAACTCATCCTGTATCGCTCTCTTCTCCTCCGGAGTTGGAGGCTTTATGTGCGCGAACTTGTACTGAGGTATGAGCGGCATCACGTTGTGAATGAAGACTCCCATCGACTTTATCTTCCTCGCGATATCAAAGACGTGCCTGTCGTTTATTCCAGGGATCAGAACGGTGTTCACCTTCACGATCTTCTTCCGCCGCACAGCCTCCTCGATCCCCCTGAGCTGGTTCTCGAGCAGGATCTGTGCAGCCTCCAGCCCCTCATACCTCTTTCCCTTATAGATGACATAATCGTATATCTGCTCGCCTATGGCTGGATCGACAGCATTGAGCGTCACGGTGATGTTGGTCACCCCGATACGGTCGAGATCCTCGATCCTGTCCGGGAGAAGCAGACCGTTCGTGCTTATGCAGAGTATGAGGTGCGGATACTTCTCCCCGACGAGCCTGAGCGTCTCGAACGTCTCCTCGTTTGCGAGAGGCTCCCCAGGTCCAGCAACAGCCACGACCTTGATGTAATGGTGCTTCGAGAGAACCTCATCGACACGCTCAAGCGCTTCCTGCGGGGTCAGAACCCTGCTCGTCACCCCTGGCCTCGACTCATTAACGCAATCAAAATCTCTTATGCAGTACCTGCACTGTATGTTGCACTTCGGAGCAACAGGGAGATGCATCCTGCCGAAGGCGTGACATGCCTTCTCGCTGAAGCACGGATGCTCCTGGATCCTCCTGAGCTGTTCCGGATCATAGGGGACCTCCCTGTCAGCCACGACGGCCGTCGGGTATTGTTCCATCTGGATTCACCTGTACTTCCTTCGCATGCTTCGGCTAAAAGCCTATCCTTGGGTCGTCTGGATGCAAATACTTCAACGTCCCCCGCGACGGGTGAGCCGATTTCACCATACGCACTCTACCCCTGAGAGAACGCCTGGCATCTCCTAATATACATGTAGCGAGCATGATATATTCATGCGTGCTGCCTGCGTACAGCTCTCTGTGAGAGAGTGTGATGCATGCGATAACAATCGGCGAGCTCTTCAGTTATCTGCGGATGCGGCTGACAGTGGCGCGGACATCATAGTCCTCCCCGAGCTCTTCCTCACAGGTTTCTGCTATGATCTCGAGCCGGAGAGATACCCATATCCATCGCTGATATCATTCAGAGCTCTCTCCCTTGATTCAGGCGCGATCCTTGCTGGCTCCATCATGGCATCATCTGAGAGGGGGGTGCTCAACATGGGATTCTGCATGGCCGGGGCTGAGATGGGGTTTTACTGCAAGACACATCCATTTGGTGATGAAAAGAGGCATTTCGTTCCAGGAGAGAGGATCTCCCCTGTGAGGATCGCGGATCTCTCGATCGGGCTCGAGATCTGCTACGACATCAGGTTTCCTGAGGTCGCCCGGAAGCTCTGCGCATCTGGTGCCGATATCCTCATCACAGTCGCTCAGTTTCCTGCTGAGAGGATACACCACTGGAGGGCTCTTGTGATAGCACGAGCGATAGAGAACCAGATACATCATATTGCATGTAACGCCTCCGGATCAGCCGGTGGATCGAGCATGATTGTTGGGCCTGCGGGTGAGGTGCTCGCAGAGGCAGGCGGCGAGGAGTGCGTCGTAATCGCCGACCTCGACCTGGACGAGAGGGATCAGGTAAGGAGATCCGTCACATGCTGGGAGGACAGAAGGCCAGAGCTCTACTGACAGAGCTGGGGTGGTGATGTGGAGAGCAGGACCGCGAGCTACCTCCGAGCCAGGTTCAGGGAGTACTATCTCACGGCGTCGATGGATGCCCCACCTGGAATTGAGTCCAGGGAATGGGGGTTCATATTCTACGACGCCCCTGGCATGAGGAGGCACAGGTCTTTCAGCAGCAGGAAGGAGCTGGTCGATTACATCAGGAACACTGTGCCGGCGCATGTCTATCACTCCGCTGCATACTACCTCAAGCCGGATGCCCCCACGATGAAGGAGAAGATCTGGAGGGGAGCGGATCTGATCTTCGATCTGGACGCCGACCACCTCTCAGAGTACAGGGATTCTGGAAGAAGGGATTACGGGGAGATGCTGGAGCGCGTTAAAAGAGAGACCATGAAGCTCCTGGAGTTCCTGCTCAACGATTTCGGTTTTGATGAAGAGAGAATAAGCGTCGTCTTCTCTGGAGGCAGGGGCTACCACATACATGTCCGCGATCCTTCAATCATGAAGCTCAGGAGCGATGCCAGGCGCGAGATCGTGGATTACCTCACGGGAAGAGGGCTGGATCCGGAGAGGTTCATACACAAGATCGATGTCGATGGGGATGCTGGTGTTGAGAGGGCGAGATCCCTGCGGGGGCCTGCATCTGGCGCAGCTGGCTGGGGCGGAAGGATCAACAAAGCGATCGAGTCCATGGTAATGCACCTGAGAGAGCTCGATGATGAAGAGGCGCTGAGCTTGTTGAAAAACGTGAAGGGGATAGGCTCTCAGAAGGCCAGGCTCTTTCTGTCACAGATCAGAGAGGAGAATGCGATAAAGAGCATCCGCGCCGGAAACCTGGACTTCTTCAAGTACGCCTCCGGCATATGGAAGCTGATAATCCCGTACATAATGGAGGAGTCTGTCCGCGCTCTGAGCGGCGAGACTGATGAGCCTGTGACCGCGGATGTGCATCGCCTCATACGCTTCCCGGAGAGCCTGCATGGCGGCACTGGCCTCAGGGTCACGAAGCTGAGCATCGATTCGCTCCGCGCATTTGATCCGCTGAGGGATGCGGTCGTCTTCGGCGAGGATCCTGTTTCTGTGGAGATCCTCCGTCCGACGAGCATCGAACTGGTGGGGGAACGCTTTGATCTGAACGAGGGCAGGGCGGAGCTGCCGGCATACGCTGCCATATTCCTGATGGCAAGGGGCTTCGCTGAGATGGGTGCTGCTCCCCGCTGAGATAAAGATTAAGTCCCTGCTGGGAGAACTATGGCGGGGTATCATGGAGCTTGACCTGGCAAACGTTCTTAGAGGAGAGAGACGGTCAGCAGAGCTCCAGCATCTCGAGGGCGATTTCTACAGGCTTGCGGGGAAGCACATAGCATCTCTCGAGAGGGATCTGGAAAAGCTCGAGGACCACTTCAGCGTGGAGGCTCAGATAATAGAGGATGAGCTGAAGTCCAGCAGAAAGAGCATCAGCAAGCTCATGGATCTCAGGATAAAGAAGATAGCCAAGAAGGCGATGATGCAGGCAAGCTCCTCGACGCCTGCAAAGCCCCCGGACGGCATGACCGAGGAAGAGGTTGTTCTATACCAAACCATACTGGAGGCGCTGACCAGATGCAGGGAGAACATACTCTCTCATCTCTCCCGTCCCAGCACCGAAAGACCTTTAACGGGCAAAAAAGATATAGCCAAGGAATACATCGCTGTGAGGTTGCTGGAGACAGTCCCGATGTTTGTAGGGGTCGACGGGAAGCGGTATGCTCTGAGGAAAGATGATGTTGTTATGCTCCCGAAGATCCATGCGAGGAATCTGTGTAGCAAAAACATAGCTGTGGAAGTGAGGATGAATCATGAAGATGCCAAAGGAGATTGAGGCTCACTGTCCTTTCTGCAACAAGCACACAACCCATACGGTGGAGAGGGTCAGAAGGGGACAGGCGCGCTCCATGACGCGCATCGTGAGACAGAAGGCCAGGGCAAACGGTACGGGCAACCAGGGCAAGTTCTCAAAGGTACCGGGCGGCGACAAGCCGACGAAGAGGGTCAACCTCAGATACAGGTGCAGCCTGTGCAAGAAGGCTCATAACAGAAAGGGAATACGCCTCGGAAGATTCGAGCTTGTGGAGGGATGAGTCTGTCGAAGTTTCTCAGGGTCAAGTGCAATGATTGCGAGAATGTGCAGGTGATATTCAGCAGGGCGGCCACTGTGGTGAAGTGCCTCGTCTGCGGCAGGACGCTTGCTGAGCCGAGAGGCGGCAAGGCTGACATCAAGACAGAGGTTCTCGAGGTACTAGAGTGATCTGAATGCAACGCGAAGGTTGGCCGGTGCCTGGGGATCTGGTTGTATGCACAGTCGATCAGGTCCTGGATTTTGGTGCGTTCGTCACACTGGATGAGTATGCGGACAAGAAGGGTTTCATTCACATCTCAGAGGTGGCGAGCGGCTGGATCAAGTACATCCGCGACCACGTCCGCGAGGGACAGAAGATCGTCTGCAAGGTTCTGAATGTCGATAAATCGAAGCACCACATCGATCTCTCCCTGAAGGACGTCAACGAGCACCAGCGGAGGGAGAAGATCCAGGCGTGGAAGGCCGACCTGAAGGCCTGGAAGTGGCTTCAGATGGCCTATGAGGGGCGAGAGGAGGATCTGAAGCGCGTCAAGGATACACTGATGAAAAACTACAGCGGCCTTTATGGAGCGCTGGAGGAGGCTGCGATAAGCGGCGAGGAGAGCCTCTCCGACAGTGGGCTCACAGAGGAGGACATAAAGATAATCTCCCGCCTGGCAAAGGAGAATGTCAAGATACCGACGGTCGAGATCTCTGGCTATGTGGATCTGAGATCCTTCGCGCCAGATGGTGTTGAGGTCATCAAAAAGGCTCTGAAGCAGGCCAAGCGGATACGTGACAAGGATGCGACACTCGAGATAAAGTACGTCGGCGCGCCAAGGTACAGGATAAAGGTGATCGCCCCCGATTACAAGCATGCTGAGGCTGCCCTGAAAAAGTCGGCACAGGCTGCGATAAAGTACATCGAGCAGCACGGTGGAGAGGGCGCATTCGTGAGAGAGGCCTAGCATTGGTAAGATCCAAGATACTGAGATGTGAGCGGTGCAGGATCTACACGCTGAAGGAGACCTGCCCGAGATGTGGATCCCGCACAAGCGGCACGAAGCCGGCCAGGTTCTCCCCCGAGGATCGGTATGGCAGGTACCGGCGTGCTCTGTTCTCTGAAAGCGGGCGGGAAGAGGGAAAGTCATGAAAAAGACGCTTGTTCGAAGGCTCAAGGAGGTATCTCTCGAGAGCCCCATTCTGGTTGAGGGCCTGCCCGGGGTTGGGCATGTCGGAAAGCTCGTCGCTGAGCATCTCATAGAAGAGCTCAAAGCAGAGAAGATCATCGAGATATACTCGCCGCACTTCCCCCCGCAGGTACTGGTACAGGCAGATGGCACTGTCAGGCAGGTCAGGAATGAGATCTACGCATACAGGGGAAAGGATGGAGAGCCGGATCTGCTGATCCTGGTGGGCGATTACCAGAGCGCCACGAATGAAGGGCACTACGAGCTCACAGGCATATTTCTTGATATTGCAGAGGAGTTCGGCGTCCGGAGGATTTATACCCTTGGAGGCTACGGAACGGGCCAGTTCGTGGAGCCGCAGGTGATCGGCGCAACGAACAGGCCAGAGCTCGTTGAGGAGATGAAGGGGCTGGGGGTGGTCTTCCACGAGAACGAGCCCGGAGGAGGGATCATCGGGGTCAGCGGCCTCCTGGTGGGGCTTGGCGGCCTGAGGGGCATCGATGCTGTGTGCCTCATGGGCACTACAAGCGGGTATCTGGTCGACCCGAAGTCTGCGCATGCTGTTCTCAAGGTCCTCTGCAAGGCGCTCGGGATCGAGGTCAGGACACAGGCTCTTGAGGAGAGAGCGGGCGAGATGGAGCGGATAGTGAGCAAGCTCCAGGAGATGGAGAGGGCACAGGTACCTTACGAGAGCGGGGGCGAGGAGGATCTCAGGTACATCGGATGATCTGAGGATAGCTGCGGAGAGGCTGCTTGATAGGGCTCTTCGCCTGGGAGCTGATGAGGCGGAGGTATTCGGGGTTCAGAGCAGGAACCTGACGCTCGAACTCAGAAGGAGGAATGTCGAGAGCATCAGCGAGGGCGTTCTCAGGGGGCTTGGGCTGCGCGCTGTTCTCAGGGGCGGTGTTGGTTTTTCAAGCACATCAGATCTCAGCAGGCTTGATGATGTCGCAGAGGCTGCGGTGAGCGCGGCCCGTATCTTTGGCCCGGACAGCCTCTGGAAGGGTCTCCCGGGAAGATCGCAGATGACCTCTGTCGATGGCCTCTTCGACAGGAGGATAGCGGACGTCCAGACAGACACGCTCCTGGAGATCTCGGATGATCTCCTAAGCGGATGCAGCTCTGTTGAGGGTGTCGAGCCGGTATCAGGCGGCGTATCATGCACACACAGCCTGGAGATCCTGATCAACTCCAGCGGCGTGGACCTCTCGGAGGAGGGCACATCGATTCATCTCGCTCTTGAGGCGATCGCCAGAGGGAGCTCAGGGGTTGCGACAGGAAGCGAGTTCGATAATTCCCGGAGCTTCACCGTTAACGCCAGAGCGGTGGGTGAGAGGGCCGCGGATCTCGCAGGGCGCTCTCTCGACGGCGTATCCCTGGAGACAGATACTTACGATGTCGTGCTCTCGCCGGTCGCATTTGCGGAGCTTCTTGAGAGCACTCTTGTCCCAGCTCTCTCCGCAGAGAACGTACAGAAGGGGAGGTCTGCGCTCGCTGGCATGCTGGGCAGGAGCATAGCTGACCCGCGGCTCCAGATGATCGACGATGGAGCGCTTCCTGCAGGCATGGGAAGCTCTGCTTTCGACGGAGAGGGCGTCCCCTCACAGAGAAATGTGCTCCTGGAGGACGGCACCCTCAGAAGCTACCTCTATGACACCTACACAGCCGGTAAGGATGGAAGATCGAGCACCGGAAACTCTGTCAGATCCGGCTACTCGGATATGCCCAGGATCGGCATCCGCAACCTGATCATCTCCTCAAAAGAGCCTGTGGATGTGTTGGGAGATGTGCGCGAGGGTGTCCTGGTCAACAGCGTGATAGGGGCGCACACCGCAAACCCCATATCCGGAGACTTCTCAGTTGAGGCAAGAAATGCATTTCGCATCCGCGCCGGCGAGGTCAGAGAGCCTGTGCGATCTGCCATGATCGCCGGGAACATATTCGATCTCCTGAAGCATATGGATGTCGGGAGAGACTCTAGGGCGGTCGGGCCGATCGTGACTCCAAGCGTCAGGGTGCGGATGAGAGTGGTGTGCTGATACCGGCCGGGTGAGCATCCCCCTTTCACCGGGGTTTGCTGTACCTGTGCCGTGGGAGGTTATCATGATCATAGGAGGTCCATCGTCGCAGCTGCTCGCCGGGCGGGTCGCCTCGATCCTCGGGGAGAGGGTGGCGCTCTGCGAGTACAGGACGTTCCCGGATGGTGAGGCATACACGCAGCTCCAGTCCGAGATCGATGAGGATGTTGTTGTGATACAGAGCACGCCGTCTGACAGGGATATTGTTTACCTTCTGCAGCTCCTCGATATAGTCCGCGGAAGGAATGTGACACTTGTCATACCCTACTTCGGATATGCCAGACAGGACAAGATATTCAAGCCGGGGGAGCCGCTCACCGCGAGGGCGATAGCTAGCGCCCTGAACCCGTTCCTGAATGACAACTCCAGGGTCTTCACGGTGAACATCCACGCGCATTCAGTGCTCACGCACTTCAGATGCAGAGCAGAGAGCCTGGATGCGACTCCTCTTCTCGCAGAGGAGATCCGCAGGCTCGATCTCAGAGATCCTGTTGTGGTATCTCCTGACAAGGGCGCAGTAGCGATGGCATCCAGGGCATCAGAGATCATTGGATGTGAGTTCGATCATCTGGAGAAGACCAGATACAGCGGCACAGAGGTCTCGATCGCGCCGAAGGAGGTCGATGTCAGAGGCAGGGATGTCGTGATTGTGGATGATATGATAGCGACAGGTGGCACGATGGCAACTGCGATATCGATGCTCCGGAAGCAGGGCGCCCAGAGCGTTCATCTGGCAGCGGTCCATCCAGTGCTCACCGGAAACGCTCTCCTGAAGCTGTATCATGCAGGCGTTGACAGGATCGTGGCCACGGACACGCTTGACCGCGGGGTGAGCACAGTCTCCGTAGCGCCGCTGATCGCCGGATCAAAATAAGCATGGGGCTGAAATGAAAAGCAGAGCAGAGGTGAAGGGGAGGGCTGCAAGACTCTCGGTGATCGCCTGTTCATTTCTCGTGGCCCTCAAGCTGGCCATCGGGCTTATGATCGGCTCGGTCTCGATCATCTCAGAGGCTGCGCATTCCGCAGTCGATCTCATCGCAGCCCTCATGGCATTTCTCTCCGTCAGGATCGCAGGCAGGCCTGCGGACGATGACCATCCCTTCGGCCACGGGAAGATCGAGAACATCTCAGGAACTGTGGAGGCGCTGCTGATCCTCCTCGCTGCCTACTGGATACTCTCTGAAGCATGGTCGAAGATACTGAACCCCACGGAGATCGAGACGGTATGGCTCGGCGCTGGTGTAATGCTCATCTCTGCGATTGTGAACACACTCGTCTCCCAGAGACTCTTCGCCGTCGGACGTGAGACTGAGTCGGTCGCCCTCCAGGCGGACGCATGGCATCTACGAACAGATGTATACACATCCCTGGGCGTGATGCTGGGGCTCACGGCGATCTGGATCGGCGACAGAATGTCCATGGATCTCAGGATCCTGGATCCGCTTGCTGCAATCTTCGTATCCATTCTGATCCTGAAGGCTGCGCTCCATCTCACAATCGATTCTGCGCACGATCTCCTCGATTCAAGCCTGCCGGATGAGGAGAAGGCCCTCATAAAGGAGAAGATAGTCTCCATGAAGCCGGATGTCCGTGGATTTCACGCTTTCAGAACCAGGCGCTCCGGCTCATACAGGTTTGCTGAGTTTCACATCCTGGTTGACTCGGATATGACAGTCGAGGAATCTCATCAGCTCACAGATATACTTAAAGAGGCCATACGTGAGCACTACCCGTGCTCGTTTGTCACGATACATGTGGAGCCCTGCAGGCTCTGCTGCGATCCGGGATGTGTTGAGGGATGCATCCTGAGCGAAGAGGAGAGGAGAGCAATCGAGGGACATGCGAGAAGCATGCGTGCGGCCAGCACTGACTGAAACGCGCTCATCCAATGCTCAGAAGCGCCAGGAGGAATATGGCGCGCACCAAGACGCTCAGGCCTGTGGATATCGCGACGATCATGAGACCGACCCGCGGGCCGAATATGGCGGTGTAGTTAGGCACCATGCTCTTCATGGCGAATATCGGGAGCATGAACATGCTGCCCAGCATGAGCACGGTCGCTGCCTGTATCTCCGTTAACGAGCCGCTCTGGATCATCGGGCTGAGCAGGGATATACCGATGAGCGGACTCGCGACGTATGTTGTCAGGGGCACTATCACCTCAGGGGAGATGCCGAAGGTCTGAGCGATCGGAAGCACGCTCAGCCTCTCGAAGAAGCCGTGATCGTTCAGCGAGAGGACCAGCAGCGTCATCGCAATGTATGTGATGGATATCCTGGCGAACGGTCTCATCTGTGTGCGAAGGATATTCAGTGTGGCATCAAGCGGGTTTCTGTTTCTTCTGGGCGGCTGCCACGGCATCTCCGCACCATTCCTTCCTCTGAGCAGCAGCCTGCCGAGTACTATCACTATGAGTATCTTGACGATGGCCGTGGCTATGAACACACCCGCATAGAACAGACCGACCACCGGTCCCAGAAGTGGAACAACCACCGGTATCTGGTATGTGAGTATCTCCCTGATATACACCGGTATGCTGTTCATCATGGCGCAGAGCACGGTCTCGCGGTCGTCGAGAGCGCCACGCATCTTGAACTCCGCGATCATCGAGTTTGCTGCGACTGCAGAGCCGAGGGAGACCAGGAATGAGGATGCAGATATCGATGGCAGGTTCGCCATGTAGACGAGCGGTTTTGAGAGAACCGAGAGGCGATCGAGGATGCCGAGCTCCATGAGCATGCCCGCTAGAAACAGCCCGAGGAATATCGTCACCAGCACAGGTATCGCGGTGTCCATGGCTCTGAGCAGCAGGTCGAGCATCCCGGATCTCTTTTAAAGCGATCGTAGATTAAATTGCTGGTCGAGCTGAAGAGCCATTTCCCAGGTTGTTTGCTCGTAATGCGAACCGTGAGATCAAATGCATGCAGGTTTGGGGAAAGCATCAGGGTTCCAGACTGTCTACGGCGAATGGGAGCACGGGCCCTGAGATGGTCAAAATCAACAGCAATATTTATCTCAAATGCACCCAGATGCCCAGCGATGTCGATTCAGGATGATGCTCTCAGGTACCACAGGATGGGCAAGATAGCCATCTGCAGCAGAGTCGTTTTAAGGGATGCCAACGACCTCAGCCTGGCCTACACACCCGGTGTGGCAGAGCCGTCCCTCGCGATAAGCAGGAACCCGGATGATGTTTACCTTTACACATCGAAGGGGAACATGGTGGCTGTCGTCACAGACGGCACCGCGGTTCTGGGCCTCGGTGACATAGGTCCACTGGCGGCGATACCCGTAATGGAGGGCAAGGCGCTTCTCTTCAAGAAGTTTGCGGGGGTGGATGCCTTTCCGATAGCTCTGAGCACAAAAGAGCCATCAGAGATTGTGGAGACCGTTGTCAGGATATCACCGGTCTTCGGCGGCATAAACCTCGAGGATATCAGTGCGCCGAGGTGCTTTGAGATAGAGGAGGAGCTCAAGAAGAGGCTGGACATCCCTGTATTTCACGATGACCAGCATGGGACCGCGGTTGTTGCGGTCGCTGCTCTGATAAACGCATTGAAGCTCGTCGGCAAGAGCTTCGAGGATATCTCGATAGCTGTATCTGGCGCCGGTGCCGCAGGGGTCGCTGTGACGAGATTTCTGCTCGACTTCGGCGTGAGGGATATCAGGGTATGCGACCGGAAAGGGATAATCCATCGGGGGCGAGATGATCTCAGCCCAACCAAGCGGACGCTGGCTGAACTCACGAACCCTCAGGGGATGAAAGGCTCCCTGAGAGATGCGATGAGAGGCGCGGATGTCTTCATAGGGCTCTCTGTCGGGGGAATAGTCAGCAGGGATATGGTCGAGGGGATGGCAGAGGATCCGATAGTGTTTGCGATGGCAAATCCTGTCCCTGAGATAATGCCAGATGAGGCGAGGAGGGCGGGCGCGAGGATCGTTGCCACCGGAAGGTCTGACTATCCCAACCAGGTGAACAACGCTCTTGGCTTCCCGGGCATATTCCGTGGCGCGCTCGATGTCAGAGCCACTGATATAAACGAGAGCATGAAGAGAGCAGCTGCTGAGGCGATAGCATCTCTGGTTGATCAGGTCAGGGAGGACCGCATAATTCCATCCCCGCTGGACAGAAGGGTTGTTCCTGCGGTGGCAGAGGCAGTGGCTGCAGCCGCAATAGAGAGCGGTGTGGCGCGCAGGCCTCTCGATCCCTCTGATGTGAGAGCGCATGCGATAGAGCTTGTATCTGAGGAGTGGGGCGAAGAGCCATGGGGGAGAGGATTCAGACAGGGTTAAGCAGAATGAGGGGTTGATCCTTAGAGGTATGTTCGAGCTGAAGGGAGGTGGATATGGATCCTGCAGTGCTTGAGCGACAGGGGTACCATCTTGTGGGAGAGGGCGCTGTGAAGCCATGTCTGTGGCTTAAGAGGAGCCTGAGAGGGGGGGAGCAGTGCTACAAGCATCACTTCTACGGCATTGAGAGCCACAGATGCGTGCAGATGACCCCGACGCTCCACTGCAACCACCTCTGCCTCCACTGCTGGCGGCCTGTGGATGAGGCGTTCCAGCTGCCTGAGAGATGGACTGAACCGGAGGATCTCATGGAGCTTGTGCTCAGAGAGCAGCGGAGGATCCTGTCTGGTTACTGGGGCTCTGATGTCGTCGACCGTGCGAGGCTTCATGAGGCCTCGAGGCCAGCACATGTGGCGATATCGCTCATGGGCGAGCCCACGTTCTACCCGCATCTCCAGGGACTTATTGAGGCGATAGGTGCCAGGGGGATGACATCATTCCTGGTGACGAATGGCACAAATCCAGAGATACTGAATGATGTGAAGCCAACACAGCTTTACATCAGCCTGAACGCCCCGGATGAGGACACCTACAGAAAGGTCTCGGGTGGGAGAGAGTGGGATCGCATACTGGAGAGCCTGGGAATGATGCGCGATCTGAGGTGCAGGACCGTTGTCAGAATCACGCTCGTCAGGGGCGTGAACATGTTTGCCCCTGAGTCGTACGCCAGAATTCTAGATAATGCAGAGCCGGACTTCATAGAGGTCAAGGCATACATGCATCTCGGCAGATCAAGATACAGGCTATCCAGAGATGCGATGCCATCACATGAGGAGGTCATGAGCTTCGCCTCAGCGCTCTCCGAATCCACTGGATACACGCTGGAGGACCAGGTGAGCCTCAGCAGGGTGGCTCTTCTCAGCCGTGGAAATGTCCAGAGAAAACTAGATAAACCCTGAGGTGAAGGACCAACGGCCTGCTAAAAAGATTATGAAAGCTCAGGTGCAGTATGGGTTCAAGAAGTGCTTGCATTATGGTTGAAGATACAAGAAAGCTCAGGATACTCCTTGTGGAGGACAACCCGGAGGATGTTTTTCTCACGATAAAGGTTCTGAGAAGGAGCGGCCTGGATGGAGACATGCAGATCACCGGTGACGGCGGGGAGGCGCTGCGGATTCTGGAGGATATGTTCAGGGCAGGAGAGCACCTGCCGGATCTCATTCTTCTCGACATCAACCTGCCGGACATGGGAGGCATGGCGGTGCTGAAGAGCATCAAGGCCGACGCGCGTTTCTCCAGAATACCTGTGGTGATGCTGACATGCTCCAACGCGGATTCTGACATACAGAAGAGCTACGACCTTGGAGCGAGCACCTACCTTGTGAAGCCGGTCTCAAGGGACGCGATGATGCTGGTCATGAGGGCCCTCTTCGGCTGAGTCCACGGACAACCTCCAGGTTTCCGCGGTCGTCCCTCCTCTCATCAACAGGCGTCTCCATTATCATGGGCAGCTCTCTGAGACGCCGATCGTTTATCACCGCTCTGAACCCCTCAAGTCCTATCCTGCCCATGCCGATATGCTCGTGCCTGTCCAGGCCTGAGCCGAGATCGCCCACAGAATCGTTGAGATGGATGAGCATGAGGTTTCCCAGCCCGACGGTGCTATCGAATGCCTTCAGGGTCTCAGCCAGGCTCGTCTCATCTCTGAGATCGTATCCGGCAGCGAATACATGACAGGTATCCAGACAGACGCCGAGCAGATCCGAGCCGACTCTCTCCCTGACATCTGCAAGATCCTCAAACCTCCCGCCGATGCTGTTCCTCGATCCGGATGTGGTCTCCAGCAGGATCTTCGTGCCATCTGAATGAGGGAGCGCAGCCTCGATCGCGCCGACTGTGCGGGATATGCCATTATCTCTGCCGGATCCCAGGTGGCTTCCCATGTGCGTTACCAGATACGGAATGCCCAGGGCGCTGCACCTCATCAGCTCATCCTTCAGCGCCTGTACAGATCTGGAGTAAACGTTCTCCCTGGGAGAGGCCAGGTTTGGGAGATACGGCATGTGGCCCACCACCGGCCATATCCCTGAGCTGCTGAGTTTGCTTTTAAAGGACTCTATAACATCATCTGAGAGATGCTTTGATCTCCATCCTCTCGGATTCGATGTGAATATCTGATATGTATCACATCCGAGCTCGATCGCCCTTCCCACAGAGAGATGCAGACCACCAGCAATCGAGATATGCACGCCAAACCTCGCCAAGCTAACACCCCCGGAGCATTTGAGACCCCTTCAGATTACAGATGATCCCTCTGTACTTCGTCATGCTCATGACGACCTTGATCTTCCTGCCGGATGCACACAATGTTTCAGCTCATGGCGATATGAACCCATTCATCTCCGCTATCCTGCGACCCTGCGGTCCCAGAACGAAGTCTATGAATGCTTTGGCTCCTGCGCTCGGCTCGCCGAATGTGTAGAAGTAAAGCTTTCTCGCGAGCGTGTAGTTTCCGCTCCTTATGTTATCTATCGTCGGATCGACACCATTCAGCGCGACCGGCATCACGCCTCCAGCCCTCACATAGCTGTATCCCAGGTAGCCTATGGCCCTGTCGCTCCCGAGTATCGCGGTCTTGACCTCTGAGCTGTCCATAGCCTCGATGCTCACGCCCGGGGTCTCAGCAGCCGCGGATCCCATGATGATCTCATTGAATGTATCTCTGGTGCCTGATCCCGCCTTCCTTCCCACCACCATGATCTCTCTATCAGGCCCTCCGACGGACTTCCAGTTTCTTATCTCCCCGGCATATATCATTCTGACCTCTCTCGCTGTGAGACTCCCCACGCCGCTGTCATATATCTGCGGGCTCACGACTATCACTATCGCATCGTAGCCGACCAGTATCTCCCTGAATCTGCGATCAGGCCTCTCATAGAGCGCCTTTTCTGATGGCTTTATCTCCCTGGAGCACATGGCTATATCCGCTCTGCCCTCGGCAGCGTCGATTATCCCCACGCCGGATCCGCCGGCTGTGACCGTAACCATGTACTCCCTGCACATGAAATTGAACTCCTCTGCGCATAGCTCTGCGAGGGGCATGACAGTGGTGGATCCGGAGACGCGAACCCGCTCCACACCATTTGATGGCACGAAAAGCAGGATGAGCACTATCATCAGAAAGAGGACCAGAGGCAGTGTTTTAGGCGTTGCCATCACAGTCAAACTCTCATCAGCATCATATATAACTGCCACGTCCAGCAGGATCGTACGGCAGCGTTACCATGGCGGGCCGCAGACAGATCGCATCATGCTTCAACGCTGGCTGAGAGCTCACTGGACTGGTTGCGATGCCGGGTGATGCGCAGGCATGAAGTGTTCCGGAACCGGTCGCATCTCCCCTGGCATATCAGAACGCCCACAGCTGAGGTTTGCTTCCATGTTAAGCAGACAGAAGACCCCATTCAGAGTAGGTTTCGACTTACCTTCGACGAAGTCGAAACGCAGGAAGCCCTGCCCTTTTAGGGGCGGAAGTCATGTATCCATGAGCACACTCAAATTCATTCTGGAGGGGCTGAGCATATGTTGTTTACTATTAATATCATGTACCAAAGTAAAAAGATTGATTAGAATTATTTAACGGACCTGTCCGAATAACATTATTACCTCCTCGCGACGTTGTAGTAGAACATAAACATTTTACAGAAGTTGTTCCAGCATTCTATAGCTCTTGTCCATCGCAGGCTACCAGGTTTCTTATCCTTGCGTTTGAAGTTCACGGTTATGGAGCAGAAGAATATTTTTGCTCTTTGCTTGAAGGAGGAGAATACAGACTCCACGAGGCTTCGCTCTCCAAAAGATTCGTATCTGACTT
>Ga0209409_1000181_pt1 | contig 70051 bp, 64 predicted proteins | sample AD_JPNMR1_MetaG_FD_184424 | JGI IMG/M metagenome (GOLD analysis project Ga0209409, IMG submission 184424) | Active sludge microbial communities of municipal wastewater-treating anaerobic digesters from Japan - AD_JPNMR1_MetaG (SPAdes) (version 2) | ecosystem: Engineered > Bioreactor > Anaerobic... | reverse complement strand
CAGCCAGTGATTCATTACAAGGAGCTATCGGACAACAAAAATAAAAAAATGGTACGAAAAAGTGGTAATGATGTAGAGCCCCTTCATGCTGATGACAAAGCTTATAAAACAGTAAAAAACAGTGAAACGACACTTCTTGATGCAGTGAAACAGAAAGGGAGAACAGAAGATAGCCCAAAGCTGGACAAAAAAGCAGGGCAGGCAACTGACCGCCATGACTCATTTATTCAGGTAAATGCAAAGCAAAATTTGAGTACCAGCGCTACTGCTACAAAACCTGTGGTGCATGACCAGCTGATGCAGCTTTTAAGCAAAGCTAAAGTAATGCAGGAAGGTGAAAAAACAAGCCTTTCATTGAAATTATATCCAGAAAGTTTAGGTAAACTTTCTGTAAACCTGGGACTGGAACATGGTATTTTGAGTGGTCGTTTTATTGTTGAAAGCCAGGAGGCAAAAGAGCTCCTGCTTCAACAACTGGAATCAATTCGCTGGGAGTTACAAAACAATGGTGTGCAGGTAGGTGCGTTTGAAGTAAATGTTAAAGAGCATCATCAGCGTGAATTTACTGAAATGCCAGGATTGTCACACAAACAAACTATTGAAAATACTGAATATGAAGTGGCAAGCAACCGATATATATACCATGACGGATTACTGGATGTTATAATATAAGGAGCATACAATGCCAGATGCATTAAAAATGTCAGGCGAAGATGTAGCAAAAGCACAATTTCAGGCAAATGAAGTTAATGCCAAATTGAAAGCTAAAAAGGGTAAATTACCATCAGAGCTTGATAAGGACTCTTTCTTGAAGCTTTTAGTGGCTGAACTGCGCCATCAGGACCCCACCCAGCCCATGAATGACCGAGAATTTATAAGTCAGATGGCACAATTCTCTTCGCTTGAACAGATGAGCAATATGAATCAGTCAATTGAAAAGCTGGTGCTACGTTCCCAGTCCAGTGATGCATTTTCACTTATTGGCAAAGAGGTTGAAGCGGTTGATTTTGCAAGCCAGCAGATTGTACGCGGGTTGGTAAGCGGTGTTGTGTACAGGCAGGATGGAGTCAAGGTGATTATTGGTTCTGCTGAGGTTTCGCTCAATGATATCCATGCGGTCTATTTACCCGGTAACTATCGCACAGAAAAAAATGATGCTGCCGCAAACACTGATGTTACAGTAAAACAGGAAATAAAGGAAAACGTGGCACAGGAAAAACAAAACGCCGTGGAAGCATATTCAACGAACGCCTTCAGTAAAGGCAGTTCATCACATATAGAACCAGTTAGAAATTAGATTAACAGGAGTTTTGCGATATGATGCGATCACTTTTTGCAGGTGTTTCAGGACTTAAAAACCATCAGACACGGATGGATGTCATTGGCAACAATATTTCCAACGTTAATACCTATGGCTTCAAGTACAGCAGGGTTACCTTTCAGGATATGCTGTCGCAGACTATTTCAGGTGCTGCTAAGCCTGAAGAAAACCGTGGCGGGATTAATCCCCGGCAGGTTGGTCTGGGTATGAATATTGCTGCTATTGACAAGATATTTACTCAGGGCAGCTTGCAAACAACTGGTGTCAATACGGACATGGCAATATCCGGTGATGGATTCTTTATTGTTGCTGATGGACAAAAGCACCTGTATACACGTGCTGGCACATTTGCACTTGATAAGGATGGAACGCTGGTAAATCCTGCAAACGGACTTAAAGTGCAGGGATGGATGGCTACAACAAATGCTGCCGGGGAAAAGGTTATCAATACATCCGGTACGGTTGAGGATATCATTGTTCCTATTTATGGGAAAGTGCCTGCAAAAGAAACCAATTATGTAAAATATAAATGTAATCTGGACTCAAAGCTGCCGGTAGTCCCCAATGATGCCAATGCAATAATGAGAACATCTGCTGGAGTGACAACCAATATTGATATCTATGATAAGTTGGGTAATCCACACCGTATGACGCTCAATTTCTGGAAGAGTGGGGTGAATGAGTGGACGGCTTCTGCTGCTATCACGGATACCGAACTGGTAACACTCGATGTGCCCAATGGTGGCAATCAGCCAAATCAAATAAACGGGTCAACCAGGGTAGTGCTAAAATTTTCACCCGAAGGCCGCATTGTATCTGTTGCTGACGCAAACAGTCCCGATGAGATTAATCAGGGCAAACTTGAAGTTAATTTGAGCTATCGTGTAGCAGGTGACCCCACACTACGTAATATCAGGCTTGATTTTGGCAGTTCTGGGCTTGTTGAAGGTATAACTCAGTTCTCATCCCCATCAACCACCAAGGCGGTTGAACAGGATGGATATGCTATGGGCTATATGGAATCATTTACTGTGGATAACTCGGGCATCATCACTGCTGTGTATTCTAATGGCACCAAGCAGATGATAGGGCAGGTTGCCACTGCAGTGTTTACCAATCCTCAGGGGTTAATTGCAACGGGCGATAATATGTTTGAGGTATCCAATAACTCAGGGCTACCGTTAATAGGACCAGCAGGTGAGGCAGGCAGAGGGAAAATTGTGGCCGGTACACTTGAAATGTCAAACGTTGACCTTTCTGAGCAGTTCACTGATATGATAATTACCCAGAGAGGATTCCAGGCAAATTCCCGAACTATCACAACATCTGACCAGATGCTTCAGGAATTAATTAATCTGAAGCGGTAATATAAATAGTAGGGAATGGGGTTTTTTCAAAACCCCATTGTTGTAAACAGATGCTTCAGGAATTAATTAATCTGAAGCGGTACTATAAATAGTAAGAGGTGGGGTTTTTTCAAAACCCCACTGTTGTAAACAGATGCTTCAGGAATTAATCAATCTGAAGGGGTACTATAAATAGTAAGAGGTGGGGTTTTTTCAAAACCCCATTGTTGTAAACAGATGCTTCAGGAATTAATCAATCTGGAGGGGTACTATAAATAGTAAGGGGTGGGGTTTTTTCAAAACCCCACCTTATTTATTCAATACTCAAAAATCATTATGTTTGTACACTATCCTTCCACCTGTTATTGTCATCAATACCTTGATATCCTTGATAGTATGAACTGGCACCGTTAAAAGGTTATCCGAAAGAACAACGAAATCAGCCAGTTTACCTTTAGTAATGGAGCCTTTCTCGTTTTCCATAAATTCAGCATACGCTGACCCCATTGTGTAGCAGTACAGTGCCTCATACGGAGAAAAACATTCATCTTTGTTAAGGGGCCCCATGGTTCCGTCTTTGCTTTTACGGGTTACAGCATAATAGATGCCCAGAAGAGGCTGATAAAAAATTTTCCTGACCCAGTAATCGTTTTTATCAAATGATGCAAACCAGGTGAAGGCATAGTAGAGGGGTGAGTTGCCCATGGGCCAGCAGGTAAATCTGGTCGATAGTTCCTGTGAATTACGATATTTTTTTAGTAATCGCACTGTGAAGGGTTCCCACGTGTTGTCCTGAACCGATGTGATACCAGCTTCTTTGTAAAGGGTCAGAGCCTTAGTAATGAGTTTTTTATGTAAGCTTGGCGATAGTATCTGTTTAATGAATTTACCGTATTCAGATGTTCCCATAGCAGTATCACGCAGAATCCCTGTTGGTTCTCCCTTATCATCACGTACAATCTGACCACCTTTGGGGTCAGGCGTGTTTTTGTCTATACCCATTTCTTCCAGCATCCGTGAGTTAACCCATGCAGCATGTCCGGAATATTGCGTTAAAAATACCGGATTGTTGGGAGCTGCTTTATCAAGAAGTGACTTATGAGGCTTTGGGCACGTGGTATAATCCCATGAATTACCAGAGATAAGTTCACCAGGTTTTTTTGTTTTTGCTTCCTGTGATATAATAACCGCTATTTCTTCGCAGGTTTTGTTCCACAATATTGCTTCAGAATAAAATGAGCCAGCAGCTAATGTATGTGTGTGATTATCGTTAAAACCAGGAATAAGTGTGCGTCCTTTAAGATTTATTGTTATAGTACTGGCATCTGTTAGTTTGCGTGCATCCTGCAATGTACCGGTAAAATAGATCCTGCTTCCCTTTATAAAAACTGCTTCAGGTTTGGATGTGGTACTATCAACAGTTATGATATTGCCATTGAAGAAAAGCATACTGGTATTATCATTTTCTTGATACCCATCAGTTAAATACGCTATAATGGCAATACACACCACCAGAAGAATGGAAAATATAATCAGCTTTTTATAATTTTTCATAAAGCCCCCTGGAAAAAGATGATAATAATACTACGGATGTTAATATAATAAAACAGTTATATTGTAAATAAAAATTTAGATAAAATTACTTTTCTTGCCTTACTCATGGAGAAAGGGATAGGGTATGGGATAATACAATCTTATTTTTTTGTGGCAAAAATAAATAAAAAACCCTGCATTCAGCAGGGTTTTTTAACAACACAACGTATATTCTATTCAATGTAATCTGCTAAGTATGCAAATCGCTGTTTTATCTTCTGCATTGCACGGGCTTCTATCTGGCGTACAGTTTCTGCAGAGATTCCAAATTCGTTACCAACATCTTTCAATGTCACCGGCTCATTGCCATCAAGGCCAAACCGTTTTGTTAATATAAGCCGTTCATTTTCCATCAGCGATTCCATTGCTATCTCTAACTCTTTCTTGAGATCGCGGCGTGAAATGCTGGTATCAGGCGACAGAAACTTTTCATCGCTTACCACTTCGTAAAGATTGAACTCTTCATCATTAAGTGGATACTCCAGTGATACTGTTGGCTGGAACACCTCTAAGATATCGCTTACACTACGTTCATCAATACCTAACATATCGGCAATATCTTTATATGAAGGCTCTTTACCTAATTCATTGGTAAGCTCATCCTGAGCCCTTTTAATCTTCTTGAAAAGATCACCTTTTCGTATTGGAACACGAATAGTACGGCTTCGCTTTGCAATAAATCGTGTTATATAGTGTTTAATCCAGTATGAAGCATAGGTTGAGAATCGGCAGCCCATCTTGTAATCAAACTTCTCTGCTGCTCTGATCAATCCCAGATTACCTTCCTGGATAAGATCAATCAATGAGGATTCTAAATTGGTGTAATTTTTTGCAATCTTTACCACAAGCCGCAAATTGGCATTAATCAGAGCTTCTTTAGCCTTCTCATCACCTTTGCATTTTTTCTTTGCAAGTTCAATCTCTTCTTCGGGTGTAAGAAGTTCTACCTGATTAATTGCGTTAAAGTACTGATTGATTGACAAATCTTCAAAGTCATTGTATTTTTTCATGGCTGCCTCCTCTCCATGAATTTCGCTTCACCAATAATATAAAGCAATATGTGTGCCAAAATTTTCGTAAACTTATAAATATTTAAAATAATTCTTTATAAATACTATAAAACCAGCTATTTCTGAGTAATTTTTTAAAATGTTTATTAAAATAATTTGAAAAATCAGATTTTACAGCTAAAATAGTAAAAAATAAAATAATTAGCTGCTAAAATACTTACACAAATATACAGATAGTATCTCAAGTCGTCAATGATTTACCCATAAAATTTTTAAAAAAGTAACAAATGTATAAAAATTATACAGTACCACGCTATACTGTGTAATTATTATACAACGTAAACTTGCTTTTTATGGGTTAGATAAATAGTTAATAATGCATTAAAAGCTTGTTCGTATATGGTAATAAGAAGAAATACGGTATACTTTATAAAAAACTTCGCCACCTTTTTCAAGGTGACGCATGTTTACGTACTCATACTATATCGTAAATAATCAGTACTAAATGTTACTAAAAATTACTTGATATTGTATTTCTTCTTAAATTTTTCTACACGTCCGGTTGTGTCTACAATCTTCTGCTTCTTGGTATAAAACGGATGACAGTTTGAGCATATTTCAACGTGAAGATCTTTAACTGTTGAACGTGTTGGGATCTCATTACCGCATGCGCATTTTATCACGGTATCATAATATTCAGGATGTATTCCATTTTTCATAACTATCTCCTTATCCTTATAGAAATAAATATATCACAATTATCCCTGCATTGCTTTGAAAAATGCTTTATTATTCTTTGTTCCACGCATTTTTTCAATTAAAAATTCCATTGCTTCAGTTGAACTCATTGAAGACAGGACCTTCCGTAAAATCCATATTTTATTAAGCTCTTCTGCATCAACCAGAAGCTCTTCTTTTCGGGTGCCTGACTTGTTGATATCAATTGCGGGGAATATTCTTCTATCGGCTAATTTTCTGTCAAGTACGATTTCACAATTTCCTGTGCCTTTGAACTCTTCAAAGATAACTTCATCCATGCGGCTTCCTGTTTCAATGAGGGCGGTTGCTATAATGGTAAGGCTCCCACCACCTTCAATGTTTCGGGCTGCTCCAAAGAAACGTTTTGGCTTATGCAGTGCGTTTGAATCAACACCCCCGGATAAAATCTTACCACTTGTTGGCACCACCTGATTATATGCGCGTGCCAGACGGGTGATTGAATCAAGAAGAATAACGACATCTTTTTTATGCTCTACAAGCCTTTTTGCTTTTTCAAGTACCATTTCGCTTACCTGAACATGGCGGGAAGCCGGTTCATCAAATGTTGATGAAATAACCTCACCCTTAACCGAACGCTCCATATCGGTAACTTCTTCGGGCCGCTCATCAATGAGCAATACTATTAGTATAATATCAGGGTGATTTGTGGTGATAGCATTAGCTATCTTCTGTAAGATTATGGTTTTACCGGTACGGGGAGGAGCAACAATCAGTGCGCGCTGTCCCATCCCTATGGGTGCAATTATGTTAAGAATGCGCATATCTATTTCATCGGGTGATGTTTCCAAGTTTATGCGTGTTTCAGGATACAGTGGTGTGAGGTTATCAAATAATACACGGTTTTGCAGTTTTTCTGGGTTTTCATAATTGACCGCTTCAATACGAAGGAGGGCAAAAAAGCGCTCATTATCCTTGGGTGGCCGAATTTGCCCTGCAACGGTATCCCCTGTCCGTAAGCCAAAAAGCCGTATCTGTGAAGGCGATACATAGATATCATCAGGGCCGGGCAGATAACTGTAGTTGGGTGAGCGAAGGAACCCGTATCCATCGTTAAGAACTTCCAGTACACCGCTTGAGAAGATTAAACCGCTGCGCTCAGTTTGAGCTTTTAATATTTCGAATATAAGATCCTGTTTTTTAAGTCCTGAAACTCCCTCTATTCCCATGGAACGTGCAATTTCCATAAGGGAACTGATGGTTTTTGATTTGAGTTCAGCTAAATCTAAACGGCCTTCCTGAATGGTTCCATTGCCTTTTTTTGCATAATCTCCGTTTCCGTTCCCGTTTTTTCTGTTATTATTGTTGTTCTTTTCAACGGTTTCATTTGATACTTTTGTCATAGCACACCTTTAGAATATTTAAGTTTGGAATTTATATGAACAGCTTCTTTAAAAACAAGAATTATCTCTGCTATACAATAACTGGTTAAACCGTATGGATTGTGTAAAATTTACACGAAAATGTATGGTAATAGTTTAAAATAACAAATAACATTATGTTAACGATATTGAACAGTACCTTATTACTTTATTGCTAAGAGGATTTTCCCATGATGATTTATTTTTGCTGTAATTATTTAATACATATATCATAATCTACAAAAGGTTATATAAAAACTCTTTCAGCAGGAAGGCAACTCGTTTAACATATGTTCTTTTCATAAAATATACTATAAAAAATCATTTATGTCACAAAAAAATACTATCTTTTTTTATTTTTTACAAGAGTACATCATACTCAAATTTCGTCAAGAAAAAATGCAAAATTAAATGGTGTTTATCTTCATGAATTCTTGCTATTACTTTATACGGAATTTATAGTCAATAACTTCCCAAAAATTTTTTGTAAAATATAACATATTACAATACCGATCTTATATAATCCCATAGTTCAATATTGTAACTTACAAAGTGTAATTTGTATTAACAATTTGCAAGTTATATAGTATTCAATAATAACTGATGTGCATATATTATTACCTATCCATAGTGTTACAAAAGAAACCATATGATAAAACGTGAAGCTGAACAAACATTAAAAAATTATCAAAACAGTTCCCTGTGGTAGCAATCACAGGTCCTCGCCAGTCAGGAAAGACCACTCTGGCGCAATATGTATTTAACAATAAAAACTATGTTTCATCTATAATGTTTTAAATACTCTACGTATACTCCGTGCAATTGTCTTTGCTGTCTCTTCGGAAATTGTTAACGCCGGTCGTATGATGACTGCATCGCGAGCCACTTTGCCAGTTGCTGTAAAAATACCTTCTTTCACAAGTTTTGTAACGGCTTTCTGTGCCATCACATCACTGCGTACTGTAATAGCAATAACAAGTCCTCTACCATGTACTGATAAAATTTTTCCAGGATATTGTTTTTGTAAGGCAGCAAGTTCTTCCAGGAGCTTTTGCCCAACATTCCCTGCATTTTCCCATGGCTTTGTTTTTTCATATAGTTCAAGTGCTTCATAAGCAACCCTGCATCCAAGATCATGTCCACCAAACGTTGACAAATGGATAAGTGGATGCTGATTCATGAACTTCTGTATCTTCCTGGTAAATGCTGTGGCTGCTATGGGGAATATGCCAGCACCCAGTGCTTCACCAATAACAAGAATGTCAGGTTCTACACCATAATGTTCAAAAGCAAATTTTTTGCCGGTGCGGCCCATGCCGGTTTGCGTCTCATCAAGTATCATAAGTGCGCCTGTCCTGTTGCACACTGTGCGCATAATCTTAAAAAAGCCTTCACTGGCACTGCGGCATGCATTTTCTACCTGTATAGTTTCGGTGATAACGGCCGCAGTTTTTGCTGTTATTCTTTCTTCAAGTGCCTGTATATTACCAAATGGTATGGAGACAATATCGGGTATCTGCCCAAAACTTTTCTTTTTATCGCCATCCGACAGTGATACGGAAAAACCGGTTTCACCGTAATAGCCACCATCAACGGTTACCAGTTGTGTTCGGCCGGTAAATCCGCGAGCCAGTTTACAGGCAAAGTCCATTGCCTCACCACGGCCTGCTGAAAAGAATACGCCATTGAGTTTGGCTGGAATGAATGAAATAAGTTTTGAAGCTAAAAGCGCCTTTTCCTGTGATATTAAAACAAAATTACCCTGATCGCTTTTATCTGCCTGCTCTTGTAATGTGTTCGATAGTTCCTGAACATGTCGACCTACGTTGAACGTGCCAGCACCACAGTAGCAGTCGATATATCGCTTGCCTTTTGTATCATAGAAAAATTCACCATTTCGTTTTCCTTCAAATAATGATTGCAAATCCATGTTATGCCTCCTTACTGTAGTTTCTTTTTGTTATGCCAAGGATATCCTCAAAGTAGCGGATAATATCAAACACAGCTATCTGTACATGGATATCGTCTAACAGTTTTTTGAGCAGTGGAATTTTTGATAATGGTTTGGTAAGCGGCATATACATTCTCATGGTAGCTATCGCTTTGCGTATAATATCTAACATCTTTTTTACTTCCTGTTCATGTATGGTGATGGGAACCATGAAGCGCATTACCTGTGGCTGATTGCCTGAGTATACAGCAAAGATGCCATGCCGTGCCAGTGAATCGGCCATAAGCGCTCCCATGTATTCATGAGTATATTCAACCCCAATCATAAGTCCTCTGCCCCGGATTTCTTTTATGATGTCAGGATTTTCATGCTGAATGGAAAGAAGTCCTTCCATAATGATGTTACCCATTGATTCTGCATTTTCCCACAGGCGGTTTTTTACAATATAGTCGATCACGGCAATGCCTACGGCACACCCAATGTCACTTCCACCGGTTATTGATTGATGAAATTCCGGATTGCTTTTAACATACTGTGTAAGAAGCGGAATGTTGCGGTACATCACCACAGCATTGGGGGAAAGGCCGCCACTTATAGATTTGGCAAGGGTCATGATATCGGGCACAACACCACTGTGCTGGCTGGCAAACATCCTGCCTGTGCGCCCAAAACCTGTCTGGATTTCATCAAAGATGAGCATGATGCTAAACTGGTTACATATAGTTCGTAAACTTTTCAGGTAATAGTCATCACCCACAAAGATGCCACCTTCACCCTGAACTGGTTCCAGTATAATGGCGGCAGTATCAATGCCGGCAACCTGCCGTATTGCATCTAAGTCGCCAAATTGCACAAAGACAAAATTGGGTTCAAGTGGTTCAAAAAGGTGGCGATAGTAATCCTTACCATTTGCTGAAAGTGAATACCCCGTGTGGCCATGGTATGCTTTTTTCATTGCTATGATTTTCTTTCTTCCCGTTGCGCCACGAGCTAACTTTATTGCACAGTCAATCGCATCACCGCCACCAGAAGCAAATATAACCTGATTGCAATTTCCTGGAGCAATTGATGCTAATTTTTTTATAAATTCTTTTTTAACGTTTGATTGCAAAAGGTTTGTGCCAATATCATACGTGTTCAGCGCTTCGTTAAGTGCTTTGATAATTTCAGGATTTCCTCTCCCCACGTTGAAGCAGCCAGCTGATGTGAAGCAATCAATGATCTTTCGCCCAAATAGTCCATCAATAAAACCAATGCCTTTGCGCCGGGTCTCAATAAAATCTAAATGTGCAGCACGCATTGTCTTGGTTTGCCCTTTAGAAATGTGCCGTGAAAATAGTGAAAAGATAAGTTTTTTATCATTATCAGTGAGCGTATCTTTCCATAAAGCCATACGAACCTCCTTTTAGTATATATTAGTTGGATGACTAACATAAAATATTTATTTTGTCAATAAATTAATATTGACTGGCTGGCAATTATTTTTGAACAATGGAGTATTGCAAAAAAAAGTGTACACTCATGTCACTTGCGCCTGTGTGTACACTATCTGGAAGTGATAAAAAATATAAAATGGAAATCATGGTGTAATGGGCAGACGCATTTTAAAAGACACACGCAGAGGAGAGATAGCACAGGCGTTATATCGCTGCCTGTTACGAAAGCCATTTGCTCGAACAACAATAAAGGATATAGCAAAAGAAGCCAAACTTAACCACGGGATGCTACATTACTATTTTAAAAATAAAGAAGAAATATTACTGTATTTTTTAGACTGGATTGTTGCATTGCATGTAGATGATTTTAAAAGATGGGCGCAAAAACAAAAGCTTGAGTCACGCAATTTTGCTGAAGCGCTGTCACTGGCGCTGGATTATGCAAAGAATAAAATTACATTGAATGAAGAACTGGCAAAGATATTCATTGAAGTGTGGGAAATAGCACTGTATCATAAAAAAGTACGAACAAAACTACAGTATGTATATAAAGAATGGATTGAGCAACTTGTTGCTATCATAGGCAAGGAAACAACTAAAAAAAGTGCAACAACGCTGTCAGTTGCAACCATAGCTTTTCTTGAAGGCATTTCACTGTTTCATATAATGCTGTCTGACATATATCCCATTAAGGATATACTGAATTCGTTTGAGAAAAAGATTGAATCAGTGATAAACAAAAGAAATATATAGTGACAAAAGTTTCTGGTAGCAATGGTTCGTATTATTACAGCTTAACCTGTTTTTTATGTATTGAAGCAGTTTGTGAGCTATTTGTACATGCTGCTGTCAATGATACAATATTTGTTATATTAATTAACCCTGAACGGGCAAGTTGGATCAAAATGTAGGTGCCTTTCTTTTCATTACCATTGGGATGTACCAGAATAATACTGCCAGTCACAGGCCTTTTGCCTTTTGCAAGCCATGCATCTGCACCTAAAGGGATGAGTCCATACCCCATTACCTTTTCATAGATTTTTTGATTGGAAATAAGCCCGGGAAATCTGAAAAAAATTGAAGGAAAAATATCATGTTCCAGCATGCAGATCTCGTTCTGAAGTACTTCGCGTGCCACACTGGTATCTTCTTTCAGCATAAAGTTTTTTCGCACTGGCAGCTTCCGCGAATAAAAATGAGTAAAGCTGTGATTTACCCAGGTGATGTCAAGCTGGTGAGCAGAAGCTAAACTCTGTAACCATTGAAGATCTTCTGGATGGGTGAGCATCCATTTCCCGCTGATGCATATTGCAACAGGTAGTGGTACAATTTTGTTCAGTGCTATCAGCTGTTCAATACAATCAGTATCAAGAAAGCGTTTTGATGGACACAGGTCAAAGCTTAAAATCATCCCATGTGTATCAACATGGGTTATACCTGCGTTGAACATACGTTTTGATTTTTGCAATGCATTTTGATACAGCTTTGCATATTGTGTATCAGCGCATTGTTGAATAATATTCTGAAGAGAATTTTGTTGCAAAGTGCCTTTAGGATTTTTAAGTATACCAGTGTGCAGTGTATCTGGATTTATATATACGTAAGCCTGTACGGAATTATATTTTAATCTTCGTATAATGATGTAACGAGTGGTTTTGTTTTGCCCTGATTCAGTATACAGTGCATAAGAGGGCATATATGCACTAATTTTGGGATATGATTGGGCGATAGCTACCGGAACAAAAATCATTGCCAGTATACAATAAATACTATGTTTGTAAAGCCATTGTTTCATTATAAAACCTTACAGTATGTGCGATAGTTACCGGAATCAAGCTTTCTCTATGAAAGGAAGTAAATGAACAAAACCCGTATAAAAGTCAATTAAATAATTTTTATAAAAAATGACAATTATACTGTGGTATTTTAGTACTGTCCATTTTTACGATCCATGCTCAGGTGGGCTGAGTGTTTTCCACAGAATATCAAAAAAAGCAGGAATGCGGTCAACAAGCCTTGTTGTCATGCCATTGAAATACCATAAATGTATCTGTCGGTAGCAATACATATAATACTGATCAAGGATCTGCGAAGTCCGTATTGAGGGGTCAATATCACCACGATCACGAGCACGTTTGACTACTTCTTCAATAATAGCTGAAGCATCATCCCGGCGATAGGATCGTTCCTTCATCCAGGTACGCATGGGAACGGTAATGAAGGCCGTGACAGCAACACCAGGATTGCGGTCATAGTAGTCCATTGTCACCCAGAAAATTTTTCTGAGGATTTCCTTTGTGCTTTCAATACCCTTGATATGTTCTCGTACTAAAACGCCAATCTCGGAAATTTTTTCATCCAGAATGGTAAATAGCAAATCCTCTTTTGATGGAAAATATCGGTAAATGGTGCTTGGGCTAATACCTGACTTCCGGTAAATTTCACGGATATTGACGTGGTGGAAATCATTATCAGCAAAGAGTTCAAGAACAGCGGGATAAAGCCGCTGCTTGAGTTTTTCAGGTAAAGGCGAAGGGGGCTTGCGTGACTGCCCCCGTGAATTTTTTTTAGCAACTCTTTTCATAGCTGCTCACTCTTTGCCTCTTGAGAAAAAACTCAATATTTTTTTTATGCAGTGTCAGATTTTTTAGAAAGTTCAACCACTTATTCGTGCATAGCCGTTTGAAAGAACGCGACCTTCTTTTCCGTGTACTTCAAAGAAAAGGTCAGTCCCACTGGCATGCTCCTCCCGCTGTAAAAGCAGTACCCGGATGTCTGCAGGTGGTACCACCATGCCCGTAAATCTACAGGAAAGTTCCTTCAAACGTTGTGGATTGCCCGCAGCTTCATTATCAGTAAGTTCTCGTGCAGCAAATGCAAGCGTTGCTGTGCCCTGGAGAATGATATCTGGCAGCCCAACAATTCGGGCAAAGCCAACAGATGTGTGGATTGGGAAGTGTATGTTGGTACAACCATCATAGATGAATGGCTGCATGCGGTCAATGTGTATAACTTTCTCCCATTGTGCACCTGGTACACCGCTGAATGGTGGCACCAGAGGCAAATCTTCTTTGCCACGGGAATTGCCAGTACACTCAACGCCGCGCATCAAGCCACCAATATGCTCAGTGAAAACACCGTTCCCATCCTGATCTATTGCGTCAAAGCGGATAACGACTACCGTTCCTGCACGGTGGGCCATTATGGCTGCAATGTGCCCTTTTATTGTAAGCACATCACCAGCATACATCGGCCTGTGGAAAGCAAGGTGCTCGGTGTAATGAACCTGTGTCTTAATGATATCAACAGGAAAGTTTTTGTCATCGATGTACTCCCAGATACGCTCGGAGATTGGCCATGTAAGCGCTACTGCAAACATTGGTGGCGCAATAACAGTTTTTTCTTCATCATCAAAATAGACAGGATTGGCATCATTCACTGCTGCAGCATAATTCATGGTTGCGCGCCAGGTTACCGTAGTAGTGTAATCCTTAAGGGGCGTCCCAACAAACGATGAATCAATTTTCATATTCTTTCTTATGTTATTATAATGTGCATTGCAACAAGATTGGCTTTTTTCCTCCTTTGCCGAAAAATCCCTCGATATTTTTAGTACTGTATGCAAGTCGGAAATGGTAAATGCCTGTCGTAAAGAAAGCAATGCATGCGTTTACTATATGATACAAATAGTGTACTGTCAATAAAAAAACATTGTTACGATATGATTAAATTTTAGTAACATTGTTACGATAAAATCTTTTTCCCATAACTATCGCCCATAAAAATTTTACATTATTTTAAAATAACTGGTATAATTTTAGTTGCAATTGTACAGCCACTCTTTATATAGCGCACAGAGTATCTAAATCCTTACGAGAAAGGTTAAATGCCCATGAAACTCATTGTTCAGAAATATGGCGGTACATCGGTTGGCACTGTTGAACGTATTAAAGCCGTAGCTGCACGTATTAAACGGTATGTTGAAAATGGTTATGCTGTTGTTGTGGTTGTTTCGGCAATGGGGAAAACCACTGACCAGCTTATTGATCTGGCAAAGCAGATTACCAGAAATCCCAACAAGCGTGAAATGGATATGTTGCTTTCCACCGGTGAACAGGTTTCCATTGCTCTGCTTGCTATGGCACTGCATGAAATTGGTATTAATGCCATATCATACACCGGTTCGCAGGTAAAAGTAATTACTGATGGCAATTTTTCAAATGCCCGTATTCAAAGCATTGCAACCGACAGGATACAGAAATCCTTAGAGGAAAACAAAGTGGTAATTGTGGCTGGATTTCAGGGTATTGACCAGGAAGAAAATATTACCACGCTGGGAAGAGGTGGTTCGGATACTTCGGCAGTTGCCCTTGCAACGGTGTTAGGAACACGTGATTGTGAAATCTATACCGATGTTGATGGTGTTTTTACTGCTGACCCGCGTATTGTACCTGGTACCAAAAAGCTTAAAGAAATCAGCTATGAAGAAATGTTAGAACTTGCACGGTTAGGTGCGGGTGTGTTGCACTCACGGTCGGTTGAGTTTGCCAAGAAGTATAATATCAGATTACATGTCAGATCAAGTTTTAACGATAATGAAGGAACAATAGTAATGCCACGGGAGGAGATGATGGAAAAATTTGTAATTAGCGGCGTAACGTCAAAAGATGATGAAGCAAAGATAACCATACGTGATATACCCGACAGGCCGGGTGTTGCTTCACTGTTGTTTGGTGAATTAGGAAAGCAGAAAGTCTACGTTAATATGATTGTTCAGTCAACAGGTAAGGATGGCAAAGCATCCATATCCTTTACTGTGTTAAAAAATGATCTGGACAAAGCATTAAAGATTTGTGAATCACTGAAAGAAAAGCTGGGTGCCTCAGGCATTGACTATAAAGAAAATATTGCCATAGTTTCTGCGGTTGGCGTTGGCATGCTGTCGTCGTGGGGTGTTGCAGGCCGTATGTTTGATGTACTGTCAAAGCATAATATAAACATTGAGATGATTTCAACATCTGAGATAGGCATTTCATGTGTTATTGATGCAATGTACACCGAATTAGCAGTAAAGGCCATTCACAAGGAATTTATTGAAAGCAATGAATAAAAAAAGTGGTGGCAATAGCCCCGTAAAAAAAACCACAGGCAAGAAACTTAGTCTTGGTATTATCTACGGTGGCAAAAGTGGTGAACATGACGTTTCGCGCTGTTCAGCAGCTTCGGTTGCGCTTGTTGCATCAAAAAAATACAGGGTGGTGTGCATTGGTATAACGCGGCAGGGTCTGTGGTATGTACAGGATGGTATTAATGTAGAGACACATCCATCGTTTGGCCAGGTACTATCGCTTAAAGAAACCGGCACGTGGCTTATCAATATGCACAGTGCCACTGATACGTTAGAACTCTATAATAAAAAAACAGGACAAACTGTACGCACTGAAGTTGTGTTCCCACTGGTACATGGCACATATGGCGAGGATGGCACATTGCAGGGTTTGCTTGATATGGTTGGTGTGCCATACGTTGGCCCAGGTGTTCTGGGTTCAGCTGTGGGTATGGATAAGGATATTGCCAAACGGGTAATACAACATTCAGGTTTGGTGGCGATAGTTCCTTTTGAAACAGTTCGCACTGATGATATGCAATCATCTGATGATATGCTGCTACAAAAGATTGCTGCCATGCTACCTGTGTTTGTGAAACCTGCCAATGCTGGTTCATCTGTTGGTATATCAAAGGTAACAACAATACCGGACCTGCAAAAAGCCCTACACAAAGCCTTTGCGTTTGACTCAAAAGTAATAGTAGAAAAAGCTGTTGACTGCCGTGAGTTTGAGGTTGCCGTCATGGGCAATGAAAAACCACGTGCTTCAGCAGTGGGTGAGGTTATCCCGCAGCATGAGTACTATTCGTATGAAGCCAAATATGTTGACAAAGATGGTGCTAAGCTTGCCATACCAGCAAATATTCCTGATGCACTGGCACTGAAGTTACGTCAGGCAGCATGTTCTGTGTATACAATGCTTGAATGCGAAGGAATGGCGCGGGTAGATTTTTTTGTGGATAAACATGATGGGACAATCTACTTCAATGAAGTCAATACATTGCCCGGGTTTACCAGTATAAGCATGTATCCAAAATTGTGGGAATATTCTGGAGTATCTTACCCCAAACTTATAGATACACTCATTTCGTATGCATTCAGGCGCCACCGTGTAAAGAAGAAGATGGTGAAGGCCTTCCTTTCAATGAAATAATAACAACCTGTGAATTGATATTATGAGCTATCGCCACAAAAATACTACAGTACTACACTGTGAAGCTGTGTGCTTTGATATGGATGGTGTTGTTGCTGATTCCATGCATGCACATGCACAGTGCTGGATTGATGTATTCAGAGAACATGGAGTTCATCTGGATAAAACTGATATTTTTAAGCGTGAAGGCATGACGGGATTAGAGTCAATAGCTGATATTTTCCGTGATAAAGGGTTTGCCATGCCGCCTGAACATATACTGAAAGATTTACAGAAGAAAAAATTACAATTGTTTTCAAACTATCAGATTGAAATTTTTCCCCAAATGTATTCTATTTTTCCTTTGTTAAAGTCAAAAGGGAAAAAGATTGGGATTGTTACAGGGTCTTTCCGTTATCTTGTTTTTGAGCTTATTCCTCAAGAACTGATGCACTATGTTGATGTAATCATCAGCGTTGATGATGTTACAAAAGGAAAACCAAACCCTGACCCGTATATAGAAGCAGTTAAAAAGTTACAGGTAAAGCCTGAACATGTCATTGTGGTGGAAAATGCACCTATGGGCATAAAAGCTGCAAAAGCTGCGGGCTTGTTCTGTATTGCCATCAGTACCACACTGGGGGCTGGGTTTCTTAAAGAAGCTGATGTCATAATGCAGGATCACAATGAATTAGTTGCATACTTCACGCATTGCCTATCATGAAAGCTGTTTTTTCATTGACAGGCTGGCAAATAATCATATAATAGCAACATTGTTTGGTTTTGAAAAATACTATAGTGCATAGGTGTGATATGAGTGTTGCATGGATTCCAAATACATTAACATTAGGTAATCTTACATTGGGGTTTATCTCATTAATTTTTGCAAGCATGAATATTCCTCATCATCTGACAATAGCTGGAATTTTAATTTTAGCTGCAGCGCTTCTTGATGGCCTGGATGGGCAGGTTGCGCGTATGCTGGGAGTTGCAAGTGAACTGGGTAAGGAACTGGATTCACTGGCAGATTGCGTAACCTTTGGTGTAGCGCCGGGCTTTTTAGCATATAAGGGTTATTTGCAGGGTACCTGGGTTCAGGCTTTTGGGCAGTCAATTGATGCCGGTGTTTTTATTGCAGCAATATTCCCTGTATGTGCTGCATACCGTTTAGCACGGTTTAATGTTACACATGTCCCCAATGCATTTGATGGCTTACCTTCACCAATAGCGGGTATAATAGTTGCACTTGTTCCATTATGCTTTTTAAATATACATATTCCCAAAATAGTATTTATTATTAGCTTCATAGTTGTTGCGCTTCTTATGGTTTCAACAGTGAGGTATTCCAAACCGCAGTCATACCTTCTTGAAAAAATTACAGGCATTAAGTTATTCCTGTTCATTATTGTTTTTATTGCCCTTATAGTAATATTTAAGCAGTGGGTTATACTGGCAATTATTGCCCTGTATATACTGTCAGGGATATTGAGTTTTATTATACAGGTAATACAGGATTACAGGTATTAGTTGATTTCATTTATGTTATATGGATATTAAAAATTATTTTTAAAAATGCTTAAAGCTTCAGTAGTTGTTTATCCACTGAGGTTAGCGGAATATTTGCTGAATTGATGTTTTTTTTGTATATTTGTTTTGTTTACAGCAAAGGTTCTTTATTTTATAAAGATTTTTGATGGCGATTACATGAGGGGTGATTGTTAATAATGAAAAAAATAGTATATGTAGTTGTTTTATTATTATTATGTAATATTTCTGCTTTTGCAAAAGATTTTTTATCCAATCAGGATAGTAGAGATAGGTTTATACGTTTAGAAGTAATTGTTGATGAAGGTTTTAAATCAACAAATATAAGAATAGATAATTTACGGGATGATATAAAAGACATAAAAACATTTATGTTATGGGGATTCGGAATTCTTTTCAGCGGGATGGGTATTCTTATAGGATTTGTTCTATGGGACAGACGAACTGCACTGGCTCCAGTTATAAAAAAATACGAAGAATTGGAAGAAAGGCAGGAGAAAATTGAACATTCTTTAAAGGAATTGGCTATTCAGGATAAAAAAGTAGGCGATACATTGAGGAAGGTTGGATTATTGTAAAAAATATAGAAACAATGGATTTTACACATTATACAGATGGTAAACCGGTCATGGTTGATGTTGGGGGCAAGGAGGTAACTTCTCGTATCGCCCGCGCAGCCGGTTGTGTTTACATGCAGAAAGAAACCATTGAAAAAATACAGAAAAACCTTATCCCCAAAGGCAATCCTTTTGATGTGGCCAGAGTAGCTGGAATACTTGCTGCAAAAAAGACCCATGAACTTATCCCTATGTGCCATCCGCTTATGATAACCCATGTGGATATTGCCATAGTTTGTGATGATAATAATTCGCGGGTTGTCATTGAAGCAACAGTACGATGCGATGGCAAAACCGGTGTGGAGATGGAAGCCTTAACGGCAGTCAGTGTTGCAGCTTTGACTATCTATGACATGTGCAAAGCAGTGGATAAACAGATGGTTATTGGCGATATACGGCTTGTTGAAAAGCATGGCGGTAAAAGTGATTATGTAGAGAAATAAATAGTTCTATTTCAGAACTATTTAATCAAAAATAGTTCTAATATAGAACGAATTTTATAAAATATTTGAAAAAATTTAAAATTAATAGTTGATTTTATGTATATATAGTTCTATAATAGAACTATGAGAGAAGTAATTGATCAATTAGAACTGACATATCAGCGAATCAAGCTTTTTATACCAGAAAGAAAACGGCCATTTTTCAGGACATTAGATACTGAAAATATACGATCTTTCCTGCTGTATGGTCCTCGCGGTGTTGGCAAAACAACTTTTCTTATCGATACAATTAAAGATAAGAATTTTTTATACTTATCTGCTGATAGTCTTGCAATACATGCGTATCCTCTTTATGATATTATTAAAGAAATATTTGCTCGTGGTTACGATGGGGTTGTGGTTGATGAAATTCATTTCAGCAATAACTGGAGTATGCATATTAAAAATGTATATGATGATTACCCGGATAAATATATATGGATTAGTGATAGCAGTAATCTTATATTGCAAAAAGGGATGGGTGATTTATCAAGGAGGTTTGTACAATACCGAATGCCAATGTTGTCTTTTAGAGAATATGTATATTTAACTGAAGGCATATATTATGATCCTGTAGATGTTTTTTCAAATTATGAACAATTGTTGCATATCATTAAAGGGATTAATGTTATCAAATTATTTAAAGATTATATTACAGGTGGTTTGAGGCCAATTTTTTTTGAGGGTCAGTATTGTAATAGATTGAAATCACTACTAGAAAAATCAATATATTATGATATTCCATTTTATGTTCCTTCAATTCAGGAAAATCATCTTCAACTTATGAATGCTATTGTTAGCCATTTATTAACTTCTCCCATCCCTACTATTAATATTTCTGGAATGTGTAGTGATTGGGGCGTTAGTAAAGATAAATTATATTCTTTATTATATGTAATGGATAAATCAGAATTAATTAAAATAGTACAAAAAAAAGGTAATAAGCATATTTATTCCAAAGGTGGCAAAATATTTCTGGGTGATCCTTCAATGTATTATTGTTTTAATGGAAATATTGGTAGTGCACGGGAGGCATTTATAGTATTTTCTTTAGGTGAAAAGTATCCTATATTTGCATCGGATAATGAAAAGGAATATGATTACCAGGTGGGTAGGTATACCATTGAGGTAGGAGGGAGAAATAAGAAAAACAAAAAGGCCGATTTTGTTATAAAAGATGATATTGATATCCCTTATAAAAATAATTTTCCATTATGGATGATTGGTTTTTGTTTTTAAAAATTTTTTTATTTAGACCAATATTTTTTATTTCTGATATTTCGATATCATATTTTTGGATAAAAGTCTATAAAAAGCAATAATTAATAATAATTCCTCATAATTAAAATTGTTATAAAATTTTTTTTTGCTATATTATTAATTGTTAGCACTCACTAAAAAGAGTGCTAACAATTAATATCAACACTTCTTATTTTCTCAGTACAATAGGCTTAAAAAAGAATCATAATTCAGTATTTTTAGATTACAATTATCATATTAAAATTAAAATCAAGGTTAAGGAGGAGTACCGTGGGAATAAAACCATTAGGAGATCGAGTTCTGATTGAAGTGATGGAAGAAGAACTTCCAAAGCAGGGAAGCCTTTACATCCCCGATACGGCAAAAGAAAAACCACAGCAGGGGAAGGTTCTTGCTGTTGGCAAGGGCCGCTATGAGGATGGCAAATGGATTCCATTAGATGTTAAGGTTGGTGATACTGTACTGTTTGGCAAATATGCCGGAACAGAAGTTAAGTATGGTGGCAAGGAGTATTTGATTGTTCGCGAAAATGATATTCTGGCTATTTTTGAGTAAAAAATTACATTGTAGAAAAGGAAGGTGAAGAACATGGCAAAGATTTTACAGTATAATGATGAAGCACGGCGATCAATCTATCAGGGTGTGATTAAGTTATCAGATGCAGTGAAGGTAACACTTGGTCCCCGTGGTAGAAATGTTGTTATAGACAAGAAGTTTGGCTCGCCAACTATTACCAAAGATGGTGTTACAGTAGCAAAAGAAATTGAACTTGAAGACCCATTTGAAAATATGGGTGCTCAGCTTGTTAAGGAAGTTGCCACCAAGACCAATGATGTTGCCGGTGATGGAACAACCACTGCAACCATTTTAGCTGCTGCTATCTATCATGAATCATTAAAGAATGTAACTGCTGGTGCAAACCCAATGAGTCTGAAACGTGGCATTGACAAAGCAGTTGAAGCAGCAGTAAAATTTATTGGTGATACAGCACGTGAAATAAAAGATAAAAAAGAAATAGCTCAGGTAGCAGCTATTTCTGCTAACAATGATATGGAAATTGGTGAGTTGATTGCTGAAGCAATGGATAAGGTTGGCAAAGACGGTGTAATCACTGTTGAAGAAGCCAAGTCCATTGAAACTCACCTTGAAGTTGTTGAAGGTATGCAGTTTGACCGCGGTTACATTTCTCCCTACATGGTAACCGATCCAGAAAATATGGAAGCAGTACTTGAGGATGCATTTATCCTCATCAACGAAAAGAAAATCTCAACCATGAAAGACCTGCTTCCAATCCTTGAGAAAGTTGCTCAGGCAGGAAGACCATTACTCATTATTGCTGAAGACGTTGAAGGCGAAGCACTGGCTACCATTGTTGTTAACACATTACGTAAGGTTATCCAGTGTGTTGCAGTAAAAGCCCCAGGTTTTGGCGATCGCAGGAAAGCAATGCTTGAAGATATTGCAATCTTGACCAAGGGTCAGGTAATTTCTGAAGATCTGGGACTCAAGCTTGAAAATGCAACACTTGATATGCTTGGTCGTGCAAAAAAGGTTATTGTTGACAAAGAAAATACTACAATAATTGAAGGTGCTGGCAGCCAGGCTGATGTACAGGCCAGAATAAAAGTTATCAAGAAGCAAATTGAAGAGACCACATCAGATTATGACCGTGAAAAATTGCAGGAACGCTTAGCTAAACTGGCTGGCGGTGTTGCAGTAATCAACGTTGGTGCTGCAACCGAAGTTGAGTTGAAAGAAAAGAAAGCCCGCGTTGAGGATGCATTGTCAGCAACCCGTGCAGCTGTTGAAGAAGGCATAGTGCCTGGTGGTGGTTTGACATTGCTCTATGCACAGAAAGCTGTTGCTGAATTAGAAAAGAAACTGGAAGGCGATGAAAAGATAGGCGCACGAATTGTTGCAAAAGCTATGGAAGAGCCAATGAAGATGATTGCATTCAATGCTGGTGTTGAAGGATCTGTTATTGTTGAAAAGGCAAAACAGGAAAAACAGGGTGTTGGATTCAATGCTGCAACAATGGAATGGGAAGACCTTATGAAAGCCGGTATTATTGACCCAGCAAAGGTTGTCCGTTCAGCATTACAGAATGCAGCATCAGTAGCTGGGATGCTGGCAACAACTGAAGTGCTTATCACCGAAAAGAAGGAAGAAGAAAAAGCAGGAATGCCTGGTGGAATGCCTCCAGGAGGAATGTACTAAGATAGTTACAGTAAAGGCAGGTTTTAAACCTGCCTTTACTTTTTATATGTATCGTTTTACACGATATGGTGGCAATTTCTGTGATTCATGATAAATTCTAATCATAATTTCTGCTAATATACCAAGTAATATAAACATTATTCCCAGTATAATAAGCATAACCGTTAAAAGCAGTAAGGGATTGCGTATCATAGAATGATGTAGAAACAATTTCATTGCAATGACGGTTATCCCGCTTAAGATACTGATAAAAAGCAGTATCATACCAATGCCACCAAATATATAATTAGGTTTGGTGGAATATGAACCCATGAATTTAACAGTGGCAAGATCTATTAAGACCTTGAACGTACGCTTTATACCATATTTTGATTTTCCAAATTTGCGTGGATGGTGATGTACAGGCACCTCAACAATAGATGCTCCAATCCATGATGCATGAACCGGTATAAAGCGGTGCATCTCACCATACAGATTGACCTGCCGAATTATCTCACCGCGATATGCTTTGAGTGAACATCCCAGATCATGCAGATATACACCGGTTACTTTTGCAATAAGCCAGTTGGCAATGCGTGATGGGATTTTCCGTGACAGGAGCTTATCCTGACGGTTTTTCCGCCAGCCGCTAACCACATCATAACCTTCTTCAATTTTCTGCACCAATAGTGGTATATCATTAGCATCATTTTGTAAATCAGAATCCATAAAAATGATAATATCACCTTTTGAATAATCAATGCCGGCTGCCATGGCTGCTGTCTGACCAAAATTGCGCCTGAACTGTACCACATGCACATGTTTATCTTTTTTTGCAATGGATTCAAGAAGTTTGAAGGAATTATCAGTGCTGCCATCGTCAACAAAAATTATCTCATAGGTGTATGATGTTTTTTGCATAGCTTCAACAATGTGCTGATATTGTGGAACAATGTTTTCTTCTTCATTATAAACAGGTAATATAATAGAAAGATATGGTTTATTTGCACGGTGCGCTTTCATACCAGCTTCTCCAGAATGTAAGGTTTGTTTTTTAGCCTGAATATCACTATAATGAACTATCGCAATAAAATTATTCTTTTGACAAGAAAATTATTATAAAAATAATGTGGTTTTAATGAGGCGATAGTAACCATGGACAAGTCAACCGTGATTGAAACAATACAGCAAGAGCTTGATAACCTTTTTGCCCGCTTTAGTGAAATAAAGCAAGGTGGCAAAAAGATTATTTTTACCCAGTGCGATAGTGTGCCGTATGAAGTTTTTGTAGCCCATGGATTTATTGTGAGCAAATTGCCACGCTGGGTGATGACTGCATTATGTAAACCCGACAGCTCAATGTATAAAAGAGCAGTGGAGTATTGCAGCCTTGCCGATGTGCTCATTGTGCCACAGTATTGTACTATCATACCCCGTGAAGTGTTACAGCAATTGACCGTACATGCCATCCAGCATTATGAAGGCTTTGCCCAAGATGCAGTGGTTAACCTTCACACAATACTGTATTTAGTGTTGCAGTTTTTAGGAGTAGAGCAGGAATACCCTGATGATGATAGTCTCAAGCAGGCAGTTGCAGTGTATGAAGAAATACGCAAAATAATGCGGGCACTGACCACCATGTATGCGGCTGTATTCACCCAGAGTCAGTTGCAATTACTGTGCGATGCAGCATTTTCCCTTGTGCCGCAGCAGAGCTTGCAGTTGTTGCAGCAGTTATACCACGCAGTTGAGTCATCAACTCATAGTGACAATGAACCGACTCAAAAGGCGCTTGTCTACAGTGACTTTAGCAATTGGGATATATATGATGCATGTAATGAATTTGATATTGTCATTGTCGAGGATGATAGCTGCAATGGGAGGCGGCAGTTTGACATTTCATGCCATACTTCATCACAAAACCTGTACTATGAGCTATTGTATGCTTACTCATTTAAATCATGGTGCCCTGGCATGCGTACGGTGCATGAACGCTGTGAGCTTATTTACAAGGCATTGCCAAACTATGATATAAAGCTTGTTATTTTTATACAGTCTTTTCTGAACTCACGTAATGAGCACCTGCAAAGCTTGTATGAACAGTGTTTACTGCAGGGTACGGATGCTGTAATACTGCAGGCAGATGCTATTACAAGGCAGCTTTCACATTATAGTACAGCATTGAAAGCCAGACACCATTTTGATATAACAGTTGACCTGTAACAATCAATGCAATGCTTTCAAATAATCAGCGGTAATACGAAATGCTTCCTGCAAAAATACATCATTTTCAAGGTCAATAAGCTTATCTTTCTTCCCTTTTTTAATTGAGCTTTCCAGATCCTTTTTGCGCTGTTCAATGCTACTTTCATCTTTTAGATTGATTTCCTTTGACTGCAGTTTTTGCTTTAAATCTTTGATCTCCTGTAAAAGTTTTACATACTGTGCATCGTTCTGCAATCGATTGTCAGATCTAACCTTTAGCTGTGCAATAACATCAGCAGTAAGATAATTCCTGTATGGCGTATAGGCAGCAGGAGGAATCTGTTTCCACTGTAATGCATATTTGAGTTTGTTTTCGCCAATGTCCCATATTGTTGTGATATCAGGTACAGTGATATCAGGTTTTATCCCATTAAGCTGATTTGATGTACCGGAAGGCTGATAAAAAATGGCATTGGTAATCTTGATAGCACCTTTTTTCTGATACAGTTCTTTATATGATTGCACGGTTCCTTTGCCAAAGGTTGCATCGGTGCCAATAATGAGACCACGCCGATAATCACGGATAGCTCCTGCAAATATCTCTGATGCACTTGCACTGAATTTATCAATGAGTACAACAAGTGGCCCGCTGTAGTATACTCCCGGGATTGGGTCATCTAATGGTTGAATATTACCGGAGCTATCGTACACCTGCATAACCGGGCCTGCATCAATAAAAATGCCGGCCAGTTTTAATGCCTCACTCAATGCTCCGCCAGGATTACCACGCAGGTCAACCACTATACATGCAACATTTTTCTTCATCAGACTGTTAATCTGCATGAGTGTATCAGCGGTTGAGCTTCTGCCTTCACCAAATCCCTGCTGTGACATATCAACATAGAATGAAGGTATTTTAATGTAACCAATGGCAGGCCCATTCTCAGGTTGAAACACTTCAGATTTTACAGCGCTATCTTCTAAGTTAATTTCCTCGCGGACAATGGGCACAATCATTCGCTTTTGTTCTTTACTGTCAGGATTAATCCGTATGATGGTAAGCTTGACCAGTGTGCCTTTTTTGCCACGTATCATTTTCACCACATCGCGCAGTTCCATGTCAACAACGTCCACAGGTTCATCATTGCCCTGAGCAACAGCAACAATGCGGTCATTGGGTTGCAATTGTAACTCTTTTGGAAGTTTGTCGGCCGCTCCACCCGGGATAATGCGGTCAACAATGGTATAGCCATCTTCTGAGCGTAACTGAACGCCAATGCCTTCAAGCTTCAGATTATTAGAAATCATGAAGTCTTCATGTTCTTCCTGCGTCAGATAGTTGGTGTGAGGATCAAGTGCCATTGAAAATGCGTTAAGAAAAACTGAAAACTGCTTTGCCTTATCAAATTCCTGAATACGCTTATTGTTAAGGTAAAACTTGCGTTTTAATTTTTCTTTTGCCTGGTCTTCGTTTAAGCTCTCTGAAGTTTGATAGTTTAAAAGCTGTAGCTTGATATTTTTGCGCCAGCGCTCTCTGAGTTCATTTTTGTCTTTAGCATAGGGGATTTTATCGCTATCTAAGTTTATGGTTTCATCTTCGGTAAAGGTGTAATGCTGCTTGAGTAATCCATCAATAATATGATTCACTTCATCGACACGTTTTTTGTATGTTCCAAAAATATCATCAAGAAACGAAAAATCTTCTTTTTTGGCTAAGTCATCAATAAGGTTTTCATACCGTTTAGTAAATCCATCAACATCACTTTTGTAAAAATAATATTTACCAGGATCAATAGATGAAAGCAGGTTATTCAATGTGCGCTGAGAGATAGTATCATCAAATTCATGGTACAGTACGTGTTCATTTAAAAAGGTGCTGATAATATAATGAATATCGTTGGGATTAAGGACAACTGATTTTTTATAGCAGCCAAAAAACAGTATAGAAACTAATAAATACAGTACAATATGTTTTTTCATAATGAAACCCGTTCTTAGTATAAAGTTCAACGTTTAACGTTCTAAAATAATTATGTAACCTAATATATATCGTGGGGTAATTTTAGTCAAATAATTATCAATGGCCATACTTTATTCCTGGATAACAATAAATCTACCAGAATATAGAATGTTTGCGATAATTCCCTGTTCTGCTATTGAAGTATATACGTGTGTATCAGTACTTTTTGTAAGTGGTTTGAATCTGGCAATGGTTACAACATATATACAATAAATTAATTTGACATTATTAAGAGTTTGCAATCAATGTATTTGCTAATCCCATTTTTTAACAGGAGTCACTCTATGGCAGTAAAAACCGTCAGTCAGTTAGTCCAGATGCTTGAACGGGGAGAAACCACATCTGTTGAAATAGTAACGGAGTACCTCAAAGCAATTGATGAACACAAAGATTTGAATGCATATATCACTGTCACTCATGATGTAGCCTTACAGCAGGCTCAAGAATCAGACATGCGCCGTAAACAGGGAAAGCCAAAATCAAAGTATGATGGTATACCAATTGCCATTAAAGATAATATCTGCACAAAAGGGGTGTTAACTACCTGCGCTTCAGGAATTTTGCAAAATTTTGTACCACCCTATAATGCCACTGCATATCAAAAGTTGCTTGATGCCGGGTTTGTCCTATTAGGAAAAACCAATTTAGATGAATTTGCTATGGGGTCCACTACTGAAACATCGTTTTTTGGACCAACCAGAAATCCAGTTGATACAACAAAGGTCCCTGGCGGAAGCAGTGGTGGTTCTGCAGCAGCGGTAGCAGCAGATAGTGTGCCGGTAGCACTTGGTTCTGACACGGGCGGTTCCATACGCCAGCCTGCGTCATTTTGTGGAGTAGTGGGAATAAAACCCACCTATGGCCGCGTGTCACGCTACGGTCTGGTAGCATTTGCTTCATCGCTTGACCAGATTGGTACATTTGCTCACACTGTTAAAGATGCAGCAGATGTGCTTGCAGTCATTTCAGGGATTGATGAACGTGATGCAACATCCATCAATAAGCCGGTTGATTTTGATAGTACCACTATAACCAGCAATGTCAGGGGATTACGCATCGGTGTCCCCCAGGAATATTTTAACGGCGTTGATGAGGCGATAGTTACCGCAGTCAAGGATGTGTTAAAAAAATTAGAATTGCAGGGAGCAATTATCCAGGAGATTTCTCTGCAATACACTGACTATGCGGTTCCCATTTACTATCTCATAGCAACAGCGGAGGCTTCATCAAATTTAGCACGGTATGACGGTGTGCGCTACGGCTATCGCTCAAAAAATATTCAAAAGCTCAAAGACCTGTATGTGAAGACGCGCCAGGAAGGTTTTGGCAAAGAGGTAAAGCGGCGTATCATTTTAGGAACGTTTGCCTTGAGTTCTGGTTACTATGACGCTTACTATCTCAAGGCATTGAAGGGCAGACGCCTTATCATAGATGATTTTACCAAAGCATTCAGCCAGTGCGACTGCATTGTTGCGCCGGTAACAACAACAACAGCGTTTGGTATTGGCGAAAAGATTTCTGATCCGCTGTCACTGTATATGGCCGACATACTCACCATTCAGGCTAACTTAGCTGGCATCCCGGGAATGTCGGTGCCCGTGGCAAAGGATGCACAGGGTCTTCCCATAGGGGTACAGATTATGGCGCAACATTTCAATGAAAGGGTGATGCTCAATGTGGCACAGGCTATTGAGGATTGTGTTACACGGTAGCGTAGCTTTTTGTTTAACTGCGTGTGGTTACCAGTATGAAACAATACGATGTATAAGGACTGTAACAGTACCACATAATGATAGCCAGGCAATATCTGTACAGGTAAATTTTACTGCTTATGTAGCATACATACACAATAGCAGTGACATTGCGCTTACCAACAATGATGCTATCAGCCGATTAGCCAAAGGCGATGTGGAAGGTGCTCTGACCCTGTTACAACCTGCGATTTTTACCGGTGAGCCAGCAGTGCTCAATAATTATGGAATTGCATTAATACTTAAGGGTGACTTTGATAAGGGCTATGAGTATATTTATAAAGCGGCAGTACTGAAGCCGCATAATCCATATTTTAGAAAAAATTACCTGTACCTGCATGAGCTTAAACAATAAAACAATAGTATTGTTATTGGCGATAGTTCTTGCTACCGGTTGCCTGCATGAACCCGTTGATGAAGAATACTTTGATGACCTTTCCAGAGTCAAAGGTGGTCAGAAGCCAACACCGCCAGTTGATTTATCAATGACAATTAATAACTATATAATTACGCTTTCATTTTATACTGATAAGATAGATAATGGACAATTACTCACCTATGATCCTGATACTGGCAGCAATGAAAATCTGTATTATCTGGTGTATATATCAGCAACTGATCCAGCACAATTCAGCGACCCAAAGTTGTATTATGATATCAAATATTACGTGGGCTACGTTGCTGAAACTGATTTTGAAGAAGGCGTTGACCCAAAGGTTGTTACCATACAAATTTCTTCTTCCTATCATGGGCCGGTGTATGTGTGGATGACATCCCACGATGGTGGCAGGGAAAGCGACCACAGTGAAGTGGTAAATGGTGATATTCCGTAAAATCGTAATGTATGTGTAGAGTCGCCATGCGTGGTTTCCGGTAAAGAAGCCAGGCATGGTTTCAATAGGTTGATTGTAATAATAATGGATTTATAGTATGAACTATCGCACTGTATTATTAATTATTTTTGTAATTTTGTGTGCACACACGTCGTTTGCGCAACAACCCTTTACGTTTGTCAAAACTGATGAACCGGTGAGTTTATGGAAGGCACTTGCCTGGGACGTTCTTCCGGGCGGTGGGCATATATATACGGGGCATTATGAATATGCCGCTGTTTTTGCCGGTTTAAAAATTTCAGGTGTCTATGCTATGTATTACTACTATAATTACTGGCAATATCGTGGTTCGTTGTATCGATCGGCAAAAAAAGCAAATGAAGCAATAGATCCGGAACATGATTTACTTTTCAAGGACCCGGAAGGTGGCTATAAAACAGTAAAAGAATTTGGGTATGCATATGACAGAGCAGCTCATTATTTTACCTTGAGTATACTGGCAAATGCTGCTATATATATTACATCCTGGCTTTGTACCTGGTACCATGTTCAGGAGATCAATGAAAGCAGGCAACCAACATATGTAGGCTTTAATCAGTTTTCATTCACAACGGATGAAAATGGAACCATGTGGGCTTCCTGTACCATGAGGTGGTAAATGCTTGTTGATAGCTTTGGCAGAACTATAGATTATGTGCGTATTTCTGTAACGGACCATTGCAACCTGCGATGTGTATATTGTATGCCTGCAGATATCAAATGGTTACCGCATGAAGAGATTTTGCGTAATGAAGAGATAGTGAGGCTGGTGGATGTGTTTGTTTCTCTGGGAATTAAAAAAGTCCGTTTTACTGGCGGCGAACCGTTACTACGAAAAGGCTTTTTTGATATTGTAAAACAGGTACGAAGCAACCACAAAGAATTAGAAATATGTATAACTACTAATGGTATATTACTTGAACAATATATTGATAAAATACAGGAATTCAACGTTCAGAAAGTAAATGTAAGTCTTGATTCTCTTAATCCTGATACATTTGCAAAAATTACCGGGGTTAATGCCATACACAAAGTTATAAACGGAATACTGAAAATAACAGCGTTAGAGGGTGTAGAATGTAAAATTAACGCTGTAATAATGGAATCTACACTTGATGAACTGGAAGAACTGGTGCGTTTTGCAACAAATATCCATGCAATTCGCTTTATTGAACGCATGCCGTTAAGTAATGATCCGGTACCATTTGTGAGTGCAGATACATTACTTCAAAAATTGGAATCATTAGGAACAGTGCAGCGTAAGACAACAAGCGATACACATGTTGCTGCAATGTACAGATTTTTGCCCAGGTGGGATAAACGTGCAGTTATTAATGTTGGAATTATACCTGCAGTGTCACACAGGTTCTGTGGTAAATGTAATCGTTTACGGGTAACTTCAGATGGTATGCTCAGGGCTTGTCTGCATGATGCAACTGAATATAATTTAAAAAAGATACTCAGAGGACAATTAAATGATAATATACGTGAAGTTATAACCAATGCCGTATTACATAAAAAGGAAGGACATTCATTAATGCAATGTGATGATACTGCGTTTAATTGTTCAGGTATGGCAATGCATTCAATGTCAAAAATTGGTGGATAAAAAAAGCCGCATATAAGCGGCTTTTTTTATGCGGGGTGTACGAGACTTGAACTCGCGACCTCCTGCGTGACAGGCAGGCACTCTAACCAAGCTGAGCTAACACCCCTTTTGATTAAAACTATACTACAATAGGTTAATCACGTCAACATCTGTCAATAAAAAAAATCACATTTTTTTTATTATGACAAAAAAAATATAAAAAACGCTTTTATTTTTTTATCATCTATGATGGCTATCATATTTGAGTTTTTATTTTGATGAATAAAAGGTTGTAAAATGAGCTTAACAATTTTTGATGATATTTATAATGAAATCCGAAAACGTAATACTGCAGGTGGATTTAAAGGTGTTCCCTATTCGGATGAATTTGTAAAGTATGTATCTGGTTATTATGGACTTTCTATTGATCTTATTAAGCGTATCATTCAGATACTTATTAATGCCCATAAAATATTTTCTATTGAGATTATAGCAGAGGATAAGGTCCGTGATATTTCCAGGGTGGAAGGGTATGTGGTTGCAGACCTGGTTGTGATACGAAAATTAAAATCGTTTTATCAAAGTGAACTTATTATACAGTATGAAAACGAATTCCATAAACGCTTGATGGTACATCAGATAGTTAAAGAAATTTTCCCAATGTTACGAAGCCTCAACAATACTGATATTGGGAAGGTTGCCAATTTAGCTATCATGCTTGAAGAGCTTGAAAGGTATATGGAGAAGCATTATGATGAATTTACTGAAGAATGGAAAGCTAAGCGTCTAGCTTACGAGATAAGTATATCCAATATTGATTTGCAGTTAGAAAGGAAACAATCCCAGAAAGGGAAAGATGATGGTCAAGGTTCCCCATCAGTTAAAGACAGAAGAAAAAAGAGAGTCGTAGATGCACCTCAGTATAAGGAATTTATTGATAAAAGTAAAAGTTACCCATTAGAAAGGATTTTTCAGATATATGGCATAGAATTTTTTTTACGTGTCCAGCTACGTAATTATAAGTTTGACTATTTGAAAGAGCTTGTACAGGCCAAAAAAATAAAGCGAAGGTCAGATTTATTGTTACTTAAAAATATGCTTAATGCAGTTATCCATAATAGAGATAAGGACCAGCAACTGGTGCAATATGAAGATGCAATATATTCACTCATGCAGACTGTAAATCATCATTTGTTTGTAGAAAGGGAATGACTTAAGATGGTGTTTATTGTATATTTTGGCTAATACAATGTTGTAAGCATTCCTACTTTTCTGTACGGTTTCTTCCAAGTTTTTTTGCCTGATATAATTTTTTATCAGCTTTATCAATTATATAGTCCCAATGGTCACCAAGATTTGGGAACTCAGTTGTACAACCTATACTTACTGATACAAATTTTGATGATGTGGTGATTGCAGCTGGCAATTTAAGGTCCAATACTTTTTTTCTAATTCGCTCGGCAATTCTATAAGCACCAATAATTTCAGTTTCAGGAAGTATAACAATAAATTCTTCGCCTCCATAACGAGCACACATATCTGCTGGGCGATGGATGCAACTTTTAATTGTTCCACCTACTTTTTTTAGTACCAGGTCACCAACGATATGACCAAATTTATCATTATATTTTTTAAAATAATCAATATCTATCATTAATATTGAAAGAGGAGTTTGATTGCGGATAGCTCTATGCCATTCGGCATGAAGGTATTCTTCAAATCTTCTCCTGTTGGGCAATTCAGTGAGTGGGTCAATATATGCAAGATTCTGGAAAGTTGCAGCAATATTTTCCAGTTTTATTTTTTCACTAAAAAGTTTTTCCAGTTTGCTGTAAAGCCTGGAATTTTGATTTGCAAGAATAAAAGACTGGAATACAATAAATATTAAAAAACCATACGGCACCATATATGTTGTATTAATCAAATGTAAAAAGTGTAGCATATCATTTACAATAGCCAGAGCAAATATTAAAAAAGCTGAGAGAAAAAAAACTGCATATTTTCGGTTATTCTTGATTGCACGGGCAAATATGAATAAAATTAATAATCCATATACCATCATTATACCTAAAAATAACGATAGCAGCTTTGCAAAGTAAAAAACAGGTGAAATAATTATTAGAACAGTATACAAAATGCCAATAGTAAGAAAGCTTTTAAATAAGCTTGGATTGACATCATCAGGATAAAGATTTTCAATGAAAAGCCCAAAAAATGTTAATCCTAATGACATTGTTAAATATGTTATACGAACCAGTATATTCCAGGGCAAGGTGGGGAATATAAGCATAATATGAAATTCCCCAAATATGATAGATAAAAGTGCCATTAATAAGCTGAATATACCAAAGTAAAGAGATTGCTTATTGTTTTTCTTAAAAATATATAATGCTAAATGATACAGTGATATGAATAACAGTGCACCAAATATGAAGAATTTAACAATTATACTTTTTATATAATGTTGTAAGATAGACTGTTTATTTCCTAAAAGAATAGAATTGGTTATTCCTGCTTTTGCATAGTAATAATTAGAAATGTGAATGGTAATGTCGATTTGATTAACTGTCAATGGAATATCAGCTATAGTTTGTTTCCATGCATGAATACTATTATCAGGAGTAGTTCCAGGTTTTCCAACTTCTACTAAAAGTATATCGTTTACATATAGCGAATATGAACTGTCAAGTTTTGGGATTAAAATAGAAAGTGAGTGCGGTTTGTTGTTGCTTAAAAGAACTGTGGCCCGATATGTTGCAAAACCAGAAGCAGGTAGACTTTGGTTATTAATGTTATACTTGCTCCATGATGCGGGGATTTTCATATATTGTCTATTTATGTTTTTTAAGTTCTTGAAATGTTTAGGGTCGTAGAATTTTCCATAATAGAATTCCCATTCACCATCCAGTGCAACAGGACCATTTTCCCATTGATAATTTCTAAGGTCAAAGATTCCTTTTTGTGATGGTGGCGCAGCATGGATATACTGGATAAAAAAATAAAAAATAAAGATAGAAGCAGCAATTTTACCCAGATATTCGATTATAATAGTATGGTGTAATCTGGTATTCATTAGTGTTTAACACATTATCAATATAGTAATAAATACTACTCATTAATAAGGTTTGATGTAATAAAAAATAGTAATATTGCAAATATTTGATTAATGTTATTATCAAAGTTATAGAGACAACAAATGATCAGAATAATCTTCTGTCAAACTGAAAACAAATACATAGCAATGAGCTTAAAAAATATAAGTGGATATAGTATTTTCATACTATCTGGATTCATATCAGGAACTATCGCCCATGAAGATACTATTATTGTTTGATAATTAGCCAGACACCAATATACATTTTGTCTGTGAGTTTTATATAAATTAAATGTGTATGAGTCGATATTCTAAAAAATTGCGATAAGTAATGGCATCATTATCCCTGAAAAAACAATCGTATTGACAACAAACATACTGGTTGCCATTTCCTTGTCTAAATTAAATAGTATCGATGTGATAACAGAATAAATAGCTGCAGGCATAAACGATTGCAATTGTATTACAGTTTTAATGTCATGCGATAGTTGTGGAAACAATAACAAAAAATACATAAACAAAGGCACAATAATAAATTTTATTAAAGCAAGCATTATATGTGCTTTCCAGAAGCCCTTGATATCCTTGAATTTAAAATAGATGCCCATTGAAAAATAATAAATGGTGAGAGATGTAGCAAGCATAGGGTCAAGAGGAATATTAATGATAGGCCTTTTTATATCAAAATAGTGAAGAAGCAAGGCAGCAAACACTGCATACAATGGCATGTTTTGAGGTGTAAGAATGTAGCGCTTAAAAGAGAAAGGCGCGTTGGTACCAACATACCGTGCATAGGAAAAGATGACCATTATTACATACGGCATAAAATAAATAATAAATATAAATGCTAATGCCAGCCCTTTTTCCCCTATAAACAGGTAGCATAAAAACCCACCCATTGTGAAACCATGATTTGCAAGGGATGAACTTATAATAAACGTGTGTTTTTGTATGCCTTTGCATTGAGTCAGGGTGCATATGGCAATGCCTGCTAAAAGCCCTAAAATGACCTCTGTAAATCCTGCAAATGGAAGGATTATAAGGTCAGGTGTCAGATCAAGACCCCAGATGGTCCATAAAACAATAAAGGATTCAAGACTAATAAGGTTTATGGTAATCAGGCGTTGCGACAGCTTCTGGACATCAATATATTGTTTTGAGGAAAAGTATGCACCTGCAGTAATTGGCAGCCAGATACAGAGCTGGAAAATAATAAATTTGGTTATGATAGTATTCATACTTCCAATAATTATCCCTTGACTACTTTTAAGTCAACACCTGTGCTCATTTTTTCATAGTATACCATTCTTTGATGTATAGTTCAATGTCATTGTGGTAAATATGTGAATATCGTCAAATTAAATACATGCCTACTTTTCTATCCCATCAGGTAGTAATTTATTTTATATTAAATGCTATTTTCACCAGAAGTATATTTCCAGGTGACCGTGTGGATATGGCTAAAAAAATGTTATATAAAATTGCAATTCAACCGATTGTTTATATGAGGTCAGCTAACCTGTTCAAGGAGGGACAGGTGACCAAGAAAAGGGGTAACGATATGAAACGTCTCATGAACAAGGAGGATCGTGAGATAAAGAAGAAAATTGCTAAGGAAGTATCACCAAAAATCCTGGAATATCGGAAGAAGATATCCGATGAGGCATATCTGGAACATGCCATTAACCGAATTGCAACGGATTTATCACATTATCTCACGAAGTAGTATTGTAGGTTAGCTGATGTATCAGCTGGTATCGGCCTGCTACTGGCAGGCCGATACATTTTAATTTCAGTAACTATCGCAAACTCTTACCAATGGATTTGAAACATGATACCACGGGATTCATACAAGATTGTGGTCCAGAGTAAAAGATTAACAACAATATTCTGGGTTATATTCATTGGACTTATTGCTGGTATTGCGTATATTTACCGGTATTATTTCTGGCCTTTTTTGTTTGCCCTTATATTTTATATTGGATTAAAGCCTCTCTATACCTGGATACTACAGTACGTAAAAAGTAGAATGCTAGCAAGCTTTGCCATGGTGGGGCTCATTATTGTTGCCATACTCATTCCTACGTTTATTCTCCTTATCAGCCTCAGTGATCAGGTTATGGAGTTTTATAATTTTTTGCAGTTGCAATTTGACCCAAAGGTTTTCAAGCAATACCTTATGCACAGCAAGTTTTTGAAAGAAACTCTGAAATACTTTAATATAACACAGGATGAGCTTTTCCAGCGTATTGTCCGCTACATGCAGGATATGTCGTTGACACTATTTTCTAACCTTACCGGGTTGCTCACATTTTCCATACGGTTTTCCATAAACTTTTTCTTTATGTTACTCATACTATTCTTTCTTTTCAAGGATAGTGAGCGGTTTGAAAAAAGTATTTATACAATATTGCCGTTTCCCAATGACATAGAGCACGATATGGTTGATACTCTGAAAATGGTGGTCCGGATTCTTTTAGCTGGCAATTTCATGATCATGATGTTACAGGGTTTGTTTGTAGGTATTGGATTTGTGATTGTGGGTCTTTCAACGCCGGTGCTCTGGGGTAGTATTGCTGCAGTGTTTTCACTCATCCCGGTTATTGGCACAAGTTTTGTATGGTTACCAGCGTCTCTGTATTTACTGGCGATAGGTAGCCCCGTCAAAGCTTTGATTATAGCCCTGTGGTGTTTAGGATGGTATCTTCTGCTTGAGAATGTACTGAAACCAGTGGTTTTTGGTGAAAAGCTGAATTTTCATCCTCTCATACTATTTTTCCTGTTACTCGGAAGCTTGCAGACCTTTGGATTACCGGGCATAATTATTGGGCCAATTCTTTTGACTTTGTTCTTCTCATTCTGGGAGATGTACAAGATTTTAGATAGTTATGAAGCTGTATCTGATAATTCCGCCAAAACACAGAAAAAGAAATAATGATAACGATAGCTTATTTATTCCCTTCTTACATGTATCCATTAACTTTCCGGAAAAACCAATAACTTATTTGACAAAAAACTGTTTTGCGTATTATTCTTGACAACCTGTTATAGTGAATTGTTTTGTAGGTCCGTATTGTCATTCTATTTTCAGAGGAGTTTATGATGAAAATTAACAAATACATTATTCTGGCATTACTACTTACTACTGGCTGCACATCAATGAAGTTCTGGATTCCGTCATATTCTTTTGATGAAGTAATTGCAATAAAAGCCCAAATTGATGCAGCTGAAAACCCTGCTAAAGGCTTTTTACTTTTAAAACAACTGGAAAGAAAACGTGTTACGGTCAACAATGCTATTGTCAAACAAATTAGTAATTCCATAAACATTGACTATACATTCAGTGTGATAGCAACTGTGGAACACTCCTCAGGGCCAATAGATTGCTATATCTATACAAGAAACTGGCGCAATGAAGAAGATTTTACGTCAGTTGCGCGGTTAAAGTCTGGTGATACAATTTACGTTATTGGCCGTTTCAGCAGATTTTTAAAACTTCCTGGCAATAAATATGCTGTGGAACTGGTAGAATCCAATATTTCTAAATTGAAATGAGACTATTATAATTTTTAAGGAGATATCTATGGAGTCGTATATTCAGGAGTTATTTGCAGATCGGATAGGTGGTAGCCAATTTGGGAAAGTTGAAAAGATATACAAGTTTGAAAAAATTAAAATGGCTAAGCGTGAAGCTCTCAAGAATAATCCGGGGAAAGAGCTCATTGATTTAGGTGTTGGCGAGCCTGATGAAAAAGCTTTTGATATAGTAATTGAATCACTTTGTAAAGAAGCCTATAAACATGAAAACCGTGGGTATGCAGATAATGGTATTCCTGAGTTTAAATATGCAGCAGCTAAATATTTAAAAGAAGTATTTGGAGTTGAGGGAATTGATCCTGAAACAGAAGTAAACCATTCAATTGGTTCAAAGCCGGCACTTGCCATGTTGCCTTCAGCATTTATTAATCCGGGTGATGTATGTTTAATGACAGTTCCCGGGTATCCAGTTTTTGGTACTCATACCGAGTGGTATGGTGGGCAGGTGTATAATATCCCATTATTAAAAAATAATAATTTTTTGCCTGATTTGGATTCAATCCCTGCAGATATTGTAAAAAAGGCAAAAGTTCTTGTTATAAATTACCCCAATAATCCTACAGGAGCAGTGGCTACTGAGGATTTTTATAAAAAGGTCATTGAGTTTGCACTTAAAAATAAGATTATGGTGGTACAGGATGCCGCCTATGCGGCCTTGACCTATAATGGGAAGCCGCTATCATTTTTAAGTATCCCCGGTGCAAAAGAAGTTGGGGTTGAAATACATTCGCTATCAAAAGCTTTTAATATGACAGGCTGGCGAATGGCTTTTGTTGCAGGCAACCCTCTTGTAGTAAAAGCATTTGCAAATGTAAAAGATAATTATGATTCAGGGCAATTCAAGGCCATTCAGAAGGCTGCAATAACTGCCCTGGAACATCCTGAGCTAACTGAAAAAATAAAAGAAAAGTATAAAAGAAGACTATCTTCACTTGTTACAACCTTACGACGTTTGGGCTTTGATGCACACATGCCTGGTGGAACATTCTATCTGTATGTGCAGGCACCAAAAAAAACAAAAAGTGGAATTGTTTTTGACAATGCAGAAAGTTTTTCGCAATATTTAATAAAAGAGTGCCTGATATCCTCTGTGCCATGGGATGATGTGGGTAATTTTGTCCGCTTTTCGGCTACGTTTGAAGCAAAGGACCAGAATGATGAACAGCGTATTTTAAAAGAGGTGGAAACCAGATTAGGGGGACTGGCATTTGAATTTTAATGGGTGGTTATACCTATGACCAGAAAAACTCTTTTACTGATTACAGGTGGTGCTGTTGCAATTATACTGCTGGCAATTGGCATTTACCGGTTTTATTTTTTACCTGTTTCGTATCAGGATACCATAACCGAAGGTGTTGCTTTCCCTGTAGCAATTTATCGACTTGATAAAGGCTATCCGCTGATTGTAGCAGAAAACCGTGATGACGCAATATTTGCATTAGGAATTGTTCATGCACAGGATAGGCTCTTACAAATGGAGTTTTTGCGAAGTCTTGCAACTGCTACAGGTGTCCAGGATGATTTGTCTCAATACGAAAGCATAGACAGGCTGGTCAAAGCTGTAGGATTGCCCTTAAAAGCAAAGACGTTATTGTCGGAACTATCGCCACAGTACTTACAGACTTTGCAAAAGTATGTGGATGGCATCAATACCTATACATTTAAGATGGGGCATGCCAGTAAAAATAAAACACACTGGAGTGTTGAAGATATTGTTTGTATTACCCTGTTTTTAGAATTCTGTAATGCGTTTGTTACAAACAGTGAACTTTTCTTTCCTGTTGAGGATAAAGATTTTCCACTGCTTTACCGTGAATTAGCTAATAAAAAAATTGTCCATAGCTACAGAAAGCAGGATTTCACTATTATCAAAGAGATACAAAAACTGCAAGAAGTTGTTGCATCAATTTTTGGGCTATATGGTTCATATACAAGAGGATTTGCTGTTGCTATCCCCTCACGTTTGATGTACACTGATTCTGCTACACTGTGTTCAAGTTATGAGCACAGTGTTTCTCTGTACCCCATGATATATCCTGTAAATTTTCAGGTTGCAGGCAAAGTTATTGAAGGGTATACATGTGCAGGATTGCCGTATGTTGTTGCAGGGAAAACCAATACACTCCGCTATGCTTCATTCTCATTATTTGCTGACAGTCAGGTGTTTTGCAAATATCAGACACAAACACGCAATAATGTATTGTACTATAACAGTGCTGCAGGGTATAAAGAATTACAATGTCAGCCTGATGCATCGCAATGCGTATCACGGTTTACCGATAGTGGCCCGGTTATATCTGATGCTTTTGAATATAATCTGAAAGATGCAATTGTAGCAATATCGTATGTGTCCCCTGCAAAAGGGTATATTGAGTCGATGATTGATGTTGCTTTTGCAAATTCAATACAAGATGTAATACAGATCGTTCAGAAATATAAAGGCCAGCCGCGTGTATTTATTGTGCAGGATGATACCAGGTCATATCAGATTATTGCCGGAAGTGCGATGCTCGATAATGAATCTGTATTGCTAAGCCCGGAGAAGGCATTATTGTTAAAAAATGCTCCTGCCTTATTTGAAATAAAACAGGCTGATATGTGTATGGCTGGGAGTGAATTTGTTGAAAACCCATCACCCGCAATCCAGCGTGTAATGGTATTTAACAATACAGGTAGGTTATCCTCACTATCCCATGAACTGTCACATTACAATGAGATGCAATATAAGGATATTGAAAAAATTCTTTATAGCGTTACATACCCTGATGCTAAGGAATATCTGGTTATTATCAATAATTTGCTGGATAAAATGCCCATTACGTCTGCTAAGTTGGCAAAAGTCTATTTTAGGGATTGGGATTTGACCATGGGAAGCAGTGAGGTGGCTCCCACGCTCTTCAATGCCATTATTGCTGCAATGATTCGGGAAACATTTGCAGATGAGTTACCCAATGCAGTAAAGAATATGCTTACACACTATTCAATTTTTGAACCGGAGTTTAAAAGGATTTTTAAGGAGGATAGATCAGTATATTTTGATGATATAACAACTCTAGAAAAGATAGAATCGCGGGATATGATTTTTGATAGAGCATTTTTGCATTCATTAAAACCTTTTAACTATACAATAGGCCCGTATATTGACGAATGGAAATGGGGCAAAGTTCACAGCGCAACAATACATTATCTTGATTCAGGTTCACTGGTTAAAAATGTAATGGGGAAAAAGAAAACAATAGCCTTTAATGGGTGTGCTTCTACTGTATACCGGTCACTCTCTGAGCAAAAAAACTTCAGTGTTGATACTGTAACCGTATCATGTTTCTATATGGATAAAATGGTTCACCGGGCTTCTCTATCAACGAGCATATCCAGCAATCCAGCTTCCCATTATTATAATGAGTTTGTAGCAAAAGATTCATTTAAGGATATTAATTTGAGCAAGAGGAATGAGCTTTTTTTAATAAAACCAGTGAAAGAAATCCAGAAACAGTAGTGTAACACAATTGGAGCTGATCGGATTCGAACCGACGGCCTCTAGAGTGCGATTCTAGCGCTCTCCCAGCTGAGCTACAGCCCCATTGTATATACGTCAACCTAAGGGCATATTGGTATTTAAGTCAATTGATTTTTATATAGTCAGTGATTACAATCTTTTAGGATAATATTACAAAAAGGACTCCAGGTATGCTTGATTTTATTTTAGACTTTATTGCAAAGCTACTATCGTATAGTATGAAATTTATTAATTGGGTAGCTGATATTTTGATGCGGTTGATAGATTATTGTATTGGAATTTTTCGGGAGCTAGAAATACAGGAAAAAATAATTATTTTACTTTCAATAGTATCAGTTATCATACCCATTTTGCCTATTGCACGATTTTATATTTTTGAAAGCTGGTATTATGTTAATAACCCACTGGCTGTTTATTTTATCGGTATTATCATAATAATGGTGATTTCAACCATAGTACAAAAACCCTGGATATTGATTACAAGGCTTATCATCATTGTATACTATTTAGCGTGGATGATATATCTGCCTGCAGGCAATCTTATCACCAGGGCAAAACCATATGAATTAGCGTATGGGTATTATATTAATATTGCGATTTCAATAGTATATATAGGGTTATGCGTGTTTTCGCTTTTGAGTCAGCGCCGATAGCTTATTAATTTTCTATATCATCAATTTTGGGCAAAGGCAATACCGGAATCCCCTCGTCAATCAACTCTTTCATTTCTTCTTTGGATGCATTACCATAAATATTGCGCTCTTCTTCAATACCATAGTATATTGCACGGGCAACTTCAGGAAACCTGTCGCCAACATTTTCAAAATGTTCTTTGATATATGATTCAACCATGCGAACCATTTCAAAGAAGGTTGGTTGTTTTTTTTCAAGTAATGAGCTTTTTGCCTGTATTGAGCATCCGGTATACAGTCTCTTTATTTCGCGCGAATTGCACACCGGGCATTCAACAAGGCCTGCCTTCATCTGATCATCAAAGGCATTGTAATCCTTAAAAAATCCTTCAAATTTATGCCCATTATTACATTCTAAGTCAAAACTGATCATGGTATGGACTCTTCACCGTATTGTATTAAAGCCATTCATTAATAATTGTAATAGTATGGCAAATATATTTCAAAAAATTTATAGTATGTGCGATAGCTCATAGTATTGACACAATGGTGGGAAAAATCCATAATATATAATCTAGATTACCTGGCAAATAATGGAATACTTTTTAAAAATGCATTTGTTACCACTTCATTGTGCAGCCCAAGTAGAGCAAGTTTTTTAACAGGTAAATATGCATCACGCCATGGTGTTATAAATAATTTTTCACCATGGAAAGCTGAAAATGTGACATTTATGGAATTGTTAAAGCAAGGTGGATATGATACAGCTTTCATTGGAAAATGGCATATGCCCGGGAAAGGTTTACCTCATTTACGGGGTGTTGATCTTTTTATTTCCTTTACAAGAAAAGATGGGCAGGGTGATTATTATAATTGTCCACTTTTTGTTAATCATAAGCCAGTCTCTAATAATAAAGAATATATTACTGAAGAATTAACAGATTATGCTCTTGAATTCATTTCTCAACCAAGAAAAAATCCATTTTGTCTGTATCTTTCGCATAAAGCAGTTCATCATGATTGGAAACCGCCACGGCATCTTAAGGGATTATATAAAAATGAAAAAATTGATTTCCTTGCACCAGAATCAGATAAGTGGAACACATGGAGTGGAAATAACTGGCTTGAAGGGTCAATGGGCTCAATGCATGATATATACAAGCGATACTGCGAATGCCTGGTTTCTGTTGATGAACAAATTGGTCGTATTATTCAGCTACTAAATAAAATGGGCATCTTAGAAAATACGGTAATAGTATATGCTGGCGATAATGGATATATGTGGGGCGAACATCGACTTTATGCAAAACACTGGCCTTATGAAGAATCAATCAGGATCCCGTTTATTTTTTTCTACCCCGGAATTGTCAAAAAACCTGGTAAAAGGGAGCAAATGATTTTGAATATTGATCTGGCTCCAAGTTTATTACAGTTAGCTGGTATTCGTATTCCAGATTGGATGCAGGGTGAAAGTTTTGTCCCAATTGTAAAAAACCCACTTTCACCGGGAAGAAAGTCCTTTATGTATGAACTTTTTAAAGATTTCCCTTTTGGAGGGAGGGTTCCTCCAAACAAGACTCTGCGTACAGAACGTTATAAGTACATAGAATGGCAAGCTTGTAGAGGACCTGAACTATATGATTTATTGGAAGATCCAAAAGAGATGAATAATATGATTGGCACACAAAAAGCCAAAAAAATCGTGCCCATGTTAAAGAAGGAATTAGAAGAAATAAAGATAAAATATGGTGCCATAGATTGAATTTTGTGAGTAATAAATACTGATATTTTTTATAATTTTTATTGACAATTATATAGTTAATTTTGTATGGTCACAAAACGTTGATTTAAAAGACTACATCCTGTTAATACTGAAGTGAGGATGTACTAAAAAAAATTTTTTTTAAAGAATTTTTTTATCAAAAAAGCTTGACAGTACAATAGTGTTTAACTATATGTACATATCGCTTAACGATAGAAGCTGACGTGTTCTTTTTAACCATCGTATAAAAAATTTCTTAAAGAAAGCTTTAAAAAAATCGAAAAGTTTGTAAGAAAAACTTGACGAACTAAAATAAAGCGAGTATATTTAAAGAAAAGCTTTCAGAACACTTTAAGCAACTCTCCCACATGAGTGGGATTTTTTATCCAAAAACATGGTTCTTTGAAAACTGAGTAGTATCTCACGGGTGAATGGTTTCATCTTTGTAGAAAATAGGTTTTGAAACCTATAATAATTTAATTTTAGAATGTAAACTCTTTATTATATTCTATAATGGAGAGTTTGATTCTGGCTCAGAACGAACGCTGGCGGCGCGTCTTAAACATGCAAGTCGCACGGGATCCCTGATGCTTGCATTAGGGTGAGAGTGGCGAACGGGTGAGTAACACGTGGATAATCTACCCTCAGGTTGGGGATAACTCCGGGAAACTGGAGCTAATACCGAATAAGATGGTAGGAACGCAAGTTCCAGCCATTAAAGGTGGGGATCCCGATTTATCGGGACCTATCGCCTGAGGATGAGTCCGCGGCCCATTAGCTAGTTGGTAGGGTAATGGCCTACCAAGGCTACGATGGGTAGCCGGCCTGAGAGGGTGAACGGCCACATTGGGACTGAGACACGGCCCAGACTCCTACGGGAGGCAGCAGTTAAGAATCTTGCGCAATGGGCGAAAGCCTGACGCAGCGACGCCGCGTGGAGGATGAAGGCCTTCGGGTCGTAAACTCCGGTAAGCAGGGAAGAATAAGTTATGGCTAATATCCATAGCGATGACGGTACCTGCCTAAAGCCCCGGCTAACTACGTGCCAGCAGCCGCGGTAATACGTATGGGGCTAGCGTTGTTCGGATTTATTGGGCGTAAAGGGCGTGTAGGCGGGGGACTAAGTCAGGTGTGAAATCCATGGGCTCAACCCATGAACTGCACTTGATACTGGTTCTCTTGAGTTTGGAAGAGGAGAGCGGAATTCCCGGTGTAGCGGTGATATGCGTAGATATCGGGAGGAACACCAGTGGCGAAGGCGGCTCTCTGGTCCAAAACTGACGCTGAGGCGCGAAAGCGTGGGGAGCAAACAGGATTAGATACCCTGGTAGTCCACGCTGTAAACGTTGTGTACTAGGTGTTAGTGGCTTGACCACTAGTGCCGACGCTAACGCATTAAGTACACCGCCTGGGGAGTACGCCCGCAAGGGTGAAACTCAAAGAAATTGACGGGGGCCCGCACAAGCGGTGGAGCATGTGGTTTAATTCGATGATACGCGAAAAACCTTACCTGGGCTTGAACTGTGCATGACAGGTGTAGAGATACACCCTCCGCAAGGCATGTACAGAGGTGCTGCATGGTTGTCGTCAGCTCGTGTCGTGAGATGTTGGGTTAAGTCCCGCAACGAGCGCAACCCCTACCCTTTGTTGCTACCAGGTAATGCTGGGCACTCTAAGGGAACTGCCGGTGATAAACCGGAGGAAGGTGGGGATGACGTCAAATCATCACGGCCCTTATGTCCAGGGCTACACACGTGCTACAATGGCCGGTACAAAGCGTTGCAAACCCGCGAGGGGGAGCCAATCGCAAAAAACCGGTCTCAGTTCAGATTGCAGTCTGCAACTCGACTGCATGAAGCTGGAATCGCTAGTAATCGTGGATCAGCACGCCACGGTGAATACGTTCCCGGGCCTTGTACACACCGCCCGTCACACCACCCGAGTCGGCAGCACCCGAAGTGGCTGATCTAACCCGCAAGGGAGGAAGGCTCCTAAGGTGAAGCTGGTGAGGGGGGTGAAGTCGTAACAAGGTAGCCGTATCGGAAGGTGCGGCTGGATCACCTCCTTTCTAAGGAAAGTATCAAATTGTGAAACCATTTACGTGCATGGTGCTACTCAGTTTTGAGGGAATCATTTTGTTTATCAAATCGATACGCTATAGGCCGCAAAAGAAATGAGCAAGAGTTATCATTGGGCCTGTAGCTCAGATGGTTAGAGCGTACGACTGATAATCGTAAGGTCGGTGGTTCGATTCCACTCAGGCCCAAAACCAGAATAAATCCAGTGTTGGGGGTGTAGCTCAGCTGGGAGAGCAACTGCCTTGCACGCAGTAGGTCATCGGTTCGAATCCGTTCACCTCCACATTGCACGTGCTTGAATAAGCATGGTGCAAAGATCTTTGAAATGTCAAGCCATACAACGACTGAAACTGTATCGCAAACATTATTAAAAGCGAGCGCTGACAAGCTATGAGTTAATTCATGGCAGAATAATATGGTCAAGCAACTAAGGGCGTACGGTGGATGCCTTGGCACTGGCAGGCGATGAAGGACGTGGCAAGCTGCGATAAGCCTCGGGGAGGAGCAAGCATCCTTTGATCCGGGGATCTCCGAATGGGAAAACCCATACCGATAATCTCGGTATATCTGCAACTGAATCCATAGGTTGCAGAGGCTAAACCCGGGGAATTGAAACATCTTAGTACCCGGAGGAAAAGAAAGCAAGCGCGATTCCCTAAGTAGTGGCGAGCGAACGGGGAACAGCCTAAACCGGTCTATACGTTACAGGCCAGGACCGCTGTAAGATCGGTGTAATAGGGGCTGAGCGGAGAGCATCCTGGTGCTCTCGGGAAGTTACAAAATCTCATCTTAACCGAACCCGCTGGAAAGAGGGCCAAAGAGGGTGAAAGCCCCGTAGGTGAAAAGATCGAGATCTTCCTGGTTCAGCTACCTGAGTACCGCGGGACACGTGAAATCCTGTGGGAATTTGCGAGGACCACCTCGTAAGGCTAAATACTAACCAGTGACCGATAGTGGACCAGTACCGTGAGGGAAAGGTGAAAAGAACCCCGGGAGGGGAGTGAAATAGAACCTGAAACCGTATGCCTACAAGGTGTGGGAGTCTCGACTTGTCGGGATGACCGCGTGCCTTTTGTAGAATGAGCCGGCGAGTTACTCAGTATAGCAAGGTTAAGTGATAGTAATCATGAAGCCGTAGCGAAAGCGAGTCCGAACAGGGCGACTAGTTATACTGAGTAGACCCGAAACCGAGTGATCTATCCATGACCAGGCTGAAAGTTCGGTAAAACGAACTGGAGGGCCGAACCGGTGTAGGTTGAAAACTGCTCGGATGAGTTGTGGATAGGAGTGAAAGGCTAAACAAACTCGGCAATAGCTGGTTCTCCTCGAAATAGCTTTAGGGCTAGCCTGGTGCGTTCAGTTATGGAGGTAGGGCTCTGATCGGGGTAGGGGGTCTACAAACCTACCGAACCCTTTCAAACCACAAATGCCATAACTTTAGAGCACTGGAGTCAGACTACGGGGGATAAGCTTCGTGGTCAAAAGGGAAACAGCCCAGACCAACAGCTAAGGTCCCTAAATGCATGCTAAGTGATAAAGGATGTGAAATTGCTAAGACAGCCAGGAGGTTGGCTTAGAAGCAGCCACTCCTTTAAAGAGTGCGTAATAGCTCACTGGTCGAGTGATTTTGCGCCAAAAATGATTGGGACTAAGCATGCTACCGAAGCTTTGGATCTCGATTTTATCGGGATGGTAGAGGAGCGTTCTATACGGGCTGAAGGTTAATCGCGAGGTTAACTGGACTGTATGGAAGTGAGAATGCCGGCATGAGTAGCGAAAATCCTGGTGAAAAACCAGGACGCCGTAAGCCTAAGGTTTTCTGGGCAATGCTAATCAACTCAGAGTTAGTCGGCCCCTAAGGCGAGGCCGAAAGGCGTAGTCGATGGGAAGCAGGTTCATATTCCTGCACCACCTGGTGGAGGCTATCGTGATGGGGTGACGTAGAAGGATAAGGGCGCAGGGTGTTGGTTATCCCTGTTCTTATGCGTAGGCTTGAATCCCAGGAAAATCCGGGATTCTTTAAGGCTGAGGCTGTAGGGGAGCTCCCCGCAAGGGGAGTGAAGGTCCTGACTCCAAGCTACCAAGAAAAACCTCTAAACGCAAAACTAGGTGACCGTACCGCAAACCGACACAGGTAGGCGGGGAGAGAATCCTAAGGCGCTCGTGAGAACCCTCGTTAAGGAACTCGGCAAATTAGTCCCGTAACTTCGGAAGAAGGGACGCCTCATTAGTGTGAAGCCCCCGCGGGCGGAGCACGAAGAGGCCGCAGGGAAACGGGCCAAGCGACTGTTTACCAAAAACACAGGGCTCTGCAAAATCGTAAGATGAAGTATAGGGCCTGACACCTGCCCGGTGCCGGAAGGTTAAAAGGAGGGGTTAGCCTAAGTTTACTTAGGCGAAGCTCTGAATTGAAGCCCCGGTAAACGGCGGCCGTAACTATGACGGTCCTAAGGTAGCGAAATTCCTTGTCGGGTAAGTTCCGACCTGCACGAATGGTGTAACGACTTGGTCACTGTCTCAACGAGGGACACGGTGAAATTGTAATGTTTGTGAAGATGCAGACTACCTGCAGAAGGACGGAAAGACCCCGTGGACCTTTACTGCATCCTGACATTGTAATTTGGTGCGGTATGTGTAGGATAGGTGGGAGACTGGGAAGTCTCGACGCTAGTCGGGATGGAGTCGTCCTTGAAATACCACCCTTATCGTATCGGGTTACTAACTGATTCCTGTTGATCCAGGATCAGAACAGTGTCTGGTGGGCAGTTTGACTGGGGCGGTCGCCTCCCAAAGAGTAACGGAGGCGCCCAAAGGTTCCCTCAGCACGGACGGAAATCGTGCATAGAGCGCAAACGCATAAGGGAGCTTAACTGCGAGACCTACAAGTCGAGCAGATACGAAAGTAGGGGTTAGTGATCCGGTGGTCCCGCGTGGAAGGGCCATCGCTCAACGGATAAAAGGTACCCCGGGGATAACAGGCTGATAGTGCCCAAGAGTTCATATCGACGGCACTGTTTGGCACCTCGATGTCGGCTCTTCGCAACCTGGGGCTGGAGAAGGTCCCAAGGGTTCGGCTGTTCGCCGATTAAAGCGGAACGCGAGCTGGGTTCAGAACGTCGTGAGACAGTTCGGTCTCTATCCTCTGCAGGCGTTGGAAATTTGAGGGGATCTGTTCCTAGTACGAGAGGACCGGAATGGACGAACCTCTGGTGTACCAGCTGTCGTGCCAACGGCACCGCTGGGTAGCTATGTTCGGAACGGATAACCGCTGAAAGCATCTAAGCGGGAAGCCAACCCCAAGATTAGATTTCCCCTGACCCTTGAGGTCACTGAAGACTCCTCGAAGATTACGAGGTTGATAGGCTGGAGGTGTAAGCACAGCAATGTGTTCAGCCAACCAGTACTAATCAGTCGTGAGGCTTGACCATATTATAAAAAGCCCCTCTTTTTGTAATGAGAGGGGCTTTTTTATTATATATTAACAAAATTTTAGATTTTATGGTTTAATCGTATCAATTAGTGTTAAGTTTTCTTTATCAAGCACCATAATAGTTTTATCCACTCTATTTATATATATAAAATTATCCCAAAAGCTGATAAATGTGTTCTCATTAACCTCTTCTGACGATTTTGAAACCATTTTGAGATTTGTATCAAAGCGGCCAAGATAAAATTTGCCATTTTCAATTACTATCGCATAAATAAATCCATCCTTAATTATTATAAAGCTACGCCAGAAAATGTTATCGGAACCATATAATTTGGCTTCCAGACTATTCCTGTCAAGTAATGTAAGCCGGTGCCCTATTGCATGGCTGCCCTTATGTGTAATGACAACAACACCGCCTGAGAATATATCATATCGGCTACCACAGATGTTTTTTTCTGGTGATTTAAATAAAATTTTGCGGGATGCAGGATCTATCATAACCATTTCGTTGTTATAATGACCATCCTGCAGGTATTCCTTTATTTTCAGATAATACAGTTTATCAGCATAAATATTTTGATCCAGTTCTTTTGATCGCAGTTTATCTTCTCTTTCATCCAATTCTTTTTCTTTTTTTTCTAGCTTTTTAACTAATTCTTTTTCTTTTGGGGGTGCTTTTTTAATTTCATCAGCAGCTATTTCTTCCTTTTCTTTTTCAAGTGCTTTTTCCTTTTCAGCTAAACGTTCTTCTTTTTCTGAAACTTTATTCTTTTTATCTAAAATTTCTGATTCCTTTTTTGCTATCTCCTGTTCTTTCTTTTTTATATCTTCCTTTTGTTTTTGTAGTTGTTGTTCTTTTGTTTCAATATCTTTCTGGATGTCCTTTTGTTTTTCTGGGGATGGTTCTTTTTTTATTTCTTCCTTCATTTTATTTATTTCTTTTTCTGTTTGCTGTAGTTCCTCTTTTTTCTGTTCAATGGATTTTTTATTTTCTTCTAATGTAGTAGTTTCCTGAATCACATCTTTTTTACTTTTCTCAAGATCTACTTTTTCCTGTGTTAAGATTTTTTCCTTTATGTCCACCATGTCCTTACGTGCCTGAATGTTTTTATCATCTTTTCTTATTTCTTGTAGTATTTTTTTATCTGATATAATATCTATCAGGATAGAATCAAGCTTTCCTTTTTGTGGTTGTTCGGTCAAGGGGATGAGCATTTTTGTTGCTCCTGGCCATTCGTAATATTTTGTTGAAATGCCTGCATTATATTTTGTTATATATTTTATAACAATGCTCTTGTATTTTGATGAAAAGTAATCAATGTTCCCCCTGTATATAGCATTATAATATGTTAAAAATAGGGCGATAGCTTTTGCGTGTTGTTGTGAGTAACCATATCTTTGCTGTAAATAGGCTGACAGGATTTTGCGGATTATATCAATATGTCCAACCTTTGCCTTTTTATCTATTGAAAATATTGTAGCTGAAAATTTTTTTGGTTCCTCTTCTGAAATTGCATTTATTAATGAATATTTCATTCCAAAACGGATAATTCCAGTATTGTTACTGTTGCGTGCCAGTGATTTCCCAATATTTTCTATGTCCTGTAATGAATCTGCTTTCTTATATGCGCCCTGATAATTTACAAAAATAACAGGTTCTGTCCGTATTTCGTCAATAGCAACTTCAAGTGCAGTAGCGTTTAGTTGTATAAAAGTAATCAAAAAAACAAACATAATAAATAGTATTAATTTATATGGATATAACATGCAAACCCCCACCCAAATGAACGTGTGATAGTGAAAAATAGTATAATTAAATTATTGGGCTGGTCAATTTAAAAATTTTAAATACAGAAAGAATATTTTTTATTTTAGTAAAGAAAATTTAATGATGAATATAGTTCCTTCATCTGGAGTTGAGTCTATTGAAATTTCGCCATTATGGTCATTGATAATTTTTTTGCTAATTGACAATCCTATGCCTAAACTCTGACTATATTTTTTTGTTGTGAAAAATGGGGACCATATGTGTTTTTGTATGTCAGGCTGGATTCCAATCCCATTATCTTCGATTATGACAATTACATAGTCATCAGAATAATCTGTTTTAATAGTAATTTTTCCTGTGTAATCAGATTGCATTTTTTTTGCTTTTTCAATGATGGCATCACGTGCATTGGTAATAAGATTCAACAGTATTTGTTCTATGTTTATTGAATTTCCATAAATTTTTGGTATCGAATCATTCAGCAAAAGTACTATATCAATATTATGCTTTTTCAATTGATTGTGGGTAAGTGTAACTGCATTCATTATTATTGTGTTAATATCTATTAGTTTGAAAATGTGGTTGTTAGTGGTAAAACTACGTATGTGATCAATGATATAGGTTGCTTTGTCAACCATGGTGCAAATCTTCTGAAGTTCAGATAAAGCTTCTAAATAATTAAAATCATCAAGATTAATATCATCCATCATGTTCTGGGCAATGCTCTTGATGCCTGTTAAGGGTTGGGCAATTTCATGGGCTATGCTTGCAGTAATTTCGGCCATGGTTGAGTATTTTGAAAGTAACTGGATATCATTGTCTTTCTTATTGAGCATTGCAATGTACTGGTCATTTCTTTGCTTTAAAAGCCTGTTTAACTTTGTCAGGTTTGCATTCATACGCGCAAGTGCCCGTATTTTTAAGAGTGCAGTTTGAGAACGTTTCAATGTATCATATATCATGATAGTTAAAAAAACTGTAATGAAACCTGTAAGAGTAATGATAAGTACCTGTATGTTTTGCATATAAGATATAAAACCTAAAATGACCGATTCGATGATCAGCATCCCCTGTAAGAATTTTATGCCATATTTGAATGATATTGTTTTATGTATTGTAAAGGCAGTATATATATGAATGAATGCCAGGATTACAGGCATAATGGTAAATGGCAAAAATAAAGCAATGATAGTTGCAAGCTGAGAAATTCCATATGTATAGATATCACCACGACTTAATGGTTTGATTAAAGCGTGAATAAACAGTGCAAAAACAAACGGGTATACTGGTATAATTAAGGTGATGTATGTATGGGATACATTTACAAGAGCTATCGCACCCGATGCTGTTACCCATAATACAATGGGTACAGAGTAACGCCCTTCTTTAAAATTAACGTTAGCAATTGCTACACAAAGGAAAAGAAAGGATAGCAGTGTTAATGATAATAAAATTGTTTCAGCCATAATACTATTTGATTTTTTTTAAATATCCTGTAGCATTGCCATACAATGTTCCATGTTACATACATCACGGTATTCAATTATTGATATGTCAACATATTTCACGTAATTTTTGTTTTAAAAGGGGATTGTCATGGGATTTACCTGTGGGATTATAGGTTTGCCAAATGTTGGGAAATCAACAATATTCAATGCATTAACAGGGGCACATGCCCCAATGGAAAACTATCCGTTTTGTACTATAGAACCTAATAAAGGCATTGTGCCTGTTCCTGACGAACGGTTGCATATAATTGCAAATATATTGGAAAAACGTGATCCTATTCCTACAAGAATTGAATTTGTTGATGTTGCAGGGCTTGTTAAAGGTGCTTCAAAAGGTGAGGGACTGGGCAATATGTTTTTAAGCCATATACGGGCAGTTGATGCGATAGTGCATGTGGTAAGATGTTTTACCAACAGTGATGTTGTCCATGTTGAGGGGGAAATTCAGCCATTGCGTGATATTGAAATCATTAATACAGAACTTTTGCTATCAGATGTGGAGGTAATACTGAGAGCAAAAGAAAAAATTGAAAAAAAGGCTAAATCAGGTGATAAAGAAAGTGCCCACAGGCTGGAAGTCATTGAGAGATTATTTCAGCATATTAATCAGGGCAACATGCTAAACAGGATCAAGCTGGATTCAGATGAGCTTTTAGTGTCCAATGAATATGGACTTATTACCGCCAAGCCAATGATTATTTGTGCCAATGTGGATGAGCAGGGAAATGCAACTGATGTATATACAACATTACATGACTATGCCCAAAAGAATGGGTTGGGAATAGTTGCAATAAGCGCAAAGATTGAAGAAGAAATTGTTGAATTACCACCAGATGAGCAGCGTGAGTACCGCCAGGCACTGGGTGTGGACAGATCAGCATTGGAACGCCTTATAACAACTGCGTACTCTATGTTGGACCTAATCACCTATTATACTATTACAACACAATTACAGGCATGGACTATTAAGCACGGGACAACCGCACAAAAAGCCAGCGGCATTATTCACAGCGATTTTGAAAAAGGCTTTATCCGTGCTGAAGTGTTTCATTACGATGACCTTATGAATTACAAATCTTTGCATGCTATAAAAGAACATGGATTGCTGCGAAGTGAAGGGCGTGACTACATTGTTCATGATGGCGATATCATTCATTTTTTGTTCAGTGTATAATGACTCTCTGTATTTCTGAAAACAGATGTATGAACAAAAGAACAAAAAGGCATACACCTGATTATTCATAATGTAATTGTATGGATTTATTTAAAAAATACATAACTATCTTTGGATTGGAATCACAATTTACTCTTGAAGAGCTTTCCAGTGCTTACCGAACGTTAGCTATGTTATATCATCCCGATATTAGCAGGGATACCGATGCATTGCAAAAAATGCAGCTTATTAATACTGCATATGATTATCTTAAACAACATGCTGTTTTTCTAAACAAACAAAATGAAATAAAGAATAATAATGGTAAGGACAGTGTTTATGCTGTTTATAAACAGGCTTTTACTATTTTGCAACAGGCATTTTATTACTATTATACGGATGGTACAGGATTTACCGGTAACAAAGGCTATCTTGTAGTAAAGCTAAAAGAAGCCAAAGCCCTGTTTTCAAAAATTATAAAAGAATATCCATATAATGAATGGGTTGATGATGCTATAGATAAAATAAACAGTATTAATAAATGGCTGTAGGTAAGTATTTACTATATTTTTTTTATAATGAAATATTCTAACGGATGGCGTGTAGAACTTCCCTTTTCATTGGGGTATCCCAATGCAATTACTGCCAAAAGTTCGTAGTCGCTTGAAAGAGAGCACAATTCATTAACCTGTTGCTTTTTATTGAGTATTTCACCCAACCACACAGCCCCCAATCCTTTGTCATGAGCAGCCAGTAGCATATTCTGTATGCATGCTCCAATCCCCAGTATATCTTTATCGCGGTTGTATCCTGATGGGATGTGATAAAAAACACATATACACACCTGTGATTCTTTAATAATACGAGCATACGATGTGCATTGTGACAATGCTTCTTTCTTATCCTTTGATTGAACAATAACAAAACGCCATGGCTGATTGTTAAGGCCTGATGGTGCCCATATTCCTGCTTCTATAATTTGGACAACAACATCATCAGAAACTGGTTTAGATGTATAATGGCGTATTGAACGTCTGCTTTTTATGGCTTCAATTACTTCCATGATACTACTTCTGATATGAGGCAAGTAATGCGTCAATATTATTTTGCTTTTTTTTAACGCGGGTAATGTGGTCATTAATTATTTTTTCAAAATCAACTTCGCCACGGATTATCTTTACACGTTCAGTTTCAATAAATCCTAAATTGGTTGTAATTTTTACAGTACTTGCAGTGTCAGCATATTTTTTTGCTTCATACCAGTAGGGCAAAGCTTCTTTATACATTTGTTCTGCAATTTTCAGGCTTTCCTGAATGTCTTTTGCATAATCTGCATCGTAAAAATATATATGCTGTTTATCATAGCGTGTAGCAATTTTGAGATAGTTACGCAGTATCAACATGTTGATGTGCATGAACATCAAATTACGGTATTTGTAATATTCATCTTCGGTTTGGATTTTAACCAGAGCTTGCGATGGATGGCGAAATTTACAGGTAAGTGCTATTTTTAAGCGATCAATATTTTTCCGCAATGAGTTTTCATCATAGTACAATTTCATGCCATACAGTTCATAGAAATCTTCAACATAATGAGGTACAACTTTATAATGCATACGCACTTTAGGGATATAATCTGAAAATGGGACAAACTCTTCTTTCTCTTTCTGGAAGTACTGATACTGGTAATCTTCGGCACCAGTTTGTACAGCTATTAATATAAGTACTATGGTTATAATATATGTTTGTATCTTCATGATGGTAGTATGTGTAATTTAATTATCATATACAGACTGCTATAATGAACTATCGCCCAAAAAATAGTACAGTATGATTATCGGAACGAAGGTGTTGTTGCGTGAACAGATTATTGCATATGTGCAAAGAGTATTCTTAGACCTATGATTATGAGTATGCATCCGCCAATTAGCTCAGCGCGTTTGCCAATAATGTCACTTGCTTTGCGGCCCAAAAAAACTCCCAAGGTAGAAAACAATGCGCAGGTTATACCAATAATAATACTTGGCATGATGATGGGTTTATGAAGAACGCCAAAACTAAGTCCCACTGCCAATGCATCAATGCTGGTTGCAAGTGCTAACAATATCAGGGTAAAGCCTTTTGATGGATCACCCTTGAATGAAGCTTCTTCCTGACTAAACGAAGCTATTATCATGCGTATTCCAATGAACAAAAGCAGGCCAAATGCAATCCAGTGGTCAAAATTTTTTATGATTGGTTCTATGGCAACTCCGCCAAAGTAGCCAATAATTGGCATTGCAAACTGAAATAACCCAAAATGGAAGGCAATTCTGAAATAGAATTTATGGTAGGGCTTGTAGATATATAATCCTGAAGCAATAGAAACTGAGAACGCATCCATTGCAAGTGCCACTGCAATTCCCAATGTGGATATAATGTCCATAGCTATCACTCAAAAAATAATTTTAAATATTTTTCAATACTTAGCGCATGTTCTAATTTTATCTGCGATTCAACTACCCATGATGATTGTGGAAAGCGAGCTAATGTTAACTGTAAAAGCTGGATTGCTTTAACCAGATCGGTTATAGCCTGTTCTTTTTTAAAAAAACCTCTGTTGTGTCTTTCATAGAATATTTCCTTCTGGGAACGCAGCAGGTAGTCATCACCCTGTCTGTAAATTCTGAATGCCTCAACATCAAGTATGTTGGCATATGAATCAATAATATTAAGACATTCTGATGATTTGTAAAATGTGAAAAGCAATTCTTTGAAAATATTGAAATGTTGTAAAAATTCCTCGTCATTGGTATATTCACACAGATTGTCTATTCCATGGTAACTGCGTCGTAGCTGCCCAACAATTTTTTTGAATATATCAGCATTTGCGGGCATGTCTCTGCGTGCCAGATTGTAAAGATTATACTGGAAATATTGATAGAGTGCATCCTTTGCTTTTTCACGGTATTGTATAAAATACTGTGTTAAAAGATCTTCGCGTAGTATATCTTCTTTTTTAAATTTTGGTTCTTTTTTCTGAGTTGTAACTTTTTCATTAACTGTTGATTTGTCTTTGAAACGATGGGCCATTATAGTATTGTACGCAACATTTATTGTTGCCATAGCTTTGTTAGCCCATTCAATTCTATGGGGATTTTTATCCGGATGGTACAATAATGCAAGTTTTTTGAATGCTTTTGCTATTTCAGCATCACTTGCATTCTTTGGAACCTGCAATAGTGTATACGATTCTTCTAATGTTAACATGTGAATTATATAGCATTTACATTGTAATATAAGTATATACGTTTACACTGCAATGCACTATGTTTTTTTATAAATCAATTATTTTATGGTGAATATCAAAAAAAAGTATACTGTATGTATTATATTAAAAGTTGAATTTTTTTTTAAGCGATAGTTAATGATATAAAATGTGCTTGCAAAAAAAACTATTTGTGTACAATCAATGGTAAATACGTATACAGCACCATTAGCGTTTTTGCCTGCATGTGCATTCCATACAATTATAATAATGATATGGCAGCAAGCGGTTGATGAAAAAATAATTGACAACAACTATACATTAGTATATATTAACAAAAAAGGCAAGGTAGCATCATGATAAAACCTTTAACAAAAAAACAGCAGGCAATTTTTTCCTTTATAAAACAAACGATTAAAAAAACGGGTTTCCCTCCAACAGTTCGGGAAATTGGCAATCAGTTTTCAATTACAGTAAAAGGTGCCTATGACCATTTAAAGGCAATAGAAAAAAAAGGATATTTGAGATGTGAAGCAGGTAAGTCGCGTGCAATTGAATTACTCATTGATAAAGAAGATGTATATGCTGATGTTCGTTCCATCCCACTGGTTGGGACAATTGCTGCAGGTATACCCATATTAGCACAGGAAAATATTGAACGTTATATTCAGCTTCCATCAGGATTTTTGCCCGAAGGCACATTATTTGGTCTTAAAGTTAAAGGTGACTCGATGACAGGTGCTGGTATTTATGATGGAGATATTGCCATTATCAGGCAGCAACCAAGTGCTAACAATGGAGAAATAGTGGCGGCACTCATTGATAATGAAGCAACACTGAAAATATTCAAAAAAACAGAGCGTAAAGTACAGCTTTTACCTGCTAATGAAAAATACAACCCCATAACAACTGATACTGTTACCATTTTAGGTGTATTGAAAGCATTATTTAGAACATATTAAATAAAAAAAATAGTAGACACGACATAACGCTGCTTCATTATGGTTCCATTCACAGAAGCCCAGTTTGGATAGTGTCTGACTATGCATAATGTGTATGACAAACAGTTCAGCTATGATCATTTGATTGATCAGTTCCATAATACCGATACAAAAATTAATGGATTACAGTTATTTTATGATAACAGAGATAAAGTTCTTTCCTGGTTTAACTATGATACTCTTATCACCATAGCACTGTACCACTTTATTGATCAATTGGCATATGAAATCCAGGAGTTTCCTCATAATAGCGACAGATATATTTTAGACATGCTCTATAGAAAAGCCGAAACTTATCTGGCCTTCATGAAAGGGTTACAGTATTATGAGCAGTTTTTACTTATCAATAATTTAATTCATGATGATGTGCTTATACTATGGAGGCATTCTCTGCTTGGTCTTCGTGACCGATGTATTAATGATTTTCATGAGCAGAAATCATTACAGTATACCATAACCACAGCATTGCTTACAATGCCCGATGAGTCATTAATTCCGTTTTTTTATGATATTGCATTGTCATCAGAACCTGATATTGCCATAAGTGCTATTGTTGGATTGGCTTTATTCAGAAAAAAATTTGCTAACTGGAAAAAGTTATATAAAGGTGATAGTAACCATGATGCTATGATTACAGTAGCATCTTCCTTTGATATACAGGATTATGATTATCATAATCCACCTCATAATATGTATATATTATTTTTATACATCCGAACATCTGAAATTTTTGTTAGTAATGTTTCTGAAGTTTTGCCTTTGATAAATACTGTTTTGCATGCAATCCCTGAAAATCATATTTTGTATATGCGTTCTATTGAGGCTATTGAAAGTATGCTATACAGATTAACACACAGGGAGTTTAATCATTTCACCAGTGATGATATCATGAATCTTATTTCAGTTTTCAATACCCTGCCTTTGGAAATAGTTCAGAATATTGTACAATACTGGAATATCCCTATAATGGATTTTATATATACGGTTCAACGAGTTATTCAGGAAAAGCAAATAAACCTGGATGACTGTTCTAATATTGCAACGCTTCTATGTACTGCTGAATTTGATTGATATAGTACATCATGAATTCCTTATTTTACGCTTGACTAAAAAAAACACTACTATAGTATGAATGGACATACAGTCTATGATATGGAGGGCAGCATGATTCTGGTAACTGGTTGTAACAGTTTGGTAGGTCGTACACTTATAGCAAAGCTTTTACAGGATGGAGAGCAGGTTAAAGTCATTGATATGTGGAAAGGTGCCAAATTACCAGATGCTGCCACTTTTTATCAGAGCAATCTTTTAGATATAGATAGTATTGAAGAGGCCATGGAAGATGTTGATACGGTTTTTCACCTGATGGATGTTGAAGATGCATCATATTATGGTCGCCGATTTATGAAAAAAGTTAATAGTAAAGGGACTGAAAACCTTTTAAAAGTTGCTGCAGAAAAAAATATAAATCATTTTATATTTTTATCCAGTGGTAAAGTGTATGGGAATCCCGATACCATGCCTATAAAAGAAGATGATCCGTTAAAACCCAATACCCCGTATGGCAAGGACAAAGTTAAAGCTGAAAAACTGTGTTTACAATTTGCTGAAGAAGGGTTGCCAGTTACTATTGTACGGCCAACCATTATAACGGGGCCTGGAGTTGATGATGCTATGATTTTAATTATTCTGTATATGGCACTGGCAATGGGTGATTCCAACAGATTATATATAGCAGGTGATGGTGATTCCCGATATCAACTTGTACATCCCGATGATGTCGTTGCTGCGTTACTTGCTATTAAACATAAGCAGGTATCTAAAGGCAAAATCTATAATATTGGTTCTGATAATGTTCCCACTCAGCTTGAGCAGGTGGTTAAGGTTAAGGAAATAGCTCAGTTAGATTGCCAGATTAAACATATAACGCCCTTTTTCACAAGGGTACTATCGGTTTTACTAAAGCCATTAAACATTCATTATTTGCGGAAAGACCATGTACAGTTTATTTTATCCAATTTTGTCCTTGATTGTAATAAAATTAAAGAGGAACTGAACTGGGTCCCCAAAAAGACTAATATTGAAATATGGGCAGAAACAATTGACTGGTACAGAAGAGAAAAACTATAGTATGTATGTTTAGTTGTTCTTTTTCACTATAATTGTTTTTATTTTAAGCACTATACGTTTAATAAATTGTAAAAGCTTAATAAAAAGAACCCGTAAAAACTGTCCAATATTTCCCTCACCTAAATCAGAAGTAAGCAGCATCTGAGCTTTCCGTATTTCTTCAGTTGAAAGTGGTGTCTGGGACATCTTCATTTCTTTAAGCTTTTCTTTGAGTTGTTTTTTAGAAAGTTTCAACGTTTCTTTGTCAGAAAATTTTCCTGTTTCCATCACAAGCTGTAATAATGAAGGGTCAGCTAAAATATCCTGGGTAATCTTCTGCAATTTATAGGCACATCGCTTCAGAATGGGATTTGCACTATTCTTTTTGTTTTCCAGCAATAACGATACATATTGTGACAAAAAATATGCCTGTTTAAAAAGCTTTTTTCTTTCTTCCAGTGTTTTTGTATTAAAATCAATGCGAGTAAATGCATCAACAGCGGTTTCGATGGCGTCCAATTTTTCATCGGTAAGTTCATACAGTGATGATGGATCAAGATCAGGTATTTCTACAAAACGATGTGAAATTTCTTTCAAATCCTTAAACATGGTTTCGGAGTATTCCAGAATGTATCGGTATGCACGTTTCTGTAAGGGCGATAGGGCTTCCTCTCCTTCCTGTGACTTTTCCATCTTTTGCTGAATTTCTTTAATATTAAGCGCTGTGGGGTCAAATTTTATCTTGTTAGCATCAAACGTTTTTTTCATTTCGAAGTAATCAGGTTCAGCTAAATCGCGGCCAATTTTTAAGATGTTTAATTTAATGTCGCCTAATTTTTCTTTCATTAAGTACTTATCAATCTTGCTGATACCGTCGGTTACCACAAGTATTTCAGCATTAAGCATATCTTTGTCATAATGGATGTCATCTATGGCTTGAAATACTGCCTGTTGCAAATTGGTGCTGGTACCACCAGTAGTGGTGAGCAATACGCGTTCAATTAAAAATGGAAAATCTTCTTTTTTTTCAATCTTAAACAGGTCGCCAGGTTTTGAATCAAATGGCCTGTAAAAAATCTTTGCATTACTGTTTAATTTACGACGTAAAAATTCGGCAACCAGACACTTGGAAAAAAATGAGCGCATTCTGATTTCCATTGATCGGGATCGGTCTAACAGCAGGTAAAATTTTTGGTCAAAACGGTTTGCCTGTCTACCACTTTCATCCTGCAATGTTGAAATGGGTTTAAATGTATCAGCCTTTTCTTCATAAAATTTTTGAACCAACAGTTCATGCTTGAAAAGTTTAATGTCAAAAATATCATCATCCCATGCAAGTTCGCGTGGCAGAGCTTTCTTTAAATCGTAGATGGTGCGGTATCGGTCAATGACCATAATATCGCTTAATGGGGATATGCGTTCCACACGGTTAACAAGAATTGATTCATCGCGGTTGGGTGCTTCAATTTTTTCTTCGCGGGAAATATCTTCTACTGCGTTCAATGCTTCGGATATTAATTCAGGAGTAAACACTACCTGAGCTATCTCAAAGATAACAAAAAATTCCGGGGGCAAAATAACTGATAGCTCTTCAAATAGGCCCAATGAATCCCAGTATTCAAAAAAATCTAAACTGGGTCGTGAAGGTGCCTGTAATGTTGTGATTACCTGTGACATGGCATTTACAATATAGCAAAATAATCTTTGGTTATACCTTCTTTCAGCTCGCGAACTTCTTCAACTGCAGGCTGCAGTTCGGTTAAACTGCGTTTCAAGGTTTCCAAGGTAATCTCATCATCGCTTGCACGTGACGGGAAAAGTTTCTTTAAAAGATTCTTCAGTCCCCGCAGTATACCTGACGATGAAGCAAGGAGGCGTTCTTTCTTTTCAGGATTTTCCATAATTTCCTGGAAAATACGGCGAAGGTTAAGCAAAAACTCAATCTGCTGAATTGCACCAGTTGCATTGAAGTGTACCATGGTTTGCTGGTATGCATCTAAAAATACATCCTTTTCTGATTTGTCCTTTGCTTTAACCGAGATAAAACTATTCAGTGTGCACAGTGCTAAATACATATCCTTAAGGTCATCCATGGTAACCTCAAAACGGTTGTTAAGGAGTGCATTGGCTCTGAGGAAATCCTGTAATTTTGCCTGTTTACGCGGGCTAATAAAGAATTTATAATCGGATTTTCGCATGTCGCTTACAAACTTGTTGGTGATGACATTTTTCATGAAGTAAATGAAATCGGGTATCTCAATCTTAACTTCTTTATTCTTGTTACGCACAATATCCGACAGATAGATAATCTGATTAAATGGAATCTTTTTATCAGGTTCTATCGCCTTGCCCCTGCTGAAAGCATACGTATGATCAATCAGCAATTGCTGGTATACATTATCGTCTTCAGGGATAATTGATTTATAGGTGAAGCGGTCTAAAATTGCTTCGGTAACTTCATTCATGCGCATGTAGTTGGCGGTGGCTATAGCGGTGTGTATAGCAACATCAATCTGCTCAGGGCCATTTATAAATTTTCGTTCGTTCAATACCGATAGCAATGAACGCAATACCACATCACTGGCATCAAAGAATTCATCCAGGAAAACTAAATTTGCTTCAATTATTGAACCGTGTATATTGTGACGGATGCGTCCCTTTTTGAATTCATCAATATTATATGGTCCAAAGTAATTGTCTGGGGTTTGTTCCTTGCTTGCCTGAGATGCAAAAACTCGTACATTATCAAATGTGTTGAATATATAATTTGCCAGATACGATTTTGCCATACCTGTCCGCGATAACAGAAGCATATGCTCACGTGTCAGTATAGCATACATTGCCTGTTTAATAATTTCCTCACGCCCAATTACATTCTTTGCAATACGTTCCATATGCCATTTAAGATACTGTATGGTGCTTGGAATATCGGTTGCTTCAGCCTCAATTGCTTTGGGCAGTATTTCGGGTTTTTTGCCAGGCAGCTTTTCCATCTGCTGGGTTGTGACATGCTCAGTTTTTATTGTTTGCTTTTCTTCTGGCTGCAAATCCTTTTTTTCTTCATCAGGTGCAATGATAATATATCCTTCCTGATCAAGGAGTGATTCGGCATCATTGAGGTAATTTCTTTGTGAAGGGTTTTGCGATTTCATATAGTCCCCCTTTAGTCAATAGCTGGAAGTAGTATTTTAAATGAAGTACCCTCACCAGGGGCGCTTTTAACTCCTATTGCTCCGCCATGGTTGTTTATAATTGTGTAGGTGACCATCAGTCCCAATCCTGTAGATTTTGGACCTTTTGTTGTAAAAAATGGCTGAAATATCTTTGAAAGATTTTCAGGAGGAATGCCAATGCCGGTGTCTTCAATGGTAATGCTGGCAAATTTTTCACCATTCTTCAGTACGCTGCCAACATTAATGCGAATTTCCCCTTTATTGGGCATTGCTTCTTCAGCATTGCTTATGATATGCAATAAAGCCTGTATAAGCTGATTTTTTCTGCCTTTGATTTTGGGGCTTTCTTTTGGATATGCCGTGTTAATAATAAATCCGCTTTTTTGCAGACGGTTCAGTGTTATCTGAATGGGATGACTTGTTATTAGTTTATGTACTTCAAATGTTTCAACATCATCATCGCCAGGTTTTCCTAAATTTAGCAGTTGCTCGGTAATCTGACTAATGCGGGAAAGCTCATCCTTCATTGATTTAACGTAGTCATGGACAGGACTTGTTTCGGGTATGTTGTTTTCAATAAAGTTAAGGTCGATAGTCAACAGGTTAATAGGCACTTTGAGTTCATAAGCAACCCCCGCAGCAAGTAATCCCATTGCAGAAAGCTTTTCGGCTCGTTGCATCCGTTTCTGTATCTGTGCCTGTTCAGTTGCATCTTCAATCATTATTAAAATGCTTTTTACCTTTTTATCAAAGTCCAGGATGGGATTAGCCCGTACATTGAGTGTCAGCTCTTTGTCCTGATTGGAAGGCTGGTAGGTAAGATTTTTAATATACACGGGTTTTTTCTGAGTAGCTATCTCTTCTAAATATTTTTTCAAGTCAACGCTGAAACCGGGCATTTCGGTTAAGTTCATGCCCACTCGTGTTTCATCCGGTCCATAACCAATGATGCGGCGCAATGCAGGATTTTCAGTAAGAATAATGCCTGTAGGATCAATGGTAAAGATTCCAATAGGGGAATTGTTTATAATTTCATCATTTAATGTTGATAGCCGTTTTAATTCTTCAGCCTGACGTAGTTGCTCTTTTATTTTTTCTTCAAGCCTGCGAGAACTTTCTTTAAGCTTTTTCTCCATTAAGTGCATTTCGGTAATATTGCGCAAAATGCCAAAAAGGCCGGTGATGTTTCCCTCATCATCTTTGATAGGTGCAAGATTTGCCATCAGGTATACAGGATTCCCATCCTTGTCAAATGTCTTCATTTTTTCGTTGTGTATTGATTTACCTTCAAATAATATTTGATTGAATACTGTCGTGGCTCTATCAAGTTCAATGGCAGGTAAGTATAACGAAAAATGCATCCCAATGGCATCTTTCCTGCTTACCGGGAACAAATCTTCCATTGCCCTGTTGCGGTAAACCATATTCCCTTCACTGTCCAGTACAAAAATAATATCATCGGCAGCCTCAACCAATCTTTTAAAATCCACTGGCTCTTCCTGCACTCCTTTTTGAAGCAGGTCAATCTTTAACTGAAGCTGCTGTACCAGTTTGATGAGTTCTTCCTGAGAAAGTTGTTGTAGTGTTTTGGTATCCATAATTACTTACCTGAACTTGGGATTTTGAGGGCCACTTAATGTGGTAAAGAACCAGACTTCAAGAACCAGGCTGAAAATTGTTCCAATAAGGAAAGCTATAGCAAACGTTGGAAGGTCCATCATTAAAATATAAACACCACCTGCTGCAAACACAGCTAGAAGAATAAGCCGCAAAATAAAACCACCTGCTGTAATTGATAACAGTACCAGCGTATTGGATTTCATGCCTTTGATTGCTCCTGCTATCCACAGCAATGTAAGAATAAGGCTAAGCAGGCACCCTATTGCAAATCCCTTTCCTGGTGCCACTCCTCCAAAATAATATACAATTGATGAAAGAATAATGCAAAAGATAGTATAAATAAGTATGCTGAGGTATGCTATTTTTACGTTACTCATAGATTGACCTATCCTGTATTAAGCACTATATACAAATTTATAATGTATAATTTTTAGCCGTGACAGGTCAACTAATATTTTTTATTTTAAAAACAGGAACTGTCACAAGACAGTTCCTGAATACGATATGTTACCCTAATTTTGCCAGAAGTGCTTCACTTACTTCTTTTACACCCGGAGTACCGTCAACTTCAATAATTTTAGGTTTACCACCATTTTGCTTTGAAATATCCTTGAAGTATTGAACTGCGGCTAATGTTCCTGTTTTTGTATCATAATATATATCATGACGCTTGTTAATAGCCGCTTCGTCCTGGTCATCAGCACGTGTTGAAAGCTTGCCACCACATACACGACACACAAAACCGCCATCTTTTTCTGCAGGCTTGATAGCATCAATGTATATGTTATTTGGATGGTTATTGTCTTTTTCGCACAGTCTTCTGCCCATAATGCGTTTTTTTGCACTATCTCTATCCAGAACTATCTCAATGACGTAATCAAGGGCCATGCCTGCTTCTTTTAGTGCTTTATCGAGGGCTTTTGCCTGCTCTACGTTTCGCGGGAACCCATCTAAAAGCCAGCCATTTTTGCAGTCAGCTTCCTGTAACCGGTTCAGTATCATAGGGATAGTGATATCATCTGGAACCAGGTCACCACGGTCAATATACGCTTTAGCTTTAACACCAAGCTCGGTGCCTTTTTTAATGTTTTCTCTGAAAATAACACCTGATTCAATGTGCGGAAGATTAAATTTTTTTTGTACAACCGCACCCTGCGTCCCTTTACCGCTGCCGTTTGGGCCAAATATTAGTATATTCATGGTACCACCTCTTGGATTAGTATGTGTATAGCTGAAACATTCAGCATAGAAAATCATTTCATAGCAACAGTAAAAAACTGTATATAATTGTAAAGTAAGTTTTTATGTAGGCGATAGCTCAGTAAACATTGACTAGGGATGATAAGTTATGCTGTTTGTTGGAACACTTCAGGGGGTGGTCCCCAATGGAACTGGCAGCAATGTATACCGTTTTCTTTATAAAAATGAAATGTATAGGAACGACTTTCGTAATAATTAGGATAGTTATCGGTATTTGTTTCTTTTAATCGTTTATTGAAATAGTTTAAAAATTCAACTAGAACATTGTCCAAACAATATGCAATGATTTTAGCAAGAGACATTTTCCATAATTTTTTTACATCTAAATATAATTCATATTCTGAATGATATACATATAAATGCACACGTTTCCAGTTTTGTTTTCCCATCCTTTTTCTGTATGATAACCGTGTAAAGGCCTGAAAACGATACTTCTCTTTTTTAGCTGCGTAATTTATCAAAAGATAAATAAACGTGTGAAGTGGAATATTGTATTTTTTTGTGTAATATTCCAATAATTCATAATGTTGATACGATATGCATGTGGTAGTTTCAAAAGTCATATTCTATTCCTCCTAAAGTAGTATGTATATGTAAATTATAATACCGATAACTATCGCATAACACTTTTCCTGTAAACATTTTTTTATTGAAAATTATCATTATTGTAGTGTTCTATTTTAATAGTTCTATCTCTCATATCAAAAAATAGGAGGCTCCCATGATAGTTAATATAGTACATGTTCATGTAAAGCCAGAACATGTTGATGATTTTATTAAAGCAACTATCGAAAATCATGAAAATTCAATTAAAGAGCCTGGTAATTTACGATTTGATGTGTTACAGTGTACTGATGAGCCAACAACGTTTATTTTATATGAAGCATATATGTCACCTGAAGCGGCTGCGGAGCATAAAAACACATCTCACTATGCAATCTGGAAGGATACCGTTGCACCATGGATGGCACAACCACGTCAAGGTACCACCTACACCATCATTGCACCAACCGAGGTTACATTATGGAAATGATTTCGTTTACTGTGGGGCATTTGCCACAAACATATTTTGCTAAAGGAGCTATCGCTACATTACCAAAACACACCAAGCACTTTGGAACGCATGTATTGCTTGTTACTGGTAGCCAATCGTTAGAGAAATCGGGAAGACTCAATGATATTGTAGCAATGCTTGACAATGAAGGAATACACATTGAACGCGTAGCTGTAAGCGGTGAGCCTTCACCGCAGCTTGTTGATGATGCGGTGAAAGCATATGCAGGCAAGGGCATTGAAGTGGTGGTGTCAATTGGCGGGGGAAGTGTAATTGATGCGGGTAAAGCAATTACAGCAATGTTACCTGTTGGTGGAAGTGTAACCGATTTTCTGGAGGTTGTTGGCACAAAGCAGCACAACGGCGTCAAGGTTCCTTTTATTGCAGTGCCCACCACAGCTGGAACTGGAAGTGAGGCAACCAAAAATGCAGTATTAAGCAAAACTGGCAAAAACGGGTTTAAGCGCTCTCTCAGGCATGACAATTTTGTGCCCAACATCGCTATCATTGATCCAGAGCTTATGCTTGGGTGCCCTTCCGGAGTCACTGCAGCGAGCGGACTTGATGCGCTTACGCAATTGATTGAGTCGTATGTGTCAACACAGGCAAATCCTTTCACCGATGCTCTGGCCGGAAGTGGTATTGCAAAGATTGGGCACAGTTTGTTGCCACTATGTATTCACCATGAAGATACGGTGTTCCATCGCGCTAATATGGCGTACGGCGCATTTATATCGGGCATAACGCTTGCGCATGCAGGGCTTGGCGTGGTGCATGGGTTGGCGTCACCGCTTGGTGCATTGTTTAACATACCCCATGGTGTTGCCTGCGGGACACTGTTAGCTTCAGCAACAAAAGCTACAATAAAAAAATTACAAGCATTGGGCGATAGTTACTATATAAAAAAATATGCTGCTATAAGTGAGCTTTTAACAGGCTACAAAAGCACCAGTGACCAGGAAGCCTGCAATAAGCTTATTGCCACATTAGAAGAGTGGACTGATATTTTGCACATGCCACGCCTGTCTGAATACGGTGTGCGCGAGGTAGATTTTGCTGCGATAATTAAGGATGGTAGCAATAAGAATAATCCAGCACCACTTAATGAACAGGAAATAATGCTCATGTTACAGGAACGATTATAAAATTTTTTTCTTAGATAGAGAAACTATATAAAACAGAAATATTTATACCCCAAAAAATATCCCTCTGATCATTATAATCTCTATCAAATCTGAATTCATCCCCTGGATCATAGTTGGTTTTTTTAACATCAGCTTGTTTATATTTAAGATATTGATATCTAAAACCTGTGAGTAATGTTATATTAAATGAGGGAAGAAAATAGGCTAATGACAATGAATTATTAATGCCATAGGCATTTAACGTGTATATGTATGATGGTGGATTTGCACCTGAGTTTTCCTTCCACGAATCTTCAACCTTTGTTCTCAGATATATTCCTGAAATATTCAAAAGCATGGCAAAATTTTCATCTAAAGGAATTGTCAATCCAATGCCTAAACCCGGACCATAACTGTTTGATAATAATTCACGGGAAAATGGGCATGGAGGAGTATCATATATTCCTCTCTGTGTTTCAGTAAGATTATAGTGTTGAAACTTAAGCCCAACAAAGAATTGTACATAAGTAAATGCTCTGTAATTTAGTATGATATCTGTATCATATTTTGTGATATCCATTGTTGAAAGGATTGATTCTGTGCCTCCTTCATACCACATTTTAATACATGAAGCAGTGTATTTCCCATAGATCATGTTTGCACCTGGCTAAATGTATCACCAAGTTTTAATGACACTATTGGTCCAATCAAATAAGTATCATCCATTTTAAAATGTGTTTTTTCACCGGATTCATCGCGGAATATATCCCGAAATTCTTTTTCCCAGTGAGGTTTCCAGTTAGCATACCATAATGTTGCACCAACATTTAAATCTAATGCAAATGCATTAGTGGAAATCATGATAGTAGCTATAATTAAAAGTTGTGATATTTTATTTATCATAACGTATCCCCTTCATCTGAAAATTTAAAGTCAATAGTGAATATTATTTTATTTGATTATTGTATAATACAGAATATTAACAGAATGGTTTACGGTGTGGAATGTGCCCAATCTGAAATTATATCTTTATATTATAGTATACTATAAAATAATAAACATATATTGTAAGAATTATAAATAAATCTTTGCAAATGTCAATATAAAGTTAAATCATCATTTGTTATTGTAAATAGGCTCTTATTATCCTATTCGTGAACATTCTTAATCAAAAGAACTATCGAGTATCTTGAAAATTTCCTCTATGCTATCACAGCTAATTATTTCCTGCCTTAGTTTGCTTGCACCAGGAAACCCTTTAAGGTAATGCACAATATGCTTGCGCATAAGTATGACACCGTAAGAGCCATAGTGTTCTATCATAAGTTTGTAGTGTAATGCAATTGTTTCACGC
>Ga0209409_1000180_pt1 | contig 70278 bp, 63 predicted proteins | sample AD_JPNMR1_MetaG_FD_184424 | JGI IMG/M metagenome (GOLD analysis project Ga0209409, IMG submission 184424) | Active sludge microbial communities of municipal wastewater-treating anaerobic digesters from Japan - AD_JPNMR1_MetaG (SPAdes) (version 2) | ecosystem: Engineered > Bioreactor > Anaerobic... | reverse complement strand
ATTTATTTTTTAATTCCATCTCTTTTAATAACTTTTGATATTCTTCAGGATTTTCTTGTATCCATTTTTCTTTCTCAATCCTGTATCTTTCATCATCTTCAACCTTATTCCCTGTTGATTTGTATTCGGGAAATCCGGGAGAATTGACTTTTACTCTTTCGCTTTCGGGTGAATTGTTCTTATTTGGTAAAGGCGATTTGTTTAGTATAACCCCGTCAACTGATACAGTACTGAAATCGAAATCCGTTCCGTGAGAATTTAAAATCTTTCTGATATATTCCGGAGTAACAAATTCATTTATGTTTAACTGATATCTGTGTTTTCCTTCTATACTTATAAAATGCCTACCCCATGAAATATTATTGTCTGAAAGAAAATCATTTAAAATTTCTTTTGCTTGTGAATCATCTTTAATGTCTTTTACGTGAAAATAAACAGTATAACCATCTGCAATTGGTTTAATATGAGTAAATTCTAATTTTCCGGTTTGGGAAAAAATTGTTCCGCAAAACAAAATCATAAAAGCTATTGCTCCAAAACTCTTCTTCATATCTCTTTGTTGTTTTAATTTCTTATTAAATTAACTCTTCCTTTCTTAACCTGTAAATTTCCGTATTTATCTAATGTCTTTATTTCCCAGAGATAAATACCTGTTTTCGCATCAGGTCCAATATTATTAATTTTCCCATTCCACATATATTCGGGTTTATCTGACACAAAAACAGTTTGTCCATTTCCGTCAAGTATTACCATTTGATACATAACAAAATCCATGTTTTCGCCTATTGGACCAAATTGAGAATTAACGTCATTACTGTTTGGTATGAATGCTGTAGGTACATAATATAAATGTTCTATATGAACATTCACTGTTTCCTCAGCTATTGATTTGCACCCAAATTCATTTATAAATGTCAATTTCACTTTATAATCTCCACTTTTCTTAAATTCATAACTTACGGGATTATCCGTAAATATCTGATTATCAATGTTCCAATAAATATTTTTATTTTTATCAATGCTGCTACTAAAATAATACAAATTATTTGAATTGTCAAAATTAATTTTCACATAAGTTTTGTCGAATATAGAAATTTTATTCAATTTGAATGTTTCTAATAAATGATTATTATAAATAATATTCAGTTCGGGATAGTATTCTCCTTTTTTCAGGTATGTATGTGTTACGCTATTCCCTTTTATTCTGTAATTTTCGTCGGTATTCCATTCTGCAATGCATCCTTCAGGAATATTATAAACCGAAAACCTAATTTTTGCTGGAACGCAAGAATCTAAAACACTAATTTCATATTTAATATTACTTAAATCCGGAAGTGAATTTATTTTTGATGTGTTGTGAATTTCTGAGTTTTTAATGATACTGGGATTTATTATATTTTCATTTTTATCTTTAATTTCCGATTCTGTTATATTTTTGTTTTCTTTATTGTCATTTCTTATGTTTTGGATATTTGAATTATTTGAGGCTGAATTTATTTTTGATTTTGTTTCAAGATTGTTTTCAAAACTATTATTCTGTGAAATATTAACAACATTGTTTTCAGTAGTTTCATTGTTTTCAATTGTTTCAGAGAGATTAAGATTTTTTTTGGATTTATTTATTTGGTTAACTAATAATATTACAACAGTTATGGATGAAATAATTATGACTGAAATAATTATTGCTTTTTGAAAAGGAAAATTACCCGATGGTTTAGGTAAATCCTTTTCGAGTTTAATCCAATCGTTATGATCATATTCTGCTTCATAATTTTGCAGAATATTTTTTAATTTATCCAAGTTGCTCATATATATTTCCGTATTTTTCTATAAATAATTTCTTTAATTTAACTTTGGCTTTTGATAGATTTGATTTTGAAGTACCTATGTTAATATTAAGCATTTCTGAAATTTCTTTATGTGAGTAATCTTCAATCACATAAAGGTTAAAAACTGTTCTGTATGCAGGAGGTAATTCCTGTATAAGTTCGATAATTCTTGCTGCATTTATTTGTTCAAAATTTAGCATTTCAAGGTTTTCTCCATCATCTTGTTTTAATGACGATAAACTTTCTTCGGGGTTGTCTACAAACGAAATTTTATTTTTTTTTCTAATTGTATCAATAATGTTGTTAACTATAATTCTTCTTATCCAACCTTCAATAGAACCTGTGTTTCTAAAAAATTTGATTTTTTCGAAAACTTTTAAATAACCATCGTGCATAAAATCTTTGGCCTCCTCTCTACTGGAGGCATATCTGAGGCAAACACCTAACATTTTCCCATAAGTTTCCTTATAGAGAATCTGTTGATATTTTCTATCACCTCTGCAACAACCGTCAACAATTTCCTGAACAACCTCCTTGTTGGTCAAATCCATAAAAATAATTTTCAATTCCACTGACGAATTTAATCATTTTTGGTTGTTTGAAAAAATATGTTTTAAAAAATGTTTTAATAAATGACAATTTATTTTTTTATGATAGAAAAGCTTACTAATTTTGCAAAAAAATGAATTTATGAATATAAAGTATATCGAACACATTGGAATTGCCGTAAAATCTATCGAAGTTGCAAAAAAATATTACGAGGATGTGCTTGGATTGTATTGCTATGCAATCGAAGAAGTTAAAGATCAGAAGGTTAAAACAGCGTTTTTCAAGATTGGAGACACAAAAATTGAATTACTCGAACCGACAGATCCTGAAAGTCCTGTAGCAAAATTCATTGAGAAACGAGGAGAAGGTATTCATCACATTGCTTTTGCAGTAAAAGACATTGAATCTTCAATAAAAGAGTTGCAAGCAAAAGGTGTTCAGATGATTGATCAGAAGCCACGTATGGGAGCTGAGGGTCTTCATATTGCATTTTTACATCCGAAATCTACTCTAGGTGTGCTTACTGAGATATGCGAAAATAAATCCGAATAAAGTTTAAGATAAATTACATAAACAAAAATGGCAGCAGAAGGAAATATTAAAAAATTGGTGGAATTGAGAGCCCAAGCTAGGTTAGGCGGTGGGCAGAAACGTATTGATGCTCAGCACGAAAAAGGAAAACTTACGGCCAGAGAACGAATCGAACTTTTATTAGACGAAGGCAGCTTCGAAGAAATGGATATGTTCGTTACGCATCGCCAAACTGATTTCGGGCTTGATAAAGAACAATATTTAGGTGATGGAGTTGTTACCGGTTATGGTACTATTAATGGACGTTTGGTCTATGTGTTTTCTCAGGATTTTACTGTTTTAGGAGGTTCTCTATCTGAAACTAATGCAAAGAAAATTTGCAAAGTAATGGATATGGCCATGAAAATGGGAGCTCCTGTTATAGGGCTTAATGATAGTGGCGGTGCCAGAATTCAGGAAGGTGTATTGAGTCTTGCTGGTTATGCTGAAATATTTCAGAGAAATATTGAGGCTTCCGGCGTAATTCCTCAAATTTCCGCTATTTTGGGTCCTTGTGCCGGTGGAGCAGTTTATTCTCCTGCTTTAACAGATTTTATTTTAATGACTGAGAACATCAGTTATATGTTTGTTACAGGACCAAAAGTAACAAAAACTGTTACAGGTGAAGACATAAGTGTAGAAAATCTCGGCGGACCTATGATTCACGCCTCAAAATCTGGTGTGGCTCACTTTGTTTGTGAAAACGAAGTTGAAACTTTAAAAACTATCAGGAGACTTATTTCCTACATGCCTCAAAACTTTATGGAAAATCCTCCTGTTATAGAATGTACGGATCCAATTGACAGAGTTGACGATGTGTTGAATACAATTATTCCGGATAATCCAAATAAACCTTATAATGTTTTGGATATTATCACTACTATTGTTGACAATGGCGAATTTGAAGAAGTTCATAAATATTATGCTAAAAATATAGTTGTCGGATTTGCAAGATTTAACGGACAAGCTGTTGGTATTGTCGCTAATCAACCAAATTTCCTTGCCGGTGTACTTGATATTGATGCTTCTAAAAAGGCTGCTCGTTTTGTTCGTTTCTGCGATGCTTTTAATATTCCTTTGGTAACTTTGGTTGATGTACCGGGATTTTTGCCCGGAAGTTCACAGGAATACGGAGGCATAATATCAAATGGTGCAAAATTAATGTATGCTTATGGTGAAGCAACCGTTCCAAAAGTAACTGTAACTCTCAGAAAATCTTATGGCGGAGCACATGATGTTATGAGTTGCAAACAACTCAAAGGCGATTTGAATTATGCCTGGCCTTCAGCTGAAATTGCAGTTATGGGGGCTGCTGGAGCAATTGAAATTCTTAATTATAAAGAACTTACTGCAATTAAAGACGAAGAAGAAAAAGCTAAGTATATTGCAGAAAAAGAATCAGAATACAGAGAAAAGTTTGCAAATCCGTATCAAGCTGCTAAATATGGATATATCGACGACGTTATTGAACCTAGATACACTCGCTTCAGAATTATTCGAGCTTTAGCGTCTCTTGCTTCTAAAAACGAAACAAGACCAGCAAAAAAACATAATAATATTCCTTTATAATTCTAAAAAGTATGAACGGTATTTTTAATGCTATTACATTTGATATAAGTGCCATTGATGATATTGCACTAATAATTTTTTTGATCGGAATGGGAGTAGTTTTTCTTGTTTTGTTAATACTTTATATTGTATTCTTACAATTTGATAAAATCACCAAAATAAAATTGTCCAGAACAAAAAAAACGTTTAATAAACATGTTGAAAATTTAAAAGTTGTTGAAACTCCTGATGCTATTGATGAAGATGTTTTTGCTGCAATTTCAATGGCAATTGTTCAATTAAATGAAGATTTGCACGACCATGAATCTTTGGTATTAACAATTAAACCTGTTGCAAATACTTTGTGGAATTCAAAATTTTATAATTTAAAAAAATAACGCATAAAAATGAAAGAATATAAATTCAAAATTAATGGCAAAGAATACAATGTTAATGTAGTTGAAGAAAAGGAAAACATTGTAGTTTTAAGCGTAAACGGTAAAACATACGAAGTTGAACTCGAAGAGAAAAAAGAAAAAACAGTTGCTCCTATAGTTCGTAAACCTAAGCTAGAAGTTGCTAAAAATGAACCTGTTCAACCAAAGTCAAGTGGTAGCATTAAATCAGTAAGAGCTCCCTTGCCCGGAAATATTCTCGATGTAAAAGTAAAAGAAGGGGATAAGGTAACTAAAGGTACAACAGTATTGATTATGGAAGCTATGAAAATGGAAAATAATATTGTTTGTGAATTTGATGGCGTTGTCTCTGCTGTAAAAGTAAAACAAGGACAGGCCGTGATGCAGAATGATATTTTGATTGAAGTTGAATAATCAAATTTGGTGAGATGAAAAAAAATTATGTTCTTTATTTAGCAGTAGTTTTGTTGTTTTTTGCAAACCTACTAAATGCAGAAAATATATCGGATATACTGCAAAATGGTAAATGGATGAATAAATCCGGGGGTTATTATCCAACTCCGATTATGCCTTCAAAATCTGATGAAATTAGAACAGTTAGCAGATTTAAAACTTTTTCTTTTAGAAAAGACGGGACTTTTTCAATGGATTCGGCTAAACATGAATATGTTGGTCATTATAAAATTAAAAATGATACTATTTATCTGAAATTCGATCCTACAGAAGTAGTACATTACTACCGTAATAACGATCCAAATACATCATCAAGAGATTATGTAACAAAAAGCGAAATAATAGTATTACCAGATCGATATGTAATATTAAAAGACGCAGATTGTTTGGTTGACAATTATGGCTTTTCATATAAAAACCATTCAGTAGCATTGTTCGGCTTATTTAAATTCTGGGAATTTACAGGGTTTGCTAATGCTACATCAGGCCATTTAATAATGTTGATAGTAGGTTTAATTTTTGTTTTTATTGCAATAAGATTCAATTATGAACCTTTACTTTTGGTACCAATTGGAGTAGGAATAATAATAGGAAATATACCTATGTTTCAAGCTGTTGATTTTAATTTGAAATTAGGTATTTATGAACCGGGTTCTGTTATGAATATACTCTACAGTGGTGTTGTCCAAGGTTGGTACCCACCGCTGATTTTTTTGGGTATAGGAGCCATGATCGATTTTTCTTCATTAATTAGTAATCCTCGTTTAATGTTATTGGGAGCAGCTGCTCAATTCGGAGTATTTGCAACTTTTCTCTGTGCTTTGATGGTAGGATTTCATCCCTCTGAAGCAGGTGCTATTGGTATAATTGGTGGTGCAGATGGCCCAACAGCGATTTTTACTGCTTCTAAACTGGCAAATGGATTAAATATTATTGGCTTTAATGCTAGTGGAGATCCAATATTTGTTAAAAACTTAATAGGCCCGATCACCATTGCAGCATATTCTTACATGGCTCTAGTCCCTGTTTTGCAACCGCCTGTTGTAAAACTTTTAACAACAAAGAAAGAAAGATTAATAAAGATGAAACCTCCACGTCAGGTTTCAAAACTAGAAAGAATATTATTTCCTATAGTTGGTCTTATTATAACTACATACATAGCTCCAACAGCTTTACCTTTGCTTGGGATGTTATTTTTCGGTAATATTCTCAAAGAAAGCGGGGTAACCAGGCGATTAGCCGAAACCGCAGCTAATCCTTTGATTGATACTATTACTATTCTTATTGGTATAACTGTTGGAGCCTCTACACAGGCTGACGTATTCCTTACATTTGATTCGGTACTAATATTTGTTATGGGAGCATTATCTTTTATTTTTGCAACTGCTGCAGGAATTATGTTTGCTAAAGTTATGAACTGGTTTTCACCTAAATCAAATCCGGTTAATCCAATTATCGGCATTGCTGGGGTTTCTGCTGTCCCTGATTCTGCAAGGGTTGCACAAGAACTTGGACGCAAAGAAGACCCTTCTAATTTCTTATTAATGCATGCAATGGCTCCTAATGTTAGTGGCGTTATTGGGTCGGCTATAGCAGCAGGTATTCTGTTAAGCTTCCTGATGTAGTTGATTATTAATAAGTATATCATTTAGAATGAAAGCTTTTATTTTTGCAGCCGGTCTCGGTACGAGGCTGGCTCCTTTTACAAATACAAAGCCTAAAGCACTTGTAGAAGTCGCTGGAAAACCAATGTTGAAAATTTTAATTGAAAAACTTATTAATGTCGGGGTTGATCATATAATCATTAATGTTCATCATTTTGCTGACCTAATAATAAAATACCTTAATGAAAATAATTTTGGAATTCGTATTGATATTTCTGACGAACGCGATTTTCTTTTAAATACAGGAGGAGGTCTTTTAAATATTAAAAAGTTTATTGATAAGAATGAAAATTTTATAGTTCATAATGTGGATATTTATTCGGAAATTGATTTAAAAGATTTTTTCAATACGCACCTGAAAAACAATACTATTTGCACATTGGCAGTATCGCATCGTAATAGCACAAATTATTTGCTTTTTGACGATGACCTGAATTTATGCGGTTGGAAATCCTATAAAACAAACTCCTCAATTATTTCACGATCAAATTATTCAGACGAACAAGCTTTCAGTGGAATTTACGCATTCAATTACGAGATTTTTAATTTATTCAAAACTCAAGAAAAATCTTTTCCTATTATTCCCGAATTATTGAGAATTTCCGAACATTACGATATCAAAGCATTTAATCATGATGAGCATTTTATTATCGATTTAGGAAAACCTGAAGCAATTTTGCAGCTCGAAAGCTATTTGAAAAAACAAAAACAAAATATATAAATAGCTAATTTTCACTTATTTAATTTCAAATATTTTAAATTTTTTACATTTTTATCCAGACTTAATATTTATTTTTTTATATTTGCATAAAAGGATTAAAATGGCAAATCTCATAGAAAACGCTTTTGTTTTTAATCCTAAATTTAGAATCTTAAGACATTCTATATTTTGGATATTGTATTTGCTTTATAGTGTAATAATTGCTGAATTTGGGTACGGATTTAATGGCATATACAATTATGCCTTTGTTGTTATAATTGATATTTTATCTGTTTATTATTTACTTAATGTTGTTATTCCGGCTTATATAATTAAGAAGCAAAATCCTAAAATGTTTTTTATAAGTCTTTTAGGTATTGTTGCAGTGAATTTTACATTAAACTTTATCAATCTAAACTATATCTTTAAAGTTCCTGCTGACAATATTTCTGATTTAGTACAACATCAATTCTATAATTTGCAGCTTTCCATTGTTTTTATTATTGCCGGTGCCGGAATAAAACTATTTAAATATGCTTATGAAAGCGTATCAAAGATAAATGAACTTGAGAAAGATAAAATATCAACAGAATTGGATTTCTTAAAAACGCAAGTAAATCCACACTTTTTGTTTAATATCTTGAATACTTTATACATTCAAACAAGACTGGATCCTAAAAATTCTGCTGAAATGATACTCAAACTTTCTGATTTATTAAGATATCAACTATATGAATGTTCCGATGGTAAGGTGTTGCTAAAATCAGAGATTGAGTATTTGCAAAATTATGTTGATTTACAAAAAATGAGAATTACAAATGTTGACATAAAATTTGAACAAAATGGTAATTTTAGTGGGTTAATGATACATCCTTTTATTTTTATCCCATTAATTGAGAATGCATTCAAGCACGGAATAAAAAATAAGGGGGATAAAAATTTTATTCATATTTTTGTAAATATTGTAGAAAAATATGTTATATTTGCAGTGAAAAATTCAAAATATGAAACAATTGTAAAACAGAGCGAGATGAAAAATTCAGGATTAGGGTTGATAAATTTAAAAAGACGTCTCGATTTGTTGTATAAAAACAAATATGAATTAAATATTGATAATGGTGATAATTATTTTAATGTTGAACTAAAAATAAATCTAGAATGATGAAATGTATTATTATTGACGACGAACCTCTGGCACGCGAAGGTATGAAATTAAACATCGGAGAATTATCCAATTTAACACTAGTGGGAGAATTTGAAGATGCTGCAAGTGCTAATGAATTTCTCAAAAAGAACGACGTTGATATCATGTTTCTTGATATCGAAATGCCGGGAATCACAGGACTAGAATTTCTGAGAAGTCTTTCTAATCCGCCTATGGTGATTCTTACTACTGCTTATCCTCAGTATGCTGTTGAAGCTTACGAATTGGATGTTGTTGACTATTTGGTAAAACCAATTAAACTCGACAGGTTCATTAAGGCTATTGCAAAAGCTGAAGAATATATTAAACTATCTAAAAATACTGCTATTTTTGAAGCTATCGAAGACGACTTTATTTTTATTAAATCTGAAAGAAAATACATCAAAATTAAATTTGATGAATTACTATTTATCGAAGGTCTTAAAGATTATGTTATAGTTCATGCTACTCACGGCAGATATATGACAGCCATGAATGTTAAAATCATTCATAACAAACTTCCTGAAGATATTTTCTTTAGAGTTAGTAAATCTTATATTATCAATGTTAATCATATTGATGACATTGACGGTAATTATGTTAACATAAGAGAAAATAAAATTCCTATAGGACGTTCATATAGAGATGTATTCCTTGAATTTGTTAATAAACGTTTGTTAAGAAGATAAAAATTTAAAAGTCAGCTTTATGCTGACTTTTTTAATTACATAATTTATTTTCGTTTATTGCCTTGAAAATATTTATTGATTATAATTCTTTACTTGATCGTACTGCCGGAGATGTTGAATTAATTAAAGAAATTGTCTCTTGGTTTGATAGTCAATTGCCGATTATTGAGAAAGAATTAATTGAAATTTCATCAAAGAATGATCTTAATGAAATTGCTTTTTTTTGCCATCGAATCAAAAGTTCTGTTGGTACACTAAGTTTTGATGCTCTTTATGATAAATTAAATTTTTTGGAACAGGAAGCAAAAAAAAATAATACCTTAATTGACTATAATTTAGAAATTTTATTTATTTTTACCTCATTGAAAGAACATTTAACCGAATTAAAGAAACATTTTAAATTATAAAACTATGGGAATTTTTCAAAAACTTAAAGGCGAATTTATTGACATTATTGAATGGTTAGATCCAACCAACGACACCATTGTTCATCGTTTTGAAAGATATAACAATGAGATTAAAATGGGTGCGAAATTAACTGTGAGAGAATCTCAAGTTGCTGTATTTATCAATGAAGGCCAAATTGCTGATGTATTTCCTCCGGGAATGTACACTCTTCAAACTCAAAATATGCCTATTCTCTCAACTTTAAAAGGATGGAGCTATGGTTTTAATAGCCCCTTTAAAGCTGAAGTATATTTTGTAAATACAAAAAAATTCCTCGACAATAAGTGGGGAACTCCAAATCCAATTATGCTACGTGATCCTGAGTTTGGTCCAATTCGTATCCGTGCTTTTGGGGTTTATGAATTTAGAGTTGTTGACCCTGTTGTTTTTATTAGAGATATCGTTGGAACTGATGGCAACTTTACCACCGAACAAGTTACCAACCAGCTTAGAAATATCATAATCACAAGATTTACAGATGCAATCGGAGAATCAAAAATTCCTGTTCTGGACATGGCCGGAAATTTAAATGAATTTTCTCAAAAAGTAGGTCAATTTATTATTGAAGAATACAGACATTATGGTCTTGAAATGACCAAATTTTTAGTTTCTAACATATCCTTACCACCAAATGTTGAAGAAGCTCTCGACAAACGTTCAAGTATGGGTATTATTGGCAATCTGAATCAATATACACAATTTCAGGCTGCTAATGCTATGGAAGCTGCAGCAAATAATCCGTCCGGAGGAGGTGCTGCCGATGGTATGGGACTTGGAATGGGTTTCGCTATGGCAAACTCTATGATGAACTCAATGAATCAGGCAAATAATCCTTATAATCAGCAGCAAGTAACTCCTCCACCACCCCCAATCCCTAACGCTGTTGTATTTCATGTCGTTATAAATGGTCAACAAGCAGGACCTTATGATTTAAATACTATTAAACAACTCATTGCTCAAAATCAAATTACAAGACAAACTTTGGTTTGGAAGCAAGGTATGGCTAATTGGGATGTAGCCGAAAGAGTTTCTGAAATACAAGTTCTGTTTGGGGCTGTTCCACCTCCTGTACCTCCATTGTAAAAATATTTTTTTAAACAAAATCTGAAAATTTTTGTTATTGTATGGTCTGTTAATAATTTAACAAATCAAAGAGTTTATTTTTTGGGGAATTTATGATTTTTATCATAATTTTGAAAAAGTAATGAAAACTAGTTTTTGTTTATTTTGAAGTTTAGTTTAAAGTTAATGATAAATGAATAATATTATCAAAATTAGAAAAGGTCTTGATATAAAATTAGCCGGAAAAGCAGAGAAAAGTATTATTGGCGAGATTAATTTTGAATCTGTTTCAATACGACCCGCAGATTTTCCGGGTTTGATTCCAAAATTATTAAAAAAAGAAGAAGATGAAGTAAAAGCTGGAGAAGTTGTATTTATTGATAAATATCGTCCCGAGATAGTTTTTACTTCTCCTGTGAGTGGAAAAATTATGTCAGTAATTAGAGGAGAAAAAAGAAAAATCCTTGAAATTATTATTCAAAAAAATGATTTGAATGATTTTGTTAATTTTCCACTACTTGCAGATGAAAAGTCTCCTGAAAAAATAAAGGAATTATTTGTTAATTCTGGTATATGGCCGCTTTTTAAACAAAGACCTTACGGAATTATTCCCGATCCAAAGGATACTCCCCGCGATATCTTTATCAGCTTTTTTGACTCAGCTCCATTAGCAGCAGATTATGAATTCATTCTTAAAAATAATATAGAAGAAATTAATCTTGCTCTAAGTAAAATTACTAAATTAACAAACGGAAATGTGTTTTTATGTTTTCATAACAATTCCGTTTTAGCAAAAGATATAATAGAAATAGATAATATTAATAAGTATTATTTTAAAGGTCCACATCCCTCCGGATTATCAGGAGTGCATATTAATAAAATAAAACCTATAAACAAAGGCGAAATAATCTGGACACTTAAAGCTACAGATTTGACAATTATAGGAAATTTTATAAAAACAGGAAAATATTACCCCGAAAGAATAATTTCTTTTGCCGGCTCAGAAGTTAAAAATCCCGGATATTATAAAACTATTGCCGGTGCTAATCTTTCGGAAATTATTAAGGAAAATGTTAAATCACAGAATGCAAGAATTATTTCAGGAAATGTTCTTACTGGAACAAATATTACGGAACGACAATTTTTAGGATTTTTTGATAATCTTGTATGTGCCATACCCGAAGGAAATAAATATGAATTTTTGGGTTGGCTTAAGCCCGGAATTAATAAGTTTTCTGCTTCTGCTACATTCTTGTCAAAATTATTCCCGAAGAAGGAATATGAGATTGATACAAATCTCCATGGAGGCAAAAGAGCTTATGTAGTTACAGGACAATACGAAAAAGTTTGTCCCATAGATATTTACCCGCAAATATTAATAAAAGCCATTCTTGCCGAAGATATTGATAAAATGGAACAACTGGGAATATACGAAGTAATTGAAGAAGATTTGGCACTTTGCGAATATGTATGTACTTCAAAAATTGAGGTTCAAAGTATTTTGAGAAAAGGTTTAGATTTGGTACGTAAAGAATTTGCTTAAAACATAAAAACAATGAATTTTTTAAGGAAAACGCTCGATAAAGTAAAGCCTAATTTTGAAAAAGGAGGCAAGTTTTATTTTTTGCATTCTACTTTTGATGCAATGGAGACCTTTTTGTTTGTGCCTAATAAGGTAACACGAACGGGTGCACATATCCGTGATTTCATGGATATGAAAAGAAATATGATTGTTGTTTTCATTGCTTTATTACCGGCTTTGTTTTTCGGTATTTGGAATACCGGCTATCATCATTTTTTATCAATAGGTGAGGATCCAACTTTTTGGGGAAATGTACTTTACGGACTTAAAAAAATTATTCCTCTTTATATTGTTGTATATGCCGTGGGTGGTGCAATTGAAGTAGCTTTTGCTCAAATTAGAAAGCATGAAGTTAATGAAGGGTTATTTGTAACAGGAATGTTAATTCCTTTAATAGTTCCTGCAGATATTCCTTTATGGATGCTTGCAATTGCAACTGCTTTTGCTATTCTTATAGGTAAGGAAATTTTTGGCGGTACAGGAATGAATATTTTAAATCCCGCATTAACAGCCAGAGCATTTTTATTTTTTGCTTATCCTGCTTGGATGTCTGGAGATAAAGTATGGATCAGCGGCATGATGTCAGGCGAAAATATTATTGATGGATTCTCCGGAGCAACTTTATTAAGTCAAGCTGCTGCAGGTAGTACTAATTTTGTTAATGGGTTAGGGGAAAGCCTATCAGTTTCGGATATGTTTTGGGGCTTTATACCCGGTTCTGTAGGAGAAACCTCTGTAGCTGCTATATTAATTGGAGCTTTTATTCTTATTATAACCGGAGTAGGAAGCTGGAAAATCATGTTATCCACTTTAATAGGAGGAATAACTATGGGATTACTTTTAAACATATTAGAAGTAAATCCTTATATGGCTCTACCCTGGTATGAACATTTGTTACTTGGAGGATTTGCTTTCGGATTGGTATTTATGGCAACAGATCCCGTTACTGCTGCACAAACCGAAAGAGGTAAATATATATATGGATTTTTAATAGGATTTTTAGCAATTCTTATACGTGTATTGAATCCGGCATATCCCGAAGGAATGATGCTCGCTATATTATTGATGAATGTTTTTGCTCCACTTATTGATTATATGGTAATTCAATCTAATATTAAGAAAAGAATTAAACGTCTTCAAAAAATAAATTCATAGTTATGGATAAGAATAGTAATAAGTACATTTTCATCTATTCGGTTGCAATGGTGGTTATTGTTGCGCTGGTTTTAACTTCGATTTCTGTATTCTTGCAACCAAAACAAAAGAAAAATATAGATCTCGAAAAAAAAAGAAATATTTTATCTGCAATAAAAATTGAATATGATAAAAATGACGTTGAGAAGGTTTTTGATGAATATATTATAGAAATGTTTGTCATAAATACCGAAGGCGAAAGAATAGAAGGAATCAATCCTTTGGAAATAAACTTAAAAGATCAGTTAAAAGATTCTCCCGAGAATCAAAAATGGCCGATATACATTGCATCAATGCCAAACGGTGAGAAATCTTACATTTTTTCGTTTTACGGTACAGGACTTTGGGGACCTATTTGGGGTTATGTTGCTCTTAAAGAAGATTTTAATACTGTAACAGGAGCATATTTTGACCATAAATCCGAAACTCCAGGGTTAGGTGCTGAAATTGCTACAGAAAATTTTCAGATGAAATTTACAGAAAAAACAATTTTTAACGAAAACGGAGAATTTGTGTCTATTGATGTGCGTAAAGGTGGAGTAGGAAATGATATTCATGCTGTTGATGCAATATCCGGAGGTACGATTACTTCAACAGGTTTAAAAAACATGTTGCATAGTTGTTTTAGTGCATATTTGAAATTTATTGAAAAAAATAAAAATTAAAATATTATGTTATCAAAGAAAAACCTTAAACTGTTAATTGACCCAATAAACAAAAATAATCCCATTACCGTTCAAGTTTTGGGAATTTGTTCTGCGTTAGCCGTTACGGTAAAAATGAAGCCTGCTTTTGTTATGGCATTAAGTGTTATTTTTGTTGTTGGTATTTCAAATTTTATTATTTCTTTACTTAGAAATGGCATTCCAAAACGAATTAGGATTATTGTTCAGTTGGTAGTAATAGCATCATTGGTTATTATTGTTGATCAGTTTTTAAAAGCTTATGTTTTTGACGTTAGTAAGCAGCTTTCAGTTTTTGTTGGGCTAATTATTACTAACTGCATAGTTATGGGACGTTTAGAAGCTTTTGCAATGGCTAATTCTCCCGGAAGAAGTTTTTTAGATGGGATAGGTAATGGGGCAGGTTATGGTGCTATTCTGATAATTGTCTCGTTTTTTAGAGAATTGTTTGGCAGCGGAACAATTTGGAATTACCGTGTTGTCCCGCAATCCTGGTACGAAGCCGGTTATTCCAATAACGGGTTAATGATATTACCTCCCATGGCACTGATCATTGTTGGAATAATTATTTGGGTTCAAAGAAGCAAAAATCGTGATTTAATTGAAAAAAATTAAATAACTTAAATTATGGAAAACTTACTAAATATTTTCGTAAAATCAATTTTTATTGATAATATGATTTTTGCCTATTTTTTAGGCATGTGTTCTTATCTGGCTGTGTCAAAAACAGTAAAAACATCTTTTGGATTAGGTATAGCCGTTGTTTTCGTTCTAACTATTACAGTTCCTGTTGACTATTTAATAGAAAAATATATGTTAAAACCCGGAGCCTTGACATGGCTATCCCCTGAATTTGCCGATGTTGATTTGACTTTCTTGAGTTTTATAATTTTTATTGCTGTAATAGCTTCAATGGTTCAAATCGTAGAAATGGTTGTTGAAAAGTTTTCTCCATCTTTATATTCTTCTCTTGGGATATTCTTGCCACTAATAGCTGTTAATTGTGCTATACTCGGAGGATCTTTGTTTATGTCTGAAAGAGAATATGCCAATGTTGCAGAAGCCACAGTTTTTGGTTTAGGAAGTGGAATAGGATGGCTGCTCGCTATTGTTGGTATTGCTGCAATACGCGAAAAAATTAAATACTCCGATATACCTGCTCCACTTAGAGGGATAGGTATTACTTTTATTATTACGGGGCTTATGGGACTTGCATTTATGGGATTTATGGGTATTAAACTTTAAAAAATATTGCTTATGATTATCTTATCATCCGCTACAACAATTATAATTAGTGCAATATCTGTTTTTCTTTTTATAATATTATTGTTGGTAATTGTTCTTCTTTTTGCAAAGAAAAAACTTACACCATCTGGTAAAGTTAAAATTAACATTAACGATGAAAAACAGATAGAAGTTGATCCTGGTACTTCGTTACTTTCTGCTTTGGCCGACAGTAAAATTTTCGTTCCTTCTGCTTGTGGTGGAGGAGGTACTTGTGGAATGTGTAAAGTACGTGTTCTCGAAGGAGGAGGTTCGATTCTTCCAACAGAAACCGGATTTTTTACCCGAAAGGAACAAAATAATTTTTGGAGACTCTCCTGTCAGGTGAAAGTTAGAAATGATCTTAAAGTCGAAATTCCCGCCGAGGTGCTTGGTGTTAAAAAGTGGGAATGTGAAGTTGTATCAAATAGAAATGTTGCAACATTTATTAAAGAATTTGTTGTGAAGCTTCCTGAAGGAGAATTTTTGAACTTTAAATCAGGTTCATATATTCAAATTGATGTTCCAAAAATTGAAGTGGATTTTTCTAAAGATATTTATGTTGAAGAAGAGTTTCGTGATGAGTGGGATGCTTACGGACTTTGGAATCTCAAAATGAAAAACGAAGAGGAAACTTTCAGAGCGTATTCGATGGCGAATCATCCTGCTGAAGGAAATATTATTATGCTCAATATTCGTATAGCAACTCCCCCTTGGGAGAGAAAAACTAATTCATTTATGAATGTTAATCCCGGTGTATGTTCTTCATTTATTTTTTCTCGAAAACCGGGTGATAAAGTTATGATAAGCGGTCCATTTGGGGAGTTCCACATAAAAGAAACCCAAAGAGAAATGATGTTTATTGGTGGCGGAGCAGGGATGGCTCCCATGCGTTCTCATATTTTTCATCTTTTCCATACAGAAAAAACTAATCGAAAAGTTACATTCTGGTATGGTGCGAGATCTAAACGTGAAATCTTTTATGAAGAGGAATTTCGTGCTATTGAAAAAGAATTTCCTAATTTTAAATTCAATATCGCTCTTTCTGAACCTAAAGAATCAGATAACTGGAAGGGATACACAGGATTTATCCATAAAGTTATTTATGATAATTATCTTTCAAAAATTGATGAACCTGAAGAAATCGAATACTACCTCTGTGGTCCTCCATTAATGAATGACGCAGTTCTAAAAATGCTTGATGAGCTTGGAGTACCTAAAGACATGATTGCTTTTGATGATTTTGGCGGTTAACTATTTTTTGTAGCTTAATTTAATTCATAAATGCATCTAATTTGTATTTTTGTCTATTATATTTATAAAAACTTGTTTTAGTTCTGTGTTTTTACTATCTTGCTCTGAAAACTAACATTGGGCTAATGAAAAATTTATACTTTTTACTTCTGTCGCTAATTGTTTTTGTTATAATTGTTTCTTGTGATAATTCAACAAAAAAAGTTTACAGGTATTATGAAGGTCCAATACAGGGAACATATTTTCATATAACTTATGAATGGGATATAGATTTATCTCGCGAAATTGATAGTTTACTTCAGAATTTTAACAAATCATTGTCAAACTATGATTCACTTTCGGTAATTTCAAAATTGAATTATAATTTAAGCGATGAAGTTGACAGTCTTTTTAAAAAAATGTTTAAAAAATCTTATGAGGTTTATAAAATTACTGATGGTGCTTTTGATATTACGGTTGCTCCAATAGCCAATTTATGGGGTTTTGGTTGGAAAAGAAGTTTTGATTGGATGAAAAAAGACGATAATGAAATTCCGGATTCGGCATTGATAGCAGAAACATTAGTTTATGTTGGAATGGACAAAGTAAAAATTAAAAACAATAAATTGACTAAAGCATACCCCGAAACGATGTTTATATCTAATGCTATAGCTCAGGGGCTATCTGCCGATTATTTAGCTGATTATTTTTTTAAATTAGGATTGAAAAACTTTTTGATTGAAATAGGAGGCGAAATTTATTCCTATGGACTTAACAGCAAAGGAGAAAAATGGAAGATTGGAATAGATAAACCTATTGAAGGGACGGATTATTCAAATAGAGAAAATCAAATCGTTATTTCCATTAGTAGCAAAGGGATTGCAACTTCGGGAAATTACAGAAAATATAAGCAAAACGGAAACAAAAAATATGGACATTCTTTGGATCCTCGAACCGGTTATCCTGCCGAAAATTCTTTGCTAAGTGTTACAGTTGTAGCCGATGATTGTATGACTGCAGATGCTTTTGCCACTGCTTTTATGGTTATGGGACTCGAAAAGTCTTTGAAGATTATAGATTCTTTAAAAAACATTGATGCATATTTTATTTTTCTCGACCAACAAGGTAAAGAAAGAGTAGTTTACTCTGATGGCTTTGGAGATTATTTAAAATAGTTTTCAAGTCTATACATTTTTTTAAACAATCCATTTAACTTTTTGTTAATTCTTTAAAAGAGTTAATATTATAAAATTTTTATGAAATACGTACTTAGCAAACAAATAAAGAAACTTTTGAGCGAAGATAACAAGTACGATTTTCCTATTGAGTATTTTTGCAATTTGCTTTCTTATATAGATTTTCTTGAAAAAGCAAAAGAAGAAGACTATATTATATATCATGATAATCACACATTTGAATACACACCCAAATTTTATTCTTTTATTAAGGCTTTATTCGATTCCAGACTGGTTGAAGATGTAGATATTATGACGGAATTCTTAAAAACATACGAATGTAAATGTGCTTATCAAGTCTGGATTAAGGAGATGAATGAGATACTTTCAAATGATGAATTATTTAATAAAATGAATATTTCTTTTGTGAGAAAGGCGTTTTTTACGCTTATTCGCATGGAAAATGTTTTACCGGGCTCATGGGGTATTGATGTTGAAACCGGGAATTGGTTGAAGTTACTAAGATTATTAAAACAAATTTTCCCTGAAATTTACCGATGCGAAAAAAAAATTATGAATTGATTATGTTTTTAATTTTTTCTTTTTAGCCGCTGGGAATAAAACATTATTAAGAATTAATCTGTATCCCGGAGAATTTGGATATAGCGACAAGTCGGTATGTTCATCGCCTACGTAATGTCTGTAATCTTCGGGATCGTGACCTCCATAAAATGTCCACATCCCTTTACCATATTCCGAATGTATATATCTGATTTCTCCGGCAGTTTTATTTTCACCCATAACCAAAACATGTGGTTTTACTAATTCAGATCTAAATGCAGTTGTTTGTCCCATAAAGCCGCGAATAAGGTTTGTATGATTCTGACATAACATTGTTGGTACAGGGTCCCATTTTGCAGAAAACTCAAATAAAACAAAATAATCTTCTTCATTTTTGATTTTGCGGTTATTTGTAACGTCAATATCAGAATATTCGTATTCGAGAGGATTCATTACAAGCTTAAAATTGGTAAAAGCCAGAGTTTTCGAATAGTCTAATTTTTGTTGAGCATCTGGATCAGCAGGGTCACCGTCATACATCCATTCGCAAATATCAACACCTTCGGCAGCAAGGGCAATATCGAAAGAATCAGTTGCCGAACACATTGCAAACAGGAATCCTCCTTCGGCAACATAAGCTTTTATAGTTTTGGCTACTGCTAATTTCAATTGCGAAACTTTATTAAATCCCATAGAGAAAGCTTCTTCTTCGCTTCGTTTTTGATTGTCTTTATACCACTGCATTCTTCCATAAGCTCCATAAAACTTGCCATATTGCCCTGTAAAATCTTCGTGGTGAAGGTGTAACCAATCATAATTTGCAAGCTCACCGTTTAAAATTTCTCTATCATAGATTTTATCGTAAGGGATTTCTGCATAAGTTAAGGCTAGTGTTACAGCATCGTCCCATGGTTGACTAAAAGGTGGCGTATAAACTGCAATTTTTGGAGCTTTTTCAAGTTTAACGGCATCCATGTTTACAGATGGAGCGGAAATTTCGTTAAAAAGTGCATTTTTTTGAGCATCTGCAATTATTTCGTAACTAACTCCACGAATTATACATTCTTTTTCTATTTCTTTAAAGTATGGCATTATAAAACTACCTCCACGGTAATTTAGTAACCACCAAGCTTCAATTTGATTTTGTAAAGTCCAATAAGTAACCCCGTAGGCTTTAAGATGATTTTTTTGTGTGTCATCCATCGGAATTAAAATGAAAGCTCCAAAAAGCCCGTTAATGGTAAATGTTAAAAATAGCAATAATGAAATTTTTGTCTTCATAATCTTAATATTCCAAATCCCAAGTTAAAACAAAAAATGTGCAAAGAAGTTTTAAGTACAACGGAATTAAGTAATTATTAAGGATTTTGAACCATTAAGTTATTACCTGAAACTTCTTCAGCCGGAATTTTAAATATAGGAGCATCTGAATTCCATGAAATACCTTCTCTAAGATTCTGTTTCATTCTTTTAAGATTATGATATCTATCGCCTTCGAAACATAATTCACGACGGCGTTCATTACGCACCGAATCGAGCAAGTCGTTTAAGGCTACAGATTCGGGAACATAACTTGAGCCAAAAGCTCTTTGTCTCAGCGCATTATAACTGTCATAGGCTTGAATAATATTTCCCGGACCTCCTTCTAACAGATTAGCTTCAGCTCTGATAAGGTGCATTTCTGCTAAACGTAGATAAACTCTGTTTAGAGGTTGAGAAACTCCGTCAATAAGAGTTTCGTCATATTTTTTCACATAATATATCACAAAATATTTATTTATCATTTGTCGGCGAATATCATTTGGGGAGTACATGTCGTATATTGTTGCTGTAGTTTGAAATAGCGGATTTTTGCTTCTTGAATATGCATCTATTAGAGAATTGCTGTTGTCGGTTACAATATTCACTATTTGGAAAATTACTTCAGGATTTGAACTGTTTCCGCTTAATTTAAAAATTGATGAATAATCCTCTGCCAATGTATAATATCCGCTTTGAATTACTTCATCTGCGTTTTGAGCTGCTTTAGTATAATCGCCTGAAAAGAAACATACCCTTGCAAGTAATGCTGTAGCAGACATATAAGAAGCTAATGAATTTGATGTATAGACGCCTGCATTTGCAAATAGTGTTTTCGAAGTTTCGAGGTCTTCTTTGATGTATTGATAAACTTCTTCGACTGAATTACGAGCCATGTGTAAATCATCAGGTGAAAGAGATGGCTGTCTTCTGTAAGGAACTCCAAGTTGGTTGTTATTGCCTGTATTATCAACATCATAAGGTTTTGCAAAAAATCTTACCAATTCAAAATGACATAAGGCTCTGATAAATAATGCTTCAGCTTTTAATCTGTCTTTTTCCAAATCGAATTGAGGGTCATTTACAAGATTATTGTCAATTGCATGAATTACATTATTGGATCTGTTAATGGCAGCATAGGCTGTTCCCCAAAAAGATGCAATTTCTGTAATTTGAGGGGAAGAAGTCATGTTATAGATTTCGTATTTTCCGAATCTATTAAGTTTATTTTCATTACCTATTTTTGAATCGTCAGCAAGCAAATCAGCATAAATTACTAAATTACCTCCTAGTACGCTGCCTGATTGAATGGCATCATAAGCTCCATTGAGCACAAGTTGTAAATCTCTTGTGGAGTTGATTGCGTTTTCATTAGGAATTTTGTCGTTTAGTTCAACATCCAGAAGTTTTTCGCATGAAGTTATGAAAACTCCCAGTGATATAATAACCAATATTTTGATGAAATTTATCTTTTTCATAATTCAAAGTTTTAAAGTTAAAATGTAATTTGAATTCCACCGATAATTACTCTGGCTTGCGGTGTAGCAAAAGATGGAGCCGCAAACGAAACATTTGAATCAGGATCGTTGTAATTTGTATGCCTGATAACTTCAGGATCCCAACCTTTGTATTTTGTGTATATCCAAAGATTATTTCCTGAAATATAAATTCTCATACTATTGAGTTTTAATTTTTGACAAACTGATTTACTGAATGAATACCCCAAAGAAAGATTTTTCAATCTGATGTAGGAAGCATCGTATAAGAATCTGGTTGAGTTTACATAAGTTGTGTATTGATTTAATCCGGGGACATCAGAGTCGGGATTTGATTCAGACCATGCTTCAAGAATTTCGGGACGTTGAGCAATGCTGTAAAAATCACCTATCATACGTTTGGCCTGATCATCATATATTGTATTACCATATTGAAAAGTGAATAGAAAACTAAAATCAAATCCTTTCCAGTTAAATGAGTTTGTTAAACCGCCTACGATTTTAGGGAAAGGATTGCCTGCTGGTTTTCTGTTGTCTCCGTAAAAGTCGCCGGTAGGATTTGCATAGGTCATTAAATTTCCATTAAGGTCGTAGTATAACTCTGTTCCAGCTTGAACATTTACCATAACTTGATTTCCTTCGTTGTCGAGTACCGGAGTTCCGTCAACATTCCATAGTCCGATTTGCATATTTTCTTTGGCTACACCAGCCCATTCAACTAAATATGCTGTACCCACAGGATATCCCAAAATTACGCGTGCATCACCACCCGTTTTGTTGTCAAATGCGTCAGGTGGTAACCCTCCAACGTCTGTAACAACGTTCGTGTTATGTGCTAGGTTTAAGTTGGTTGTCCATTTTAAATTTCTTTTTTGAATGTTATGACTTGTAATTTCTAATTCAACCCCATTATTTGTTAAAGCTCCAATATTTCGCCAAATTTTGGAATATCCTGATGAACTCGGTAGAGTAACTTGAAGCAATAAGTCTGAACTGCGTTTGTCGTAGTATGTTATGCTACCACTTATTCTGTTGTTAAAAAATCCATAATCAATATTAACATCAAACATCACTGACTTTTCCCAGCTTAAAAGTGGATTTGGCAAAGTTGCCGGTATTATAGCCGAAGATCCATTATAACCCCCGGTGGCTACATAAAATCCTAGATGAGCATAATCGTCAATATTTGCATTTCCGGTGAGTCCATAAGAGGCTCTAAGTTTTAGGAAACTTATTGTTCCGTTCTTCGAAATAAAGTTTTCATCGCTTATTATCCATCCGGCAGAAACTGCAGGGAAAATACCGTAACGGTTGTCGCGTCCGAAACGAGAGCTGCCGTCGGTTCTTATGCTAAAGCCTGCAAGATATTTATTCAACAGTTTGTAATTTACTCTGAAGAAGTAAGAATCAAAAGCAAAACCTGTTGAATAACTATATCCAGACATATTTGAAGGATCTGCTGACCCGGGACTTCTAAGAATATCATTTGGAAAATTCCATCCGTTAAGTCCAACACCGCTGGTTTTACTCCTTTGATAGGATTGACCTAAAGTGAAATCTGCGTCTTGATGTTCTCCCAATTTTAAATTATAGGTAAAATAGTTGTTAGTAGTATAATTGTAAACATTAGTTCTTCTGTCCCAAGCTGATGAAACAGAACCTGTATCTTGAACATTTCTAAACCTGAATTCGTCTTCGCCCAAATTCATAAAGTCAACACCAAACTCAGATCTAAAACTCAAGTTTTTTGTAAATTCATAGTTAAGATATAATCCGGTGATGGATCTAAAAGAGTTTGCCTGGAAATGCCAATTTTCGAGTTGCCAGAGAGGATTTCTATATGGATCAAAATATGTACCATCCGGATTATAAACCGGAATATAAGGTAAATTTTGTTGAGCCAATCCTAAACCTCCTGCATCTCCTGTTGGCACTCTTTTGTTTTTACTGTAAGAAACAGACATATTACTTCCAATATTGAGTTTGTCTGTAGCCTTGTTTTCAACATTAATTCTTCCGCTGATTCTATTGTAAGAATTTCCGATAACAAAACCTTCTTCATCTTTATAGGTGACTCCCATGTAAAAGATAGTTTTTTCGTTACCGCCTTGAGCAGTAGCTGAAACTTCCTGCACAAATCCACGACGCAGCACTAAATCAATCCAATCAGTTCCACCAAGCGCTGCTATGCTATCGGCCATAGCTCTTGTAATAGGACTTCCATTGATGGGTGTATAAATAATCGAATTTTTATCCTCTGGATCAAGGCCTTTGAGAACTCTTGCCGAATCTCTCAATGAAAGATGTTGTTCAGCGTTAATAAGTTCGATTCTGTTTGCAGCTTCCACAAAACCACTATAATAGTTAATATTAAATTTTGTTTTGCCTGCACTTCCTTTTTTAGTTGTAATTAAAACGACTCCATTAGCTCCGCGTGACCCGTAAATTGCTGCAGCAGCAGCATCTTTTAAAATTTGAATTGATTCAATATCATTTGGGTTTAAATCGCTCAGTGCATTAAATCCAGTACCTGTGTTATTAGCCGAAAAATCTCCTGTTGTTACAGGAATGCCATCAATTACATACAATGGTTGAGATCCTGCAGAGATTGAATTTGTTCCACGCACTTTAATATTTATGGGAGCTCCTGCCATACCATTAGCAGTTGTTACCTGTACACCTGCAGCTCGACCTTGTAATGAAGATTCCAAACTTGGCAAAACCGCATCGCCTAAATCATCGGAACTTATTGAAGATATTGCTCCGGTAACATCTCTTTTTTGTCTTCTTCCGTAACCAATAACTACAACATCTTCGAGCACTACGGCATCATCTTCGAGTTTGACATTTAAGGTAATGGTTTTATTAGCCTCAATAAGAAGCTTGTGTTCTTGTTTTTTCATCCCCACAAAAGATATTTCAATAATTCTCTCACCCGCAGGAATATTCCCTATAACAAACTCACCATTAATACCGGAGATTACACCTAATGAAGTATTTTTTACAACAATGTTAGCTCCAAACAATGGATCTCCATTAGAGTCTGTCACAATTCCTTTTACTGTTCCGGTTTGTGAAAAAACCTGATTGAAACAAAAGACCAAACTTAACCAGAATACAATGCTTAATACCTTTTTCATATTCAAAAATTTATTGACGTAAAAATATAAAATTATAACAAAATTTTAACAAAAAATCTGTTTTTAAATATGTTTAATTTTTTTTAAACAATTATTAAAAATTCTATTTTTGAAAAAACAAAAATTTAATGATATGAAAAGAGTACTTTTAGCAACAGAAAAACCTTTTGCAGCTGATGCTGTTATTGAAATTGAAAAGATTGCAAAATCTTCGGGTTACGAATTAGTGAGACTCGAAAATTATAAAACAAAAGACGAGCTTTTAAACGCTGTTAAAGATGTTGATGCAATCATCATTAGAAGTGATATTGTTGATAAAGAAGTTATAGAAGCAGGTAAAAATTTGAAAATAGTTGTAAGAGCCGGAGCCGGTTATGATAATATTGATCTGAATGCAGCTACCGAACATAATGTTGTAGCAATGAATACGCCGGGACAAAATTCGAATGCTGTTGCAGAACTTGCCTTCGGTATGATGATTTATCATGCAAGGGCTTTCTTCTCCGGCAAATCAGGTTCTGAATTGAGAGGCAAGACTATTGGTATTCATGCTTACGGTAATGTAGGAAAATATGTTGGAATGATAGCTAAAGGTTTCGGTATGAAAATTTATGCTTTCGATCCTTTTGTTGATGATGCTTTAATGCATGCTGACGGTGTAATTCCTGTAAAATCTGTTGAAGAATTGTATAAAAATTGTCAATACGTTTCTTTGCACATTCCTGCAAATGAAAAAACTAAAAAATCTATAAACAAAGATTTAATGATGTTGATGCCTAAAAATGCGGTTTTAGTTAATACTGCAAGAAAAGAAGTTATTAGCGAAGTTGATTTGCTTGAAGTAATGTCTCAACGTAAAGATTTTGCTTATCTTTCTGATATCGCGCCTGATTGTGCTGCTGAAATGACAGAAAAATTCCCCGGAAGATTCTTTTTCACTCCGAAAAAAATGGGAGCTCAAACCGAAGAAGCCAATGTAAATGCCGGGATTGCTGCTATCAAACAAATTATTGATTTCTTCGAAAAAGGAGATGTTAGATTTAAAGTTAATTAAACTATTATTTTTCAAAATATCTCCAATTTAAGCCTGCCCTGTGCAGGCTTTTGTTTTAATAGTAAACTCTAATTACATAATTGAAAATGATGGATTTGAGTTAAATTTACTGAAAACACATATTGTTTAAATGATTGATAATTTTGTTTTTGTTTTCATTATCGGTGATTGTGTTAAGTATAATAGTTAGAAAATTGTTTTTATTGATATAATCTTTTGAATATGAAAAATTTATGTCGTATATCCATGAAATTTGAAGCAACTTAAAATCATTCAATGTTTTTAAATCGGTTTTTGAGACTACAAAATTGTTGAGAAAACTCTTAAGAACATTTTCAGAGATTGCAGGATTTGTACTTAATCCATATTCGAGTGAAATGTTACGCGGTCCGGTTTCTTTGTAATATTTTGATACAATTGAAAATATGTCGCACTTGTCGGCATCTCTGGTAATTTTTGAAAAAAATTTTTCTTCTTCCGAGTATTTTTCCGGAATAGAAATTAAACCATGTGCGTAAACTGCTTTTCTGATTAAAATTATTGTGTCGTTATCTAAATCAGCAAAAAAGTTTTCTTTGTCAATAACATCGCAACCAATTTGCCCGTGGTACAAGTTTTCGGTATCTTTAAATGTATTAAAATAATAGTATTGATAAAAGCGTCCAATATCATGAAAAAGTCCGCATAAGCCTGCGGTAAAAATTTGTTTTTCAGTGAGATTTTCTGTTTTTGCAATTTTTACTGCATGTTTAAAAACCTCTTTACTATGATTTATTTTTAGATTTATATTTTGTTTGTAATCACTATCGTTTCGTTTTTGTAAGTATTTTGCAACGTAGTCATCGAAAATTTTTTGAAAAGCAGTAAAATTATTTGATTCCATTGTTTTTTAGATACTCGAAAGTCTGTGTACTTAATTTTCTTAATTTTTTCCTGTAAATGGTGTAAAATACGATTGCTAATAGCAATAAAGGTATAACTCCAAGAAAAATTCCAATAATGACAAAACTTAAAATCAGAGGGTGGGTAAGATTAAAATCAGATTTTACCGACAACTTATTTTTTTTGTATTTAATAACGATAATAAACTTGTCTTTTTTTGCAATAATAGAATTCTTGTTAAGAATTTCAACCTTGTCATTGGGAAATCCGGATTTATAAACATTTATAATATCTTCCGGTAACATTTATTTATGATTTTCTTTCCAGAGTTTTAATCTTTTTTCGAGTTCTGGCATCATATCGAGTTTTATTTGCGATACGCAAGCCCGAAGGCCTTCTGACTTTTCACTGCCGGTATTTCCTAAAGAGATAGCACTGATACCGTATCTTAGTAATTCTTCGATTATTTGATTACCGTCCATCCCGGGAAAAGCGATAGTAAAATAAAAACCATCGGCTAAGTCTTCTTCGAGGTCTTTATCATAAACTATGTAAAAACCTGCATCGGTAAACAATTTTTTCATAATGCGAGCTCTTTCTCCATATTCCTTGACTTCTTTGATGAAATTAAATTTACCGTCATTAGCAGCTTTTAACATTGCAGCAAGCCCGTATTGAGCAGAATGGCTAACACCCGAACTTAATGCATAAATAAGTCTTTGAACAAAAGTATATCCAAATTTATCTGACCCAAATCTTGTGAGTAGGTTTGGATAGGAGCGATGATAAATTTTGTCGGAGATTGCCACAATTCCAATTCTCTGACCTGCGTAAGTAAATGCTTTTGACCCCGAAATCAGAAGGACATAATTCTCTGTATAATTTGCCACAGAAACCTGGTAAGGAGGTTGTCCCGGATGATAGAGGTCTCTTCTGAAATCCATGCCGAAATATGCTAAATCTTCTATTACGATGACATCATATTTGTTTGCAAGTTCTCCGATAATTTGAAGTTCTTCATCAGTTAAACATATCCAAGATGGATTATTTGGGTTTGAATATATAATAGAATTTATATTACCTTTAATGAGCATGGATTCTAATTTCTCTCTGAGAGCTTCACCCCTGTAATTATAGACATCAAAACTGTCGAATTTATATCCAAGAACTTTAAACTGTTGCTTCTGAACAGGGAAACCGGGGTCAATAAACAAAGCCGTATCTCTTTTGGGATCAAGATTAGAACACATCATAAATGTTGCATAAGCTCCCTGCATACTTCCTACAGTTGCAATACATGATTCCGGACTAACATCAATTCCCATAAACAACTTGATGAATCTGGAAGCTTCTTGTTTTAATTCTTTTACCCCGTCAACCATAGGGTATTTGCTGACCACACCTTTTTTTAATGCATCAATTTCTGCATTAACACCAATTTCAGGAGGATTAAGTCCGGGAACCCCCATCTCCATTCGCATATATTTAATGCCTGTTATGTTACTGAGATTATTAACAATTCCCACAATTTCTCTTATGGTTGCTTTTGATAAATCTTTTATCCCGAAATTTTTTACTTCATTTCTTACAAGCTCCTGCGATAATGGTAAGTTATACATGTTCTAAAATTTTTTGTTTCGACTTAGCAATTATAATAAACTTAATTTAGATAAATCAATTTTATTATGTTTTTTACAACATATTATTTTTTTAAAATCATCATTATCAAAAATAGGTTGAAATCTTTTTAGATAGTATTCTTTTTGATATCCTGTACTGAAAAACTGAATAACATACATTGCTGTATCGGTAAATTCTTTAATTTTAAATAAACTTCGGGTATTGTAATTATCATAGCCTATATAATATCCCGGAGCTTTATCATAATAAATCTTTAATTGATTGCGTCTAACTTCCCATCCAAATGAGTCGGTTGAATTAAATGGTTCGTAAATAGATACTCCTCTATTATTCTCCAAAAAAACATATTTCGGTATTTCAGGAATATCATCACCCTGACTGTTCACAGGTTTCCAGTTGCCTATCATTTTTTCCTGCTGTTCTAGGTCTGCATCAGTTTGTCCACAATTGGTAAAAAAGAAACCAAAAGCTATGAATATTAAGAAAACTAATGCTTTAAGCACAATATTTTTCATTTCAAATAATATAATTTTAGGTTTTATTTGCTTCATCAGTTTTATTCCAGAACAATTTGTTTTCATTGTTATAAATTAATTTTTTATTATCAAACAGCCATTGAACAACTTTGATAATTTTTGTTTCATCGAAATCGATTCTATCAACTAAATCATTCAACAAAATTGGTTCAATTTTAATTATTTTTTTTATTTGTTCCAAAATAATATCAAATTCATAAGCACTTAATCCTAATTCATTTCTACGTGAGCATACATCACAAGTACCACAGCGTTGTGAATCTTTTTGACCGAAGTATGCAAGTAATTGCTGACTTCTACATTTGTTTTTACTCTCAGCATAGAGCAGCATTGCTTCCATTCTCGAAAGAGTACGTTCTTTTAGTGTATTCAGTTCTTCTCTTTTATAAACAATACCTCTTTCTTCTAGTCTTTCGGAGATAAAATGAATCAAAGGTTTATTTATTTTTGGAATATAATTTATAATTTTAAAGTGCGAAAGTTGTTTTAAAAGGTTATATATAGTATTAGGTTCAACACCAGCTTTTTTAGCGAGATATTCTTCGGAAATATTAACGTAATCATTAAATAATCCTGTGTAGGTTCGCAATAAAAGTTTTATGAAAATATCCAAACTATGATTTTCAACCTGGAATTTATACAAATCATCTCTGTTAACGATAAACATAATTCTGGAAGTGGTATTAACATCTGTGTGATATGAAATTAGTTCTGATAATTCAAGTATTTTTAATGAGTTGTATGTAGTTAGAACGTCAATTTTAAATTTTGAAGCAAAATCAAAAATATCGAAAGGATAGTCTAAATCTTTGCCTGCTCCGAAAGGAATTTGAAGGTAATTACATATCGAGTTATAAACCTTTGTAACAACTGGATATTCGGGGAAAGCGGTTGTCATGTTACGTTTTAGTTGGGCACTATCGGTTTTATTGGTTAATAAAAAAGCCCATGCTTCTTTACCATCACGACCAGCTCTTCCTGCTTCCTGAAAATAGGCCTCCAAAGAATCAGGTAAATCCATGTGAACAACAAATCTTACATCCGGTTTATCTATTCCCATACCGAACGCATTTGTGCATACCATTACACGAATCTCTCCTTTCTGCCATGCATCTTGTTTTAATTCGCGGTCCTTGGGATCAAGACCTGCATGATAAAAATCTGCCGAGATTTTATATTTTTTGAGTAATAAGGCATATTCTCTTGTTTTTCGGCGATTACGGACATAAACAACTCCACTGCCTTGAAATTTAGTAACAATTTTAAGTAAAGATTTTAATTTATCTTCGGTATGTGAAACAAAATAAGTCAGATTTTTACGTTCAAAACTTTTTTTGAATACATTCTTTTCTTTGAAAAGTAACTTATCTTGAATATCGTCAACCACTTCGGGAGTAGCAGTAGCAGTAAGAGCCAAAACAGGAACTCCGGGTAGTTCGTTGCGAATTTCGGCAATATTAAGATATGAAGGACGAAAATCATAACCCCATTGAGATATGCAATGCGATTCATCAACACAAATAAGATTAACATTCATTTCTTTGAGCTTGCTGCGGAAGAATTCATTTTGCAAACGCTCCGGAGATAAATACAAAAACTTGTAATCTCCGTAACATACATTGTTTAAATGTCTTTCAATTTCAATTTTGGACATTCCGGTATATATTGCAGCTGCCTTGATACCTCTTTTATGAAGATTCTGTACCTGGTCCTTCATTAAAGCAATTAATGGAGTAATCACTATACAAACTCCTGGATGAGCGAGCGAAAAAACTTGAAAAATTATTGATTTTCCTCCACCGGTTGGTAAAAGTCCTAGTGTGTCTTTACCCGCAGCAACCGACAATATAATTTCTTCTTGCAGTTCTCTGAATTTATCGTATCCCCAATATTTCTGAAGAATTTGTCTGTATTTGCTCATAAGCAAGATCCCATATTTTACAAATTTAAAAAAAAGTATTTGTTACTCAAACAAAAAGTTGTATTTTCGTGTGATTTTTTAATTCATAATTAAGAAGTAAATATGGCAAATTCAAAAATTTTATATGAAGGTCTTACATTTGATGATGTTTTATTGATACCTGCATATTCAGAAGTATTACCGAGTTTAGTAGAAATAAAATCAAAATTTTCCCGAAACATAGTATTGAATACTCCGATAGTCTCGGCTGCAATGGATACAGTTACCGATAGTCGTATGGCGATTGCTATGGCTCGAGAAGGCGGAATAGGAGTGATTCATAAAAATATGAGTATTCAGGAACAGGCTAAACATGTTTATCAGGTAAAAAGAGCCGAAAACGCAATGATTTTAAATCCTGTTACCATAAACGTTAACAGCAAAGTCGGAGAAGCCAAACAAATAATGATGGAGCATAATATTGGTGGTATTCCGGTTGTTGACGATAACCAAAAACTAGTAGGTATAGTTACCAGCAGAGATATGAGGTTTCAGACAAACATGAAACTCCCTATTAAGGATATAATGACAAGTGAAAATCTTATTACAACTGAGCAAGGCATAGAGCTTGAAAAAGCAAAAGAGATTTTTATGAAATATCGAATCGAAAAATTGCCGGTTGTTGATAAAGACCAAAAATTAGTGGGATTAATTACTTATAAAGACATAACAAAAGCAGATGCAAGTCCAAATTCCTGTAAAGACACCAGAGGAAGGTTGAGGGTTGCCGCTGCAGTAGGAATCTCATCAGATACATTCACACGAATGGAAGCTCTGATTGATGCTGGAGTTGATTCCATTGTAATAGACACAGCTCACGGACATACAAAAAGCGTAAACAATATTCTCAAAGAAGCAAAGAAAAAATTTAGTGGGGTTGATTTTGTTGTTGGTAATATTGCAACTGCAGAGGCAGCTAAAATGCTGGTTGATAATGGAGCAGATGCAGTAAAAGTTGGTATAGGACCGGGTTCAATTTGTACTACAAGAGTGGTTGCTGGTGTGGGGGTTCCTCAATTATCAGCGATTATGATAGTTGCCGAAGCTCTTAAAGATACTGATGTCCCGATAATTGCCGACGGTGGTATAAGATATTCAGGAGATATTGTTAAAGCAATTGCAGCAGGGGCTCACTCAATTATGGCTGGAGGTCTATTTGCCGGTACTGAAGAAGCTCCCGGAGAAACCATAATATTTAATGGCAGAAAATTCAAATCATACAGAGGAATGGGCTCGCTCGAAGCTATGCAGCAAGGTTCAAAAGACAGATATTTTCAGGATATGGAAGATGATATCAAAAAACTGGTACCGGAAGGAATTTCCGGTAGAGTTCCATATAAAGGAACTTTAAACGAAGTAATTTACCAATTAATAGGTGGACTTAGAGCGGGTATGGGTTATTGTGGTTGCGAAAATATCGAAAAATTGCGTCAAAACGGAAGGTTTGTGAGAATAACAACTAACGGCGTAATTGAAAATCATCCTCATGATGTTACTATCACAAGAGAAGCTCCCAATTATTCGAGAGCAGATTAAGAGGTAATTAAAAATTGTTAAATTATAAAAGTCTTAAATTATGAAAAAGATTTTTTGGGGATTAGTTTTAGTTTTTTCGGTTTGCTTGTTAAATGCTCAGGAAAGAACAATTTTGGAAATTGACGACGAAAAGATTTCCGCAGAGGAATTTCTGCACATCTACAAAAAAAATAACACCAGCGATAACGCCATGACTTATGAGGCTATGAACGAATACATGAATTTATTCGTTAATTTCAAACTTAAAGTTCATGAAGCAAAAAAATTAGGTCTCGATACTCTGGCATCTTTTAAACAAGAGCTTGCCGGCTATCGTTCTCAGCTTGCTCAACCTTATTTAACAGACAAAAAAGTAGAAGAAGAGCTTTATCTTGAGGCATACGAACGCATGAAATATGATATAGAGGTCTCGCACATTTTAATAAAAGTAAATCAAAATTCCTCGCCTGAAGATACTTTGAAGGCATATAAAAAGATTTATGAAATCTATAACAAACTAAAAAAAGGAGAAGATTTTGTGAAACTTGCAAGAGAATATTCTGAAGACGAATCTGTTGCTATGAATGATGGGAATCTCGGTTTTCGAACAGTTTTTAGCCTTGTTTATGATTTCGAAAATTATATGTATAATACTCCTGTAGACTCTTTCTCCGAGCCTTTCAGAACTAGATATGGATATCATATTTTAAAAGTGACAAACAAAAGACCAGCTAAAGGCAAGTACAAAGTTGCTCATATTATGCGACTTGTACCAAAAGGTTCGGGAACAAAACTTGATGAAGATGCTAGAGCTATTATGGATACTGTTTATCAAAAGATTAAACAGGGTGAAGATTTCGAAAAACTTGCATTTCAATACAGTGAAGATCGTCGTACTGCTGAACAGGGTGGTGTAATTGGTTGGGTTACTGTTGGTGGAAGAATGATTAAAGAATTTGAAGATGCCGTTTTCAGTCTCGAAAAACCTGGAGATATTTATCCGTTATTAAAAACAACTTACGGTTATCACTTGATAAAACTTCTTGAAATAGAACCAATTAAACCATTTGAGGAAGTTAAAAATGAAATTAAATCTAAAATCAGCAGCAGCGATAGAACAAGTAAAAGTCGTGATGCTATTTTAAAACAACTAAAAGCTGAGTATAATTATAAAACTTATCCTCAAAACTTAAAAGAAGTATATGCCGTTGTTACTGACAGCATATTTTCAGGTTCGTGGAAATTGCCCGAAGACCTTGAAAGATACAATAAAAACCTAGTATCATTTCTCGATAAAAACTATACTCAATTAGACTTTTTAATGTATCTCAAAAAATATAATCGCAAACAAACTCCTATAAATCTTAAAATTTTTATTGATAATTCTTTGTCGAATTTTGGAGAAAAAATGCTTTTAAATTACGAAGAATCAATCTTAGAAAACAAGTATCCCTCGTTTAAATACCTCGTAAATGAATATCACGACGGAATTTTATTATTCGATTTAACCGATAAAATGGTTTGGTCTAAAGCTATAACCGATACTATAGGTTTACAGGCTTTTTATCAAGCTAACAAGGATAAATACATGTGGGGAACAAGAATCGAACTTAAAGAATACAAATGTACAGATTTAAAAACTGCAAAAGCTCTTTACAAAGCATTAAATAAGAAATTTGATAATCTGTCCGTAATTGATAAATTAAATAAGAAAAATCCGGAAACCGTTGTTTTAGCAAAATCAGAAATAAAGGAAAAGAATGAATCTTCCTTGAAGGATAAGCAATTATCTGATACTCCCGGCAGTAAATATGTATTTTTAGATGAAACTAATTTTATCGTTAGAACAATTATAATTAGAGGTCCGGAACATAAATCCCTAAATGAAGCAAGGGGTATAATCACTGCCGATTATCAAAATTATCTCGAACAGGAATGGATAAAGGAACTTAAAAATAAATATACGGTTACGGTTAATTATGATGTTTTAAAATCATTGGCGGGAAAATAATCTATAATGAAAAAGATTATATTATTTCTGGTTATAATTTCTATAGTTGCAATTTCGTGTAAGAAATCATCAAAAACCGAGGATGCCGAAATTTTAGTAGAAGCTTACGGTGATGTTCTTACACGAAATCAACTAAATGCTGCCATTCCAAAAAATTTATCTACTGAAGACAGTACTGCTTTCGCTAAAATGTATATCGAAAATTGGTTGGCTGAAAGGCTAATTTTTAATTTTGCCAAAGAAAAAATTAAGGACACTATAGAAATTCATAAAAAAGTTGAAGATTACCGAAGAAGTCTTTATGTAAGCAAGTATGAAAAAGATTTTATTTATTCTCAAGTAGATGAAAAGGTAAGTGTTGAAGAAATTGAGAAATATTACAATAACCACCTGAACGATTACGTTTTAAGCAATACTTATGTTAAAGCTTTTTATTTGACGATGAACGCAGATATTAATGTCTATTATGAAGTTTTGAATAAAGTTTCCACATCGGGGCTTAAAGATAAAAAGGCTTTAATTGAATATTGTATTGGAGCAGATCGAGAAGTTTTCTTTTTCGAGGAATTTATTGAATTGAGAGAATTTTTGAGTATCATAAATTATAAGGGAAATTTTGATGATGTAGATTTGCTCTCAAGGAATGTGTTGGATTTTGTTGTAGATAAAAAACGTTATATTGTTAAATTTGATGAATATTTTCTCAAAGGTCAAATTATGCCCTTAGAACTTGCAAAACCATTAATCTATAAAACAATAATCAATAAAAGAAGAGAAACAGAACGAACAAAATTTGTTTCAGAGTTAATGAATAATGCCAAAGAATTAGGCAAAATAAAATATTATTATGATAAGAAGAATTAGTTTAGTCGTCGCAGCGTGTTTTTCTATAATTTTTGTTTATTCACAATCAAATGTGATAGATCAAATAGTTGCGAAGGTTGGGAATGAGATTATTTTAAAATCTGATATCGAAAATCAATATTATCAGGTTCTTGCTCAGGGTTATGTAGAAGAGGAAGATCTAAGATGTGAAGTTTTAGAGGAGTTGTTGTTTCAAAAACTATTGTATCTGCAAGCTAAGGCCGATAGTATTCAAGTTACAGACAGAGAGGTTGAAAGCGAACTTGACAGAAGGTTGAGTATTTTTATCACTCAGTATGGTTCAGAAGAAAAACTAGAGGAATATTTCGGCAAAAGTATTAGCGAAATAAAAAGTGATTTCAGGGAGTTGATACGAGAGCAGATGATGACTCAAAAAGTACAGCAAAAATTAACATCTGATATTAAAGTTTCACCATCAGATGTTAGAATGTTTTATGAATCCTTACCTAAAGATGAATTACCTGTTATTCAAGGATATTATGAGTTTTCCGAAATAGTTATTGTTCCAAAAATTACAAAAGAAGAAAAAGAAAAGACAATTGAAAAACTAAATAATATTCGAGAAAGAATAATCCAAGGCGAAAGTTTTGCAACTATGGCAATTTTATATTCCGAGGATCCGGGGTCAGCTTCAAAGGGCGGTGAACTAGGCTTTGTAAGCAGAACAGATCTTGTCCCTGAGTTTTCTGCAGTTGCTTTTAATTTAACATCTACTAATGATGTATCAAGAGTTGTGGAGACTGAATATGGATTTCATATTATCCAACTAATTGAACGTAAAGGTAATTTAATGAATTTTCGTCATATTTTAATAACTCCAAAACCAGATGATAAAAGTATAATGGAGGCTGAAAAGAAAGCAGAAGAAATTTATGCTCTTATTAAAAGTGATTCTTTAAATTTTGCAGAAGCAGTTATAAAATACAGCGAAGGTGATTCTAAACAAAATTTTGGTAAAGTTACAAATCCTTATTATGGAAATACCAGAATGACTACAGAAGTTATTGATCCTTTTACATTGAAAATAATTTCAAAAATGAAACCAGGAGATATTTCTGAACCCTTTTTAGCTTCTACAGGTAGAGGATCGAAAGTGATGAGAATAATTCGCCTCGATAATAAAGTAGATACTCATACTGCAAATCTTATTGATGATTATCAGGAAATACAACAAATGGCTCTTCAGGCAGAAGGCATGAAAATTATTAAAAAGTGGATAGAAAATATAATTTCTAAAACTTATATTGATATTGATAAATCTTATTCTAATTGTAAGTTTAAATATGCCGATTGGTATAAATCAAAAAAATAGATTTTTTTTAGAATAATTTAATGTTTTGAATTTCCAAACATTATTTTAATTTTGAAGGATTCTTTATTAAAAACGTTATATGAAATGAAAGCAAAGCGTCTTATAATTGTTGAAGATAATCCAGCAGGAGCATATTTATTGTCAGAGTTTTTTAGATTAAAAGGATTTGAACATTTACATTTTTCGACAGCTACTGATGCTATTAATTTTTTTGATACTCCTGATAGTGATAATTACAAGGCGGTTTTGATGGATATAAAATTACCGGGGATGTCGGGAATTGAAGCTACAAAAATTATTAAAACAAAGAACCCTAAAATTCATATCTTTATCCAATCGGCGTATGTTTCTTCTACTAATAAAATGGAAGCTTTTGAATCCGGAGCATCTAAATTTTTTGAAAAACCTCTTAAACTTAATGAGATATTTAAATCAGTACAAGAGGTTTTTAATGAATAAAGTAAAATTTTTATTTTATTCTATACCAGGTTTGAGTTCTGTAAAATGGACCTAAATATCCTCTAACTTGTAAGGTATTATTATCTGATAACCAAATTTTACAATCGTAAAGTTTTCCATTTTCGGGATCGAGGATCCCTTCTTTTTTGTACCAATCGTCTTTTCTCTTTTCCAAACCATTTATTATTTGCATCCCAACAATTGGTTTATTATATAAATCGCCTTTACACTCTGTACATTTTGCATTGGCTCTAGATTGATCCAGGATTTTTACTACTTTTCCATAGAGCTTGCCGTTTTTAATATAAATTTCTACATGTGACTTTTCTTTTTTGGTATTGTCATCAATGGTTTTCCAAATGCCAACTTCTTTTTGTGAAAAAACTAAAGATGCAACAAACATAAATAACACAAGAATTACAGATTTTTTATTCATACTTTTCATAATTTTAAAATTTGGTTCGCAATATTACAAAAATCATACAGAAAAATTTTATTTTTACAAAAAAAATGCTAAAAGAATATATTCTACCTGATAGTTATTTGTTTTCACCTGGTAATAATGATATTTGTATATGGATACCCGACAAAATTTACATCGTTTTGGGGCAAAGAGATTTATTGGAAACAGCGGTAAAAGTTTATAATATTTCAGAAGATATCGAAATTTTGAAGCGTCCTAGCGGTGGACATGCAGTTGTTTTAACTCCCAAAACAATCATAGTATCAATGAGAATAACAAACGATAGTTTTAAAAATATTAAAAAGGTTTTTATTTATTGTAATGAAATTATTATTGAAGCACTGCAAAATCAAGGAGTAAATGATCTTAGCATTAAGGGAATTTCCGACATTTGTATAGGAGATTACAAAATTGCAGGTTCTTCAATGTATAATGGCAGGGAATATATTGTGTTTCATGCAGTAATAAATGTTTCCGAAAATCCTGATTTTATTGAGGAATTATTAAAACATCCGGAAACCGAACCTGAGTACAGAGCTAAACGCTCTCATAAAGATTTTGTTTCTTCGCTCGAAAAATTAGGTTATAAAATTGACCTTGAAAAATTTAAAACTGATTTGAAAAGACTATTCGGCTAAGAGCTTTTTATTAAAATTAATAAGGTATAACTTTTCTGTTGCTCTTGTGAATGCAGTATATAACCATCGCAGAAATTCATAATTTGCGGGGTTATCTTCGCTAAAATCTGTAATATATCCGTGATCAATAAATATAGCTTTCCATTGTCCTCCCTGGGATTTATGACAGGTAAAAGCATAAGCATATTTTATTTGAATTGCATTAAAGTACGGATCTTCGAGTATTCTTAATCTTCGTTTCTTCAAATCTTTAATGTCTTGAAAATCTTCCATCATGGTTTGAAAAAGTTTTTTATAAAAATCATTTCCCCACGAAGGTTGTTCCGAGTCAAGAGTGTCAAGTAGAACTTTTGCTTCTACTTCAATATCAGGGTAATCAACAAATCTGATTTTTACGTCTGCAAAATTGTATCCGTAAATAAAGTTTTTATTATAAACTTTTAGTACTTCGAAAATATCTCCATTAGCAATAAATTCCGGTTCCATATTTTCAGGAAGCCAATAATAGGAATTTCTTACTGCCATTATTAAATCACCTGGAGACAAAATATCTTCGAGATAAAGTATCCTGTTTCTTATGCCATTATTAAATTTTACCGCAGCGTGATTGGACCTGCATACAATTTTTGTTTCTTCCTGTCCGAATTTTGAGTAACAACTTTCAATTTCTTCTAGCAAGTCGCTTCCATTAATATAATTGATGTCTCTGAAGCCTAAATCAATTATATTTTGAATGTTGAGATCTACATCATTTATTTTATTTCTTATTTTTGTTGCATTGTAGAGGATCCCCGAATCTTCAGCCTGTCTAACGACTTCTGTGAGTTCGGTTGAAAAAACATTAAATCCTAAAGATTCCAAATATTCTATGTCGAGAGCAGGGCTTACAACGGAGTTTACAGGCGGAAGTTGGGCTTTATCGCCAACAAACATAAGTTTACAGTTATTATCGTTGTTGTAAACGAAATCCAAGAGGTCTTGCAATAAGTTGCCGCTTCCGAAAATATTGTCCGAAGTTTCAAAATTATTTACCATTGAGGCTTCGTCAACAATAAAAAGAGTATTTTTTAATTTGTTAAAGTTAAGAGTGAATCTTGCTTCCGGATCGGAATTGTTTTTTCTGCGGTATATAAATCTGTGAATAGTAAATGCAGTGCGTCCAGAATATTCGGTGAGTACTTTTGCAGCTCGTCCAGTGGGAGTGAGAAGAACAGTTTTTGTTTTATAATAGCTTAAGGCTTCAATAATTGCTGATATAAGAGTAGTTTTGCCTGTTCCTGCATATCCGTATAGTACAAATATTCCTTGCTTATCTTTATTTTTTAAAAAATTGTAGATTTCCGTAATTGCTTTTAACTGACTACTTGTAGGGGTGTTGTCAAGATGTTTTATTATAATATCTTTAAAAATGTTTACTGACATAAAATAAAATTGTAAAAAAACTGTTTGAATTTTGAAAAATAATTTAATTTTGTGCAAAACTAATATTAAAATTACTAATAATGAATAAGACAGTTGATATTATTATTAAGGTGGTTCTTTTAGGTGTAATTGTAACCCTTGCATATCTTATTGTTGCGGGTATTCAAAAACCGATAGATTTTGAAAAAGAAAGGGCTTTCAGATTTAATGTAACTATCCAGAGATTAAAGGATATTCGTACTGCTCAGGTTGCTTTTAGAGAAAGATATGGATACTTTACACCTTCTTTTGACACTCTTATTAATTTTATAAACAATGATAATATCAGAGTTATTAAGGCAATAGGTACTGTTCCCGACACCTTAACCGAAAAAGAAGCCTTGAAACTTGGTATTATTCAACGTGATACATTTTTTGTACCTATTAAGGATTCTTTGTTTAAACACATCAATTATAAAATTGAAAATATGAGATTTTCTCCGGTTGGCAAGAAAGTCGAATTTAAAATGGATACTGCTTCCGTTCTTACTGGTTCTGGAGTTTGGGTTAAAGTTTTCCAGTGTTATGTTTTGTATGATGATATTTTAGATGGTCTTGATCGTCAACTTATTATTAACTATAAATCTCTTAAAAAAGATACTTGTTTACGCGTTGGCTCTTTAACCGAAGCTACAAACAATGCCGGTAATTGGGAATAATCTTTAAATGAAAGAAATCAGAATAAAATCAAAAGATTTTTTTGATCCCGATATTGAAAGATTAAGTTTGTCCATCCTAATAAATAAGGATGGACTTTCTTATTCTGTATTTAATGAAGACGAAAAACAATATGTAGGGTTTATCTCAAATAATTTCAAAACTAATCAAGATAAATATTCTTTGTACACTAATGTTTTTGAAAAAGATAAATTAACTCATCCCGGTTATAATTCAAAAATAATATTTTCAACTTTCAAGAAATCTATTGTTCCTAAATCAATTTTTCAAAAAGATAAAATTTCTCACATTTTTAAATTATCTCATTTTTTGAACGATAACGAAATTCTGCTCTATAATCAAATTGACGATATTGATGCAATTATTATTTACGATGTTGACAAAAACGAGTACGAGTTTATTAAAAACCATTTTCCTAAAGCCGAAATTTTTTGTGATGCCTCTGTTTTTGTAGAGAATTCGTTATTGAAACTACGTAACGATGAAAATCGTCCTGGCAATAAAGTCTTTGTTAATATTGCTCCGGATTTTTTTGATGTACTCGTTTTTAATGAAGAACTTAAACTGTTCAACAGTTTTAAATATAAAACGGCAAATGATTTTCTGTACCATCTAGTAAATATTTTTAATCAACTTCGACTTAAAGCCGATACAACTCAGGTTGAAATTAGCGGTTTTATTGATCCTGCTGATATTTCAATTATAAACTTACGTAAATTTATTGCAAATATTTACTTCACTTCATTGAATAGAAAATATAAATATTATTATCGTTTTCAGGAGATTTTACCTCATTATTTTTCGATAATATTAAATTCATAATTATAAATGCGTATAATAGGAGGAAAATATAGAGGAAAAATTATTTCTCCACCGAGCAATTTTAGATCAAGACCAACAACGGATTTTGCCAAAGAAGCATTATTTAACGTGATCGGAAACTATTTCAATTTCGATAATATTACCGTACTTGATTTATTCAGCGGAACAGGAAGTATTAGTTACGAGTTTGCCAGTAGAGGAACAAAAAATATTGTGGCTGTTGAAAAAAATTTTATTCATACTAAATTTATTCAGACCACAATAGAAAAACTTGGTTTTAGTGATAATATCAGGCTTATTAAATCTGATGTTTTCCGATATCTAAAATCAACAAAACAAAAATTCGATTTAATTTTCGCAGACCCTCCTTACGATCTGGAAAATATCCCAGAAATATATGATTTGGTTTTTACAAAAGAATTATTGACAGATAAGTCGCTTCTGATTATTGAGCATTCGGCGGAGATTGATTTTAGTTCGTACAAATATTTTTTGATGAAAAAAACTTATGGAAGCGTGAATTTTAGTTTTTTTGACCCGGAGCTGGAAAGTTAGAAATTACAAGTTATAAGTGTAAAAGTTTTTTATTTGGATAGTACTTCGGTGCCTGCAACTTTTCTATTAGTACTGTGTTTGGCGAAGCCTAAATGATTAGGTATACACAAGCTGAAATTACCGGTATAAAAATATTATCAAACCTTATGGAATATTCTTTTATTTCGATATTAATTTAGAATAAAGCTATTATTAACTCTTTAATAAATAAAAATGCAATGAAACAACTTACTGCAAGTTTAAGAACAATCCCAAATATCAATCCCAAAAATGAACCTAATGATGCAACAAGAGATTTTGAAAATTTATCGGGGTCTTTAACATTTTTTCTAATTTGATAATGATAAAAAAGTTCACCAATGAGTGCTCCTAAAAAAGGGAAAATAAAAATTCCTAAAGGAGCAAAGAATAATCCAATTATTACTCCTATTCCGCTACCACGAATTCCCCATTTTGTACCACCGGCTTTTTTTGTTCCCCAGGCAGGAACTACATAATCAAGAATTGTTGCAATAAGTGCTGCTGATGCGGTGAATATTAATGTGAAGGTCGAAAAGTTTACAATACTCGTAAAGTGAAGTAAAAGTAATCCAGCAAAGCTTAATGGCGGTCCTGGAATTACAGGTAAAATACACCCGATAATTCCAGCAATTATTAGAATAGAACCAAGTATAATAAGAACAATGTCCATTATCTGATTTTTTCTTTTAGTCGTTTCTCAACTTCATGCTCAATCTCATTTTTTGAAATTTCAATTGCTACATAGTTATAATGAAGGCCTTTACGGTATTTGTCGCGGTTGCAAACAATATTTATATCGCTCAAAATAGTTTTGCGAGCTATGGTAATTTTTGTCTCGTAATCAGGATCTTCGAGAAATAATTTGTGATTGTATTTTTCGAGAATATAATCATCAATAAGTTTTGAAGCATTTTGTTTTGCTAAAAATAAAGACTTTTCAGCAGCAAGCTGTGGATTAGAGCTTTTTGCCTCTGCATAGCAACGTATGTATTTGTCGTCGCTTAAGTAATTTTTGCAAACATTTCTATTAAGTATATCGCAGGAAATCAAGGTAATACTTATGATTAAACTTAGCAATGCAAATTTTTTCATTTTAAATTTTCAATTTTTATTAGCTCAAAAATAAATTATTTGGCCATATGTTTGTTATAATTCTGAAATTCTATAATTTTTTTACACTTTCTTTTACAATCCAACCCTGTTTCCCGTCTGCAAGCCTAATCTTATACCAGTTGTTTAATGAATCCAATATTTCAACTTTTAAACCTTCATTAATTTCAAACATATTGGTCCCTTCTTCTTGAGGACTTGATTTTACCATAACAGGATCGAATATTATTGCAAATTTATTTTTTGTTATGTTATTCGTCTGTTTTATACTGAATAATAGAGATAATGAGAAGAAAAAAATAAAAATAATTCCTGTATAAAATCCTATCTTTTTTTGAGTTAAGGTTTTACCAAAGAGATAAATTATTATAGCTGTTAACAAAAAAACGAAAAACATAATACTCAAAACAGCCCAGGTATTTGCAGAAAACAAGTTAAGGGTCTGTTTATACCATGAGATAAAGAAAAATTCGGGCAAAGGTTCTACTTTGTTTTTTATTTGTGAGTATGCGATTTTCAGGTTATGATTTATATCTGGGTCGGAGGGATTGTGAAGTTTTGCTTTTTCGTAATAATAAATTGCAGAGGCAATATCACCGGACTTGAAATAAGCGTTGCCAAGATTGTAATATAACTCAGAAGAATAATATCCCGATTTTAAAATTTCGAGATAAACTCTTACAGAATTTTTGAAATCGTTTTGCATATAGAAGTTCAAAGCAGAATCCTGTAAGTTTTTAATTCTTTGATTGGGTTTGCCGAACGATATAATACTTTCGCTGAAAATTAAAATTAATATTATGATTATTACTTTTTTCATATCTCAAATCTTTATAAAACTTGATCTAATTTTTCAATTATCTCGGCTGCTTTTTTGTAAATTTCTTGTTTATCCTGTTCGGTTTGAACAGGAGCAAAATGTGCAAATTCGCAAAGATCAATTAAATCAATAAAGTTTTTTGATAATTCGCTATCGGCATTTAAACTTTCTAATACATTGATAATTTTATCTTTTGTTAAATCGGCAACGGGAATACCTAATCTGTCGCCGGCAAAGCCCCATAAGGTGGAAATAATTTCTTTGTAGAATTTTTCATTATCACGACTTTGTAAATATTTTCTTGCTTTTTTCAATCTTCTTCTGGAAACTTTACCTGCATTTCTTTGTTTTAACTTAACAATGTTAGAACGCTCTTTTATTATCTTTCTTAACAGAATAATTACAACAATAAATATCACTGCAGGAACAATAAACAAGAATGGAAATACTCCTGTTTTAGTAATTAAATTGTTTGTTTTATAAAGATTGAAATTTTTGGTTTTTATGTATCTTATATCTTCGTCGCCGATATATTCAATCCCTTTCTGGGAGTAGTTATAGCTCTTATCATCAAATTTAGTGTCGTTTTTATCACGTCTAACGGCAAAAATTACTTCTTTGGTTTCAATGGTTTTATATTGATGAGTATTAAGGTCGTAGTATGTAAAGTTAAATTTTCCGAGATTATATTTGCCAGGAAAACGTGGAATGAGAGTATATTCCCATGTTTTGCTGCCTGTAACTCCGTTTGAAGTTACAGATGTTTTTTCGTTTACAACTGGATCGTAAACATCAAATTCTTTAGGCCAAACTAACTTTGGAGTTTCAATCATGTTGAAATTTCCCGTACCGAAAACAATGAACTTAAATGTTATTGCATCGTTTACATTTACGGTATCAGCCGATTTTTCGATTTTGAAATCAAATCTACCTATTGCTCCGGTAAAAGTGGATGGTGGCGAAGTTAATGGTTTTACTGTAATGTTGATTTCGGGAGTGCTGATTTTTTTGTTTTCAGTTTGGTAATTTCCAAACCACATGTTTTGAGAGGTCAAAACTCGCACCTCGCAATCAAAATCGGCTTTTTCAATTTTTACATTACCTGTAACTCTTGGATATAGTATGTATTTTTTTAATAATGCTGTATTGTAGGTTCTGTTATTTATGATTTCTTTTGTGAAATATATTCTTTCGGGACTTTCGATCTCTTCGGCATAAAACGCATCAAATGCGGGTAGTTTTATATCTTTAAAGCCTATCAAATCTACTGTAGTGTAAATTTTTATGGTTGCAATAATGGGTTCTCCTTTATAAGCAGTCGTTTTGTCAACAATTACTCTTGCAAAAAGATCTTCAGCAGTGATTTCTTTTGGTTGTACTTGCTGCGGCTGTCCGAAAAAGTCATTATAAAAGTCTGCCCAGGGATCGTAGCCTCTTCTGTTGTTTCTGGGATTTTGACTTTGCACAGGATCTTTTTGAACTTCAATTCTTAAAGTATTTGAGTTATATGTTTTACCATCAATGGTTATTTTGCCAGGACCAATTGTAAATGTGCCAACATTTAACGCTTGAAATGTATAAGTATAGGTATATGTGGTGGACTGCGACATGTTTCCGTTTATAATTTGAATACTTTGGCTTGTGGAAACTGACGGTCCTCCAACTAATTTAAAACCGCTATAGTCGCCTGGTTGGATATTAGTTCCTTGTTTGTTAACAATAAACTGTACCTGAAAAGTTTGGTTTATTCCTATTTTTGATGGTGCTTTCGCAGTAAATTCAATATTATCTGCTTGTAAATCATAGAAAAATAATGAAAGAAACAGAATCAAAATCCCGCTATTCAATTTCATAAAATGTTTTTTTATCCGAACAATGTTTTTTTTCTTACAAAAACTCTGCAATTTTAACAGAAATACTAATTTTATATTGTTTTTCTTTCTTAAAAAAAAGTTAATCTAAATGCTAAAATATCTGCTAATATGATAACACATAAAATTTTAAGAAATTTATTAAAGATTTTTGCCATAACTGTAGTAAAAGTTTCACCTGAAAATTTGTCATATATTCAACCAATTGTGTCAAAATTTTTACAAAATATAGATGAAAAATATCGAGAGGAATACTTGAATTTTTTTAAGAGTGAATTAGAAAATTTCACCGAAAAAGAACAAAGAATATTGAAAAAACGTTCTCTGAACTCATTGAAAATTATCAGCCTATGTGCTGAAATTAATTCAGATTTAGAATTAAAACATAAGTATGTTTTATTGTTTTATCTTATTGAATTGAGTAAAAAATGTTTACTTATTGAGCAATCCTATGAATATATAAAACTAGTAGGTGATAGTATTGGAATTCAAAAATTGAAGATAGAAACTTTAATAACTGGACTAAATAAGTTTGATAATTTAAATTATAAAACATTTATATTTAATAATTTTAAGATAGTTGATTTTGCTTTACTTGAAGCCAATCTGACTTTACTAAGAATACTGAATGCTAATGTTTCTATAGATGGTTTTAAATATGAAACAGGAGACAATGCACTGTTTGGAAGCGAAAATATAATGTATTTTGATAATCATCCGATTCTTCTAAGGGATTTAATCAAGAACTATAACAAAAAAAATCATCTATTAAGAAAATTTAGAATCAGTAATTTGACATACAGAGAAAAAAATAAGGAAATTTTAAAGCCCCTAAGCATCGAATTTTGTTCAGGAGAGTTAATTGCTGTGATGGGAAGGAGCGGTAGTGGAAAGAGTACTTTTTTGAAAGCTGTTGGAGAGTATGGTAAAAGTAAAAATATTTCAGGAGAAATTCTTGAATCTTCAGAATTTGAGTTCTTTATAGTTAAAACAGTTTTGATGGATCAGAATCCGGGATTTATTCCTTATTATTCGGTTTATGAGAATGTTAGTGCAACTCAAAAGTTCTTCGGTACAGATTCAGATGTTGATGATTTGCTTGATTTTGTTGGAATAAAACATAAAAGAGAAGAAGTTGCAGTTAAATTTTTTAATAAGCCTTTTAATTTATCTGGTGGAGAGTTAAAAAGGCTTTCTATTGCCATGGCTCTTGTTACCAATCCTGATATTTTGCTTTTGGATGAACCTTTAAGCGGATTATCATCAGCCGACGTAATGGAAATCGTAAAACTTTTAAGAATGTTGGCTGACAATTCCAAAGTTGTTTTTTGCAGTCTGCATCAACCTGATTATAATGTGTTTTTAGCTTTTGATAAAATATTGTTTATTGACGAAGAAGGTTATTGTATTTTTTTCGGAAAACCTACCGAATGTTTTGAGTATTTTAGAAATCAAACAGATAATATTTCATTATCTACACTCCCGGAGATTTGTAAAAATCCGGCAGTACTTTTTAAATTGGTGGAGAGTCGAAAACATTACGACAATATGGCATACCAACGAAAATTCACACCTTCTGAATTGTATCAAAACTTTTTGAAAAACAATAAATTAGAGAATAAAGCGGTTTATAATAAAATTAAAGTTTTTCACAACAAAAAGTTTTGTAAAACCCTGAGAAACTTTATAAAACTTATCTTTATATCTGATTTAAAAAATTATAAACGATCTTTTGCACTATTTTTTACAGTGTTATTTTGCGGGCTAATCTTTTCCGCACTGTTGAGTTCGCCAAAACAATTTTATTATAATGATAATTTTCCAATTTGGATTTTTGTAATACAATTAAGCTCTGTTTTTATTGGAATGATGATAAGTGTTCACGAAGGATTTTATATATATGAATATCTTAAGTTTCTACGAAGAATATTAAAATTCCACAATGCTGAGGCATTAACTCTACTTATAAAGTATTTTTTAATAAGTTTTATACTTTCACTGGTTTTAGTATTTCCCGGAAGCCTAATAATGAAATGCGAATTTTATGGGATGAAACTTTTCTTATGGATATGGATTTTAATGCTTTGGGGAGCCTTTGCCGGAATTTTAATTTCAAAATTATCGAAAAATTTGGTTGTGGCTTTTGTTTTAATTCCTTTTATTATAATGCCACAGATAATTTTGTCAGGTGCCTTTGTTAGATACGATAAACTGAATCTTTTTTCGACTAAAGCTTCCTCTGATGTCCCTTATATTGCAGATTTAGTTCCTTTAAGGTGGAGTCTTGAAGCCATAACAGCTGATTTTTACATGAATAATCCCTACGGAAAAATTATTACTCCTTTTAGTAGTCAAATTAAACTTAACAACTTTAAAATTAAGAATTTTTATATATTAAACAGCAATGATTCGGAAATATCGGGGGAAAAGAAAAAAAATGACTTTAATAATGTTTTTACTGATAAATTGCAAAAAGAAAATAACATACTTATTAACTTAATAGATTCGGAATTTCGCAAATACGAAAATATAGATTTCATTCGAAAAAAATATTCAAATATTGGAATAGACAGGATTATAAGAAATTATGAAACTATTGATAATACTAACATTGAAAATTTTCCTCGAATTTTTCATAAAGATGTTGAGTTTGTAAATAACAGAGTCTTTTTGAACGGGTATAAATATTTTGTTGGCATGATTATTAATACATTTAATTATAATTTTCTTGTTATGTTCTTTTATGTATTTATAATGTTTTTAGCTATTTATATTTTATTGAAAACTGAAAAAATATAATTAGAATTCGTAATTCAACACAAATCCGTATTTCATTCTCGATGCTCGATATGGATAAATATAATATTACTTATATTTGTTTCTAACGGTTTGCAAACAGGCGTATACTGCCTACTTCCATAACTTTATTGTCAAATTACAACTTTGTTAGGCAGTTGCGCTTGTTTGTTGTTATGCTTAGTGCTTTTTGTCCCACCATTCTTGCTTGTCCATATTAACCTTTACAACTTTAATTGAACAATTGTTATTATTATGTGCATCAGTTTCCCATTCCTTTACATGGTCTTTATTTAGGCGTCCAATCCAAACCGCCCAAAATATAAATATATAATAATCTGTCGAATCATTTATTGTAAAAGAAGCATTATTGCCTTTCAAATCTTTTAGCTTGATTGTTAAGTCTTTCATTGTGAGTAAAGAATCATATTCAAACTTACTTTCTTTAGTAAGTGATAAAATAAAAGAAAATGCTTTAGCATTACATTGTGATTCTTCTCGGTATTTTAGCAAATTACCATTATTGTCAAAAACCATAATGTCAGGTATGGCTTTAGCAAAACTGATGTTTTGAACAGCCCAAGTCCAATCATCTTGGTTTAAGGTAAAAATATTGTCTTGCAAAAGTCCCTTTTTAGAAGCATATTTTAAAATACTTCTTTCTGATTCAACTTTTGGTTTTTTTATTCCATAAAGTGATTTTAAAATAAATGTTTTACAACTAGGTAAAAAGGCGAGAAGTATTAATGAAACAATAAACAGAGGGAGCATTTTTCGCCCCCTTTTTTTAAAAAATTTAACTAACATTCCTCAGTTGGTTTTTCAACTCTATTACCCATTTTTACCATAACGGTTGTCTTACCCCAAACGGAGCGAACATAGTCCATTTTGTACTCTCCCCGAAGAATACTGATTGAGTCATAGCCTAAAGCATAGGCAGCTTCCTTAGGCAGTTCAACATCTGAGTCAACAAATAAGACATCTCCAAATTTACGAGGTCTTTCTAAAAACTCAATTTCAGCTTTTTCACATTTCTCTATCAAAGAAAGTTTTGCTCTTTCTCCCAAAGAAATGTCAATGCTTATTTTACAAATACCAAAGCCACAACAGTCACATTTTTTTCTGCCAACAGCGATAGTAATTACAATTGTTGGTCCTGTTTCCATGATAATAATGATTTAAAGGTTAATACTACACAAAAATACAAAAATTATTTCAAACTACAATCTTTTTTTAAACATTAAGCATAACAGTTAATATTTTTATATGTTATAACTTTGTTTTAAATTACAAATTAGTTATTAACAAAAAATTGTTAATAAAATGTATAGAAAATGTTTAGTAAAAGAAAATTGTAATAATAAAATGTTTATATTTGTACTTTAAAATTGTTTAACTAAAATTAGTGTATTATGAAAAAAGTTTATGTTTTATTCAGTTTTATTCTCGTTTCTGTATTTGCATTTTCACAATATGCAAGTAAGAAAGACGAAGTTATGGGTAGAGTTTCAAAGCCTTCTCTTAGCGAAATGACAGTTTACCCTGCAGTTGAAAAAGAAGCAATGACTACAATTTTTTCTGAAGGGTTTGAATGGACAAACATGCCTGAAAATGGATGGACAACTTTGGATCAAGATGGTGACGGACAAGATTGGTTCATATATACATTAACCGGAGTCGCCCATTCCGGATCAAAATGCGTTGCTTCTGCTTCTTGGACATCTGGAACAGGTCCATTAAACCCAACCAATTGGATTATTACTCCTCAAATTACTTTGCCAGCAAGTGGAACAATAATGTTGGAATATTGGATAGCTGCGCAAGATCCTTCTTGGCCAGAAGAAAGATATAAAGTTGCTATATCAACAACTAACACAAATCCTTCAAGTTTCACAATTATTCATGAAGAAACTCTTGATTCAGGAGAATGGAAACAAAGAATTCACAACCTATCTTCCTATGCTGGACAAGATGTTTATATTGCTTTTATCCACACTGAATGTACAAATATGTTTTATCTTAAATTGGATGATGTGACTGTATATACAAATGATATTACAGATGCTGCAATTGTAGATATTATCGAACCAAATCATTTAAGTGGCTGCCAGTTATCATCTAATCAGAATATTACAGTTAGAATCATCAATAATGGCGGTTCAGATATTTCTAACTTTCAAGTTTCTTATTCAGTAAATGGTGGTGCTCCTGTTGTTGAAACAGTTACTGCTTCAATTGCACCAGCTTCTTCATATGATTATACTTTTTCTACTACTTATGATATGTCTGCCTTAGAATTATACAATATTGTAGCTTCTGTTAATTTAACCGGAGATTCTAATCCTGATAATAATATGGCTTCATTAGAAATCATAAGTGGTGATGCTGTGATTGCCTTTGACGCTCTTACCGATAACATGGGTGGACAATCTTGGCAGGTAATAAATAAATTAACTAATGAAGTTGTTGCTGAAAGAACTATAGGTTGGCAGTGGAATGTTTATATCCACGAAGAGGTTTGTGTTATTGATGATTTATGTTACAAAGCTGTTGTTTCTGACGAAGACGGTATGATTGATGGTTCAGCATGGTTAACAATAAGTTACAACAGTGTTGTTGTCGCAGGAAGTACTACTCCAGACTCGTTTACAGGACCTCAGTTAGTTGCTGATAATTTAGGCTCAGGTTGTGCTGCTATTGATGCTGAATTATATGAAATTGATCCGATTTTCCCATCATGTGAAATGGGAGATGAAACTCTAATGGTTCGTATTAAGAACAACGGTACAAATCCATTCTCTAATTTTACAGTGTCTTACACTGTTAATGGGGGTGCTGCAGTTACGGAAAATTTTGCAGGAACTGTTAACCCGGGTGAAATTGTTGACTTTATTTTTTCAACACCAATAAATATGTCAGCAGATGGGCTATACGAAATTATAGCTACTGTTAATGTTGCCGGTGACGAAATTGCTTCAAATAATTCAAGAGATTTCGCTACTGCAAACATAGAATCAACTGATGTTCCATACTCTTCAAATTTTGATACTGAGGAAAGTTTACTTGGATGGGCTATTTATGATGCTAATAGTGATGATAATTCATGGGTTTATGCAACGGGTTACGGAGTTGAAAATTCAAATGCATTTGCCTATGTTTACAATACTGAGAATCCTGCTAATGACTGGTTATTTTCAACTTGTATTGATTTAATGGGTGGACAGGATTATAGAGTTAGCCTCGATTATAAAGTTCAATCAGCTTCTTATCCAGAAAAAATGGCTATTTATTATGGCAATGCACAGGATCCTAATGCTATGACACTAATTCTTGATTTAGGCACTTTGACAAATACAGAATATCTAACTGCAAATGCTAACTTTACTCCTTCTGCATCCGGTACTTATTACTTTGGTATTAAAGCTTATTCTGATGCTGATATGTGGATTTTATTTGTTGATAATTTTGCAGTTGATATTTTTGTGTCAAACGAAATGGTAAATACTGCTGCTGTTAGCGTATATCCTAACCCAGCAAATGATTTTATCACAGTAGTTAATGCTGAAGGTGCTAATATCGAAATTATCAACATGTTAGGTTCTGTTGTTGCTAAGGTTAATAATGCTTCTGCTAATCAACAAATTGATATCAATAACTTAACTAACGGAACTTATTTCGTTAAAGTTAATGGAGAAGTATTCAAACTCAATGTAATTAAATAATTCAGATTAAAAAAATGTTAAAAGGAGGGGCAATTGCTCCTCCTTTTTTATTTTTGCAAAAAAAATATGAAGAAATTTTATAAATATTTTATAATACTAATAATTATTCTGAATTCTTGGAATTTGTTCGCTCAGTCAAATACGCACTTTAGATTAGTTGAACTTACAAATCTTGCCGGTACTTACAATAATCATAACAACAAAATTAAAGTTGATGGGGAAGAATATTTTTATTTCAATTTTACTTATCCAACAGAAGAATTTCTGATAAAAATATATCCGGCACAGAAATATTCTGATAAAGAATTTGTTTTTTATTCAAGTGCAGACTATGAATTTACCGATTCTGTTTATTATATTCAGGATCATTACGAGACAAAAATTAAATTCAAAAATATAATTGATAATCCTAAATTAAGTTTTAAATATAGTATTTCTGAACAGAATAGTAAAAGCAATGTTTTTGAGATAATACTTCTTCCTGTTGCTGTGATGGATTGTGGTTTTGTGAAAACTCCCGAAGAACTTTTCACAGGTGAAGAATTTCTTGTAGAAATATATTCTAGTTTGCCCGAAAATATTGTAATTAATCTTTCTTGGAATAAAGAATTTCCTGTGCATTACCGAATGATTAAATCCAAAACGGATGAAATTATAATAAATTTTTTGGCAACTCAACCCGGGCAATATTCCATCCCTATTTATCTCGAATTAAAAAAGCCAATGATGGACGAGAATGGGAATTTAATTTATAAATATGGTCCTTTGAAATTGGATATTAATGTAAAAACCAGCCGTCTTGCTTTTCTATCAACCGACATAAAAGAAATCAGCATTGATGAAAAGAACAGATCCGAAGGGGTGGAAATTCAAATAGATTATAATAGAAATCTTCAGCTCCAAAAAACATACAGAATAGAAAATTCAGAAGCCCCCGGCGGAGTTTTAATAGCAGAACTTTTCACAAAATCAAGATTGGCAAATAACAAAGTCTTAGCAGTAGTAAGAACATATAATTATCATAACCAAACAGATGGGTTGATGTATATAAAAGACGGAGATGAACCTAAGTTTATTACAAATTTTTCAATTATACCACTTACAAAAATACAATCAGTTCGGATTATGCGTGACGGCTCAAACTGGTTAAATTCAACATCTTTGTATCCCGGAGAAGAGGTTTTGATACGTTTTGAAGGGCAATCTTTATTAAGATCTAAAATCAGCGTCGAAGATCTTCAAATTATTAAATCAGATACATTATTAAGCAGTAACGAAGTCATTGAATTCAGAGCTTTAGTCCCGTTTGATATAAAAAAGAGAAATCTTAATGTACTGGTTAATAATCAACCTACTGGATTAATGTTTCATATCGTTGAATACGAAAGAATTCGAGCTTTTGACTATATAACGATTGATTACGGTGCAGGTCCAAAGGAATTGTTAAGTTATACAGGTCCGGCATTTACGCCAAAAACAATTAAAGATATTGTAATATCTTTTGATGTTAATAAAATAGATTCTAATAATGAACTTTATGGTAATCAGTATCTTGATATTGAAGTTAAAATTACAGGTAGCAGAGGAGAAGTACTTGAGGTATTGAATCTTAATTCTGTTTTGGTAAGTCCCGGAAGTTTATCGCCACGCTACCAATTTTATAATCGGAAAAACTCTAATACAGTGATACTGTTAAATCAATATCTTAATCGAAAAACTTTCGATCTTGACAGTTGGGTTAGGATTCAGATTACTTTTAAACCGTCAAAAGCAACCTCTCTGAGTAGGAGCGATATAAAAACAGTTGATATTATTGTCCAGAAATCTGCTCGTTTTGATATAGATGTTTCTTTTCCTGCCGGTTTGATAACCAAAAAAATTGGTGATCCCGGTTATGGAGATTTAGGTGGGATTAGTCTTGCAATGATTGCTCAATTTAGTTTTTATCAAAAAGAAAAAATAAACCGTTTTCGTCCATATAAAATTGGAGCAGGTTTTATTGCAATAAATGCTCTTAATTTTGCAGATAACAATGCTCTTAGAGACATGGGAGTTGTTATTATCGGGAGTCTTTATCCTACAACAAAAGAATCTAAAATGACTTTCCCGTTATATCTCGGAGGAGGATATTTACTTTCTTCCGATAAGTGGTTTGTTCTACTTGGTCCGGGGATTAGAGTTAGATTATAAGAGGGATTTTGAAGGTAGAAGTTTAAATAGTAAATACTTCAAAATAATTAACGTACAAAAAACCTAACAGCAAAGCTCCAATAAACCCTGTATTAGTCATTGGGGGTTTATGAACTAATGCTTCGTGTGTGGGTTAGCTTACGCTCAACCATCGAGAGGATCAATCATAAGGGCGTTTCGAGAGCCTCAACTCTCATAAATGTCGGCTTTGGGCAAATTAAACATTCTCTATTGCTGAATTTGGAATAGAGTTAACTATATTTAAAGTTTTTTTAGATTTGTAATCTTTCTTATCTATATTTAGTGCCGATAAAATCTTATTCCTCCAATCAAATGCAGTTTAAATGCTTATTTCAAATTTTTCAGATATTCTTTTTACTGTTAAAACTTCGCCTACCTTAATCAATTCAAATAATTTCAAAAACTTTTCTTTTTTATTTATGTAATGAAGACTGCTTCCACTTGTAGGAAGAAACGTACGCTTGCAACTTTTACATCTATATCTTGGTACGTTAATGTATTTCCCATACTTAACAAAATGTTCACTTTCGCAATACGGGCACTTAGTTACCGGTAAATTTAGGATTTCTTCAGGAAAAGGATTGCGATTTACTTTTTTACTTTTTTGATTCATTCTTTTATTGTTTTTTTTATTTGAGATAATTTGTAACAAATTTACAAAATAAATATATCAATACAAATCAAAAATTTTAAACAATTGTTTACAATCCATTTAGATGTTATGTGAAATTTAAAATTAATTGTTTTGTTTTAGTGAGCAAATACAGAATTTAATATCATTAGTTATTAACTTTTCTTGTAATATTAGTTTTTTTATTTTATATCTTTGAAATAAAAATAATAATAATGGAAATTTTATATTTAATACTTGGTATTTCGGTTGGTGCTTTACTATCTTATTTGTTTTTAAGAGAAAAAATTAAGAACTCCAACAAATATTCTGAACTTGAGTCAATGTACAACATCTTAAATCTAGAAAAAGAAAAATTGATTGTTCAAAAAAACGAGTTAGAAATTTTATATAAGGAATTAAAGGAAGAAAACCAACGAATAAATAATGAAAATAAGACTTTGATTTCTTCAAATTCGGGTTTGGAAGCAGAAAAAAAATCCATGATTGAAAAAATTGAAACTCAAAAGTCCGAAATTTTTGAATTACAGAAAAAATTAGCCACAGAATTTGAAAATCTAGCCAACAAGATTTTTGAAGAAAAAACAAAAACTTTTAACGAGTTAAGTAAAAATCAACTTGATAATATATTAAATCCCTTCAACGAAAACCTGAAAGAGTTTAGAAAGATTGTTTACGAAACTTACGAAAAAGGATTAAAAGAGAGAACCGAACTTGGAGCAGAACTTAAAAACATGCAAGAGCTTAGTCGTAAGTTACAGATTGAAGCCAACAATCTTGTTAATGCTCTTAAAGCAGATTCACAAAAACAGGGACGCTGGGGCGAAATGCTACTAGAAAGAATTTTAGAGTCATCCGGATTAATAAAAGGGGAGCATTATACTGTACAGGAAACTTTTAAAGGCGAAGAATCAAAAAATTACCGTCCGGATGCTATCGTAAAATTACCTGAGGATAAGCTTATAATAATAGATTCTAAAGTTTCTTTAAAAGCATACGAAAGATATTTATCGTCGGAATATGAATCCGAAAAAAAAGATGCCTTGAAAGCTCATATTGAATCCGTGAAAAAACATGTAAAAGAATTATCAAACAAAAATTACATTGGACAAATAAACGGCAAAACTCCGGACTATTTGTTGATGTTTATGCCAATAGAAGGAGCTTTTTCGCTTGCTGTAATCAATGATAAAAACATTTTTAACGAGGCCTGGGAAAATCAAATTGTGATTGTAAGTCCTTCAACTTTAATTGCAACTCTAATGACAGTAGCTTCAATATGGAAGCAAACTAAACAGGTTCAGAATGCACTTAAAATAGCTGAAGTGGGAGGGAAGGTTTACGATAAATTTATAGGATTTATTGATGACATGAGAAAACTAGAAGGAGCTATTGATAATGCTCAAAAATCTTTCAAAGAAGCTAAAAGTAAATTGTCCGAAGGTAAGGGAAATATTTTAAGCCAATTGGAAAATCTCAAGAAACTTGGAGCTAAAGCCGGAAAGTCAATAGCTAATGTTGGGTTTTTTGATAGAACAGCTCTTACCTCAAATAATGAAGAAGAACCTGACACTGAAACATCTGAAGAATAATTTTAGTTTTATATCACAAAAAATTTTAATACTTATCAGATTTTAATATTTCACCTCAAACGATTTAAAGATTGAACAAGAGCTTCGTCACGAGCAATGGCACGTATTGCCAGAAATGTAAAAATAAATGCTACAGCAGGTAAAATAATTAAAATACTTGTCGAATAATCAGTTCCGAATTTGCCGGCTGCATTTGTTAAAAAATAAAAACTAACTCCAATGGAACCAAGTTGCAATATCAAATTAAAAATATTTAAACGAATTTGCAGCATTCGGCGTTTGTACAGAAAAATAGAAATAAAAGTAACAAGGTTTATGATTATTATCATAATGAATAATGGAAGAAGCGAATAATCTGAATGAATTTTTTCTCCGTTAAATTGCATGCCTGTAGTGTAAACTTCAATTTGTGAGGCATCTTTAGTAATAATGTAACCAAAAGGGAAAAAGAAAAAACTTAATGTTGCGGCGAGGGCTAATAATAAAAATACTGTTTGAATTCTTTGTATCATAAAGCAATTTTTTTTACAAAAATAAACAAAAGCTAAAAAGAATGATTTTTATATGGAAATATTTTATTTAATAAATTAAATTTGCAATTTAAAATTTAACGAAATGGTACAATACAAGGATAATGTTGAAGCCGTTGATGCTTTGAGGGAAAAATATAAAGCTTTACACGCCGAAGTTTCAAAAAAGATTTATGGACAAGATCAAGTAGTGCGAGAGGTTTTAATCTCAATTTTCAGTAGGGGGCATTGTTTGTTAATTGGTGTTCCTGGTCTTGCAAAAACAATGCTTGTAAACACTTTGTCCGAAGTTTTGGGACTAAAAAACAAAAGAATACAGTTCACTCCTGATTTAATGCCATCAGATATCATAGGGACAGAAATTTTGGGTGAAGATCGTCACTTTAAGTTTGTTAAAGGACCTATTTTTGCAAACTTTATCCTTGCTGACGAGATAAACCGTACCCCGCCTAAAACGCAGGCTGCACTTCTCGAAGCTATGCAGGAAAGATCGGTAACGGCTGCCGGGAAAGAATATAAATTGGAAGAACCTTTCTTCGTTATGGCTACTCAAAATCCCATCGAACAGGAAGGTACATATCCCTTGCCGGAAGCACAGCTCGACCGTTTTATGTTTAATATAATTGTTGATTATCCTTCATATCAGGATGAATTAACAGTTGTAAAAAATACAACAATTGACAAAGAATTTGACTTAAAACAGGTATTATCAGCCGAGGAAATAATTTATTTTCAATCATTGATACGAAAAGTTCCTATAAATGATAATGTTTTGGAATATGCTGTAAAGTTGGTTAATAAAACTCGTCCCGGATCGGAATTTGCTCCCGAAATAACTAAGAAATATTTACATTGGGGTGCCGGTCCCAGAGCTTCTCAATATTTGGTTATAGGAGCAAAGACAAATGCGGTTTTGTCCGGTAAATACACTCCTGATATCGAAGACGTAAGGGCAGTTGCAAAAATTATTCTCAGGCATCGTATTATAAAAAACTACAAGGCCGAAGCCGACGGAATAAGTGTTGACCAAATTGTTGATGTTCTTTTGAACTCATAATGAAAATTGATTTTTTTAAATATTTTTTAATCTGTACTTTTTTTATTCAGCTAACTACTTTCGCCCAGCAAACAAGAAAAGTAGAGATACTTCATGCTAATTCGTTAGAATATGATAAAAGCATTGGCGAAAATGTGAACAGGCTTCTTGGTAAAGTAGTGTTTCGGCACGAAGATTTTTACATGTTTTGTGATTCTGCATATTTCTATTTTGAAACAAATACAATCAAAGCTTTTGATAATATCAGAATTAAACAAGGCGACAGCATTCTGCTGATTGGTAAATATCTTGAATATAACGGAGACACCAGAATTGCAAAGATGCGAGATTCTGTTATTTTTATGCATAATAAGTCTTTTCTTATTACCGATTCTCTGGATTATGATCGTAATCTCGACATGGCATATTACTATTTTAAAGGCAGAATTTACGATGGTGAAAATAAGTTAAGAAGTAAACGTGGTTATTATTACACAAGATTCAGAGACTATTATGCAGTTGATTCTGTTGTGCTTGTAAATCCACAATATACAATGTTTTCCGACACTTTAAGGTATAATACTGAAACAGCTATTTCTTATTTTTATGGACCTACAAATATTGTTTCGGATTCTAATTTTATATACTGCGAAAACGGATTTTACAATACAAGAACAGACGAAGCCGGATTTTCCGAAAACGCATGGTTGCGTTCTGGGAGTAATTTTTTAAAAGGCGACAGTTTGTTTTATTCTCGAAGGATTAAATTCGGCGAAGCTTTCAATAATGTTTCAATCATTGACACATTAGAAAATATTAAAGCTTATGGAGATTACGGATATTTTTACGAAAATCCTCAAAAAGCTATGCTCACCGAAAAAGCATTAATTGAATATTATTTTGATGATGATGTGGTTTATCTTCATTCCGATACAGTTTATATATATGTTGACACCTCTGATTTTCGGCATATTAAAGCATTTTATAAAGTTCAGGCATACAAATCAGATTTTCAGCTTGCTTGTGATTCTCTGTATTTTAATTCTCAGGATTCGATCTTAAGATTGTTTTTTAATCCTGTATTGTGGGGAAAAAATTCTCAACTTACGGGCGATTTTATACATGTGCATTTTAAAGAAAAAAAAGCCGATTGGTTTTTTGTTGATGGTAATTCTTTTGCTGTAATGCAGGTTGAACAAGATACTTCTAAATTCAATCAAGTACTTTCACGAACAATGTTTGGCACTCTTAATGATAATGAGATTGAAACCATAGATTTAAAAAATGATTGTCAGACAATTTATTATGTCGTTGATGAAGATACTGATGAAATTTCTGCATATAATAAAATTGTTAGTAGCAACATGAAAGTTGCTTTTGAAGATAATAAGCTAAAAATGATATGGTTTTATGAAAATCCAAAAGGAGAAACCATCCCTATTGAACAGCTTAAAAACGAACAATTATTTCTGCGAGGATTTCGATGGTTAGAAGATTATCGTCCCAAAACAAAAGATGATATTTTTATCTGGAAATTTAATTAAAATCTGAAAAATGATAACTTTTTTGCTTTCAATTACAATTTTGATTTTAGGATATGTTTTTTACGGGAGATTTATAACAAGATTATCAGGAGTAGATTCAAATCGGAAAACTCCGGCAGTAGCAATTAATGATGGAGTAGATTTTACACCTTTGCCGGTATGGAAGGTATTTATGATTCAGTTTTTGAATATCGCCGGTTTAGGTCCTATTTTCGGAGCTATACTTGGAGCTGCATTCGGTCCGATGGCTTATTTATGGATTGTATTGGGATGCATATTCTTTGGAGCCGTTCATGATTTCTTCTCAGGATTTATTTCTCTCAGGAATAATGGTCAAAGTCTTCCCGAACTTGTTGGTAAGTATCTTGGAAAATATCCGCGTAATTTCATGAGGATCTTTACATTTTTATTGTTGATTTTTGTTGGAGTAGCTTTTGTCAGTGGGCCTGCAAAACTTTTAACCGGAATTACTTCAGGAGGGTTGGAGTTTTGGCTTGTAGCAATTTTTGCATATTACTTTTTTGCAACTATTTTTCCAATTGATAAAATTATTGGAAGAATATATCCGTTTTTTGGTGTCACACTTTTGCTTATGGCTATTTTGATCGGTGGTGCAATTATATTTTATAGTTTTTCCGGAAGTTTGAACTTGCATGAAATTAGTTTAGAAGATTTTAAAAATTACCATCGAAATCCTGAAACAAATATGTTATACCCAATGATGTTTATTGTTATTAGTTGTGGTGCGATATCAGGATTTCATGCCACACAATCTCCTCTTATGGCCAGATGTTTAACAAATGAAAAGCAAACAAGATTTGCATTTTATGGAGCTATGATTGCAGAAGGAATTGTTGCCATTATTTGGGCTACTGCGGCTATGAATTATTTTGGTGATGTTCACGGATTAAATTATGAATTATCAAATCCTGCACACGATCCTGCTTGGATTGTAAACGAAATAAGTAGAACCTGGCTTGGTAAAATCGGTGCAATAATCGCAATTATTGGCGTTGTGGTCTGTCCAATAACATCCGGAGATACAGCCTTCAGATCTGCCAGACTTATAATTGCCGATGCCATTAAAATTGATCAAAAACCAATTAAGCAAAGATTATTCATCGCATTACCAATATTTCTTGTTGCTGTAGTTTTGACTTTCGGATTAAGCTCTCAATTTGCTACTATCTGGAAATTTGTAGGGATTTCAAATCAAATTTTGGCTGTGATAACTTTATGGACTATTTCAATGTATCTTAGTGTTAACAAAAAAAATCATTTAATCACAACAATTCCTGCTTTAATACTTACGACAATTTGTTTTACTTATATACTTGTTGCTCCACATAAAAATGCAGGATTAGCATTAACTGGGACATGGCCCTTTGTAGCGGGAGTTATATTTGCTATTATTGTTTATTTTTTGTGGAATAGTGCCAAGAAAAGCAAAATGATGCGTAATAATTTTTAACAATTGCTTTATAAATGGAATTTATATTTGATTTGTTTGTATCTGTTTACTAATTTACGAACATCTTTTTTACTCCGCTCATAATATTTTTTATAAAATTAGAGATAAAATAATGGTCTTTAGTACAATCCGGCCAAACTTTTTGATAAAAACAATAATTTGAGTTTTGAGAAATCTTTTCTAAATTTGATTTTATAAAAATATTGTATTTAATGAACAGTTTTGGTAGACTTTTTAAAGTTGAAATATTTGGAGAATCACACGGAAAAGTAATAGGTGCCTTAATAGACGGATGCCCTCCCGGAATAGATATTAAAGTTGAAGATTTTATCCCGGACCTAAACAGACGCAAACCCGGAGCAAAAGGCACAAGCTTTCGTATTGAGGATGATGTTCCTTTAATAAAATCGGGAGTGTACTATGATAAGACAACCGGTTCTCCGATACTTATTATTTTTGAAAACAAAAACATAAAATCTACGGATTACAATTTTAATGGATTTCATCGTCCCGGTCAGGCTGATTTTGTTGCGTCAAAAAAATTCAAAGGATTTAACAATCCCTTAGGCAGTGGACATTTCTCGGGACGTCTAACTCTTGGTATTGTTGCTGCTGGAATTGTTGCAAAGAAAATTATCCCGGAAATCAAGTTTAGTTCGAAAATTCTTCTTGCAGGAGGAACAACAGAATATGAAGTTTTAATAGAAAAAATTCAATCCGAAGGAGACTCTATTGGTGGTGTTATTGAATGTAGAATTAACAATGTCCCGATAGGATTAGGTGAACCTTTTTTTGATTCTGTTGAATCTGTGATTTCACATATAATTTTCAGTATTCCCGGAGCAAAAGCTATTGAATTTGGCGAGGGATTAAAATCTGCTTATGCCAGAGGCTCTGAATTTAATGATGTTTTTGTTGATAAAAATGGAAAAACAAAAACCAACAATGCCGGGGGAATTAACGGAGGAATTACTAATGGGAATGAAATTGTTTTAAGAGTGTGGTTTAAACCGGCATCAAGCATACTAAAAAAACAGACTACTTATAATTTTATTTCAAACGAAATTTCTGATTTTGAAATTATCGGACGTCATGATGCTTGTTATGTTTTACGTGCACCTGTAATCGTTGAAAACGCTGTTGCAATTGCTCTGGCAGATTTATTCTTAATTCAAAAATCAATTTTATGAAATCATTTCTTGATACGGTAACGGATGAAATTATCAAAAAACATCAGGATTTTAGAGATTTGGAAATAATAGTTCCAAATAACAGGCTTGTATTATATATTAATGAATATTTAAAAAACAAAGTATCTTCTGTAAGTATAGCCCCCAACATTAGAACAATAAGCAGTTTGTTTGAAGATTTCTCAGGATTATATATTCCTGATGATTTATATTTATTGATAAAACTTTATAAGGTTTATAATGATATTAATGAAACAAATGTGACATTTGAAGAATTTCAATCATGGGGGCAAACCATTCTTAATGATTTTGATGATATTGAAAAATATCTTGTGGATGCTGAAAAACTTTTTTCAAATATTAGAGATATTTCCGAAATTGATAAAAAATTTAATTTTATCAGTCCCGAAGAGAAAGAAATTTTACAACGTTTTTGGAAGCATATTTTAGAAGCTGATGATAGTGATTTGAAACAAAAGTTTCTTGATTTATGGAGTATACTTTATAACTTATACGTTCATTTTAACGAAGAACTTTTATCGGAGGGAATAGCATATCAAGGTCTGGCATATAAAGTAGCAATTAATAAAATGGCAGACGAGCATTTTCCTAAAAGTAATTATCTTGCCATTGGATTTAATGCTTTAAATAAATGTGAAATTGAATTATTCAAATTTATTGGGACTAAACTTGTATTTTATTGGGATGCGGATAAATATTACCTGTCTAAAGTTCAAAATCACGAGGCAGGAATGTTTTTAAAAAAATATATTTATAATTTTAGTGAGCAAAGCAGCAAAATAGGAATTACCGATACAATCAGCAATCCCGAGTTTGAGGTAGAAGTTATTGGAATGCCATCTTCGGTAAGTTTGGTAAACCAGGCAGGGTTAATTTTAAACGAATGGAGAAAAAAAGAAGATTTCATCCCTGAAAAAACTGCTATTATTCTTGCTGATGAGAGTTTATTAATACCATTGATGTCAGCAATTCCATCAGATATTGATTCTTATAATATCTCAATGGGTTATCCGCTGCGAATGACCTCTGCTTTCACATTTTTGTCTTATTTGCTGGATTTACGCCTTACTGTTAAAAACAGGCAGAGTAAAAATTATTTTTACGGTACCAAAGTTATAAATATTCTAAATCATCCATATATTAAGAAATTATGTGTGAGCGAAACTGAAAAAATAAAGCAAAACATAATAACCAACAATCAAATTTATGTCGAAAGTGAATCGTTGTTTTTTGATGAATTTACAAGTTTAATTTTTACGAACTTGCCGGATAAAGTACCACAAATCAACAAATGGTTGCTTGAGGTTATAAATTTTATTTTTGATAAATTTTTTGAAATTCCAGATTCTGAAATAGAACTGCAATTTATTTTCAAAATTCAAAGTACATTGAATTTATTTTTTTCATTATTAAAAGAATTTGAGGACATTTTTACCGACAAACGAGAATACTTTAAATTACTGTTATCATATTTAAGAAACCAAACTATAGCATTTGAAGGGCAACCTATTGAAGGTGTGCAGGTAATGGGATTTATTGAGACCCGTTGCATTGATTTCGACAGAATAATCATGCTTTCAGTTAATGAAGGAGTGTTTCCCAAAACTGGATCGGCTCAAAGTATTATTCCTTATAATCTTCGCAAGGCATACGAAATGCCTGTGATTGAATTTCAGGATAGTATATATGCCTATTATTTCTATCGCTTGCTGCAAAGAGCAAAAGAAGTTAAAGTTTTATATTCTTCATTTGCAGGAGACAATGCCACAGAACCGTCGAGGTTTATATCGCAATTGAAGTATGAAGTTTTTACAGAAAAAGAATCTAAAATAAAGTTTACAAATCTTGGATTTAGAATTAACATAAACTCTTCGGGAAGGGTTGTCGTAAAAAAAGATGAAAATATAATTGAAAAATACAGGAGCAAATTAACAAGCGGTATAAGTCCATCAGAAATTAACACCTATCTTGATTGCAGATTAAAACATTATTTTAGCTATATTCTTGGAATAAAGGAACCAAAAACAACAATCGAGAGCATAGAACCCAATGATTTCGGTTCTATTTTCCATCAAGTAATGAAAACTCTTTATGAACCTTTTAAAGAAAAGTTAGTAAATAAAAATGATTTGGAAGCATTAATAAAATCTACAGAACTTATAAAATCAATAATTAAAGAACAAATAATAGAATATTATAAACTTCAGGAAATTGATTTTGTTGAGTCATTTAAAAATATTCTTCTCGTTGAAGTAGTTGCAAGATATGTGAAAAATTTACTTGAATTTGACAGTAATCACACTCCTTTTGTACTTTTAAGCATAGAAGAAGAATTATCATGGAAATTTAAACTTACAAACGATTTTGAATTAAACATCAAAGGAAAAATTGACAGGATTGATTTTTACAATAATGTTGTACGTATTATAGATTATAAAACCGGTGATGCTGATAACAAATTTTCTTCAATTTTGTCTTTGTTCGAAGTTAATAGAAGCTATAAAGCCGGTATAGCAACACAGTTGATGATTTATTCGATATTATATAAGAACAAGAACCCAGAAAAAACAGTAACTCCATGTATTTATGAATTAAAGAAGATAAACAATGTGAGAGAAGTTGAAGAATTACTTTTTGTAAAAGGTAAGGATACTGTAAATGATTTTACAATGGAGATGCAAACTGAATTGATTAAATGTTTAGAAAATATTGTTCGAGAAATGCTTGATGTTAATCTTGAAATAATTCAAACAGAAAACGAGAATAATTGTAAATTTTGTATTTTTAAAAATATTTGTAACAAATAAATAAAATAAAATGATGTTTAACCAAAACTAATTGCCATGAAACAAAAACTTTTTTTAACGAGTTTAATTTTAATTTCATTTGTGATGGTTTTTTCCTGCAAACAGAAATCTAAAGAAGAAGAGAAACAAAGTATTTGCGATTTTCAGAACAAGTTTTCCTTGCACATCAGTGATTATTTTTATGGAATGAAAGATACGTTGAAGCTGGATATTTCAGATTTTAATGTGAAATATTTCGAATATGAATTTGAAAATGACTCAACAGTTACTCTTCATTTGTTTAATTATTCTCCTGAAGAGAAAAAAGAATTGGAAGAAAGCGATGTCCAGATAAATGTAGAATTATATGCACGTAAGGGTATGAAAATTCAAAAAGGGGAGTATTTGTATCACGAATATGAGAATGGTCTATGGAGTAGGGTAACAATAAGCACTATATACGGAGTTGTTTGGTTTAATTGGTCTGTTGGTATGCCAAAGCAAGGAGGTGTTACAATAGATTATATTGATGAAAAAAATATATGTGGTAATTTTGATTTAAATGTTGATAATCCTGATTCGGAAATGATTGGGAGAGTTTCACTCAAAGGACCTTTTAGTATTAAGCAATAATTTTTTGTTTAATTATTATATCGTCTTGTGATTATACCATCAAAAAACCATCAAAGAACTAATATTATGTGTTGAATAGGAATGTAATGAACTAATGCTTAGAAGGGGTTTTATATAAAATGATTAATGTAATTTCAGATTTGCTCAACCTCGGGGAATACAAGTCTTTAAGCAAATGTTATATTTACAAATTGTAAAATTGAATAATAAATCGGTGTTAAACTCTTAGATTTAAAAATATTATACTTTAATAAAATTAAATTTTTTAAAGATTGATTAAATTTAATTCATAAATTTTTGTAAACCTAATGAATTAGTTACAATCAAGAAAAACAGAACACTATTTATGAATATAGATTCATTTTCAGTAAAATAATTTATTCTATATTTTTGTGTTTATAAATAATTTATTTTTGCACTATGAAAAAATTGTCATTAGAGGAAATAAAAGATGCCATTTCTCAATTAAGTGAAAATGAATTTAAACATTTACTAAATGACATTAACCAATTTGATAGCTTAACATCTAAAATTAAAGTTTCGAAATGTATCTACTGCCAATCGAAGAATATCATTAAGCATGGAAGATATAAACATTTGGATAGATACAGATGTAAGGATTGTGGAAAGACGTTTATTCCAACCACAGGTTCGATATTTTATTATATTCATAAAAAACACAAATATTTAGAATATTTTAAAATTATCACCACCGAAGGTATAATCCCAATTTCTAAAATTAAAAAACGTCTTGACATCGCAAATCAAACCGCATTTGACTGGCGACATAAGTTTTTAATGTTGTATTCATCAGGTTTTAAAACTTTAGATTCTGAAGTATTATTAAGACAGATACAATTTTAATTCGGTCAGAAAGGACGGAAGAATATTTCTCCTAAATTTACTATCAAAGCAAGTTTATTGCCTGCAAATGTTTTGGTAGCTGAAAACAGCAACTTTATGCAAACTCGCCTATCCAAGCTGGGAGAACTTGAAAAACACGATCTCAACATAGTACTTAAAAAGTTAATTAACAAAAAATCGAAGGTAATAGTATCTGAAAATTCGTTACTTTCAACTTATCTTAAATCAAAAAAATATAAATTATTAGATGTTCAAAACAAAAAAACGGTTGAACTTGAAAATTTACAAAAGCTTTATAACAGCAGTTTAGACACAGAGTTAAAAAGTAATATAAATAGTAGGATGAGAGGAGTGGCAACAAAATACTTGCAGGTATATTCAAACTTTATATCCGGATTTTTTTTTAATCGTCAATCATTTGATTATAGAATATTTTTAAAAAATCGTACTGCATGGTACAAATTCATTCAAGTGGAAAGAATGTATGTAAATTTCATAATAAAGTATTCCGGTATCTTTGAGTCTTTTGATCCTATTAAACGTTTATGGAAAAGCGAAGATAAATTTCATCATCTGGATTACGTTTCGCGGATAAAAGAAGTTGCGTGATGAGATTTGGAAAAATCTTTAATTTCCTTTTTATCCGCTGTTATCTGCCGTTGGCTTTGTTCAAATGTTAGCGAGCACATCACTGAGGATCTCAGCGTATTTTTTATCTCTTAATCTATAATTATCTTTTATATCTGGTGGGAAAATATCCCAATTCAAAATTTGGCGCAATGCCCTACTATTTTTATAGCCTAATAATTGTGAAACTGATAAACCTCTATCCTCCCTTGGGAGTTTTCTTTTTTGCCACTCTGTCCTAAGCTCTTCTTGGGTTATAGCGCGATCGGGATTTTTTATAAATAACTCTAAAAGTACTTTAAGTTGCTCAAATCTTTGGGGATGAGTATTTTTTCTTCTTGACAGAACACCAGTTAATTCTCGCACCAAATCTGATTTTGATAAGGTAGGAATGTCATTATAAAATGTGATGTGCCTACCTCCTGTGGTGGTTCTCTCTTCACCTATGAACGGTTCAACCAAAACAAAAACATCGTTATCTACAGGAAAACGATATATTTTAACGGCAAGTAATTTTTCTTCATTTGCTCGGCTTGAATTTTCTTCAATTATTTTCTTAATTACATCGTCAGAAAAAGCCTGTGCACAAAGAGCGCCTCTAATATTTAAGTTATGATCCAAAAAGTCATCCCCTACTATCCCTTTTGCTCTATTAATAATATCATCCTTATGGTCTTTATTTTTAGGTGATTCTATAGCTTCCAGATAATCCAGAAGTTGCTGGACATCATTTGTATTGTTTGAATACACTTTTAATTCGTATACCCAAATTTGATACTTTTCTATATCAGGATTCCAAATTAAACAAATTAAATCTGTTATCCCAGTCCTTTGTTTATGGTATATTTTGCATATTTCTTGTCGTCCAATAATATAAACTGAGACAAAATTCTCAGGTGCATCTTCGGATGAGGATAGTATTAGTGGGTTACCCGAAATAAATCCTTCCAAATAAGATTCCCGCTCAAAATCGTTTTGTGCTCCCAAAAGCCGTGTTGATGTTTTCATTAAATAAGCCATTTCAATTCCCTCCTTTTGATAAGCCAATGGCATATAACGGTTTGCGGCTTTGCGTAGTGGCGGTTTTAGAAGCAGGAAATTTCAATATAGCACTACCGTTTTTTATTAGCACTACCGTTCAATTTTCTACTGCCCCCGCCATTACGCAAAACCGCTGTTGGCTGCTGTGCTTCTTCAAATTCAGAATAGTAATCTTCTGTGGGTTCTTCTAAAATAAAAAGTCTTGGTGCATCTGCAATGAGTTTTACTCTTTGTCGTGCAATTTCACAGTATTCGTGGCTTATGTCAATTCCTATGTATTGTCTGCCCATTTCACAAGCAACTCGTGGAGTTGTTCCACTTCCACACATAGGGTCTAAAACAATGTCTCCTGGATTTGACCAAGAGAAAATATGGTCTCTAACAAGTTGACAAGGGAAAGGTGCTGGATGTCCTTTTGCTTCTTGGTCTTCTTGTTTTTTACCTACAACATATTCCCAAATGTTTCCTTTGATTTTTTTGTCCTTTACAGGCTTTGCTAATTTTTCTCTTTTCTGTTCGTTTTTTGAAAAGTTTTTGTATGTTGTTCCATTTAGTTCTAAACCTGCGTGTAAACAATCAACCATAATTGGGTTGTGTGTTTTAACAAATCCTTTACTAAAAATAAACATATACTCAAATTCATTGTTATATCGTTTACGATAGATTTGAGGTATTGGATTTGCCTTACGAAATATCATTGTGTCGTGAAGATTAAAACCAATTTGCTGGAAAAATAATGCCTGTTTAAAACTTGTGCCTGTTTCGTTACCATTAATTGTTGCATCGCTAACAACCCAAACAACTATACCTCCTTCTTTTGTTACTCTGTAAAGTTCCTTTGCAATATCTTCAAATGGGAAAACAAACCCTTTATAATTTCTCAAATCATCATAAGGCGGTGAAGTAATAGTAAGGTCAATTACATTATCATCAAACTGACGCATTACCTCTATGCAGTTGCCTTCTATTATTTTATTTATGAATTTCTCCATATCTAATTATTTAAGTGAGAATAGTCCGTTGTCTGAAATTGCCTTTATAGTTTTTATTCTACTTTCTATCTTGTGAACTTTGATAAGTTCCGCTAATGCCTCTTTGTGGCTCATTCTCATTATTTTTTCCCTTTCTTGTGCTAAAAATGTGAGGGCTTCTTCTTTTGAAATAGCGATACTTTCAGTTGCAACACCTTTCTCAATACTCCACAAAGGTTCAATAGCCTTAGAAAAGGAAAGAATTGTTTTATTAATTGCTAACCAATAGTCGGTAGCATTTTTTGAAGGGTTGAGTGCTTTAACAGTTTCAAATATTTTTTTTAAAAGTTGTTGAGCTTTTGCTTGCCCTTCTTTTTCAGAATATGCAAGAAGTAATGCAAGGTGAGAGTAAGTGAAAATACATACATTTTGTGTTGTTGCTTGTTGATAAATTTGGCTTGAAGAAGTTGGAAGCTGATAAATAGGACAAACTACCATTGCATAAGGTTTGCCACGTTTCCAACCGTGCATTGCTTGAACTTTAAAGTCCTTTTGGTTTTTTGCAGTCCTACTTAGTCTGAATGCCTTAGCGTCTGCAACAAAGCTGTAATCTTTTGCAAATGCTTCAACGTCTGCTGCATCTGCTCTTTCTTTAAGCACCAAACTTTTAAGTCCTAATGCTGAAAAAGCTAATGAAAGTAAACAGTCGGTGTATTTTGAATAGAGTTTTTCTTCGCTTGTGTCGTGTCCGTAACTTTCAGGAATGTTTCCGCAAAGTCGCAAGTGGTCAATTAGCGAAGAAACACCATTTTTCTTTATTTCAGCTTCTAATTCCTTTTCTAATTTTTCTGTGTCGTTACCAAAGTGTCCGCTCAGCTTTCTGATTTCTTCAATCCAATACTGTCGGGTTTTTATTGCCTTTGGTGATATTATTTTATACATTATTCTCTGTCAAAATGTTAGTTTTCAAATTTACTTAAATTGTCTGTTTAGCAGTCCAAAAATAGTCAAAAGTTGTCAACGCTTACTGTCGGTTGTGCGGTCAGTCAGCATTGCAGCCAACGGATGGCAATATGGCATGAAGCGGATTGCGAGTGATACCTTATCAAGCCGAGATGAAGTTGGAACGGGCTAAAGCCGTTCCAATTAAGCACTTCACCGCTTTTTGCTATATTGCGTGTT
>Ga0209409_1000176_pt1 | contig 70632 bp, 63 predicted proteins | sample AD_JPNMR1_MetaG_FD_184424 | JGI IMG/M metagenome (GOLD analysis project Ga0209409, IMG submission 184424) | Active sludge microbial communities of municipal wastewater-treating anaerobic digesters from Japan - AD_JPNMR1_MetaG (SPAdes) (version 2) | ecosystem: Engineered > Bioreactor > Anaerobic... | reverse complement strand
CAGGAAGTTGATGATATCCGTACCAACCATTATCCAAAATTTGGTAATCATCTTCCAAAAGAATTGTATGCGTTGCTTGATGAAATGGAAAAAGGTTTACGTAAATAACGATAAAATGGGGTGTAACAAACACCCCATTTTTATTTAAACATGGTACAATAAAAAAACACTTGCTAAAAACAATGACATCCCATACTATTTAGCATTACAATTTTTGATTACCACTATTTATAAATAGTAAGAGAGGTTACCATGTCAGTTGCCACCTATATTGCTGAAGCAATGACACGATCATCATGGATCAGAAAAATGTTTGAAGAGGGAGCCCGACTTAAGGCACAATTTGGTGAGGAAAATGTCTATGATTTTAGCTTAGGTAATCCTGATGTTACACCACCGAAATCATTTTTTTCAACACTGCAATCGTTAGCGTCACAACCTGATCCAAAAGCACATGGCTATATGCCAAATGCAGGGTTTATGTCTGCACGCACCACCATTGCAAAAAAAGTTGCAAAGGATCATTCTATAGATATCAGCGGCGATTATGTTATTTTAACCTGTGGTGCAGCAGGAGGACTGAATGTTGCATTGAAAACAATATTGAATCCCGGTGAGGAAGTTATAGTGCCTAAACCGTATTTTGTGGAATATGGATTTTATATTACAAATCATAATGGTATCATAAACTTAGTTCCAACAAAATCTGATTTTGCTCTGGACATTGATGCAATAGAAAAGGCAATCAATGAAAAAACGCGTGCAGTGCTTATTAATTCTCCAAACAACCCAACAGGGGTTATCTATTCCCATGAAGATATAACCAGGTTAGCTGCATTACTGCAGCGTTACTCTGAAAAATTTGGAAAACCCATTTACCTGCTTTCGGATGAACCATACCGCGAACTGGTATATGACAATAGTACAGTGCCAAGCATCCTTTCCCATTACACACATTCAATGGTTGTCTCATCATTTTCAAAAACATTATCACTTCCCGGTGAACGAATAGGATACATTGCAATTAATCCTTCCATGCCAGAAGCTGATATTGTTATGGCGGGACTTATATTATGTAACAGGATATTAGGGTTTGTTAATGCGCCTGCCCTCATGCAGCGGGTTGTGGAAAAAATTGCATTTGACACTGTTGATGTAAAAGCATATTCAACACGGCGAGATATGATTTGTGAGGGGTTGCAAAAGGCAGGATATTCCTTTGTTAAGCCAAAGGGGGCATTTTATGTGTTCTGCAAATCTCCACTGGAGGATGATGTGGTGTTTGTTAAACATCTGCTTAATTTTAATATACTGGCAGTTCCTGGTGTTGGATTTGGAGGCCCCGGGTTTTTTAGATTAGCTTTCTGCGTTCCAGAAAAGGTTATTGAAAAATCCATGCCGCAATTTAAAAAAGCCCTTGAATCACTTTCTTAAAAAAATGGCCATGATTGAACAAAAAGATTCATTTAATGTTTTTGCTAAAGTTTTGTTTGCAGTGTTAGGGTTTATAGTTGGGTTTATTGCTATACGCCTTTTTCTTATTCCGGTAAAGATTGACAACGCCTTAATGGAACCCACTCTTGCAGTCAATGATTATGTGTGGTTTTATAAAACAAAAAAAGTTGATTCAGGTTCGATAGTTCTTTACAAAAGCCCTCTTTCAGGAAAGCTTGTAGGCAGGATAATTGCCAGATCTGGTGAAACAGTAGAGATTATCAATAAACAGCTTTATATCAATGGTGTAAAAGCAGCACCTCAGTGGGCAATAAAAAAAAGTGATACACGGATATTCCCATCCAGATTCGTTAACCGGGACAATATGAACACGATAACAGTGCCTGATGGGCATGTTTTTATATTAAACGATAACTGGGATACTCCCAATGATAGCAGGCTATTTGGTGTGATTGCAATTGAAAATATTGTTGGGAAATACTTATTCAAGATTTCACTTAAAAAGTGAAATGTATAGTGATTATTAGACTGCCGATGGTAGTCTGGTGCAGAATTTTTTACTGCTGCTGTTTTTCTTTTTTATCCACAACAAATCTGAAAGAACCTAACTGCTCAACCATTTCTTCGTTAAATTTCTTACGGGATAGAATATAGATACTATTCTCCATTTCATTTGCAACCCACCATACTGATTCAATTTCAAGAGCTTTCATTATATCTTCAAGTGCAGGAGTACCTACTGATTTAACCAGAAAATGTGATGCCCAGTAGCGTACCAGTGGGCTTTTATGTGTTAATGATTTGCGCATAAGCGCTTCATTTTCGGGCTTATTCTGGTTAAGCGTGTACTGGATATATGCAGCAATTACTTTAATTTCGGGGTCATCGCTGTTTGCAAGCTGAGCAATGTCTGATGCTAAGGAACTATCACAATATACGCTTGATACCATGAGTGCTTCCCATTTAATGTCTTTATTGGAATCGGCAAGGCCTTGCTTTACCACAGTTATAGCCTCAGGAGTGGGCTTAAAAAAACGAAGAGCAAAAATAATGGCGCGCTTAACTTCAGTGTTTTCCTCTTTTTTGTAGCGTTCAACTAAATAGGGTATTGCCCTGTCATCTTTAAGCCGTCCCAATGAAATAGCTGCTGCCTGGCGTACCCGTACTCCTAAAGACTGGTTTTCTGACTGGAATGATTGATCAAGATATTTAACTAAGTACCAGAAAGCCTTTTTGTTGCCGGAATAGCCTAATGTGTACATTGCAGTAATTCGCTGTTCCCAGGTACCGTTTTTCAGCATTTCAATATAATCATCTGCCAGAAGTACCTCTGTAAAAACAAATAATGAAATAACAAGTGATAGTAAGCGAAATTTCATGGTATAGTCCCCTTATTATGATTGAATGTATTCCGTACACATATATACAATTTCTTTTGTTTGCACACTGGAGTGCAATATCAGTAACTATCGCCCTTAAATATAGAATATGCGATGGTGAATGTGCACTGTTAATTCAAACATACTAGGGGTATAATAAAAAACTCAATTAAAATTTAATTTTTTTTCGTTGCATATACAAGGTTATTGACAATTTTAATAAATATAAATACAATTTACTTTCTTAAAAATTAAAAAATATATAGCCATAAAAAAGGAGCCGGCAATGTTTAATAAACAGTATGAAGCAATGGAAGTTAAAAAGTTAAAGGAATTGCAGCTTGAGCGATTGAAATGGTCACTGAAGCATGCGTATAACAATGTCCCCTATTATCGCCAGTCATTTGATAAGGCTAAATTCAATCCTGATAAATTTTCTTCTCTTGATGATCTGAAACATGTGCCATTTTTAATGAAGCAGGCCATGCGTGATAGCTATCCGTTTGGCCTTTTTGCTGTTCCTATGGAAAAAGTTATACGCATTCATTCATCATCTGGCACTACTGGCAATGCTACAGTAGTTGGATACACAAAAAATGACATTGAGGTGTGGGCTGAAGTAATGGCACGCACCATTGCTGCAGCTGGTGGTACTGAGAAGGACATTATTCAGGTGGCTTACGGCTATGGTCTTTTTACTGGTGGTCTGGGTGTGCACTATGGTGCAGAAAAGCTGGGAGCTACCGTTATCCCAATTTCAGGCGGCAATACTGAGCGACAACTGATGTTAATAAAAGATTTTGGTACAACGATGCTGGCATGTACACCTTCGTATGCAATCAACATGGCTGACTTTGTTGAAAAAAAGATGAAGGATTTTGACTTTAAAAAGACCAAACTGAAAGCAGGTATTTTTGGTGCTGAACCATGGACTGAAAGCATGCGAAAAGAGATTGAAAGTCGTATGGGTATTGATGCCTACGATATTTATGGCCTGAGCGAAGTGATTGGACCCGGCGTATCGTGCGAGTGCAGCGAAAAGTCCGGATTACATGTGTTTGAAGATCATTTTTATGTTGAAGTGATAGATCCTGAAACAGGTGAGGTGTTGCCGGAAGGGGAAAAAGGTGAGATTGTGTATACATCGCTTACCAAGGAAGCGTGCCCTGTTATACGGTATCGTTCACGTGATATTACCAGGATTTATCGTGATGCGTGCAAGTGCGGGCGTACTTTAATAAAGATGGAAAAGGTTACAGGCCGAAGCGATGATATGCTTATCATACGCGGTGTTAACGTATTCCCGATGCAGATAGAAGCAGTGCTCATGGAAATGGAAGGTACCGAACCACACTATCAGATTATTGTAGACCGCAAAGGTGCACTGGATGACGTGGAAATTATGGTTGAGGTAAATGAAAAGATATTTACCGATGAATTGGGTGCCTTGAAGGGACTGGCAGAAAGAATTGAGCAGCGCATACGAAGTGCTTTAGGTATAAGTGCAAAGATTACACTGGTTGAGCCAAGCACGTTGCAGCGCAGTGAAGGCAAAGCAAAAAGAGTAATTGATAAGCGACAGCTCTAATAAAAAGATTAATGAATGGAGGAAAACAATGAATGTTACACAATTATCGCTTTTTCTTGAAAACAAACCAGGGCATCTACTTAATGCTTTGAAAGTACTTGCAGATGAAAATGTTAATATACTCACACTGACCATTGCGGAAGTAGCTGATTTTGGTATAGTCAGAATGATTGTCAACAAACCACAGAAAGCACTGGAAGCACTTCGGCAGCATAAATTTGTTTGTTCGCCAACTGATGTACTGGCAATTGAACTCGATGACAAACCTGGTTCATTGCTGAAAGCACTGGAAATATTTTCCAAACGCAATTTGAATATTGAGTATATGTATGCATTTACTGAAAAACGAGGTGATAAAGCCGTAATGATATTTAAGTTTGCTGATATTGAAACAGCAAAGAAAGCTCTTCTTGAAGAAGGATTTAATGTAGTAAAAAAGATTGATCTGATTGGAGAATAAAACAATGCAAAAAAAGGTAATGCTGGGTAATGAAGCTATTGCCCGTGGTGCGTATGAAGCCGGGTGTATAGTTGCTGCTGCGTATCCCGGTACGCCCAGTACAGAAATTCTGGAAACAATAGCTGCAGAATATCCGGATATTAAAGCACAGTGGTCACCCAACGAAAAGGTGGCATTAGAGGTTGTAGCGGGTGCTTCGGTTGCCGGTGCCCGTGCAATGGCAGCCATGAAACACGTGGGATTAAATGTAGCAGCTGACCCACTTTTTACATTTTCATACACCGGGGTCAATGGTGGTTTCGTCATTATTAATGCGGATGACCCCGGAGCATGGAGTTCACAGAATGAGCAGGACAACAGACATTATGCCCGTGCTGCAAAATTACCCATGATTGAGCCAACAAGCCCTGAAGAAGCGCGTAAATACACTAAATTAGCGTTTGAATTATCTGAACAGTTTGATCGTCCTGTTATCGTACGCATTACTACCCGTATTGCTCATTCTCAGGGTATTGTTACTTTAGAAGAACCAAAAAAATCCGAATTAAAACCGTTTGTACGAAATCCACAAAAATATGTCATGATACCTGCACATGCCCGCCCACGACATGTTTTTATTGAAGAACAAATGCTGAAGTTGAAAGAATACTCAAATACCTGTGAACTGAATACTATAGAATGGAATTCTAAAAAGCGCGGAATTATTACCAATGGTGTTGCATACCAGTATGTTAAGGATGTGTGCCCGGATGCGTCTATATTAAAAATTGGTGTAGCATGGCCTCTTCCTGATGCTAAGATTCATGAATTTTGTAGCAACGTTGAAGAGCTGTATGTGGTAGAAGAGCTTGACCCATTTATTGAAGATTATGTCCGTGCATTAGGATACAACCCAATAGGTAAAGAAATAATTCCTATATGTGGAGAGTTAACTCCTGAAATAATTGATATGGCAATTAATAAGAAGAGGCCAAAAAATGAAATACCGGTATATTCTGGTTCAATACCAGGAAGACCGCCGGCGCTGTGTAAAGGGTGCCCTCATGGCTTTGTATTTGAGGTATTAAAAAAATTAGATGTTGTTGTTAATGGTGATATTGGCTGCTATACCCTGGCAGTGTTGCCACCATATTCTGCAATGCACACTCAGGGTTGTATGGGTGCAAGCATTGGTATGCATTTAGGTTTTGAAAAAGCGCGTGGTGATGAAATGGCGCGAAACAGTGTTGCAGTCATTGGCGATTCAACATTTGTTCATTCAGGAGTTACACCTTTAATTGATTTAGTCTATAATAAAGGCACAGGTACTGTCATAATACTGGATAACCGTGTAACAGCAATGACAGGCCATCAAGACCATCCAGCTACAGGAAGGACGTTAAAAGGCGAAGAAACGCATGAACTGGATTTAGAGCTTTTATGTAAGGCAGTTGGTGTGAAACGAGTACGGAAGATTGATCCAAAAAATATAGAAGAATTTGAAAAAGCTGTTCGTGAAGAGATAGCAGCTAAAGAGCCATCAGTGATTATTTCGTTGCGTAAATGTATTTTGACAAAGTAGAGGGTAGAAAAGTATGAAGAATGTAATTTTTGCAGGAGTTGGGGGACAGGGGGTAATACTTGCAAGTAAAATCTTAATGCAGGTTGCTATGAATGCAGGGTATGATGTAAAAGAGTCTGAGGTTCACGGCATGGCACAGCGTGGAGGTAGTGTTGATTGCCATGTCAGATTTGATAAAAAGGTATATTCACCACTTATTGAAAAAGGAACAGCCGATTTTGTGGTGGCACTTGAGTTGCTCGAAGCAATGAGAAAACTGGACTATCTGTCACCACAGGGGATGCTTATTGTTAACAGGTTTAAAGTAAACCCTGCCCCTGTGGAAGCAGGGCTTGCAAAATATCCTGATGATATTGAAAGCTGGCTATGCAGCAATGTCCCCCGATGCCATGTGGTTGATACAACGCAAGCATTAAAAGAAGCTGGCTCAAACAGGGCGCTCAATATTGTAATGCTTGGGGTTTTATCCAATTTTCTTGAATTTGACCAGAAGGCATGGGAAGAAGCAATACGACAGAGTGTTAAAGAAAAATTTGTAGATATGAACCTGAAAGCTTTTAATTTAGGGAAAAGTATTACTGTGTCCTGATTTTTATAAATTTAAAGAAAAGATATTTTGGGGCTTCCTATATCATAATGATCAAGAGGTAATATGCTTCTTTAGCCCCTTAGAGGCTGCTCTGATATTGAAGCTAAGGCTTTAGGTGAGTTAGTAAATCCTATTGTAAGGGAGGTAAGGCCATTGATGGTATATTCACATTACAATCGGCTTTATAACATTTTTATTATTCTCATTACTTTGTCTATATATATTACATGTAGTTCTGGAAGACCTAAAGAACTTCATGAAGATCTACCCAAGTTGAAAACCATCAAAAAAGTAGCTGTGATGGTTAGAATTCCCTCAAGCAGCCCCATTGAGTATGCACGATATACAAAAACAATGCAGGCGATGATTGCTGGTTATAAACATACCAAAGAAATGATTGTTATTTCAGAGGACATACCAGCACTTACTGTTTTTCAGTCAAATGATGACAGATTTTTTCAAACATCTCTGGATGGTGAGTTTTTATATTTCAAGGCAACAGGGATTGTGAACTCATATTGCTTTAAGAATAAAACTGAATTGCAATCCTTATTTGAAAAGTATGGATGTGATTTACTGGTAGTCTATGAGCCATATGGAGTAGTATCGTATGGAATGGGATTCATAGATTATGATTCAGTCATGGTTATTTTAAATAAAGATTTGAAAATTACATATTTTGATTACAATCATGACCGAAAAGAAACAAATGAATTTTCCACTGAAGTATTGTGGGATTTTCTGCTGAATGAAATTAATACACGGTGTGTAAATACATTAATTGATCTTGGCTTCATTAAATGACTTTTTGGAGACGGCGGGAGTCGAACCCGCGTCCTGCAACACACACCTACAGCCTCTACATGCTTATCCTGTTCGTTTATCTTATCACTGGTTAGGGGAACAGGAACCCGCCTCAGTGAGCAAATCCTTAAAATTTCGCTATTGAGCCAGGATCAAAACTCAATAACTATCCTCTGTATCTCACGCCTTTATCATCCCCAGAGGAGCGGGATCGATAAAGACGCCCGCAGGGATTAAGCTGCGAGTGCTAAATCGTTGTTTGCACTTATTTTAACCTGCCAGTTTTTACGAGCCAGCAGAAACTCGGCATGCAACTGTAGACACGCCATTGCAGTCGAAACCAAGATCGTCCCCTTGCATATATAATATACAATAAGATGCACAAATGTCAATATTTATTGGGATAATTTTTTGTGTATATGATATTTTGATGCAAAATCATTATTCTATTATTTTACGTGGTTTGGTGAGAACTTTTCAATGGCTGTAATATTGGAGGCTCTGGTTTGGAAGGAATTCAGTGAGTCATATAAGAAGTGCTTAAGGGTGAGGTAAATTATTTCATTTTTTATATGAGGGAGGTATCAAGTATAGAAAAACCACAATGAAGATTTTAATAATTATGTCGATAGTGACTGGTATATGTTGTTTTATTTTAAATTAGATATTGGAGGAAAAAAGTAGTAGAATATTCTATTGTACTATGATGAATAAGCGTAATTTTGAAATATGAAAAATGATATTCTGAAAAACCATTTTTTGCATCCATACAATGTGGGGATAGTGGAAAATTATGATCATAAAATTATTGTCAAAAGTGATCAATGTAATGATGTGATTACTTTTACAGTAACTATCACACATAATACAATTGATGATATAAAATTTGAAGCGTATGGATGTGGCTATGCGATAGCAGGTGCATCACTGGTGAGTGATGCTGTTAAAGGCAAAGATATTGATCTGGGGATACGCGATGTGGAAGAAATGCTCAACACAATAACAATTCCAGATTCTAATCTACGGTGCATACATCTTTCATTGAAGGCCATAAAGCAATTAAAGGATAACCTAATAGCACATGGACATACAGCTTGAAACGGTACAAAATGTAAAAGCTTTTCAGTATCAGGATAGCGCATTTGAGGAAGTAACTATTCCAGTAAGTACAGAGTATGGTATTACCATAGCAATCAATGGTAAGCCCTTTGTTACCATTGCGTGTTCAGGCTCAGAGCTTGTGGAGCTTGCTACGGGGTTTCTGGTTGCTGAAGGTATCATTGCCAGTAAAAGTGAAATAGAAGGAATGTGGTTTGATGAAAAAATTTTAACAATGCATGTTACAACAAAAGAAACAGATGCTATTGTTCAGCGTCTTTTTACCATTCGTTCTATAGTCTCAGGCTGTGGGAATGCATCGCAAAAATTTGAAGGGTTAAAAAAATTAACACCACCAGAAGTTTCACCTGAAACCATTATAAAAATTGGGAAACAGTTTTATCAAACATCAGAATTACACAAGCTTACCCATGGTGTTCATAGTGCGGGTTTGTACAAAACTACTGGCGAATGTATTGCCTTTTATGATGAAATAGGAAGGCACAGTGCAATTGATAAGCTGGTGGGGTATGCATTATATAATGATATTCCACTTCATAATAAAATAGTGTATTCAACTGGAAGAATATCCGGTGAGATTATTCAGAAAGCCATGGTATCAGGATTCCCCATTATTGCAACCAAAGGCTCGCCTACATCACTGGCAATACAACTTGCAAATGAGTACAATGTAATGTTGATAGCAAAGGTGAGAGTAAACCGTTTTAGTGTGTTTACAACGTCTATTGATCTTGTATCAGTATTTGGTGTGGGATTAACGCTCAGATAATTATTAAGGAAACATGATGGATAACCTTTACCGAAAAGCATTAACATTATCATATTTTACAGTTGGGTATAATATATTAGAAGGTGTAGCCTCTGTTATTGCGGGTGCTTTTGCCGGCAGTATTGCTCTGGTTGGTTTTGGGCTTGATAGCTTTGTTGAGTCACTATCGGGCATAATCATGATATGGCGTTTTAGAAAACATGGTATTGTTTCACTGGAAGAGGAAGAGGAAATTGAACACAGAGCGCTGAAACTCGTGGGTTATACTTTTTTCATTTTAGCAGGGTATATACTCTATGAGTCGGTAACAAAATTATATTATGTAGAAATTCCCGATACAAGCCTGGTTGGGATTATTATTGCTGTGCTATCAATTATTATTATGCCGGTTCTCTACATTAAAAAGGTGCAGGTAGGGAAGACAATAGGCAGTAAAAGTCTGCTTTCGGATGCAAAAGAAACGTTGGCCTGCACATTTCTTTCAATTGCGCTACTGTTAGGTCTGGGACTTAATTACCTGTGGGGCCTGTGGCAGGCTGACCCTATTGTTGGAATTATTGTAGCACTGTATTTAGTAAAAGAGGGCAGGGAGATAGTTACCGATGAAGAGGATTAATAGTTGAAAAAAGCTTGTTATTTTTATATATTCATGTAGCGTGGCAGGGTTGGCGTTACAATTATAAAATAAAATCAGAAAGGAATTTGATATGGGTTGTACAGTCATTATTGGCACTCAATGGGGTGATGAAGGCAAAGCTAAGATGATTGATTACTATTCGCAGAAGGCGGATATTATTGTACGGTACCAGGGTGGTGCCAATGCTGGGCATACAGTGGTGGTTAATGGGAAAAAACATGTGTTCCACCTTATACCGTCTGGTATTTTGCATGAAGGTACAATATGTGTGATAGGCAATGGTGTGGTTCTGGATCCCGTGCAACTTATTGAAGAATGCCAGCTACTTGAAAAAGAAGGCATTGATGTCCGCAAACGATTATATATCTCTGATGCAGCTCATCTTCTTTTGCCATTTCATAAAGAGATGGATGCTGCAATGGAGGAAGCACGGTCAAATAAAATTGGTACTACAAAGCGTGGTATTGGGCCCTGTTATGCTGACAAATGTCTGCGGGTGGGTATCAGAGTTGGTGATATCTTTGATGAAGAGTACCTCAAGGAGAGGCTTTCAACTGCGCTTGCTGTGAAAAATACTCAGTTTGAACGCTGCTACAACAGGAAAGGTTTTTCATTTGATGAAATATATGACCTTCTCATGCAATTCAAGGCGTATGCTGGCAATCTGGCTATTAACACTCCTTATTATTTGCATTCTGAAGCCAAAAAAGGGAAAAATATTTTACTGGAAGGTGCACAGGGAAATGCCCTTGATATTGATCATGGCACCTATCCGTTTGTTACCTCATCAAATCCCAGTATAGGTGGGGCGATAGCAGGTTCAGGTATAAACCCCTTCTTGATAAATGAAGTAGTTGGCATCACCAAGGCGTATGTTACCCGGGTTGGCGAAGGCCCATTCCCAACCGAAGAAAAAGGTGAAGCTGGTGAGATCATGCGCCAGCGTGGTGGTGAATTTGGCGCTACAACCGGGCGGCCACGTCGTTGCGGCTGGTTTGATATGGAGCTTTTAAAGCATACCATTCGCATAAATGGAATAACAACCATAGCATTGACTAAATTAGATGTATTATCAGGTTTTGAAACAATCAAAGTAGCTGTTGGATATACGATTAATGGGAAAAAGATTGATTATTTCCCGTCAGCTATGCAGGATAAAATTGTGCCTGTTTATGAAGAACATCCTGGATGGAAAGAAGATATATCACAGTGTACATCATTTAAAGAGCTGCCCAGAAATGCGCAGAATTATGTAAAATATATCCAGGATAGTTTGCAGGTGCCTATCTCCATTATTTCCGTTGGGCCTGACCGTAACAATACATTTGAAATGAAGTAGTTTTATGAACAAAGAGCAGTTGATAGAATTATTAAAAGAATTTTTTACCAGGCATGAACACATGTGGCCGGTATCAATGGCTTTTTTGTACGGTTCATGGGCACATGATATGCAGAGAAATGATTCTGACATAGATATTGCAGTTATGTTTAAAGAGAATAACCCCAATGAAATTTTTGACTATATTAATGCAATTTCATTATCACTAAGTGATCATTTACATCGAGATGTTAACGTTTTATATATAGATGATGACATTTCAAAGCCCATGCTGCACTATAATGCTATTGTTAAGGGAGAAGTTTTGTATTTTGATGATTTCACTCACTATGTTGATGTATTGCTTAAAGCTCTGGAACAGATGGAAGATTTTAGCATGTTTGGATTATCCTGGCAAAAGCAAATTGCAGAAAAAAACTTAAAGGATTTAACTAATGCCTGAGTTCAGTTATGCAAAAGGAAGAATACTGGAATCAATAGCATTTGTTACATGTGAAATGATGGAAATTGAGCAAGAATATGCTGATAAAAAGTACAGTGAATATTCAAGTAATACTAAATTACAAAAGATTATTGATAGAACAATAGAAAATATTTTAACAGCTATTATTGAAATGAGTGGTGCAATTTTAGCAGAAAACAATATAAAAACAGACAGTTATGCAGAGGTATTGCGAAAAATTGGTTCGTTTTTTGAATTTTCAGATAAAGAATGTGAGATATTAGCATCATTTGCAATTCAGCGAAATAGATTGGCACATAGATACCTTAATTTCAGGTGGCAGGTTGTTACATTTTATAATAACAACAAAGATATTATAACCCGATTAGTACAAAAGATGTATGAATATGAGTCTAAAAAACATGAATAAGTAAAGTGTTTTAGATCTTGTAGTGAGTTATTTATAAAGTATCCTATCTATTCTATATAAAACTCTTTAAAATATCCATTACTGCTTTGTCAATGCTGCCGTATTGATGTTTGATAGAATAATACAGCTGATCCACTTTGAAGTTTGGATAATAATCCTTTAAATATCGATATATGCCCACTCTACGCCCAACAATAAATTTTTCCTGATCTTCCTGTTGCATTGAAAGAAATTCATCTATAGTTGCAAGCATGGTTGCTTTATCGTGAGGAAATGTTCCTTCTACATCTTCAAGTAAATTCATCATGTGGTCACTTGTCAGTGTGCTGCTGATGCCGTTACAATGTTCTATAAAGAGTCGTATTTCCTGTACTTTTTCAACTTCGGACAATGGTGTCCATGTTCCTTGTTCCATCATTTCATACAGTGGTGTTCCCGGGATAGGCACGGTGCTGCGAAGTCTAACAAAGGTTGGATTTACATTATTTATAACAAGGGCACTTTGAAGGGCGTTTTCTTCCATATACTCTTTGCCGCCCAATCCAGGCATGTAATAGTATGATACATCAAAGTTAGCTTCAACAGCCTTCTGCCCTGCATCAATGAGTTGCTGTTGTGTTGTTCCTTTGTTGACTAGTGCCAGCACGGTGTCAGAGCCAGATTCCATGCCTATATGAAGACGCGTGAGCCCTGCCTGGCGTATTGCCTTTAAATCATCCAGTGACTTTTTGCTGATGGTACTGGCCCTGGCATACGATGTGATACGCTCAACGGTTGGGAAACGCTCTTTAATGTGATTAAGAATAGTACATAAATCGTTGGGCGATAGTACCAGCGAATTAGCATCCTGTAAAAAAACTGACTTCATGCCATACTGCAGCCAGAAGGCAACCTGCTCGTAATAATACAGTGGCGTATCATCATTGCCTTTTGCTTTTTGCAATGTGTGCATGGTAATGCCATGAGAAGCTACATCCAGAATACGCTGTGCCAGTGTATATATTGCATCGATATCAGTTATGACATCCTGGATAGGCCGCCGTGAAAATTGCTGTCCTTTATATGTATGGCAGAATGCACATTTGTTCCATGGGCAATTGCGTGTAACACGAATCAATATGCTGTACGCTTCAGATGGAGGCCTGATGGGACCTAATTCAAATGTGTATGGCATGGCAATTTCTCCTGCTGGATTAATTAGTATATCAAAAAAAGAAAAAATTTTCCGAGAAATTGAGGGGATGTTGATAGGATTCTATGTTCAATGTTAAGGTGTAGGATTCGTTAGTTAGGGTTATTAGAACTTTGAGAGGGTATATTCAAAAATATAACGAGATATAATAATTATATTTATATAGATACAAAATACTATGAATTAACCCCTTTTTATCCTGCCTTTCTCATATTTTCGTATAATGAATTAAACATTTTTTTCATCATTTCTTCTTTGATATCTGAATTATGATTCAATTTCTTATAAAAATTAAAATTGTCTTCAAGTAGTTTTTGAAGTTCTTCATTGAATTTTTTTTCAAATGCATACCATACATTTTCCTTTGGGTTGTTTTTAACAATTTCTTCAATATATCTATCGCTCTTTAATCGTGAAAGAATAGTATCTGCTACCACTTTATCTTCATCTGTGAATTCTGTTCCATATTTTTCGTTTATTTCTTTTACAATCATTGAAAGTGACTCAATAAATTCATATTTTATTCCATTACGGTTTTCGTCACCGGGTTTCAGTTTGCCACCTTCGCCATTTTTTACTTTGATGCCTTTACTTAAATATTGAATTTTTATTGATTCAAGATCAACCTGTTGTGTAACTTCCTTAGGTAATTTCTCTTTGTCATAAGGTAATTTTCTAAAAAGAATTTTACCAAATACATATAATTTTTCTAAAGCAGGGTCAGTAAATGAAATTAATTGTGAAAGAAATGCATAAACCCTGAGATATGACTTTAAACTAGTTCTAAATTTTTCTTTTTTATTTGGATCATTCTCTTCATTATAATTCTTAACTACACGATGGATAATTGGCACAAGATCTTCTTGTTTAAATTTTTTTGAAAAAAATATTTTTACAAAATCTTCAACATCTTGATTGGTGTAGTATTTAAATGATTCAAGTGTCAATTTAAAATCATAAAGCTTATCTGGATCGGTACCTTCTTCAAGAAAAACATCTTCATAATAATTCTGAAAAGCCTGAAGAATTGTATTTGAATCATTAACAAAATCAATAGTGATAGGATCTTTTTTTCCGGGATATACACGGTTTAATCGGCTTATTGTTTGGACAGCATTTACACCCTGCAATTTTTTATTAATATACATTGCATAGAGTAGAGGCTGGTCAAATCCGGTTTGGAATTTGTTGGCCACTATTAAAAACCTGTACTGGCTTTCTTTAAAATAGCTGGCTGTTTGATCTTCAGGAAATCCATTCATTTTGGCTTCTGAATATTCGTTCTGGCTGCTATCTCCTATATTATAACTTTCAATAACACCAGTAAACGCTACTAAAGCTTTAAAGGGTAATTGATTTTCTTTAATGTATTTATCAAAAGCCAATTTATATTTTACTGCCTGTGCCCTTGAAGAGCAAACCACCATGGCTTTGGCCAAACCGTTAATTTCATGCTGGCAGTTTTCCATAAAATGATTAATGATAATTGCTGTTTTCTTATCAATAGTATGCTCGTTAAGTTCAACATAAGTTTTTAATAATCGGCTAGCTTTTACTTTATCATATTTTGGGTCATCAATAATCTTTTTAACCAATTTAAAATATGTTGCATATGTTGTATAGTTTGGCAAAACGTCTTTAATAAATCCTTCCTGTATAGCCTGCTTCATGGTATATATATGGAAAGGTTTATATGACCCATCAGGCATAGGTACGCCGAATAGCTCAAGAGTTTTTGGTTTGGGGGTAGCAGTAAATGCAAAATAACTTATATTTGGTTGTTTCCCACGGGATTTCATTTGTTCTATGATTTCATCTTCATAGGTTTTATCTTCTTCATCCGGGTCGTCTTCGGAATTCAGGTTAAGAACTTTCTTAAGGCTCCTGGACATCTCGCCACTGGTAGAAGAATGTGCTTCGTCAATAATAATGGCAAAACGTTTCCCCGGCAGGGTTTTTATTTCTTCCTCTATATAGGGAAATTTCTGCAAGGTTGTGACAATAATCTTGGTGCCTGCTTCCAGTTCCTGTCTAAGTTGTTTTGAGCCTTTTTCAATACCCGCAACGACACCAGGGTTCTGTTCAAAGGCTCGGACATTGGCTCGCAACTGACTGTCGAGAATACGGCGGTCGGTAACCACAATTATAGAATCAAAGATATTGACATCATTTTTATCGTGCAGATTGGAGAGCTGATGCGCAAGCCAGCTTATAGTGTTTGACTTTCCACTGCCCGCGCTGTGCTGAATGAGATAGTGCTGACCGGTGCCATTTTCATAAGCATGTTTGATAATATTACGAACACAGTCCATCTGATGATAACGTGGGAAAATTATCTTTTTTTCACCAGTAGGTTTTCCATCGTCATCAAGTACATCGGTTTCCTGAATATAATGCTGTAAAAGTTCCAGAAAACTGTCTTTTAATAATACCTCTTTCCAGAGATATTCTGTTGAAAACCCCCCGGTGAAAGGATTGCCGGCTTCTCCATTATTTCCTTTGTTGAAAGGTAAAAAAAGGGTTTTTTGTCCTTTCAGGTGGGTTGTCATATATACTAATTCTTCATCCAGTGCAAAATGCACAAGACAGCGGCCATACCTGAAAAGAGGTTCCTGGGGATCGCGGTCGTTCTGATATTGGCGGATAGCACTTTCAACGTTGTATCCGGAGCCAGTCATGCGATCTTTAAGTTCCATTGTTACCAGAGGTATACCGTTTAAGAAAAGGACCATGTCAAGGGAGTTTTCGTTGTGCTGGCTGTATTTTACCTGCCGGATTACGCTGAACATGTTGTTCTGATATTTTTTGCGGTAGCTTTCATTAAGGCCAGAAGCTGGTTTGAAATAAGCAAAGTCGAAATAAACGCCATAGCTGGCAAAGGGTTTACGAAGCAGGTTAAGAGTGCCGCGCTTTTCTATTTCGTCTTTAATCTTTGTAAGTAGCGCTTCCTGGGCTTTGTTTGCTAACTGCTTTTTATATGCTTCCCATTTATCTTTCTGTGTAGCTATAATGAAGTTGATAAGCATCTCGGGGTCAAGGCATAAAGCTTTATCATAGTGTGAAGGATTGCGCTTAAAATATCCAGCATTTATTAAATCAGCTTCAATGGAAGATTCCATTTCTTTTTCGGATATATTGATCATTACATACTCCTAACTGTTAACCATGAACACCCTGAATTCTTTAAAATTATAGTTGATACCTTTAATATTTTTCAAGGCTTTTTCTTAAATTTATGGTTCACAGTGCATCCCTTACATCGATTTTACCCGTTACCGCATGAGTGATGAGAGACTGTTTATATTCATTTAAAAGCTCGATCTGCTTTTCAATCTTGCTGACCAGTGTATCAATTTTGGATGTCTCGCGGTCAAGAAAAGCGGTGATGGCTTTCTGTTCGGGGAGGGGGGGAAGGGTTAATTGTAGAATTGCATATTTGTCTGCCCCAATATTTTGGATTGTGGCCTGAATAAAAATAGCATTTTTCCAAGATTCATATGTATTTGATCTTGTATAATAAGTAAGAAAATCTGATAATAAAATACTGGGGTTAGGGGTCGCTTTGATTAAATATCCGGCAAAACAAGCTATTCCTTTGTAATTTTTAAATTGAAATGTTTTACCAACTGTTGCACCGCTCCTCGCAAAAAGAACATCTCCTTCTTTCAAATAATATCCTTCAGCCTTCTTATAATTTAATGATTTAAAGGTTTCATCGCGAATTAAGCCTCTGTCGTCAAAATCTGTTATCCTAATATAGCGGGGCAAACTAGTATCATCTAATTCTGCTGTTTCATTTGCACCATATTTCAATTTTTCAGATAATGTCCATTTTAACTTCCTCACTTCCCATCCTTCCGGTATCTCTCCAATCCATTCCACGCCAGAGGGCTTGTATTTTACTTTCTTAGTTGCCCATTCAGCAAACTCCGTGTCTTCGATTGATACTAACCCGTAAAGTCCCCTGGTCACTGCCTGAGTAATTAGCGCTGAGCGTTTTTCTTTCAAGAGTTCAATCATCCTTGTCTGTTTGGTTATAATACTGTTAATACGCTCGGTCTCGCGGTCAAGAAAGGCGGCGATGGCTTGTTGTTCGGAGAGGGGGGGAAGGGTTGCAAAAATATTACCTATCTGAATTTTACTAATATTCTCTTGGGCACCACCATTGCAAAGATAAGAAATAATTTCCTTCGCCATGTAAGAATAAAAAAAATGTTTTATATAATTTTGAGCCAACTTTTTACCTCGAATAATACCTACACGCTGATTTAGATATGCAATGGTATCATAATTATATTCGAAAGCTTTACCAATAGTAGCCCCTGTTAGTGCTATTAGTAAATCATTTTTATTTATCTTAAATTTTTCAAGTCCCTTTAATCTACTCTCGGGGAATCTCTTTACAGAATTGAAATCGATAACATCTGCAATATCGCCAATTCTTATTATTGGAACCCCATCATCTGTATATAACTCACTTTTAAATGCATACCCATTTACGAATTCTGCAACAAATTTAATTTTCCTCACTTCCCATCCTTCCGGTATCTCTCCAATCCATTCCACGCCAGAGGGCTTGTATTTAGGGTAGGGTTTATATTTTTTTGAACCAGGTGAAGTATTACCGTTTTTTAAAGATGAAGCCTCTTGTTTTACCGTATGTTCTTTGATTACTAGTTTATTTTCCATTCTTAGAGATACCTTTGTTTTGTTATGATATATTATAATTACTTTGGTGGATAAAACACACCTGTTATTACAAATGGGTTTTTTGCTCTTCCATGAAATTGTCGTGTTGTTCCAAGAAAAAGCAACAGGTCTTTTTCCTTGAATTGATTCATATACTTATCTTTTACATCTTTCAATGCTGTATGTTCATCGCCTCCTGAATTTTTTAAGCAATTCCAGTAAAGTTGGCCTATTTCCCAGTCCTCAATCATCAGTGTGGAACTTTTACCCTTTGAATCAGTAAAACAATATGAAAAAATATATGGAATCTTTTTAACTAATTGAAAGGTTTCCTTTTTATACTTTTCTTCTTCTGAGGAAAACAGATCTGGTTGTTTGATATTCTGTTCAATAAGATTCATTTTTTCTCTATTCCATTCCCTGGATGTTTCTTTAATTTTGAATTCTTTAATTTCTTTAGGTTTGAAAATGGCAAGCGACAGTTTATTGTTATTTGCTCTTTCTATTAACTCTTCAAGATTGTCATAGACAGGTGCTTTGCTCAACAATGCTTTGCGCTTTGCCCATTTATCTTTTGTGTCAACTTTATCAAGAAGTTTAATGGAAGAAATATCCGCTATGAAATAACTTTCAGGACGAGGATCTTTTGCGTTTTTTATTATTTTGGCTTCCAGCCACTGGTATTTTGAATATCTCTTTTCATATTCAAGAAGTCTAAAAGGTATTGGATACAGCCTTATCCAGGTACCATCTTCCTGAATTCCTGCTGTGCATACCAACTCCCCATATTTTTTTGAAAGTGTTGGGTAAGTTTTTACAAGTATAAGAATTCTTGCAGTTTTAGTAATCATATATGGAATACCGTAATTCCGTAATTTGATTCAATTACTCTTGCTATCACTGATCTGTGGCATAGTTTGACGTCATTTTCAAAACAGGTCAACGCTATTCGTGTTTTTACTCTATATAACTGTACAATAGTATCAATGGAAGTACGACAGTTATTTAAAATACTTATTTCATATTCTTTAAAAAGTCTTTTGTAATCATTAATAGAATTAAGATTTTTTCGTTTCTGGGTTTCTATACCAAGTTGTGGTAAATGGATATACTCAATGTCAAGCTCAGGCAATGTCTTTGAAAGAAAGTTTTTACTAAAACCATATTTCATGCTTATGGGGTTTTTTCGTACATCGATTACAAGGTGTATATTATTTTCTATAAGCTGATTTAAATAAAAATCAATGCTTTTACCTTCGTATCCAACTGTAAATATTGATGGGGTTGAATTGTTTGAGTTAATGGCGATACTTTTCTTTTTAGCATTAACAATTTCACTTTTTATTGTGAAATAGGGGTATCGATTGCAAACATCCTCAAGCAATACCTGCCCTTTTAATTTGAAATATTTATTAAATGTAGTATTTATGGCATCTTGATCATTATCATTTAATAAGGAAATATAATTTGTATTATTATCCACCAAACTAATGGTTTCATCAAATTTTATAAATGATAGCTGTTCCAGACGGCGCAAATCTGCATATACCTGAAAAGAAAACGGCCCATATTTATACGGAACAAAATAAAATTTTTTATTATTTGCTTCTTCATATTCAGTTAAAAAAACATATTTCATAAAGTCAGTTATATTTAAAGTTCCGTTGAATCGTTTAAGCATGGCCAATAAAAATTTTTGCCTATACAATTGTGGATAACTTTGCTTTTTCATGCTTTTAAATTTGGAATTGTGGAAAGAATTGCTGCAATGTTTTTCCATATATTCAGTTGTTAATTGCTTATTCTTCATGTATTGATCACTCTGTTCAATATTAAAATATTATTTGTGTTGTTGAATTAAAATTATTCCACCCCTCCAATCATTTCCAGTATTTCTTTTTCTATAGCTTTGATATCTCTTTCAATTTCTTCCAGAGGGCGCGGTGGCTGATATACATAAAAGTACCGGTTGAAATTGATTTCATAACCGACCCTTCCAATTTTCCCATCTTTGCTGTCAGTATAGGTTTCGTCAATCCATGCATCAGGAGCATAGGGTTTTACTTCGCGATCAAAATAAGTAAAAATATCTTCGTCATAGGTGATATATTCATGATCACGTAGTTCTTGGTCGGGCATTGGTTTGCCTCTGTTGTCATAAACTATTTCGGCCGTTTCATCTCTTTCTGATAATGCATTGAATATTGCCTTCTTGAGTGAAGCTTTAAGCTTATAACCTGAACTGGAAAAAGCGTCATCCAAATCTTTTTCAAACTCTTTCCAGCTTTTATATAATTTATCCCCTATTAGTGCAAGTATTTGCTTAATTTTTTCTTGTTCTTTTATTCCGACCTCTTCCTCTTTTTCTCTTTCTTTTTGGTTTTTTTTCTTTGATATGGCAAGATTTTTAAAAGCGGTTTGCTCATCAAGATGTGTTATTCTGTCTCTGGTAATCTGAAAGTTCAATCGGAGTGGCCGTTCAATCTGTACCTTACGATATGCAAAATCCGTGTTTTTAAATATTTTAACTCTGCCAGTGGCGACATTACCAAGATAGAGTTGGGTTATCTCCTCAATTTGCTCAGGTGAAATCTCATTTCGCTTATTACCCAGACTCTTACCCATTTTAATATACAAATCACGGGCGTCTATGAGTGCTATTTTCCCTTTTCGTTCGGGATCTTTCTGGTTTGTCAATACCCAGATATAGGTATAGATGCCGGTATTGTAAAAAAGCTGATTGGGCAAACCAATGATTGCCTCAAGCCAATCATTTTCTATTATCCAGCGTCGTATTTCTGATTCGCCTTCGCCAGCATCTCCATTAAAAAGGGGCGAACCATTAAAGACAATGGCAATACGTGTTTGATGACCATCGGTGTGCATTTTCGAAATCATATGCTGTAAAAAAAGCAATTGGCCATCACTGATTCCAGGAAGCCCAGCACCAAACCGTCCCTTGTAACCTTGCTTTGCCTCTTCTTTTATAAATTCTTCATCATAAGACCACTTCTTGCCATAGGGTGGATTAGAAAAAATATAATCAAAGTGCTTCCCTATAAAACCATCTTTTGAAAAGCTTGAACCAAATTTGATTTTATCCGGGTCCTCACCTTTAATAAGCATATCAGCTTTACATGCAGCATATGTTTTGTCATTAATTTCCTGACCAAATAATTCAACTATAGCATTGGAATTCAATTCATGAATTTTCTGTTTAGCGACAGTAAGCATCCCCCCTGTCCCACATGCAGGGTCATAAACAGTGATAATTTTCCCTGGTTTTGAAATTTCATCTTTATCTTTGGTAATAAGCAACTTTACCATTAAAGTGACAATTTCACGTGGTGTAAAGTGTTCCCCGGGGTTTTCATTGGTTGCTTCATTAAATTTACGAATTAGTTCTTCAAATACGTAACCCATTTCATGATTACTAACTTTATCAGGATGCAAGGTTACCTGAGGGTCAGCAAATTTTTTTATAACAAGATAAAGAAGATTCTTTTCATAAAGACCATTAACTACATGCCTGAAGTCAAACTTATCAATGATTTCCTGTATGTTATCTGAAAAACCATTGAGATAATCCAGGAAATTTTCTTTTATATTGCCCGGGTCGTTGAGCAATTTAGTTATTGTGTATTTTGAAATATTGTAAAATGAGTATCCGGAAGCTTTTGTAAGAACTCCTGTTAAATCTTTTAATTCCTTTTTATACTTATTATATGTTTCAAGGACTTTTTCATGATTAGGCTCAAGTATTATATCAAGTCTTCTTATAACGGTAAAAGGATAAATGACATCGGCATACTCGCTTCGTTTGTAATGATCACGAAGAAGCTCATCTGCAACAGTCCAGATGAAGTTTGCAATTTCTCTTACATTCTGCGACATTTACATTCCTCTTATATTAAATATATATTAAGCATATAACATGTCAGTTCTTATACTGGAGTACCATTTTAAAACCTTACGTCAATTAATTTTTTTCAATTGACAGTATGCTGCAAAAGTATTGCAACAGTAACTATCGCTTGACATAAAAAGATGAAAATATATGGTTTTATAGATATAATACTATTTATTTCCAGGGGATAACAGGTAATGAGTGAAGACATTAATGATTTGATTGTACAGCGCATTGAAAAGGTAAAAGCTCTTCGTGCAAAAGGTATAAATCCGTATCCAATACGATTTAAACGAACTCATACAGCAGTGCAGATTAAAGAGTTATTTACTGAAGGGCAGGAATTGCAGGTAAAGGCTGCTGGCAGGATAAAGTCCAAACGCGTTATGGGCAAGGCAAGCTTTGCGCATATTGAAGATTTAAGCGGGCTTATCCAGGTATATGCGCGCCTTGACAGGATGGGTGATGAACAATATGAATTGTTTAAGACGTTGGACCTTGGCGATATTATTGGCCTATCGGGTCATGTGTTTAAAACCAAACAGGGTGAAATAACCATTGAAATTAGCGATGTAGTGTTGCTTGCTAAATGTATACGGCCGCTTCCTGTTGTTAAGGAAAAGGATGGCAGGGTTTTTGACGAATTTGCGGATAAAGAGCAGCGATACAGGCAGCGCTACGTGGATTTGATTGTCAATACACAGGTGCGCCAGCAGTTTATTCTCAGAAGCAGGCTCATAACTGGTATACGGACGTTTTTAAATCAAAAAGATTTTATTGAAGTGGAAACACCAATGATGCAGGCCATACCCGGTGGTGCGGCGGCTCGTCCGTTTATTACTCATCACAATGCACTGGATATTGACCTGTACTTACGCATTGCGCCGGAGTTATATTTAAAAAGGCTTCTGGTTGGTGGATTTGAGAAGGTGTATGAGTTAAATCGCAATTTCCGCAATGAAGGAATATCAACCCGCCATAATCCAGAGTTCACCATGCTTGAATTGTACCAGGCGTATGCGGATTACAACGATATGATGGACATAACCCAGGAGATGATAAGTACACTGGCTCAGCAGTTACTGGGTAGTATGGTCATCCAGTATCAGGGTAACACCATTGACCTCACGCCGCCGTGGCAAAAGATTTCATATGTTGATGCGCTGAAAAAATACACTGGCATTAATTTCCAGGAACTATCGCACAGTGAAGCGTTAAGAAAAGCAAAGGAAATGGGCCTGGATGTTGATGAAAGCATGTCTAAGTGGAAAATAGCAGAAGAGATGTTTGAAGAAAAGGTTGAGGCTAATATCATACAACCTACTTTTATCATAGACTATCCCAAGGAACTATCGCCCCTTGCAAAAAGCAGGGATGATAATCCTGAGTTTGTTGAGCGCTTTGAGGTATATATTGCAGGAAGGGAAATGGCTAATGCATTCAGTGAATTAAATGACCCATTTGACCAGCGTGAGCGCTTTGAACAGCAGGTAAAGATGCGCGAGGCTGGCGATGATGAGGCACAGATGATGGACATTGATTACGTTACGGCGCTTGAATATGGTATGCCACCGGCAGGTGGCCTTGGCATTGGCATAGACAGGCTGGCCATGCTTTTCATTGATACTGCGTCAATTAAGGATACCATTTTGTTCCCGCTGTTAAAACCAGAAAACCGGTAGTGTATATGGTTGCCCATTATTCTTATAAACAGTATGGATTGCATATTCACAGGTTTTTATATGACTGGGTCCTTTCGTGGGCGCATACACCATTTGGTGAGCGTGCATTATTTGTACTTGCACTGGCCGAGTCGTCTTTTTTCCCGGTTCCGCCTGATGTGCTGCTCATTGCGCTGGTACTTGGCAAACGAGAGGCATTTGTGCGGCTTGCAACACTGTGCTCGATTGCTTCAGTAATTGGGGGGCTTGTCGGGTATGGTATTGGATATTTTTTATGGTATGATGGCGATAGTTATTCAAAAATAGCCCTATTCTTTTTTAATAATATCCCGGGGTTTACGGTTGAAACATTTACTGCTGCCCGTCAGCTATATGATGCCTATTCATTCTGGATAGTGTTTACTGCCGGGTTTACGCCTATTCCGTATAAAGTCATAACCATCACCGCAGGTGTTGCCAATATCAATATATTTATATTTGTAATAGCTTCGATGATCAGCCGTACACTGAGGTTTTTCCTTGTTGCCGGGCTTATATGGAAATTTGGCGAACCAATTAATGCGTTTATTAATAAATGGTTTAATGTATTATCTATAGTGTTTGTTATCCTGCTATTTGCAGGTTTTTATGTGTTAAAGTATATGGTTTAGACATTTTAGATTTAATGGAGGATTGGTATGAAGATTTTTATTGATAGTGCGGATATTGATGAGATAGCAAAGGCGTATGAATGGGGTATTGTTGATGGCGTAACAACTAACCCTTCGTTGCTTAAGACTGCTGTTGATAGAAGAAAAGCTAAAGGCGAAAAGCTTGACCTGGAAGCATATATTGTAAAGCTTTTAGAAATATCAAAACCCAACCCGGTGAGTTTAGAAGTAACAAAGCGCACTGCCCAGGAAATGATAGAGCAGGGACGCAACCTGTATAAGCGCTTCAACAGTATTGCAAACAATGTTAATATAAAAATTCCGGTTAATCCTGCCATGAAATCTGATGAGCAGTGTCACTTTGATGGAATTAATGCAGTAAAAGTGTTACAGTCGGAGGGCATTCCGGTTAACTGTACTCTTGTCTTTACTCCTGAACAGGCATTACTGGCAGCAAAGGCTGGGGCGGCATATATCAGTCCATTTGCTGGCCGTATTGATGACCTTATCCGCAGCAGGGCAAATATCAAATTTGGTAAAAGTGATTATTTCCCTGAGGAAGGCATGGAACAGAATGGTGTATTGCTCAATGATAATGGTATTATGTCAGGAATTGACCTGGTTTCACAGTGTGTGGAAATACTGGGATACTATGACTATCAATCACAGATCATTGCTGCATCATTGCGCAATCCACGGCAGGTAAGAGAAGCTGCACTTGCAGGTGCACATATAGCTACAGTACCATTTGGGGTCATAGCTGACATGCTGAAACATGAAAAAACATTTGAAGGTATGCAGAAATTTACTGAAGATATTGTTCCAGAATATGAAAAACTGATTGGATAAGATACTTGCCAAATTCTAAATATTTTTTTATATTTTGTATGTTAGCTCTATCATAAACCACGGGGATAACCATGGCACATATATTTGATAATGAAGGTGATCTCCAGGTAAAGAAAGACATACAGGTTAAAAAGCCCAGGATGTATAAGGTCATACTTCACAATGACCATTATACAACCATGGATTTTGTTGTTGAGGTTCTGGTTAAGATATTCCATAAAAACATTATGGAAGCTACAGAACTGATGTTACAGGTTCACAGGAATGGTTTTGGTATATGCGGAGTATATACATATGACATTGCGCAGACCAAAGCAAATCAGGTGCATTCATTAGCACGGCAGCGGGAGTTTCCGCTCAAGTGCACTGTTGAAGAAGCATAATTAAATAATTCAGGGCATTTTCCAATGGAAATAAGTACAGTACTTAATCAGATATTAATGGCTGCCTACAATGAGGCAAAAAACCGTAAACATGAATATCTTACTCCTGAGCATGTATTATTTGCATCTCTGTACTTTCCTGAAGGCAGGGAAGTAATAGAAGGATGTGGCGGTAATACTGAGCAACTCAAGCGAAATTTAGATAAACATCTTTCAACCCGCATACCGGTGGTTGAAGAAGGTGAGCCAATTCAATCTGTTGGGCTGCAGCATGTCATTGAACGTGCAATTATGCATATTAATTCTGCTCAAAAAGAGATACTTGATTTTGGAGATATCATCATTGCCATTTACGAAGAAGAAGAGTCATTTGCATCATATTTTCTGGCACGAGAGGGAATAACGCGGTATGACCTTTTAAATTATATTTCTCACGGAGCACAGTTTGATGAAGATGAACTGGAAGACTTTGGCGATGAAATTGAAGAGGATACAGGAAAGAAAAGCAAAATACTTGAGCAGTTTACTGTTGAGTTGACTGGAAAAGCTCGCAGGGGTGAGCTTGATCCGCTGATTGGTAGAGAGGATATCCTGGAGCGGACAATGCAGGTGCTATCGCGCAGGCTTAAAAACAACCCTGTCCATGTTGGAGAGCCTGGTGTGGGCAAAACCGCAATTACCGAAGGGCTTGCACAGAGGATAGTGGAAGGCACCGTACCACCTGTTCTTAAAGATGCAAAAATTTATCGGCTTGATATGGGTGCTCTTATAGCCGGCACACGATTCCGGGGCGATTTTGAAGAACGTCTTAAACGGGTTATTGCAGAATTACAAAAAAAAGAAAAGGTTATCCTTTTTATTGATGAGATACATACCATAGTGGGTGCTGGAGCTGTCAGTGGTGGATCAATGGATGCTTCCAATATATTAAAGCCGGTGCTTGCTGATGGCAAAATACGATGTATTGGCACAACCACCTATGATGAATACAGAAAGTACTTTGAAAAAGACGGTGCATTATCGCGACGTTTCCAGAAGATTGATATTCATGAGCCATCGCATGAAGATACAATAAAAATATTGCAGGGGATAAAATCGCGGTACGAAGAGCATCACAGGGTTACCTATACCGATGAAGCATTACAGCAGGCGGTGGAACTTTCAGCACGCTACATCACTGAACGAAAGCTTCCTGATAAAGCCATAGATGTTATAGACGAGGCGGGTGCATTTGCCCGCATGTATGCACATGATGATGAAGAGCCAATTATCACTGCCCATGATATTGAACGGGTAATTGCAAAGATAGCACGCATACCTGAAAGAACAGTTTCATCCAGTGAAATTCAAAAATTGCAGTATTTAGAAGACGAGTTGAAATCACAGATTTTTGGGCAGGATGGTGCAGTGCAGAAGGTTGTAGAGGCCATAAAGCGCTCACGCGCTGGATTCAGGGAAGCTGAAAAACCCATTGCTTCATTTTTATTTGTTGGACCAACAGGAGTTGGCAAAACTGAGCTTGCACGGCAGCTATCGTTGATTATGGGTATTGAACTTATACGTTTTGATATGAGCGAGTATCAGGAAAAACATACTGTGGCACGGCTTATAGGAGCACCACCGGGGTATGTTGGATATGAAGAAGGCGGTCAGCTGACTGAAGCCATTCGTAAGCACCCTTACTGTGTATTATTACTTGATGAGATTGAAAAAGCACACCCTGATGTATTCAATGCACTGTTACAGATAATGGATTATGCAACCTTGACTGATAACACAGGGCGAAAGACTGATTTCCGCAATACCATTATTATCATGACATCTAATGCAGGCGTGCGCGAAATGAACAAGAGGGTCCTTGGCTTTGAAATGGCTACCTATAATATGGATGCGGTCAATAAAGAATTAGAGCGGCTGTTTGCGCCTGAATTCAGAAACCGCCTTGACGCCATAGTGTATTTCAATGGCATCAATAAAGAAATGATGCGCAAGATAGTTATAAAGAAGGTAAACGAATTTGCAAAACAGCTTGAAGAAAAAAATGTGCAGCTTGTCTGTACGGATGCATGTATCGACTGGATTTCAGAAAAAGCATATTCTCCCGTATTTGGCGCACGTGAGGTTGCCCGCATCATACAGGAACATATCAAGTCATACTTTGTGGATGCTGTGTTATTTGGGTCACTTAAAAATGGTGGCAGGGCAATAGCTGATGTAGTAAATGATCTGGTATCCATAACTATCGAACAATAATATGTTGTATTACCTGGATAAGGATGTCATCTGGTTCCCGCCGGTGGAGGAAGCCATAGAAGATGGGTTACTTGCATTTGGTGGAGATTTAACACCACAGTGGTTGCTTGAGGCCTACAGCAGAGGCATTTTTCCATGGTTTAATAGTGATAACTCTGAGATATTATGGTGGAGCCCCGATCCGCGTTTTATTTTGTTCCCGCAAGAATTAAGGCTACATCGTTCATTAAAGCAGGTAATGAAAAAAAAGATTTTTACCGTAAGTATGGACACAGCATTTCAAAAGGTTATAGCTGCATGTGCCATGCCACGGAAAAAAGAATCTGGTACCTGGATAACTGCACGAATGCAAAAAGCATATATAAAGCTTCATGCTATGGGTTTTGCACATTCTGTTGAGGTGTGGCATGACGGCATGCTTGCAGGGGGCCTGTATGGGGTGTCTTTAGGGAATGCATTCTTTGGTGAATCCATGTTTACCAGTGTTGATAATGCTTCAAAGGTTGCTCTGGTTACTCTGAATGCAGTTGCACGAAGATTGGGTTTTGCATTTATTGACTGCCAGGTATATACAGATAATCTTAAACGCTTTGGTGCGCGGTTTATTGAGCGACAAGAATTTATGACCCTGCTCAATGCTTCCCTGAAACATTCAACACATCAGGGCAGCTGGAGTTCACTGATACACGATGGCTATGATTATCTTGAATGCCTTACTGGAGCAGGAGCTTAGATTCAAGTAAATTTTCTTTTTTTGCTTTTATCTTTGTGTAACGGATTTTTGGATACTCCATAAGTGCGGTTACAAAAACAGAAAACATAAAATACAGTGACAGTGAAACAACAGCAACTGCAATCACCCCAATGATAAGAATAAATATCCTGGCATATGGTGCTGCTACAATACGGTATGCTGAAGCAATAACCGCACCTGCATATCCCAGCAAAAGCAGGAATGCTGATGTAAATGTGCCATAGAATACCATTTTGCCCACCTTCATTGGTATGCCTTTAAGCTGTTCATTCATCCATGCAGCACCTTTTTTTACATACTGTGTAAAAAGCTCAGCAATAATTTCAGCCAGCCGTTTTATCATCAATGCAGTTATGATTATTCCAGCAATGATTGATGAGTATGATGCTATTGCTATGGCAAAAACAAAAAGAACAAGCAGGGCGATAGTTACTGTAATAAGAATACCTGCCATGACAAGAAGAGGAATGCATATACTGATAACAATTGACTTCAGCGAAGCTTTAATCAGTGCGATGGTGCTTTCAAAACGACTTAAGTAATCGTCAGGGTGAAGTACAAAGTATTCCCATTCCTGTGCGTACCGATCGTCAGGTGGACCAAAATCTTCAAAAAATGTCTCCACTTTTGGAGTTTGCGCATGATATTTCTTCCATGCTGAGTCATAACTTGCACGCTGAGATGTGTTTGTTAAAATGTCATATGCTTCACGGATAAGGACAAATTGTGCATAATTATTGTCTTTGGTGCTGTCAGGATGGGTTTCTTTTGCTTTTTTCCTGAACGCCGATTTGATGGTATTAATATCTGAATTGGGGGGAATATCAAGAATCTTATAGTAATCTTTAAATGCTATGTCCATAAGCATCAGGAGATATTATATAGTTATATACCTGAAATACTGGACAGCGTCCACATCAGTATTGAATATTTTTATGAAACTTCCAACCCGTACCACATCTAAAATATTCAGTAAAGATTCATTAACACGAGCTAGCACAAGATCTCCATTATTTTTTCTGATTTGTTTTGTAGCTGAAATCAGGGTACTTATGCCACCGCTATCAATCTGGGATACCTTTTTTAAATCAATAATTATTTTTTTTGCCCCACCATTGATCAGGGTGTTTAAGAATACCCACAATTGTCTTGACGTTTCAATATCAATTTTTTCAGGGTACGTAACATAAAAGACAATTGTTTCATAATCAATTTTATCTTTGTTGATGAACGATAGATTTAATATTTCAACTTCAAAACTCATACTGTACCACCATTAAAATAATATATTAGATATAACGGAAATAATGCAATGCTTCATCTATAGTGTTAAATATCTTCATAAATTTTTGAAGCTGTATTGGTTTAAATACAAGATGAATTCTTTCGGCCACATTTATCAGTACTGCATCACCATCTTTTTGTTTACGTAATAATTTGGTTATTTCAATTAATGTTCCCATACCATAACTATCAATAAATTCAACTGCTGTCATATCAAATACAACTTTTTTTAAGCCACCATTAATCAGGCAGGACAAAAGCATAAACAGGTCGTCATTTTTGTCCATATCAGCGACGTCAGCTAAATTTATAATCAGGACAATCCGATTAAAGTTGATATCCTCGCTTTTTATACCTGGCAATTCACATATTGTGCATTTCATACATATAGTATGTTACATTATTATCATAAAAAATCAACAATAAAACAAAATCATCTATCATAATCAGGATAATTCTGCTAAAATTATAGTAACGTCATCATTAAATGAGTCTGATTGATTCATTTCCCCCCATGTGTATAATGTATTAATCAAACCATTAATAAAAGCTTGAGGATTGGTGAGATAGTTAGTGTTAATATAATCTGTAAGCCTCTCGAAGCCAAATATTTTGTTATCAGGATTTCTGGCCTCTATTATCCCATCAGTGTAAAGTAAGAATTTATCTCCGGTTGAATAGGTAGTTGTTGTTTCTTCATATGTACCATCTTCTACCCATCCTATGGGGAAACCTTTTGGCCAGTTGTTGAATATTGAGCCATTTATTTTAATAAGCAATGGGGACCAGTGGCCTGCTGAAGATACTGTTACAGTTTTGTTTTTGGTATCAATTAAGGCATATGCAGCAGTGATGTAATTTTCTTTTATGTTATTACTCAAATCTTTATTAAGTTTAGTAAGCAGAACTGCCGGATGCTGTGCATATTCCTTATTGTTAGCAAAAGCCATTTTTAACATGGCACAAACAAGAGCAGCAGGAATGCCATGACCTGTTACATCGGCTATCATAATACCGGTTTTTTCTTCATCAATTTTAATAACATCATAAAAATCACCGCCCATTTCTCTGGTAGGGATGTAAGCGTAGGCAATATCCATGTTTTTTATCCTGGGTATATCCTGTACTACCACTGAACTGTGTATCTCGTGTGCAAGGCGTATTTCATGCTTTATCATGACAAATTCATTATGCTCTTCTACTGACTTTTTCAGGGCAATAAGATTTGAAATGCGTGCAATTAATTCATCTTTGTTGAAGGGTTTGCTGAGATAATCATTTGCACCAATCCTGAAAGCTGTCAGTATTTCCTGAGTGCGGTGCTTTGATGTAATTATAATTATTGGTAGCTCATATAACGAATAACGTTTACGAATTTTTTCACATACCTGGAATGCAGAAGTTCCTGGCAAAACTGTATCCAGCAATACGATATCAGGCAACTTTTCCTGCTGTAACATAGAAAATAGGCCAGAATCTTCATGTGAAAATTCTACATAATAGCCTGCATCTGTCAGCATATCATACAGTATTTTGACATTAACCGGGTCATCATCAACGATATAAATAAATCCCTGTGATTTTTCAAATTGGCTTTGCAGATAATGCTCATCTTTACCTGAAGGATGTATGGTATATTCAATATAAGATTTAGTTGCTGCTAATTCTTTATCAATACTTGCTTCATCATAAGGAAAATACAAAGTTACTGTTGAACCTTTATCAGGTATTGATTCTATTGCAATTGTGCCATTGTGCAATTCCATCAGTTTTTTTGTAATAACAAGGCCAAGCCCCAATCCTCCATATGGGGTTTCTTGAAGTTTACTATCGTATCCAAAATCATCAATATGATGAATTAATTGCTCCGGAAATCCTCCTGCACTATCCTGTACTACAATAGAAAGGGTAGTATCATTGTGTTTTTCTGTAACAATGGATATGGTACCTTTTTGTGAATATTTAACTGCATTGCCTATAATATTCAACAGTATCTGTTGCAATCTTTGTTCATCAGCAATGACGTGGGTTGCTTTTTTATTAATGTCTATTGTAATTGACAGGGATTTGCTGCTAATAACCGGCTGTAATATTGATAATACAAAATTAACTACACCTGCTATATCAACAACTTTCTTATTCAGAATAATATCATTATTTTTCAACCGGGTAAAATCCAGTATATCGTCAATCATATACGATAATCTTAAGGCACTATTAGAAATCATTTCCAGAGAACTTGTAACAGCAGCGGTTTCATCGGTAGAGTAGCTATGGATAATAGAATTTGTTAAATGTGTTATGCTTTCAAGAGGTATTTTAATCTCATGCGATATATTGGCCAGGAAATCATCTTTGAGTTTATGAAGCCGTAACAATTCCATATTGGTTGAAGTTAATGCCTTTATTTCTAAATTAACCATATCTAACAGGTGCTGAGTTGTAATTGCCAGTTTTCCAATTTCGTCTTTCTGGTTTATTACAGGAATCTGAATGGATGTTGTACCTTCATCAAATTTCTTTAAAGCATTAATAATAGCTTCCACAGGTCTGGAAAATTTATAGCTAAATCCAAGTGCAGTAATATATGCAATAATGATAATGGAAGCAATACTTATGATGAATACGGTATAATTATGGTATACGGGTTTTAGCATCACTGATTCATTGTATTTCATATGCGTTAAACATGCTATTGCACTGTTTGCCAGGGATGTTTGTTCAGTAAATTCAATCAGTTTTGTTCTCTGAATAGTTGAAAAAACACAGCCGGTTGTTTTTGGATAGCTTGTAAATGTTCTGGTGGTATATGTGACAGTGTTTTACCTTGAGGAATATCAACAAGCAATACACCATTATATGCCGGATTTGGTGTAATCAGAATAACCTGAAGGCAAATCAGCCCTGAGGCAAACATGGGGTTAAAACTGCTTATGTATTCATTGGCATCTATACTGGTCTGAGGAATATTGCCACTGTTTAATAACAGCATGTTAAGTATTGCATGTGATATCTGTTTTGCTCGTATAGTCCCTTCAGTAATAATGCTGGCATGCTGTTGTTCTATCTGTCTGTTGAGTATATATATAGGTACAGGAGTGGTAATGGCAATAATGATAATAAATGCAATAAAGAATTTATACCGTATTTTCATGTTATTGCAGCTTCTGTATGGTTTCTTTTATTCGTTGTGACCGTACAATATAACCTTTAGCAACCGTATTATCAGGATCTATCAAAAGTACCGAATTCATTATTGTTATACATGCGTCATAGTCTTTGTTATTGAATGCTTCAACAGCTTTTTGCTGAAGTTCGGGAATCTGAGGTTTTAGTTTATCCTGTACATTTTTATAATCAATGGAAGCCTCTGCAATGTATTGAGATGAAGCAGCTAAAAGCGGAAGTGCATCAAAATATTTATCCTGCTTTATGAGTATCCCTGCAGTATCATATTGTTCTTTGGCCTGAGATATTGCAGCAACATACTGCTTGGATTCTTTGTGGTCAGGTTTAAGCGATAGTACCTGCTTAAATGTTTCCAGCGCATGTACATGGTCTTTTTTTTGTACATAGTCCATTGCAGCAGTATAAAGCTTTTTAACGGTTTGTTCCCGTACTGCATTCTTTTCAGCTTCTTGAGAAATATAATACTCTGGCTTATGTAGTGCAAACTGATACCCGGCTTTAATTGAAAAAACGGTAGTTTGAAAATATTTGTGCGATAGCTCCGTTATATGATACATACATTCAGCAATGAGTAGCGTCCGTTCAAATAGAGTCTTGGCTATTCCTGCATTCATCAAAAAACCAGTTTTTGTGGTGGAATCATATGCATCAGTTTTTATAGCAGAAAGAGTATAATACTGTAAAGACAACCCGGCACCAGCATACATCGTAATATTAAAGGGAAGCGCATAATACAGTGATGGAGTAATAGTTATGCCAAACGACTGCATGTTAGAATTGCTGCTGTTAGCAAGTGAAAATCGATTGTACACAAGCACTCCGTTAAGCATTAATAAATCAGTTAAAGGTACAAACGAAAAAAATCCAGCACCCAAACCATTATTGAGACTATCACTGTAATAGCCTGTTATTACAGCATACCCTGCCTGTGTGCCAACTGTTACATTATCTTTAAAATATGTTTGCGCAAATATATTGCAATTAAGTAAGACGACAGTAATGACACAAAATACATACAAAAAATTTATAAGCTTTAATTTCACCTGTATTTACCAGCATGATTGTAATATATATTGAATACTACTATTACCAGCACAAACCTAAAAGATGTAATTTGTCATTGCAATTTCGGTCATTACTATACATCCATTCATAATTAGTTCTGTTATGTGCCCCACTTCGTCCTGTGAGTACGGGTATAACAGCTAGTGTTGAACTTGACGATAAAGTTGTTGGAGATGTCCATGTATTGCAGGTATAGTCAGTATCGCAGGAACCATCCTGCAGACTGCCCGACCACCAAAAACTATCGCATACGCCTAAATTTTGTAGTTCACCAATAATTGTACCATCCAGTAGATCATTCCAGTTATATGCTATTAATAAACCGGTAGCTGAATAAATAGGCCAGTTTGCAGGAACGCCATAATGTTCTGGAAAATTAATTATTGCATCAACACTGTCAATACTGATGAAAGCAACATAATTATCCTGAGGCAGTGTAGAATAAGTATTTGTGAGTGCAATATGAATACGTTCATTAATTTCCTGGCGTGCTGTACTGCTGGATGAAGCCATGGCACCGGTGTATGTGCCAGCACTGAAAAGATATATTCTGCCAATAGTGGTAAATGTTGCAGGATAATAGATAGATATATTGTTATCAGGATCGCGTACACAGACATTTACAAAATATTGCTTCCCAAATAATAAGTTTGTGATTATTTGTTCAGTTACAGGCTCACTGGACCATTTATCTTCATCAAGAAGTCCGGACTGAAGAATTTCTTCCAATGAAAAAAGAGTCAATGTGCTACTAACAATAACCTGGTATTGTAATGATTCAGGGGGAGAGTTGTCAGTTGCCAACGTCCACTGTACTTTTGCTGAATTTTCAGAAATATTAGTTACTATTAAGAGCCCATTATTGCCAGGTATAGGTGCAGTACTATCCAAAAATGTATTAGTATATGCATTTTCCTGGTCTATGATAGTATTAAAGTTGTCATCTGTACATGATATACAATAAATAACAGCGATAACCATAAATATTAAAATGGTTATGCTTCTGGTAAAATGTGGAAATGTATATTTCATAACTGTAACATGGTAAAAATGGCTATAAAAAGAAAATTACCCCAAACCATATTAAGTTAATAAAATTGCCAATATTTTACAACTTTTTTAGCAATTATTTTTAAAAATTTTTTAAAATCGTTAGTTATACATATCGTAAATATATAAACAATATTTATACATATGTACAATAATACGGATTGAGTCAAACTGTTCTTACATGTATGTATTAAAAATATTTATATAGAAATAAACCCTTCGTCCAACCTTTACGGGGTTGAATAGTGATGTAAAAGATGTGCTATTTTATATAAAATTTCGGCAGTAATTTCATTCAATTGTAATTTTTATGAATACTCTTCAGAGTATAGCAATGATTTATATCACTTTACCTTTCACGGCAGAGTTAATAGAGCTTTTCTATCCTGGGAAACGTAATAAAGCAATATAATGAATTATAATTGCTATTATTAAACTTTTTTATGAAAAATTTTCAAAATGGTGTAATTTTTTGAAAAGCAAGAATAATTGAAGTATTTTTTATTTGACACTAAAATACTATTATTTATATAAGGTTCATTCATTTTTTTATTTGCAATGTAATATAAAATACGCAAAAGACGTTTTTTGCAGGAGTCGCTAGCTCAGTCGGTAGAGCAACTGCCTTTTAAGCAGTGGGTCCGGAGTTCGATTCTCCGGCGACTCAATAAAATAATATTGACAGTTTCAATATTATTTTTTATCTGGTCAACATATTTAATTGTCCCCGTCGTCTAGGGGTCTAGGACACCGGGTTTTCATCCCGGCAACAGGGGTTCGAATCCCCTCGGGGATGCATTTACAAAGGGAGTGTCTCAAAAGACGCTCCCTTTTTTAATAATTATTTTACAAATGGTTATTATTTCTTACAATGTGGAGGTTCCTGCAGTATTGTATCAGAAAAACTAACTATTTTATTTAAAAATTCTTCTGAAATAAATGTGGATTTTCGATTGACTCTGTCTATGACCACTGCACCCATTTCAATAATAGCTGCAATGGAATTATCATGACAAACTTTATGAAAAAAGCGAAAGCTTTTATTTCCAATTTCCCCTATTGCAGTTTCAATTATTATTTCATCATCAAGGTGTAATTCTTTAATCAGATTTATAGCAACATCAGCTATAATAAGAGCAGAATTGTCCCCTAAGTCATGTTCATCAAAACCCAGTGAACGAAGTACATCTCTCCGTACTATATGAATGATTGCAATAATTTCTGGTATACCTACATGTCCCCACAGGTTAATGTCGTTAACGTTAATCTTATAGTAATATGAAAAATTATAAGCCTGGAGTGCATTGAGCTGTATTCGTGGCATATAACAACAACCTTACGTTAGTTTTTTGAATTATTTTGTAATAAACAAATTCTTATATCTCATTGTCAATAGTAATTTATTCATAATAGCGAAACATTGTTACGTTGTATGAATAAATAGTATTGCTTGATGAAGTTTATTATATAGCGTAGCGTGATTTACTTTTTTCCCTGTACCAGTCATCCTGATCCTTTGGTGGCACTGTATCCTGAGATTTGTCTTTATGAATAAGGGTAATTGCATTATTTGGACAAGTAGAAACACAAAGCCCGCATCCAATGCATTTTTGCTGTATAATAGAACGCAGCCCATCGGTATTCTGTATAGCCTGAATCTGGCATCGTGTTTCACAGGTGCCGCATTGTGTACACAATTCAGGATTAATGAGTGCATAAAAGTGAGCATTTACTGTTTCAGGCATCCCAAATCGAGCTGCAATGAGCTGAACGCAGCAACAGCCACAACAATTGCATATAAAATAATGCCCTTCCTGTATATTGGCTGTCATATGGACAAGTGCAGCATCTTCTGCCATTTTGAGTATTGATAGCGCCTCATCTTTGGTGATAATTCTTCCTGCATGAGGATGATTATCAAAATAATTGGGTGATTCTGAGATAGATAAGCATACTTCGCGTGGTTTATTGCATCCTCTATTAAGAAGAGCCGTCTGCTTTTTGCATATACATTCATTAACTGCAAATGATCTGGAGTTATTAATTATGGCAGATAACTGTTCATACGGCATGGGTGATGAGTGAGATTGAACATGCTGTTCAATGGGGATTACCTGCATAATCTGTGGTTTGGGTGTTAAAAAGTAATGGCCAACAGTTTTTATGTATTTTGTATGAAGATGTGCAAATTCTTTGTCTATAAACTTTAGCTGCACCTCATACATGCCAGGTATCCATGGTACTGCATTATAGGTTCTGGTGTTGCCAGTGGCGTGACATTCAATAAGTCCTCGATTCCACATACTTTCTAAATGGTTCAATAGATATTCTTTATTCATTCCAGTACGAGCAGCTATCTGATCTATCGTTTCCTTTTCCAGAGTAAGTTTGCAAAAAAGCTTGCCATCTACGGGTGTAGAAAATTTTTTGCAAGCTCAAGTTCAATGCCGGTATCAGTACAAAGAAAACCGGTAGACATTGAATTGCAATAAAGAGCTAATTAATGGTAACTATCGCTTATAAAAACATCTGAAGCCTGGTATTGAATTTATACGGTATATGCATGTAAGTGTTGAGTTATTTATATAAATAATTACCGGGATAAATAAAGAACAGAAAGAATAATTTCAAAAATGTATGAAACAAAAAAATACAGCAAACACCATGACCATGCTAAGGTCATGCATAAATTGTAGATAGTGTTGCTTTGGGAATACATTGGTAAAAAGATGGGAAATGCCATAACGTGAAAATTTTTGTAAAAATTTTACAATAGGGGTGGAAAAATTCTTGACAAAGAGACGACCGGTCTACTATATGAAGAATTGGAAACCATTGAAGGGTTAGGGCTATGCTTCCAAAACACAATGCAAAACATGATATTGTTGCCATAAGCGCAAGTCTTATGCATTTGAAGGGTTTTAATAATACCGGAATACAGGAAATCCTGCAAAGGGCTAATATACCTAAAGGCTCATTTTATCATTATTTCAAAAATAAAGAGGATTTAGGACTTCAGGTTATTGATTATTATACTGAAATGATTACTTCACTATTTAAACAGTATTTGCAGGATACCACCGTTCTGCCGCTTGAAAGGCTGGATAATCTTATGACATTTTACGCGCAGCATTTTAAAAAGATGAAATATAAGTTGGGCTGTCCCCTGGGTAATTTTGCATTGGAGATGGGCGATCTGAGCGAAGAATTCAGAGAAAAACTGTATGGCTCAATAGATACGCTTATTTCGATCATTGAATCATGTCTACAGGAGGCTAAAACAGAGGGTCAGATTGCTGACACTATTGATACGCGTAAGGCTGCTGAATTTATTTTTCAGAGTTTTGAAGGGGCGTTGCTTTACATGAAAGTTTCTAAGAGTGACAGGCCCTTACTGGTATGTAAAGATGCCGTTAAGCGCTATGTACAGGGAAAATGAGCAATCGTCATCCAGAGCGGTACCAGGTCATTCTGAAGGAAGCGAAGGATCTCTAACTTTTATAGTATGGAGGGTAGTATGGGTCAGTGGAAGAAAACAGGTTGTGTGTTGTGCGCACAAAACTGCGGGCTTGAGGTTGAAATAGAAAATAACACCATTGTGAAAGTGCGCGGCGATAAAGATAATCCCCGCAGCAAAGGATATGTGTGCAGGAAAGGTACCAATATAATGCATCATCAACACCATGATGAACGGTTACAGTATCCATTAAAACGAACTGATAAAGGTTTTGTGCGTATTTCATGGGATCAGGCAATTGAAGAAATAGCTGCAAAACTAAAAGAAATTATCGCCACCTATGGACCTACGTCATACGCATACGTTGGTGGCGGTGGGCAGGGCTGTCATTTTGAGGCAGCCTTTGGTGTTACTTTAATGAGAGCTATCGGCTCCCAGTATTACTACAATGCGCTGGGTCAGGAACTCACCGGCTTATTCTGGGCATACGGCAGGGTTGCAGGGAAGCAATACAAATTCATGATTCCCGACGAACATAATACTGATGTGCTGGTAGCATGGGGATGGAATGGGATGGTGAGCCATCAGATGCCAAGGGCGCCGCTTTTTTTGCGTGAATTTGCAAAAAATCCTGAAAAGCTTCTTGTGGTGATTGATCCACGAAAATCAGAAACCGCAGAAATTGCCGATATTCACCTGCCAATACGGCCCGGTACCGATGCCCTGCTTACCAAAGCCATGATTGGGCTCATACTGCAGGAAGACTGGATTGACCATGCGTACATTGACAAACACGTAAATGGATTTGAACAGATTACAAACTGGTTTGCAGATTTTGATGTCAAAAGAGCCATTGAAGCGTGTGGCCTCACGTACGAAGATGTAAAGGAGGTATGCAGGCACATACGGTTTAAAAAGGCATGCGTTCACTCCGACTTAGGTGTGTATATGAATAGACATAGCACGCTGACTACATATTTACAGATAGTGCTATTTGCTATCACTGGAAACCTGTGCGTCCCTGGCGGTAATGTAATACCGGGAACGCTGATGCCAATTGTATCGCACAGTGATGAGCGCGATGAAAAAACATGGCGCACCGTGGCAACCGGATATCCGGCTATTGCAGGGGTGTTCCCACCCAATGTGCTACCAGAAGAAATATTAAACGATAATCCCGAACGAATCAGAGCGGTACTATGCACCCAGTGCAATCCGCTGCGCTCGTTTGCCGACACGGCCATGTATGAAAAGGCTTTTAAAACCCTTGACCTTCTGGTTGTTGCAGAAATTGCGATGACTGAAACGGCAAAGCTGGCTCATTATGTGCTCCCTGCCCGGACGGGATATGAATCGTGGGATGGGACATTTTTCACATGGACATGGCCGGAAATTTATTTCCAGATGCGGCGTCCGGTTGTTGAGCCCGGCGGTGAGCAGATTGAACTGGGCGAGATTCATTTACGCATTGCCGACAAAATGGGCCTTATACCGGAAATACCTCAATCGCTCCAGGAAGCAGCGGATAAAGACAGACTAACATTTGGCATGGCGCTTATGGAGTATATCAATACAAATCCACAGGCATTGAAGGTTATACCCTTTATAATTGGGAAAACGCTGGGCAGGGCAATGGGTTCGGTTCATCTTGCCAGTTTGTGGGCGCTTTTGATGAACGCGCCAAAAAGCTTTAAACAATGTGCCGCACGCGCGGGGTTTTCAAAGGGTCCTCTTATGGGTGAGGATATATTTAAAGCAATCATCGAAAATCCACAGGGCTTGTGGATTGGCAAGTCTGATCCTTTAGACAATTTTTCCGATTTAAGTACTGATGATAAAAAATTGCATATCCATATACCCGAGATGGATGATTGGTGCAATGAGGTCACGGTTGAAAATGAAATCAGGGAAATTGAATCCCGAAAAGAATATCCATTTATTCTATCAGCGGGAAGACATTATCCGTATAATGCAAATACATTAATGCGAAATCCCGCGTGGAATAAGGGGAAGAGAGTATGTACCTGTATTATGCACCCTGATGATGCAAATGAACTCAATATGAAAGACGGCGATATGGTCAGGGTAATAACTGAAGCGGGTTTTGTTGAACTGGAACTTGAAGTGACCGATCAGACTGCGCGAAAATACCTTATGATTCCTCATGGGTTTGGGCTTGAGTATGGAGGCAAAATAACAGGAGTTAATGTCAATTCTTTGGCCAGAAATACTCACCGCGACAGGATTGCCGGCACCCCGTTTCACCGGTATATCCCGTGCAGGGTGGAAAAAGTTTCATAATCATTTGGGCGATAGTTATGTGGATTACATAAAAGGATACCTCATGAAAACAATCTGCGGATACTCAATTGAAACATACATGTCCATGGTAGAGAAATTTCATGGCAGCATGGCGCCAGGAATTATTATCGGCGGTTTTATGGTGCATACACTATGGCAACACCGCAATCCTGAAAAACTGTACGATTTTCTATGTGAAACATCTGTGTGCCTCCCTGATGCGATACAACTGCTTACTCCCTGCACGTACGGCAACGGATGGCTCAAGGTGGTTCACACAGGCCGCTTTGCCATGGCTATGTTTGATAAGCTTACCGGCGCCGGTAGACGGGCATGTCTTGACGCACAGAAATTGGAACCGTATCAGGAGATTAAAAACTGGTTTTTCAAATTAAAGCCAAAAAAAATGCAGGATAAAGACCTTCTCATTAATCAAATAATTGCAGCAGGGGAAACAATACTATCGGTTCAGGATGTACAGATTGGACATACCTACCTTGGAAAAGAAAGGTTGGGTCCGGTGGGGATATGTCCGGATTGCGGCGAAGCATATCCGCAAAAGGACGGCAAAAGATGCATTGTTTGTCAGGGGCTGACCTTATATGAAAAGTAATAGAATACAATGGCTTGCCACAAAACTCCAATCTATTTTCAAAGATATTACATTTGATAGAAATGAGCTCTCCGGAGCATTTGGCGATATTGGTACAGTTATTCCACTTGTGGTGGGTGTTTTACTGGCAACAGGAATGGATGCCGGTAAGGTGTTTATGGCCTACGGCCTGATGCAAATCATAACTGGTTTGGTGTACAAAATCCCCATGCCGGTACAGCCGCTTAAGGTAGTGGCGCTGATTGTAATTACACAAAAATTAAGTGCTGATATACTACTCTGTGGCGGGCTTGCCGTTGGCATCTTGATGCTTGTATTCACTGTAAGCGGATTGATTGATAGTTTTACAAAAATAATACCAAAGGCAGTTATACGGGGAATTCAATTTGGGCTGGGCTTGCAGCTTGTCATGCTGTCATTAAAAGAGTATATCCCCTCAGAAAGATTTTCGGATTATATCCTTGTGGTTGTTGCATTTTTAATTGCTGTCGCTTTCATGGGCAATAGACGTATACCACCGGCACTGGTTCTTATACCTGCGGGGATTTTTTACGGCATGATATTCAATACGGGGGTTCATTATCAGAAACTATCGCACACTATTACTGTTGTTGATGCCCTGACGTTTGAGAATATAGTAAACGGCATTGTGATACTTGCATTACCGCAAATTCCATTATCACTGGGGAATTCGATTTTTGCAACTAGCCAGCTCAGCCACGATCTATTCCCAGAAAAGAGCGTACAACCGCGTAAAATTGCTTTCACCTACTCATTAATGAATATTATTAATCCTTTTATTGGTGGCATAGCTGTATGTCATGGGAGCGGAGGCATGGCGGGCCATTATGCATTTGGCGGGCGAACAGGTGGGTCGGTAATTATATTTGGTGCATTGATGATTACCACCGGTTTTATTTTTGGATCAGATGGTATTTATATTGCACGCTTGTTCCCGTTACCCCTGCTGGGGGTTATTTTATTTTTTGAAGCACTTACACTTCTGGTACTCATTGGTGATGTTATGCATAACAGCTTTGATCTGAAAATAGCATTGGCAGTAGCAGCATTAATTGTGGCTATTCCCTATGGATATGTGGTTGGGATGGGCATTGGTATATGCGCCTATTACCTTGCTAAATGGATAAAAGCTGAAAAGCTTGCATCAGTTAATGGTAAGGCATAAAAAAGAAAAGGCATACCGGTAAACAATGCAACTACCATACGTAACACCTTTATGAGCACATAGCCTTGTGCATTTGTAATCATAAAAAATGTATTGCATCAATTATTGGTATACAGTATTATTTTAGATATACATATTACAAAAGAGGCTACTATGCGATTACACTATATTATAGTGGTTGTGGCGTTTATATTGTATAAGCTGTCCGTAGTTTATGCAGTTACTCTTTCCTGGGATATTCCACAAAATGAAAAGCTGGAATTTGTGTATGATGCCAATATTGAGTATTATGAAAATGGTATACTTCGCAAAATATATGGTGAACGTAACATCATTGATTTATTGTGTTATGAAAAGGACACAAAAGGCCAGGCAGTCAGGGGCTCTTTTTCAGTATACAGAAAAAATATTAATGATTATGTTTACCGATTGGAAGAACAATATTTTTCTGACTTTTATATTAACAGCAATGGTATATATGTTGTGCCTGAAGGCATTTTTATGCCTAACTTACGGCATCTGCCAACATTCCCGGAGACGGATGTGCATGTTGGAGAAGTCTGGAAAGCTCCTGTTAATATCGTATTTAATAATTTTTCAGTCCCTCTCATATTGCTGCTTGAAGCACACTATACTCTGCTATTTATAAATGACCAAACTAAAGAAGCCTTTATACAATATTCCATACTCATAGATAAAACATTAAAAGACAAACCCTATCCTGAGGATTTGCCAATTAAAATATATGGGCAATATGCAGGTCAGGTAACATGGGACTTACAGAAAAATCAGCCAAAAAAATCGATTAATGCATATAACCTGCTATTGATTTTTGGCAGAACCGGGGAGTTAAGCACTATTGAATTCAAGATGTCTATTGATCAAACCAATAAGGCATATCTCCATGTACCAGAAGAGGAAAAGAAGAAGCAGCAAAAGGAAATAGAGAAAGCATTAAAACAGGATGGTGTTTCTGTTGATTCTGATGCTCGTGGTATGATTATACGATTTTCGGATATTCTTTTTGATTTTGACAAATATAACCTGAATGCTGATGCACGCAAAGTACTGGACAAACTGGTTGAAATAATAAAAGCAAAATACCCCAACAATGAGATCATCGTGGAAGGGCACACTGACAATATTGGTACTGATGAGTATAACCAGAATCTTTCTGAAAAGCGAGCGCAGACTGTGGCTACCATTCTTAAAAATAAATTAGGGCATGATAAAGTATCCTATCGTGGCATGGGGAAGAGCAGACCTATTGATGACAATTCAACGGCTGCCGGAAGGCAACGTAACCGAAGAGTAGAGATCATTATAAAGATGTAAATTATTGCAAAATTCTCTGTGTTCTACGTGTGAATCGTTTTGCTTCTGTCTTAAATGCCTGAGCAAGTTCTGCCAGTTCATCAAACCTTTTGACAACAAATAATGATTTTAACAAGTTTTTAATCTTTGCATCATCATTTATTTCATGAATCTGTTTATTGGATGCAATGAACGTTTCGTTGCAGAAGTTAAAATTTTTTTCAATAAGCTGACCAACCGGTTCAGATATCTTTGCAAAAGGCATTCCTGTCTTGAGATGAACATTTTTTAATATAAGAGCAATAAGCGTTTTCATAGTGCGCTCTTTTGTGGCCTGTATATCCTGTTGCATTTTTTCAAATGCTTTCACTATCATCTGGTTCCTTTCTTTAATTAATCTGATGATTTCTCCTTTAATATCAGGTGGCATTTTGGAAAATGATGGGCTGTGATGTGGAAATGCATATTTCAGGTATGCTGGTTGAAGCATAATACGTGCACACAATGTGTCATTAAGGTTTTCTCCCTCAACCATTTGTGCAATATCCTCAGGGGTAAGTTTTAACAGCCCTTTTTGTTTTATCACATCAGGTATGGGCAATTGGTAGATGTATCCTGCAATAGCTTTGTTTTCGGATGTTTCCTCAGCAAAAAAATATTCGCAGAGAAGTCTGGGGAATCCCTTAGCAGGCTCACGCGAATCGGGATCTTCTTCAATATCAATAATTGCATCAATCAGGTTATGGTACGTATTATGTGTTTCCATAGTATATAATTGATTAGTATGTATTCCTTAAAATATATTTGTTACTTAAAAAGGGTAAATACTACAGCGTAAAGCAGAGCATACAGAATTTGATAGTTTAACTAAAATGAATAATACAATGATGTAATGAAAAAAGCAATAAAATTTTTAAGGCCTGGCTTTTACATCAGTTGATAGAGGGCTGTATATACCCTTTTTATAGTACTGATATCCTATCCCTGCAACCATAGCACCATTATCAGTGCATAATATGGGTGATGGGAAAAATATTGTATGGTATTCCTTTTTTTTCTCAAAAATTAGTTCACGTAAGCGTTTATTGCTAGCAACACCACCTGCTATTACCAGTGTGTGTATCTTTAACCGCTTGGAAGCATCAAAAAGCCTGCGCACTAATATTTCCAGGGCACGTTCCTGAAAGCTGTAAGCTATTTCGCTTATGTCAGCATCAGGATTATCATGGATATAATTAATTACTGCGGTCTTAAGGCCACTGTATGAAAAAGAATAGGTGTCATTGCTATCAGCAAGAATTTTTGGGAATATGGTTTTTTTTAACGTTGCCTGGCTTGCAAGCTTTTCTATAATTGGCCCACCAGGATATCCTAATGACAAAAATTTTGCAACTTTATCAAATGCTTCTCCAACCGCGTCATCAGTTGTATTGCCCAAAAGCTCAAAATTCCCGTAATCATGCACACAGTACAGGGCAGTATTACCACCGGAAACCAGTAAACCAATAAAAGGGAATTCAATGCCATGTCCTTCCAGAAACGGAGCGTATAAATGCGCTTCTAAATGGTGTACAGCTATAAGGGGTATTGACAGGGTATAGCTAATAGCCTTTGCTGATTGCAATGCAACAAGCAGTGAACCAACAAGACCTGGCCTGTATGTAGCAGCAACATATGAAAGTTCTTTGAAAGTGACCTTTGCTTCTTTAAGGCAATGGTCAATTAAATCATTAATGACCTCTAAATGGGCACGTGATGCAATCTCAGGTACTACTCCATAGTATTCTTTATGAAGATGGATCTGGCTGAAAATTGCATGAGATAGTATTGTTTTTCCATCAGCAACTATCGCTACTGCTGTCTCATCACATGAACTTTCTAGTCCTATTCCTAAAATTTTATTGCTCATTAATTATTTTTATTGCCTCGGTTAACTGATTATCAAATTCAAGGTCATACAATGGCCGTTTTGTATAGCGGTATATTTCTGATTTTAAAATAAAATATGCCGTTGAATCAGAAAGCTTAATGGAATTCTTTTCTAGAAGCTTTTTAAACTCCTGTTTTGTTGGCTCATCATATTTAGTGTGTGTACTTATAAATTTTTCCAGTATCTTTTCTTTTATCAGCATATTTATCTGCTTTTGTTCATCTTTGGAGATAGTTGCCATAGGAACAACGTAATCTGGCTGGATTCCTATACCGTGAATTGAAATACCAGAAGGTGTGTAATATTTAGCGATAGTCAGCGTGACACCAGTATTTTCATCTAAGTTAAAGAATTTTTGCACTGAACCTTTGCCAAACGTTTTTTCCCCTAATAATTTGGCTCGGTTGTTATCCTTTAGTGCACCGGATACAATCTCTGAAGCCGAAGCACTTCCTTTATTGACAAGAATAATGCATTTACCGGTGAATAACGGATTTGAAGATGCACGATATTCTTGCAATGTTTCCTTCCCGCCTCTACCTTTAGTTGATACAATCATGGTCCCTTTTGGTAAAAACATATCGCTTATGGTAATAGCCTGATCCAATAACCCACCAGGGTTCCATCTGAGATCGATGATGCATTTTTTAATATTGTTGTTTTGAAAATACTGTAATGCCTTTTTTACCTCGGTTGAGGTATCTTCACTGAAGACTTTTACTCTGAGGTATCCAACACCAGTGTTATCGATTACAGCATAATTAACCGTTTGTAACTTTATTGGCAATCGTTCAAGTTCAACATCAATGGGTTCATCAATACCTTCACGAATAATAGAAAGGATGACTTTTGTATGGGGTTTACCCCGTATCATGGAAACGATATCATTAATGTTTTTATTCTTTATTGGCTTGCTATCAATTTTATAAATAATATCACCAGGCTGAATTCCTGCTTTCATTGCAGGAGTACCTTCGATAGGAGATACAACAATAATATCACCATTTTTTGCAGAAATTTCAATTCCCACACCAATAAACTCACCACTGGTTTCTTCTTTTAGCTGGCTGTATTCCTGTTCATCTAAAAAACGTGAAAAAGGGTCATTTAGTGATGCAATCATGCCGCGAATAGCGCCATAAAAAAGGTTCTTGGAGTCAGGCTGTTCTACATATTCATTACGGATAAGCTGGTATACTTGATGAAAGAAGTCTAAATATTTAAATGAAGGTTCTTGCGCAGAAACAGTAAATGCAATATTAACGCCAATAAAAATTCCTGCAAGAAAGGCAATAAAAGCAATATGAAATGAACGTTTGCGTAACCACTGTATCATAGTTTCCTCACTTGGTTTAAGGGTTTACATCAAAAAGTTTATATTTATCAGGATGTTTTGTTTTACAGTAACTGTAAAATGCCTGCTGGCTTACTTTAAAATCATGTAACACTGTATCCATGATTTCTCGTCGCTGTTTTGATGATTGCTGTTCATCAAAACTTTCAATAAATTCACGGGAAAGGTATTCCTGCCATAAAATTGAAAATTCTTCTTCGGATAACTTTTCACCAATACAGGCTGTAAAGTATCCCAGCATAATACACAATATAAGGGCAAAAATTTTCTTCATTGTTACAATCCTGGTATGTAAAATTATACATTAAATTTTTTAATCATTTCACAAATTTACTTTGTATTGAAAATGAAATTCACTTTCCTGTCGCTTATGACAATGGAATGGTACATATTATCATATTGTGTTCATACTATTATTTTCAAGAATTAATAATGCAAATTAGTTATTATTATAACTATATAAAATTGTAAAGATTTTTATTGTGTGGTTTAAATAAAATCTTAAATTTTATAGCTCTGACCCCAATGCACTTGTATACTCTACGTTTTGTACTCTACGTGATACGCCTAATAATAATGCTCTGACCCCATTTTGTAAAATTTTTATTAAAAATTACAAAATTTTCCCCAATTCTTTTTAATTTTTTCCACCAGAAGCGTTGTATACAGTAAAAGCTTTATGTACATCTTACTATAAATATACGGAGGAATACTATGGCTCGGAAATTACGGGTACAGCTACCAGGTCTAACCTACCACATCACGTCCCGCTGCATCGAATGGAAATCTATGTTGCAGGAAGACTACTGTAAAGCGTGCTTTGTAGAAATACTCAACAAAGCGAAAGCTAAATATCACTTTAAACTCATTGCCTTCTGTATTATGGATAACCATATTCACCTGGTCATTCATACCCTGGACGATGGTGCTCCGATATCCCGTATTGTGCAATATATTAAGGCACGGTTTGCTGAAGTGTATAACAAAATAACCGGCAGAACGGGACCATTCTGGAATGAGCGGTATAAGGATAGCATCATACAGTTTGCTAAGGATGGATTTCACTATTTGCTGTGGTTATTGTGGTATTTAGCCTATAATCCCATACGGGGAAGATTATGCTCTGACCCTACCAGATACCACTACAGCAGCATACGAGCATATTTAGATGAAGATGCTGATGTAGGAGTACCTATAGACCATCATGATTACTTTGTGCAGCTGGGGAAAACGTTTGCTGAGAGGGTAGCAAAGTTTATGAGGTATGAGGAGTATTACCGAAAGAAGTATTCCATGATACTTGAGTGGGTGTAAAAAAAAATAAGAAAAGGGGTCAGAGCTTAAAGATCAAGCATACATAACCAATATTCAGACTACAATATTTTTTATCACCTTACGTGAAAAATCAGTAAGAATGCGAGCAGTTAGACCCCATATTGTATATCCATTGAAATGGTAATAATAAATGGCGTACGGTGTGCCTTCATAGGTATAATATTTGACATCGTCATATTTTTCTTCAATAAATAAAGAAAGAGGCACCTCAGTATATGATTCGATTTCATCGTGATTAATGGTAAGATCATAAGGATATGGTATAATTCCAACAAAAGTATATACATGAAAACCATATATTGATATAAAATGGTCAAATTCACCCAATATTGTCACATCATCTGGCTTTATGCCAACTTCCTCATAGGTTTCGCGAAGCGCTGTATCTAGTGGGGTTGCATCATCTTCATCAATTCCACCGCCTGGTAATGAAACCTCACCCTTGTGAGTCCCAACGTTATTTGTGCGTTTGGTAACAAGCACATGAGGCTGATTGTCTTTTAAAAGAATAGGAATGAGCACTGCAGCATCTTTCAGACTTTTGCGTTCAATTGCTCGGGGTGGGCGCTGGTGCAATACCTGCTTTATCCTGTCACAAAATTTCAAAAATTCGTTATAATCACTGAACTTAAGCATATAAATCACCGCCATACATATCATTGATTACAATGACAGGAAATTTTTCTACTGTCAATTTATACATTGCTTCGGGGCCAAACTCTTCAAACGCAACTATCTGCGCATCCACAACACATTGATTGAGATAGGCAGCAGCACCTCCAAAGCTTGAGCAATATACCGCGTTATAATTAACCAATAGCTTTTTAACTTCACTGCTGCGAGATCCCTTGCCTATGAACATCCTGACGCCTAACGACAGCATGGCTTCAGTATAGGCATCCATACGGTAAGAGGTTGTGGGGCCGATAGCTCCTATAGGCATACCCGGTGGTGCAGGACTTGGCCCTGCATAATAGATTACTGCATTAGTAAAATCTATGGGGAGAGGTTTTTGCTGTGCAACAAGCTCTGCTATCTTTTTATGAGCTTTGTCACGGGCAGTATAGATGGTGCCAGATATAGTTATAAAGTCCCCTGCCTTCAATTGTTGCAAATCGTGTTCTGGTATGGGTGTATGTAAATCAATAGTTTTCATAGTATAGTGGACCTGTAGCGTAATGAATGGCAGTTAAGATTAAGTGCAACGGGAAGTGTTGCAATATGAGTAGGAGCTTCTTTTATTCTGACAGTTGCAACAGTATTGTTGCCACCAAACCCTAAAGGACCAACTCCAGTTGTATTGCACCTTTGTAATATAACCTCTTCAAGCCTGCGGTATTCTTCGTTGGGATGTGGTTCTTTTTGCAAAACCGCCTTTTTTGCATTAAGCATGGCAACATCAGCAGTTCCACCAATTCCAATTCCCAAAAAAAGTGGAGGGCAGGGATTGGGACCAGCCTGTTTAACAGTGGCTACTATATAACCAATAATTTGTTCAATATCTGCTGTTGGTGTAAACATCCTTAATGAGGACATGTTTTCTGATCCACCACCTTTTATGTATACTGTAATGGCAAGAGAATCCCCTTCAACAATATCGGTGTGGATGAATACCGGTGTATTGGTGCCTGTGTTGGTTCTATCAAATAGTGGATCTTTTACTATGGATGGTCGCAGATAGTGACTTCTGTAGGTATCTGCCACTGCCGTATTTATTATCTCTTCAGGGTTGCCATCAATGGTAACGCCGGTGCCTATCTGTAAAAATACTATCACTGAACCACAGTCCTGACATAGAGGAATATGCTTGGTAGCAGCGATGGTGGCGTTTTGTAGCAATATATGAAGAGTTTCTTTGGCTAAAGGTTTTTTTTCACTACTGTGCATGGTAGATAGTGCCTGATAAACGTGGTCAGGTAGGTTAAAATTAGCCTGGACTACAAGGTTTGAAATAGCAGTATAAAGCTCTTCGTGAGAAATGGTGCGCATTTACTTTTGTTCTTGTTCCAGCAATGTTGTGTATTCATCCCACGTTGCTTCTATCTCGCGGGCTGCTTCGGGATCAAGTATTTCTATGATAAAGCCTGCATGGACAATAACTTTATCGTTGATTTTAACGTCAGGGGTCAGAGCAATGTCAACAACCTTCTCTACTCCCATAGATTCAACAATTGCTTTAGTACCTTCAATTTTTTTTACTGTCATTGGTATTGCAAGACACATGATATCCTCCTACGGTTTCAACATATTCGTGGCAGTTGTTCTTCAATTAACACAGGCAGTATTCTTTTTCCACCAATTTTAGTTTGAATATATGTTTTCCCGGAAAATTCGTTGGTAATATGACCAATTATGCATGCATCTCTGCCTTCAGGATGTTTTTTCATGATTTCAACAATCCCTTCAGCACAACGTTTGTCAGCAATCATCACAACCTTGCCTTCATTTGCTATATATAATGGGTCAATGCCTAAAATATCAGCAACGCCACGAACTTCATCTTTTACTGGCAGATTATCTTCAATCAGTTTAGCACCAAATGGAGCGTTTTTCGTAATTTCATTAAGTACGGAAGCAACACCACCTCGGGTGGCATCGCGCATAAATTTGATAGCGTCAGGATAATGACGTATAACATCCTCAATCAGGTGATTGAGTGCAGCACAATCTGATGAAAGGCCTTTTGAAAATGTGAGATTGTTGCGCAGTGCCATAATGGTGGTGCCATGATCGCCAATACTTCCATTAATGATAATGGTATCGTGGGGTTTGATTTCCCTTCGCTGGGGTGGATTTGTAAACACTCCTATGCCTGCTGTGTTTATATAGATACGGTCGCCTTTGCCTTTCGGCACAACCTTGGTATCGCCGGTTACTATCGCCACTCCTGCTTTTAAGGCTGCTTCTTTCATAGATACAAGAATGCGTTTAAGCGTTTCAATTTCAAGTCCCTCTTCCAGTATCAATGCACATGAGATAAACTGAGGGGTGGCTCCCATAACTGCCAGGTCGTTAACAGTGCCGTTAACCGCCAGGCTTCCAATTGTCCCACCAGTAAATTCAATTGGTGTAATAGTATAGCTGTCAGTGGTGAAGGCAATGCTTGTTGTAGCAAGGTTAAGATGTGCTGCATCATCTAATTGTATGGTTTCATTGCCAAGAGTAGATTTTATGAGGTTATTGATAAGATCATTCATAAGCTTGCCGCCACTGCCGTGGCCGGGAACAATTATATCCATTACTTCCTCCCGTATTTATAGTATGCTGAACATGGGCCCTCTGATGAAACCATGCATGGACCAACAGCATGTTCCGGTGAACATGCTTTACCAAATAGCGGACAATCAGTAGGGAGTATCACACCACGCAAAAGCTCGCCACAGCGACATCCGGGGTGTTCTTTGGGTGGGGGAACATCTACAGGGAATTGTTTATATGCGTCAAAATCAGCATATTCTTCTTTTAAGTCAAGACCACTTTCTGGTATTACTCCTATTCCGCGCCAGGTAGCATCGCCTTTAGTAAAAACGCTATACAGTATTTCAAGGGCTTTTAGGTTGCCCTCGTCACGCACAACACGGGTGTACTGGTTTAGAACTTTAGGCGTGTTGTTTTTAATGAGATCAAGCAACATCAGTGTTCCGCGGATGAGGTCATGATCTTCAAAGCCTGCAACCACAGCAGGTTTGCCATAATCGGTTGCAATAAAATCCCATGCCTTTTTTCCAATGATGGCACTCACATGTCCGGGTAGTATAAATCCATCAATGTTAACTTCGCCGGAATCAAGTAATACTTTTACAGCGGGTACCGTGAGTTTGTTGCCGGGCAATAGAAAGAAATTTTTTATGTTTTTTTTCTTTGCTTCAAGCACACAGACAGCCTCAGCAGGTGCGGTGGTTTCAAAGCCGATGCTTAAAAATATAAATTTTTTATCAGGGTTTTTTTGTGCCATATCAACGGCATCCATGGGGGAGTAGACAACCTCAACCTGCAATCCTTTTGATTTTTCCTTTGCAAGTGAAGTATATGATGAAGGCACTTTCATCATGTCGCCAAAGGTTGCTATAACACAGTTATGCTGCCAGCCTATGGCTATGGCAGTGTCCAGGTAATCATTAGCGGTAACGCATACAGGGCAGCCAGGGCCGTCAATAAGCCGTAAGCTTTGTGGAAATATGTCTTTAACGCCTGTGCGGAAAAATTCAGTTGTGTGTGTGCCACACACTTCCATAATGGCAACAGGCTGTGGCAATAAATACTGTGACAATAAAGCAGCTTCTTTTTTAATATCAGACATGAATATTCTCCCTGGCAATAGCAATCTGTCCTAAGGCAATACCGCCATCATTGCACGGTAGTTTGTGCGGGGTGTATACGTCAAATGATTTTTTTGCAAGTCCTGTTGTTATAAGGTGTAGCAGGATTCTATTGTGAAATACGCCGCCTGAAAGGGCAACCTTGTTTATTGAATAGTGTTCTCTGAGTTTACATGCAGTGGTGATAGTGACTTCAGCTATTGCCCTGTGAAATCGCATGGCAATAGCAGCAACAGGAACATGTAATTCTATCATATTGACTATTTCTTGAATAATATGGGCAGTGTCAATAACAAGAGTCTGCTCCTGCTTGATGGGCACTTCAAACACTGTAGTATCTTTTATTGCTTCAAGTGCTTTTTCTTCTAAAAGCATGGCAGCTTCGGCTTCAGTGCTGATATGATGTGCAACTCCTAAGATGGCAGCAACACCGTCAAAAAGCCTTCCAATGCTGCAGGTTGCAGGGCAGTTTATGGTTTTATAAACTATCTCCTTTACAAATTCTTTTTCCTGTTTTTGTGTAAAAAATGTGGAATCATCAACAGATGATGTCATAAGCAAAGACAGACCTATCTTCCATGGGTCTTTTATGGCATGCTCACCGCCAGGCAAACCAAAGTAATCAAAATGGGCTGCACGGATAAACTCCTTTGTGTCTGCAATTAACAGTTCACTTCCCCACAGTGTATGGTCGGTTCCGTATCCAGTGCCGTCATAGGCAATGCCAATAACAGGCTCTTCTATGCTATGTTCCTGGCACACTGAAGCAATGTGCGCGTGATGATGCTGTACTGCAACTGTTTGTAGTGTGGTTTGCTCCTGCGCAAACATGGTGGTGAAGTAATTGGGATGCATGTCGTGCGCAATGAGTTTTGGCTTAACATCAAAGATTTTACAAAAATGGGCGATAGTTTTTCGGTAAAGGTCATTGCCCCACGGAGTGGCAAGGTCCCCCAGAAACTGACTTACGATAGCAACGTTGTTTCGTGCCAGCGCAAAGCTGTTTTTTAAATCACCGCCTGTTGCAAGGATATGAAGCGGTGTTTCTTTGATGAAGATAGGTGCAGGGACATATCCCCGTGAACGGCGAACAAAATATGGCTTTTCGTCAACAACGTATACTACTGAGTCATCGGTGTGCGATAGTATCTGGCGATTGTAGGTGACAAAGTAATCGGCAATTGTGCCCAAACGCTCAAAGGCATCATCGTCGTTGTATATAATGGGCTCATCGGATATATTGGCACTGGTCATGACGTATATGCTTTCATCATTGCTGGAAAAAAGCATATGTTGAAATGGTGTATAGGGAAGCATGACGCCAATATAGGTGAGTCCTGGTGCAACGTATGGGCTTACTATATCTTTTTGTAATTTCAGCAGTACAATAGGGCGCTCCTTGCTTAACAAAAGTTCTTTTTCTTTTTGAGTCACAAGGCAAAAGGTTTCTAAAAATTGTAGTGATGATACCATGATGGCAAAGGGTTTAAATGGGCGCCCTTTTCGCATCCGTAAAAGATTAACACAGTGATCATTGGTGGCATCGCACGCTAAGTGATATCCCCCAACGCTTTTCAGTGCAACAATGTGGTGTTTTAAGATCGTCTGCAACTGGCTGATTATGGCATCAAATTGAGATTGAATAACCTTACCGGAACTATCGCACAGCACTATATGAGGGCCACACTGTGGGCAGGCATTGGGCTGGGTGTGAAACCTGCGATTGTGGGGGTTTGTATATTCTTCATAACACTGAGGACACATGGAAAATGGCTTCATGGCGGTGTTATCCCGGTCATAGGGGATATCGTCAATAATGCTGAAGCGGGGACCACAGTGCGTGCAGGTAGTAAACGGGTAATGATAGCGACGGTTATGCACGTCAAAAAAGTCTTCCAGACACTCATGACAGATAGCCACATCAGGTGGTATAAATACATCGCGTGTGCCTGTTGTGTTGCTTTGCAGTATAGTAAAACTTTTAAATCCATTGGGTGGAAGTTTGGTGATTTTGATATCAATAATCTGAGCAAGTGGAGGAGGGTTGTTTCGAATAATGTCAACGCATTGCTTGATAGCTTCGTCAGGTCCTTCTAAATGAATTGTTACACCTTCTGTGTCATTTGAAACGCTACCGCAAAGATTGTGGCTAACAGCGACATTATACACAAATGGCCTGAATCCCACTCCCTGAACAATGCCTTTTACCTGTATGTGATAATGATGTGTCATACTATGCATTGTAGCACAAAATATTCATAGCCTGCAATTCATACGTAAAAAATTGATCAGCAAAAACCTGTGGGCATATGAACAACGTGATCCTGTGGTTATTCCAATAAAAAACATGGTCTTTCCAGGGAAGAATTTTGATGTATGCAAAATTGCTTTGTTAATCTACTTATTTCAGTGACGTTGTGCACTTCACTATAGTTTGATAGGACAAAGGAAGTCAATAATTTTATGTAATACTAAAATATTATTGACATTAATTTCTATATGTTATATGATAGCACAATTGATAAAGTAAGTACCTGCAGGTAATGGATGATTAATGGAGCATCTGGAATGTTATTTTAAAAAATTAATAAATCAATTATTTGGTTGACTTGCAACGCATAATAATAAAATTTATATTTTTAATGGTTTTTATGCCTAATTTATAACATGTAACATGATAAATCTATACAACGTAAGGAGGTAAAATGTGAGTAAAATTAGGTTGTTTGTGGTTTGTTTGGGTATACTTGTCATTGCAGTAATTATTGGTTGCTCTGAGGGAACAACCAATATCAATCCCAGCCCAACTGATGTTGTTACGGTAACAGATATTAATAAGTTTATTACTGAAAAGGACAAACTGGCAGGGATTGCTGCAACCATGAATGCAATGGATCCTGTTGCAATGCCACATAAAAAGCACGAAGATGCAGGTATCAAGTGTGTAGTGTGCCATCATAAAGCTGGCAATGATGACAGGATAAAACAGTGTGCGGAATGCCACAAAGGTGCAAAGGGTGAGGATACCATTCATGGTCTGTGCATTAATTGCCATGCTCAGTCCAAAAAAGGCCCCGTGCTTTGTAATGAGTGTCATATTGCTAAAGAATAAAGGCGTATGGCTGATAGTGCAATGAAACGAGGTAAAAAAATATTAATTCTTGGCATAGGAAATCTACTTCAAAAGGATGATGGCATTGGAGTACATGTGGTGCAGTATATGCAGAAAAACAATGTCAGCCTGCCTGCTAATGTGGAACTGCTGGATGGTGGAACTGCGGGCTTTGATCTCATTCCATACATGATAGATTTTGATAAATTGATTATTGTTGATGCATTGAAGGTCCAGGACAGGCCAGGTAGCATTTACAGATTTGATGGCAAGCATTTAAAAGCACAGACGCCTAACGTTTCATTGCATGAAATGGGAATTGCCGAGGTGCTAAAGGTGTTAAAAGTTCAGGGTTACAGCCCTGAGGTGGAAGTTATAGGGATTGTTCCTGAGAATATCAATACACTGGATATTACGCCAAGCCCTTCGGTAGCGGAATCAATACCAAAAGTTGTGGATTTGATTCTTGATAGTGTTACTGCTTATTAACCTGATACATTAGGAGGTTGTTACATGTCGCTAAATAGAAGAGAATTTTTAAAAGTCATGGGTGCTACAACAGCTGCAGTAGCATTCCCAAGTGTACTTATTCAGGGTTGCAAAAGGGCATTACAGAAAGCTTCAGAACGTACCAATGTAATCTGGATTCAGGCACAGTCATGTTCTGGATGCTCTGTTTCACTTTTGAATAAGCTTGAGCCTGATATTGCAACCGTTATTACCGAATACATAAGCCTGAACTATCACCAGACATTATGCGGTGGTACAGGTCATGCTGCCATACAGGTTCTTGAAAATGCGGTTAAGACTAACCGTAAAGATTTTATATTAATTGTTGAAGGTTCCATACCTACAAAATCTGATGAATACTGTACCATAGGTGAAATGGATGGCAGAATCATTGGTGCACGTGAATGGATTGAAAAATTAGGGAAAAATGCAATAGCACTGGTTGCTGTTGGTTCATGTGCAACATTTGGTGGAATACCTGGTGCAAAGATACGGGCAACAGGCGATAACCCAACAGGAGCAGTTTCATTACAGAAGTTGTTCCCTGATAAGAAGGTAATTAATATCCCCGGATGTCCACCACATCCAGACTGGATGGTAGGAACGCTGCTGCATGTATTGTTAAAAGGCATGCCTGAACTTGATGAATATAACAGACCACTCATGTATTTTGGCACCACTGTTCATGAAAAGTGCGAACGACTTCCCGATTATAAACGTGGACGTTTTGCAAAACACTGGGGCGAAGAAGGCTGTTTGTATTTATTAGGTTGTTTGGGTATGGATACGGGATGCGATATCCCCACCCGAAAATGGGTAGGTGGTATGAATACCTGTACTGGCTGTGGTTCAGGATGTATAGGATGTACAGAGCCTCCATTCCCAGATTATGGCAACAGAGGTATTTATAAACATCTTGTAGCAAGCAATGATGAATTACAAACGCTACATCCTGAAATTGCCAGCACTGTAGTAAAACTTAAGAATGGAGGTGTCATCAATGGCTAAGGTATTATTGGATCCCATTACCAGAATAGAAGGTCATCTTTCTATTGAGATAGATGTTCAGAATGGCAGGGTCGTTGATGCAAAAAGTAAAGGTGATATGTTCCGTGGTTTTGAGATGATTTTAAAAGGTCGAAACCCTGTTGATGCAAATCAGATCACACAGCGTATATGTGGCGTGTGCCCTGTTTCCCACGGTATTGCATCAAGCAAATGTTTAGATGCAGCGTTTGGTATAGTGCCCAATAAAAATGGACGACTGCTCAGAAACTTAGTATTTGGTGCCAACTATCTGCAGTCACACATATTGCATTTTTACCATTTAGCTGCACTTGACTATGTGGATATAACTGCTATCCTGAAATACAATGGCTCTGACAAAAAGCTTCTTGCGTTGCGTGATTGGGCCAAAAATGAGCTTGAGGTAAAGAAAGGCCGACAGGATGCTATTACAGCTGTAGCACCGTTTTTACCACGCTATGAAGGCGATTTTTACATTAAAGATCTTGATTTGAATATTGCAGCGATAGCTCATTATGTACAGGCCCTTGATATGAGAATGAAAGCTCATCAGATGGTTGCTCTGTTTGGAGGAAGGGTGCCGCATCTTATTGGTTTAGTACCAGGCGGTGTAACGCAGGTGCCCACACGCAGTGCTATACGTCAGTACAGAAAACTTTTAAAACAGGTTGAAGAATTTGTAAATGAAGTGTATATCAATGATGTAATAGCTGTGGCAAAAGCATACAGTGACTATTTCAAGATTGGCAGGTATACAAACTTCCTGTCGTATGGTGTATTTGAAGAAAATCCAGAGCAGACGGAGTTCTTCTTTAAACGTGGAGTTTTTGATGGCAAAAAACTACAAGAATTTGATTCATCAAAGATTCGTGAACAGGTACGGTTTGCTCGTTACAACTCTGGCAGCAACCTGCATCCATACCAGGGTCAGACTAATCCTGATCCACACAAAGCTGGTGCATATACATGGCTTAAGGCACCACGATATGATGGCATGCCAATGGAAGTTGGGCCATTAGCACGCGTAGTTGTGAACTATCTGGGTGGCAATGCAGACGTAAAGAAAGAAGTTGATGCATTGCTCAAAGTGTTCAATGCTGATATCGATGCAGTATTCTCTACATTGGGACGTCATGCTGCCCGTGCTATAGAATGTAAACTTCTTTGCCAGAGAATGTATGAGTGGCTGGATGATCTGGAAGTTGGCGAAATGCCACGCTCAACGTATGAAATACCGGACAAAGGCCAGGGTGAAGGCTTGACTGAAGCACCACGTGGTGCATTGGGACACTGGATTGTTGTTGAAGATAAGAAGATAGCAAATTATCAGTGCGTTGTACCAACAACATGGTTCTGCGGTCCACGGGGTGATGATGGTAAGTTAGGACCAGTTGAACAGGCGTTATTGGGTACACCAATAACTGATCCCAGGAATCCAATTGAAGCAGCACGTGTAGTTCGTTCATTTGACCCATGTATAGCCTGTGCGGTACATGTTGTTGAAGGGGATAAGGAGATAGGAACCTTCAAGATTTGCTAATATTGTGAAATTGAACAGGATAATAAAGGGCTATCATCTTATAAAGGTGGTAGCCTTTTTTTGTTCAAATATAATAAGATATTTATAGTAAAAGTATTTGACAGATACAAATTTTATTATATTTTGTATTTATAAAATATAGGAAGTGATTATGAGCATTATCCGAGATGTTACCCTTGAAGCACTAAACTATATCCATAATGATGATATTTTGATTTTTATTGGAGCTCGGCAAACCGGGAAAACAACTATTCTACGGCAGATCCAGAAATCTCTTGAAAAAGAAAGCACTGCAGTTTATTTTATAAATCTGGAAGATCCAGATTATTTAAGTTTACTTAATGAAAATCCCAAAAATCTTTTGAAACTGTTTAGTTTTGATTTGAATAAAAAAAGTTATGTTTTTATAGATGAAATTCAATATCTTACTAATCCATCAAATTTTTTAAAATATTTTTATGATGAATATAAGGGAAAAATAAAATTATGTGTATCAGGTTCAAGTGCTTTTTACATTGATAAAAAATTTAATGATTCGTTGGTTGGACGAAAAAAGTTGTTTTATGTGCGCACATTATCTTTTAAAGAATTCCTACGCTTTAAAAATGAGAATAAACTGATAGATAATGATTTTAAAAATCTGAGTATAACCGAAAAGGAAAAAATATCATTTTATTATCATGAGTATATGCTATATGGTGGATATCCAAAAGTTGTTTTGAGTGATTTTGATCAAAAAATAGATCTTTTAATGGATATAGCGTATTCATATGTAAAAAAAGATATATATGAAGCACATATAAAAAGTAATGAAGTTTTTTACAAGTTATGTAAAATATTAGCATCGCAAATTGGTGGATTGGTAAATACATCAGAGTTAGCAAATACTCTAGGTATTTCAAAGACAGCAATTGATAATTATATATATATATTACAAAAGTCATTTCATATATCCCTGGTAAGACCTTTTTATATGAATGTACGAAAAGAATTGACCAAAATGCCCAAGTGTTATTTTATGGATACTGGACTGAGAAATTTTTTTGTTTCTTCTTTTGAGTCTTTTAAAACAAGAAAGGATAAGGGACAGCTACTTGAAAATGCGTGTTTTCGACAACTGGTGGATAGTAACAATGAAGATAATATAAAGTTCTGGCGAACTATACAGGGTAATGAAGTTGATTTTATTGTTAATGAGAAAATAGCCTATGAAGTGAAGGTAGATGAAAATCAGTTTAGAAAGAGCAAATACTCTGTTTTTATGCAAATGTATAAATCCATACCAATAGCGATAGTTACTTTAGATAAAAAGGTAGAAATGGTTGAGGGTTGCCAGGTTTTTGATGTGTGGGAAATATAATTTTTTTATTTGAAAAAAAATGGTTTATTTAATTATTGAAAGTAACTTTAAACGAACACTATAATTTTGTTGCTTTGATTATTATTCAAATTATAGGAGAATAACAATGGAAATCCAGGTATTACAGAACATCTATGAATCAAATATTCAGAAGGCTGAGGAAATAAAAAAGTTACTCAGCCAAAAAAAAGTATATATGTTTGACATCATGAGTTCACCCGGTGCGGGGAAAACCACAATTACTGATAGAATAATCAATGACCTTATAAAAGACTACAATATAGCCCTCATTGAAGGCGATATCGAAACAACCAATGATGCTCAGCGTTTGGCAAAGTATAATATTCCCATTGTTCAGATAGAAACAAAGCTATTTGGCGGTGCCTGCCATTTAGAAAGCTCCTGGATATTGGGGTGCCTGGAAAAATTTGATCTTAATGCTGTTGATGTGGTCATTATTGAAAATGTTGGTAATCTGGTATGCCCAGCCGAGTTTGAATTGGGTGATGATGAACGAGTGGTGGTATTGAGTGTAACAGAAGGTGAAGACAAACCGGTTAAATACCCGTTAATGTTTAACTCTTCACATACGTTATTGATTAATAAAATAGACCTGTTGCCCTATCTGGATTTCAATATGGATGAATTACTGGCAAATGTTAAACGCACAAATCCAAAGATGGAAGTACATAAAGTAAGCGCAAAAACCGGTGAAGGAATAGAAGGATTTTTAAAAGCACTGCGCTCGCGGATAAAAAATAAGGTTGGCAGGTAACAGTATAATAACATAATAATGTACGGGACATCATTTCTACTTTCGGCAGCGCTTACGGATGCTTTACTTTGACATGATGTACTGTGCACGTGGAGTACCAATAGATGACTAAAACTCTATTATGGGTTGGTTTTAATGTTTTTGTCCTGCTTATGCTTCTTTTAGATTTAGGTGTCTTTAACAGGAAGGCTCATGAAATAAAAGTAAAAGAAGCGGTACTGTGGACAATATTCTGGATAGTGTTGTCTTTGATGTTTAATCTTGGCATATATTTTTATGCCGGATATCATAAAGCTTTGCTTTTTTTTACTGCCTACCTTGTTGAAAAATCATTAAGTATGGATAATATATTTGTATTCCTGATGCTTTTTACATATTTTAAAGTACATCCAATGTATCAGCATAAAGTACTTTTCTGGGGTGTACTGGGTGCACTCATTATGCGTGCCATTTTTATTTTTGCAGGCATAGCATTAATAGAAAAGTTTGACTGGATACTGTATATCTTTGGTGCGTTTTTAATCTATACTGGATACAAGATGATGAAAGAAAAGGATAAAGAAATTCATCCTGAAAAAAATCCAGTGTTAAAATTAGCACGTGCCATGCTGCCTGTTACCAGTGACTATCGTAATGGATATTTTTTTGTTAAAGAAAATGGGAAACGATTTGTAACACCGCTTTTTATTGTCTTGCTGGTCATTGAATCAACAGATGTATTGTTTGCGGTTGATTCAATTCCTGCTGTGCTGGCAATAAGCCATGATCCGTTTATTGTGTATACATCCAATGTCATGGCTATTCTGGGACTAAGGGCACTTTATTTTGCGCTGGCAGCAGTCATGCGTCTTTTTCGTTTTTTGCATTATGGGTTATCAGTTATTTTAATCTATGTAGGCTGCAAGATGATTGCTGCTCAGGTTGGGTATCACATCCCAACGGAAATTTCACTGGGGATAATTGCATTTGTATTGACAGCATCAATTGTAACATCAATCTATATTCCTGAACATAAATAAAAAAAAATAAAATATTGACAGAGGCATAACAAAAAGACAATACCAGTTTTCCTGTGGAGGTAGGGTTATGATAACCGTGGGCATTAATATTGGTTCAACCAGTGTTAAAGTTGTGGTATGTAACAGTGGTGTTGTTGAAACATTTAATATCATGCCCCATGAAGGTGATGTGCCGGGCACGCTTACAACAATTCTATCGCAATTAAACATTCCCAAAGATGCACGGGCGATAGTTACCGGGAATGAAGGAAGGTTTTTATTACATTTACCCCGTGTCATAGAATCTGTTTGCATTGAGGAAGCGCTGAAACATAGTGATTACAGGCCAGATGCAATAGTATCTATGGGAGGAGAGGACCTTGTAGTCTATACTGTTGATGAACATAAAAAAATTAAGAATAATTTTTCAGGGAACAAGTGTGCTGCGGGTACCGGTGAGTTCTTCAAGCAACAATTGGCACGCATGAACATGAAGCTTGCTGATATTCATTCCATCCCACATGAAAGCAAGGTATTGCGGTTATCAACGCGCTGTTCAGTATTTATGAAAAGTGACTGTACCCACAGGCTCAATAAAGGAGAGGCAACAAAAGGTGATATTATTCTTTCACTTTCCAATGTGATGGCAGTTAAAGTTGTAGATTTCTTAAAAAAAGCACGTATACACAATGGTACAGTGATTATAACTGGTGGCATTACCCGTAATCCATATATAGTACAGTTTATTAAAGAAAAATTGCCTGATATTGATTTTATCATACCAGATACTGCTGCATATTTTGAAGCCTATGGTGCAGCACTGCTGGCACAGCAGTATGGGGAACCTATTGGTGATACTCTATTTGAAAAACATACCATAAGCTTTCCTCGGTTTAACAGTTTAAAAACGGCACTTAATAATGTTACATATATTCCCTCAAAGCGTGGTGTTGCAAAACCTGGTGGAGAGTATATATTGGGTGTTGATGGTGGATCCACCACAACAAAAGCATGCCTTGTTGATATACACACTCATGAGATAGTAGCAGCACACTATGGACGAACCCATGGCGACCCCGTTAAGGCATTGAAGCAGTGTATAGAAGAAATTCAAAAGCAGTTAAAAGATCAGATAGGTGATAATCCCATCACCATTTCGCTTGCAGCAACTACCGGTTCATCACGTGAAATATTGGGAGTCTTTCTTGAAACGTCGGCAATCTACAATGAAATCATTGCACATTCTGTTGGTACTACCTACTTTAAGCCAGACATTGACACAATATTTGAGATAGGTGGTCAGGACGCAAAGTATGTATATTTGAAAAATGGTGTACCCATTGATTATGCCATGAATGAAGCCTGCTCGGCGGGTACCGGTTCGTTTTTGGAAGAATCAGCTCAGGGCGATCTGAATATTGCCCATGCATGGGAAATAGGCGATATAGCATTACAGGCAGAACAACCACTAAAATTTGGAGAACATTGTTCAGCCTTTATTAATTCTGATATACGCAAGGCTATTCAGCAGGGAGCAAGCAGGGAGGACATTACTGCAGGTCTTATTACATCAATAGTGGCTAACTATCTCAACCGTGTTGTGGGAAACAGGACTATTGGAAATTCCATTGTGTTGCAGGGAGGAGTAGCAAAAAACAAGGCAGTACCGCTTGCATTTGCCATGCTTCTTGGAAAACACATCACAGTGCCGCCTGACCCGGAACTCATGGGTTGTTTTGGTGTGGCGATAGTAGCTCTGAATAAGTTGCACGATGGCCTCTTACAGAAAAAATTCTATTCGCTTGATGCAATTCTTAATACAGACATTGTCTATGAGCGGGAGTTTACATGCAAGGCTTGCGATAACTATTGCCCCATACGGGTACTCAATGTCAATGGCAACAGGTACATGTTTGGCGGCAGATGCAATAAATATGCAAATATGCGGAAAAAACGCGTTATCCATGAAGAGGAGGTTGTTGATTTTATTGAAAAAAGAAATGAGCTATTGTTCCATGAATGCGCACCACAGGAAATGCCACACAATGCCTCTATAACGGTTGGTGTACCGCTGTGTTTTTCTGCATATACCTTATGGCCGCTGTATTCATGGTTTTTTAAAGAATTAGGGGTGGCGATAGTTACCTCTGATGCAATCTCAGAAGAGGGAAAAGCTAAGGTTGAAAGTGCCTATTGCTTCCCTGCTGAGATAGCTCACGGCGCTGTTAAAAATATTTTTGATAAACATGTTGATTATATCTTCCTGCCACACAGTAAAGAAATGAAGAGCTATCAGAATGATGCCCGTGCAACGTTTTGCCCCATTACTCAAGGGTTACCATATTATATTGAAAAGGCATTTGATGAAATTCCTAAAGAAAAAATACTTTCACCAGTTATTAGCTTTAAACTATCAGATACAATTACTGAAGATTCATTTGTAAATGTTGCTGTAAAACTTGGATTTTCATCTGAAGAAGGGAAAAGAGCATTCAGGCTTGCATTACAAAAGCAACATGAATATTTTGTAAAAGCCAGAAAATTGGGGGAAGAGGCGTTAGAGTTTGCACGGAAACTCAATAAACCTGCCATAGCATTACTGGGGCGACCATATAATGCATTCACAAAAGATGCAAACATGGGCATACCAAAAAAATATACCAGTATTGGATATACGGTTATTCCGTTTGATATTCTTCCCTTTGAAGATGAGGAAATATTTCCTAACATGTACTGGTTTTATGGTCAGCTGGATATGAAGGCAAGCGTCATGCTTGCAAAAGAAAATAATATTTATGTAACATTTATTTCAAACTTTTCATGTGCACCTGATTCATTCATGTTACACTATCTGAAATGGATTATGGGTTCAAAGCCATTTCTTATCCTGGAGCTTGACTCACATACGGCTGATGCCGGGATAGATACACGCATTGAAGCTTTCCTGGATATTATTGAAGGCTACAGACAAAAATGTATGGGTGAAGAAACCCAGCGCTATGATAATGGCCTGCGCTTTGTCATTGAAGATAATGAATTGTACGTACGCAATATAGTTACTAATAGTAAGATACCAGTTCGCAATAACAAAAAGGTTACATTACTTTTAGCAAGCATGGGGCGTTTAGGCGCAGAACTTTTAGCAGCGTCACTTCGTTCGGCTGGGATTAATGCTGAGGCAATGCCAGTGCCTGATGCTAAAACATTGCAACTGGCTCGACAATTTGTGTCAGGTAAGGAGTGCCTGCCTTCACATCTGGTACTGGGAAGTGCATTGCAGTACTTTGCTTCACCACGATATAAAAAAGATGAAATATATCTTTTATTTGTGCCAACAACACAGGGACCGTGCCGAACAGGGCAGTACTTTGTTTTTTATGAAAATCTTTTTAAGGACATGCGTTTTGATAATGTATGTGTAGTAACTTTGGATTCATCACATTCCTATACAGAACTGGGGCCACACTTCTCAAAGCATGCATGGTGGGGAGTTGTCATCAGTGATTATATGAAGGACATCGAAACGTCGCTCAGAGCATGTGCCAAGGATCCCGTAAGCGCAATGGCTCTGTATGACCAGTTGTGGCAGGAGTTAATCTCAGTAGCTGAAAAGGATGTGACCAGAGTTATCCCCGTGTTAAAGAAAATTGCGCAAACTATCAGCAATATCCCATTACAGAGAACTATCGCACAATGCCCTAAAGTACTGATTGTTGGCGAGATTTATGTCCGCAGGGATGATTTTGCTGTTGATGAACTTGTTAAGCACTTCAGTAAAAAGGGAATCATAGCAAAAGTTTCAGGAGTCAGCGAATGGATCTATTACTGTGATTTCATACGTGAGTATGAATATAAAAAGGCCATTAAACTGGCACCGTGGTATAAAAAGCTGTTTATCCCTGAGGTATGGTCGCTGTTGAGATTTTTTATTGAGCAGTGGTACAAACACCGTGTGGAGAAAAAAGTTAAACAGGCGTTACAACGTACACAGCTTATCCCGGATACCCCGCATGATATGCACCACATCATGGATATGTCACAAAAACATTTTGTGGATCTGGAACTGCAATCTGAGATTACTGTTTCAAGTGGTGTAGCAGCAACAGCAATGCAGGATGGCTATTCAGGCATTGTCAATATATCACCGTTTGCCTGTTTAATTGGTCGAGTTATTGAAGGTATTCTTACGCCGTGGGCTCGAATACAGGGCTATCCTGTTATGTCAGTTGAAATTGATGGCAATGCCCTGCCGCCAACCACGCTGAATAAACTTGAAATATTCATGTTAAACGTTATGCGATTTAAGGAAAAGCCAGAAATGAAGGAAGTCGTTGAACATCCTGCACAAACGGCAGTTGCAATTGACAGGAAAATAATTAAGGATTTATAATACACTAAGCTTTTTTGGTAAAAGCTATTGCCTCATCAACAGTGTGAAATACTGCAAAAAAATCAAACATTGCAGGTTGTTCAATCATTATTTTTTGCAGCAGATCATCCGTCATTACCAGTAATGCATAACCACGTGTCTTTTTCCAGAATTGCAGTGCTTTCATTAACACACCAATAATAGGATTGGAAACCTCCTGCACCGATAACACATCCAGAATAAAATGCTGATGGTCAGGATGGTTTTGTATATCTTGCTTGACAAATTCTAAGATTTGATTAGCCTCTTCTTTGGTGATTGCAGGCTTTTTGATCTTCCCAATGAGAATAGCATTATCTTTTAAAAATTCAGAAGAAAAAAGATCATTTAATGTACTCATAGTTTACCCTTATGTATAAATATTTATGTCATGATACAAAGCCAATAAATGATATGTCAATGAAAAAAAGTTTTACTATATTGGTTAACAGTGTAGTGATTATGCTTTATACTGGAGAATGTGGAGCAATCGTTTGAAAACATTCATACATTATTGTATTAAGATTCTTTCATATAGTGTTATAGCACTATGTAGCCTTGTTGTTTTTGTAATGCTGATTCTTTTTATTGCCAATCTTGTGTTAACCACTGATAGGGTATCAAAAATTATTACAGATGAAGTTGAGTCCAATCTCAATGCAAAAGTTTCATGTCATGTAACACATTTTTCATTGTTCAATGGCTTTGAAATAAAAAATTTTATACTTACAGGTAGTGATAGTTCAAAACCTGTAGTAACCTTTGATACATTTCGGTTGCGTTATAGTTTTTTCCCATTGTTAATAGGTAAAATCAAAATATATGAAGTTGGATTGTATAACCCCTCTGTATATCTTGAAGAGCAGAAAGGGATATGGAACATTCAAAAATTGAGTAAACCTTCTGAAAAAAAAGAAAAGGAAGATAAGGAAGAAGCTAAGGAGGAAAAGGAAAAAAAGGATGAGATTACATTGCCTATTCCAGTAGAAGTGCTATTTGGATTAGTACTGGAAAATCTCTCGGTAACCATTGACAGTAGCACATATACTGCAGCGCTAAAAAATTTTTCAGGCTCTATACAACTGCATATCCCCCCGGCGCGTCGCATCCCATTAAATATACTGGCATTAGCATTATTTGACAAATTAAAGATTACTGTTAATCCAGAAGAAACGTTATCCCTTTCGTTTGTTTCCAGGGATATTACTGCCGGCCCACCATTGCTGTTTACATTTAATCTGGTATATCATCCCGAAGGGAATCAGTTATTCAGTAGCTTTAAGTGTGGTACATATAATACGCCTGTCAGATTTGCACGAAAACATGTAGCTCCACTCAATGCAAAGATTGAATATGATATAGCATACAATTCATCTGATGATGCTGTTAACTGTAAAATATTGCGGATTGTATTTGGTAAATCAACCTGGATTACATTTGCAGGTACTATCGAACATGTAAACAGTAAACCAGAGATACAGTTTGCTATGCTTGACAGCAATATCAGGCTTAACGAAATTTATGAGTATACCAATGTTCTTCTTGGGCCAAAACCGTACTTTAACGGTTCAATTTCAATTTTTCCTCTTACAATACAGGGGAATATACATGCATTAACTGTGAAAGGTGCAATTCGCGGGCAAAAGGTTGCATTTGCTACCGATGGGTTTGCTGTTACTATCCCCTCAGTTGAGATACCATATACGGTTGTGCTGCAAAATTCTGTCATTGATGCATCCATCAATATTGGGCTTCCACATTTTATTTATACACTTGATGAAAACAGGTCGCGTGATAATGGTATCAGCTTACAGTGCAACGTAGTATATAATCTTAATACCAGTATGCTGGATCTCCAAAGAATAGTTCTGATACACAGGGCTCCTGAGATAGCAGCGGAGACTATGAGGGTTGAGGTTTCCGGTTCAGTGATTTTGGGTGATATTGTGGCAGCACGTATAAATATGTCAACAGTACGGTTTGATCTTCCATCAATGGCGTATACCATGCCCGCACCGTTGAAACAGTCGCTGACATCAAGCCCCATAACAAAACCTGTGACAGTAAGACTTAAAGCAGATGTAAGTACTTCTGCACAAACAAATAGTATCAATCTTAGAGCTCTTGGTGTAATTCCGGATTATTCTATTGATGATTTGACTATTTCAGCATCAGTTACACAGAAGCCACAAAAAGGGAAGATTGACATAGCATACTGTGATATAGCAAGCACAAAGCATCAAGCCAGTATATATATGAAAGGATCAGTGATTACCAAAGAAGATGTGTATCTTGATGTTGATGCAGGAGTACATGTAGCTCCACGGGCACCGATTTCTTTTGGCAACTATACAGTAAGTGGCGTTATGAAGATAGTATTAAGTCTTCAGGGGACTATGCAATCATTGGTTGCTAAAGGGAGTTTGCAATCGCAACAGTTAATACTCAGTAATGGTGCTGGTAAACTTTTTGTTGGCCCAGTTGATATGGATATACCAATAGCATATACAATGGGGCAAAGTTTTAAGATGCCTTTTGATTCGGCTGATGTTATGAATATTCAGCTGTTTAAGCAAAAGGCAAATTTTTCCATTGGTAAAATTATGGCACCACATCCATCGCGAAATATTGCTTTTGAATATGTTAAGAATATGCATGGGCATATTGGGTTCAAACGTAATATAATGGAAATTAAAAATTTGCAGGCTGAAGTTTTACGTGGGACGGTTACTCTTAAGGAATTAAATTTTAATCTGGCTGATCTTAATCCGCAACACATGGAATTCCGGGTGGCGCTCAATGCAAATGATATTGATATTGGAAAGCTGGATAAACCTGAATCAGTGAGGATTAATAAAGATGCACTGTTATCACTTAATGCGCAGGTTGTGGGCAAAAACCTCAACATTGCACAGGATTTTGATATATCTGGTTCCATTAACATATATAAGGTTGGAGAGGATTTTGCAAACAGGCTTTTTAAGGGAATAAATGAAGAACGGGGAAAGTCAAAATTAGGGATGGGACAGTTTGCAGTGGATAATTCACTCATTATTACCGGTTTTGATTTTTATGTGGATAAAGGTCTGGTCTACCCAACAGTTTTTTTCAAAAAGAAGATGCTGGGAATTTTTGTTACTGTTAATAATGAACAGGTGCGCTATGAGCGTATACCGGTTGTGGAATTTTTTAACAGGGTAAGGGAGGAAACATTATGAAACATATAGTGGCGATAGCTCTTGCTATCGTTGCCGGTATAGTATATTCACAGGCACGATGTAGTTCTTCAAGTTGCCTGAAAGGAGTACCAAGCTGTATTGAAATACAACCCCCTGCAATACATATTACTGGCGAGAAGACAGCGCTGGAGCGACAGCTTATAGGCGAATATAGAGAAATTGAAAAAGATGCATGGGTTACATCTACCGTTATGGTGCCATCAAAAGGGGAGCGCCGCGCAATGGTTGCTGTAGATGAAACTATGCTGCAGGCAATTAAGTTGCGGGAACTCAATGAGGATAAAATACGAAAATATAAAGATATGGGAATCATAGGTGAAATGAATACTGGTTATG